>ERZ1370068.8216-contig-7089_pt1 | contig 61470 bp, 95 predicted proteins | sample MGYA00561227_ERZ1370068 | MGnify/ENA primary metagenome ERZ1370068 (study PRJEB38410, sample SAMEA6850437) | metagenome | study: Metagenomic assessment of the ecological functions of the soil: analysis of the soil microbiota associated with the...
AGCCGCCGCCGGTGCAGCATGGTTATCCACTACGAGGTGATCGTGCCGGGTGGGCATGCGCGGTGGCCTCGGTGAAATGGCTCGACTGCATCGAAGTGACCGGCGAGCCGTTCCTGGGACACTATCAGACAGACACCTACTTTTTCGAATGGGCGCGCCGACGGACAGCTCGTGAGAGAGCCCCGTGACGCTGCAGCGAGTCCGGCAGCCTGATCACCGAGCCCGAGGGAAACGCGGAGATCGAGCGCGGCGTAATTCAAGGTCCGCGGCGTGGCATGGTCGGGCGCCGCGCCGATTGCACGAGTGGACGCCAGCGTCAACGGCGGGCCGTGGCACGAGGTGCGCCTGGTGGGGAACGGAAGCGGCACTGCTGGCAGTGGTGGAATTCCTCCTGCGCTCCGACGAGCCCGGCGTGGTGGAAATTCGCGCCAGGGCGGCTGATCTGGCGAACCGATGCAGCCCGAGGCGCCGGAGCGGAACCGGCTCTGGCTACGGGAATAACGCGGTCCAGAAGGTCCACGTCCAAGTCAAGTAGTTCGTCCTCATGCTTCGACCTCTACGTCTACTCAACCGCTGTACTTATCTCTCTCTCGTGGCCGGGGTTTCTTAACGGCCGCCAGGTCGGCGGCAGAGGCTGCTGCCGCCACCTCGATCGCAAGAAAGCCCGCAGCGATCCAGGAAGCAGACAAAAACGCTGCACACGAATTGTGCGGACACCAAGGGAGATGCGCCGTCGAGCACCAGCGGCTTTCGGAAGTATCGCGCAGATCCGAGGTGGCCGACCACTTCCACAACTGACGGCGCGAGCAATCCCACCTCGCCGTTCGCGCGAGTTCCCGTCCAGCGGGTTGTCACGCCTGATGTGCTGTGGCCAGGCCGCACGTAGACGACAGCAATATGTGACGCGGTCACTGACACAATCAACTGCCGGTGCAGTAGCGCGGCCCCGGCCATCATTGTCGTCGCTTGATGTGTGTCAGCCCACGCCCCGCCTGCGCACGCACCTCGTGATCGAGGCCGCTTATCTGCCCGCAGGCGGCCGCCCTGTCGTCCCCGAGCCAGCGCGTTCTGAATAGCACGCAGGTTGCGACGCAGGCTCTGCTCGATCCCTCGATCCGCAAGGCCGAAGTGCTCGAGCAAGCTGGTCCAGGTTCGTGGCCAACTGAGGAGGCAGCGGATCGAGCCGATACGGGCGGATCTGCTTTCCTAGGTACAGGCCGGTACCCGCAATCTGCCCGAGATCGTTGATACCACGGGCGTCGTTCAACTCCCAGAGAACTTGGTCGACCAGACGGAGGGAGTGGTTGAGATCCTCCATCACACCAGTCTGGGCACGATAGACAAAGGCATGCGTGAACTCGCTGCTCGCTACACCGTTTGCGACTCCCCCACGATCTGGCCCAAGTCGTTGATCGCGAACGCTTCGCCACGGCAGAGGCCGTGTTCGTTCCCACTGCAGAGGTCGCCGAGATCCACCATGTCGGGACCGAGGAACCCGAGTTCAAGCAAGAACGCGTGGCGGGGACCCGAGACAGAGAGTCGTCGACCAGCCAACCACTTGTCCCCACACGCCGACGTTGTTGATGGCATTCGCGGCGCTCGCGCAGAAGGGGCACTCGCCGCCGCCAAGCGTGCCGGAGGTCGAACACCGCCCCCTGTCCGCCGAACACGACGGCGCGCTGGACGACACCTCCCGGATCAGTGTATGAGGATCCCACGATGATGTTACTGTCATTAATGCCGTCTCGCCTCGCTGGTGTTTACGAGATTTGGCAGCGGGAGCGCTCCGAGATCCTCGAAGCCCTGAGATCCGGCAGTCGCACGCGAAACCCGCGGAAAGAGGGTCTGATGGAAGACTCAACCAGCATCCGCCGTGCCGACGAGGGTCTCCTGCACTGTTGAGAGCGAACCTTCGTAGCTAGCTTAGGCAGCCAAAGGCAGCACGAATAGGGGCTCATAGTGGCAAGATTTTGCCGTCCTGCAGCGGTAGTCATGTGACCACCGTACCCGAACGCGAGTGGCGTGCCGAGAGTCGTCGAGGCATCAGTCCATCTGGTGCCAGCCACAGAGCCGTTGTCGTTGATGCTGTATGGCGACACAAGCTAATCCTTGAGCAACCGTATCAAGGATGAGCCGGTCCGTCGCCGGATTGATCGCCTCGTTGGGCGCTTTGTCCGAAAACATCCAAATTTCCCGATGTTGCGCCGTCACCGTCCACCCATGGCGACGTCCCAACCACCTGACCCCAGTTGTTCACGTCGAAGGCCGTGCCGCCGAAGGCTGGCGCTGGGCAACTGTAGACAGAACTCGGATCACACAGCGTTCCCAAGGCGGTGATGCTGTAGGTCTGGGCTGCCGCGCGCGATGGGCCGAGGTCGATGACCGACCGCTAGCACGAGAATCACCGGACGATCGCCATAACGACTTGTCGCCACGAGCCAGCGGCGAGATGGATAGCCGATGCGGAGCGGGATAACGTGTTGCTGTAATCCTCATGTGTCGCTCCTCTCCGCCGCCCCTGGCGGCACTCCATAGGTAGGTTCCTCCACCGCAGTTGTGTGTTGCGGCGGGTGGCTATATACGTAACGTCGCCAGAGGACTGACCGAACAACCGAGCCAGAATCTTTGCGTGGACTTTTTAGAGCGGCAGAGATGCGCAAAGCCGACTATAGCCGTCTGGGCGTGGTCTCGGCTTTCGGTTGCAGATTTAGTGTGCAACAGGATTTCGGTCTCGGCAGTCGGACGGTCGAGCTTAAACACTCGCCGGTGCAGCTGCACGTTTATCGCATTCAACATCGCCTGCACTGCCGGTGCGAGAAATCACGTGTGAATCGAGCATCCCGCCGGTCACCGGCTGCAAGTTTCTGCCATTCCATCTGTGGGCCGTCGATCGCACCAGGGCATCCACCAGACCGCGCCGACATGCTGGAGCGGTCTGTTCGGAAACATCGGCGATCTTGCTCGGATTCACTGCTTGCGCAGCGCGGCCACCCGCGGGTCCGGTGCCTCCAGAACCGCATAGCCCTCCGCGGGTTCTGGCGTTTGCTTTTCTCATTACCAATATGCCGTATCCAACAACGTGAAGTAGAATTGAGTTCACCACCTCTGTATTGGCCCGAATCCATCCCGAGGAGGACTCACGCATGGCTGCGATGCACGAGATCGACTACAAGATCTTCGGCGACGACATGCAATTCGTCGAAGTGGAACTCGATCCCAACGAAGCGACAGTCGCGGAGGCCGGCGGCATGATGTACATGGACGACGGCATCGACATGGAGACGATTTTCGGCGACGGTTCGCCAGCAGCAGGGTGGCTTCCTCGGAGCGCTCATGGGCGCCGGCAAGCGGCTGCTGACCGGCGAGTCGTTGTTCATGACCGTCTTCCTCAACCGAAGTGGACAGAAGAGACGCGTCGCGTTCGGCGCGCCATATCCGGGCAAGATCGTCGCCATCCATCTGGCCGAAATCGGCGGCGAGCTGATCGCGCAGAAGGACTCATTCTCTCGCGGCGGCGAAAGGCGTCAGCATCGGGATCGCGTTCCAGCAGCAAGCTCGGCGTCGGGCTTGTTCGGCGGCGAAGGGTTCATCATGCAGCGGCTCCAGGGTGACGGCTGGGCGTTCGTCCACGCCGGCGGCACGCTGCAGGAACGGACGCTTGCGGCCGGCTGAGCTGATCCGCGTCGACACCGGCTGCATCGTCGGCTTTCAACCGACCGTCAACTACGAGATCGGCATGCGTCGGCAAGATCAAGTCGGCGCTGTTCGGCGGCGAAGGGCTGTTCTTTGCGACACTGAGAGGGACCCGGACGGAGTGTGGCTGCAGTCGCTGCCGCTCAGCCGGATGGCCAACCGGATTATCTCCGGCGGTCCCAGGTCTGACACGCGGAGGGCGTGAAGAAGGATCGATTCTCGGCGGGTTGGAGACTGCTGGACGGCGACGATGGCTAGCGACCTCGCTTTACTCCCTGCGGCCTCCCAGAAACCGCAATAGGAACAGGGAACAGATTGATGAAGTCGAGGTATAGGCGACAACGCACCTACGACCGCGCACGAGCCAGCTCTGGCCCCATAGGCATCGCCAGCGCCATCGCCTTTGAAGCGTTGAGCATCGGTCGCGGCCAAACCGGTAAACACGATGACGCCGATGAAGCGAAATGACAAATTGAGTCCGTCGTTGTGCCAGAACATTCCGACTGATCGAAGCCAAGACGACGTCGATCAGTCCATGAACAGAAACTGACCCAATCCCGCCAGGCTGCGACTGGTGAACGTGCCATAGAGCGCCATGGCGCCGAACATCCCGCGCACGCACCAGGAAGGTGGTGGCGATCGGATTCACCCGTGAACGCGAGCAGCACGAACGAGAGTGGTCACCCCGGTGAGCGCCGAATACGCGATGAACAACAACGAAGCCGTGGCCAGGGCGAGGCGATCCACGCGCGCTGACGCAGCACGAAGACGATCCGATGCGCGCGATGACGAGTCCCCAGAACACGAGCCGGTTCTGTCGCAATCGCCTGACGAGCGAAGGCGATGAAGCCACGAACACGGCAACCAGTGCCGTGGATGGCAAGCCCGCACACATCCAGCCGTAAACCGAACGAAGGAACGCGCCGGACCCGTTCAGCCGTGAGAACGGGTGTCGCGACGGCGGAGGTTCGTGTCGTCTCTGTAGTTCTCCATGTCGGCCACTCCTTTCGTCCTCGAGTGCTACCATGCGTGGCACAATCCCCGCCGCCAGAGTGTCCGTGAGGTAAAGTCTCACGCGGGAGTTTGTGCGATCTGATGTCAATTCTCGAGTGGCTCCGCACTGTTCCGCATTCGATCGGTCCCGACCGACGACGGGGATACCGACACGGTTCCGGCGAATCGTGCATGAGCTGGATCAGTTGGATCCGAAACGGGCGCGCTATCTTGCGGCCTTCTGCGCACGTGTTGAGTCGGGTGGCCGCGGCCGACTCGCACATCAGCGATGCAGAGACGAGCCGAGATGGTGGACCGTATTCCAGCAAGCTGGCAACCTGCCTGTCGCCCAAGCGACGCTCGTCGTCGAGATCGCCAAGAGCCAGAACCGCCTCTTCGGAGGCACCGAGAATTTCCTGGTCACACGCGAATTTCGTGACATCGCGTCCGACGACGAGCGGCCTCCGACTTGCTCCACTGCCTGGGTTTCGCGGTGTCTGCCGCCGATGATGCCATCTCCAGTGCAGAGGACGCTCAGATCGGGCAAATCGCCAGCGAGCTTCGGCTTCTCGCACCCGGAGTTCATCAAGATCAGGGCTCAACTACTTCCCACAAGCGCACTGTCGTGCGCCCCAAGAACGACTGAAGCGACGCCTTTGAATCACCGATGACGGTTGATGCTTCGAAAGGCCACCGACTCGCCGGCGCATTGATGCTCGTCGTCGCGCTCGCGTACTGGTGCCGTTCGTGCCACGGGGATGGGGTGCCTCACGACGAAGTGGCATGCTCGGGCAATCGGCCGATCAGGTGATGCGGGGAAAGCTTCCGCACGTCGGCTACGAAGACGCCTACACGGGCGGTTTCGTCGTGGGTTTACGCGGCGTTGTTCAAGATGAGCGGCGTCGATCTCTTGAACGTCCCGGTGGCTGTTGTTCGCACTCGCCGCCTTCACGACCTGGCTCGTTTACGCCATTGTGCGGCGACCATGGGCCGATCGGCGCCGCGCGTTCGCGGCGTGGGTCGCCCTCGCGTGGAGCTTCCCCAACTACTTCGCCGGTATTCTTCGTGGTGGCTTCGTCGCATGCGCCCTCGCATGTCTCTGGTCGCTCATCCGGTTCGTTGAAACGCGACAATGGCGGTATGCGGTAGCCGCAGGCCTGGCCACTGGTCTCGCGGTCGTCATCAAACAAACCGGCGCATATTTACTGGTAGCCCTGGGGCTGTCGCTCCGCTACGGCGGAGGGGTCATCTGGCACCTCCGTCTCGATTTTCGTATCTCGAGCAGCTGGCCCGGTGGGGCTCGGCCGCGGCTGCAATTATGCTCGCGTCGACTATCCTGTCGCCCAGAATCTTCCTAGCGGAAGGTCTGTATCCTTTTCGCTCCGGCTGCAACTTGCGCCGGCATGCTGCTTCTGCCTCGGGTTCTGAAACCGGTCCGCCTCGGGCTGGAAACCACCGCTCGCGGTCGCGCATTGACGGCCGCAGCGGCCGCGCCTCCAGTCGTGTGGCTGCTTCTGCCGCGACGCCCTTCGATCGCAGCTCGGAACTTTCGTGAATCGGCGCGATCGTCCTCCCGCAGAAACGTGTGGCGTACTGCCAGCTATCTCATGCCTGGTGTCGGCGCTGTGGGCGCAAGCGCGCCCCTGGTCGCGCTGGCCTCTCGTCTCGGCACGACTGATTTCATCACGCGGTTGATGTTCTCGAGGGTGGTGCTAGTGGGCCGCGGCAGTGTTGCTGCCGATCTTACGCGCTCTGGGATGTCCGGAGCTACCAGCTCTATCTGGCAGGCGGCGCGAGCGATCGGCGACGCTGTTGCCGATTGCCATATGCTGGCGCCTGCGGCATCGGGCCGCGTGCAGCAGCCGGAACAGCGTGCGGTCCTCTTTGCCTCGGCGGCGATAGTATCCTGGGTGGCTCTGAATCAATTTCCGTTCGCCGCACCGATTTACTTCTGCTACGTCACGCCGCTTCGCGGTTATCGCGGAATCGCTGCGCTGCCAGTTCTGCCTCCGTTCCGGTCTCGACGATCGCTCCTTGGGGAGTCCATGCTGCTGCTCTTTGGCGTGCTGAGCATGAATCGAGGCTTCATCCAGGGGGTCTCGGACAGCTTCACGAGACGCGCGTGTTCGATGCCGATCTGAATCTGCCGCGAGCGCATCTGAAGGTCAGCCGCTATGACGCCGGAGGTGTATCGCAACCTGTCGTCCACGATCTCTGCGTCACTTGCATCCAGGGGACAATTGATTGCCGGTCCGGATTGTCCGCAGGTGACTTTCTCCCTGGGCCTCGTCAATCCGTCCGGCGCGTTGTTCGACTTCTTTTCGAGCGGGAAGAACGCCGAGGGCAATCCAGCAACTCGTGAGGCCGACGAAGTGGCGGCGTGGTCAAAAAGGCGAGGTCATCGTCGATCAACCACCGTCCGGATTTTTCACCACTCCTTCGGCATCGGTCCTGGCCGAACTGCGGCGCGAATTCTCGCAGCAGCGAAACAATCGGTCGCTTCGGAAGTCAGGTAGGCGATGGTGACGACTGATCGATCGAATCCTCGAACACCCCGCCGTGCTACTCGGCATGGCAGGCGCCTTTCGCGTCACAAGAAGTTCGCACCGGTCGAGCGTCGTCTCAAGAATCCGGACTATCCGAAGAATCCTGGATGTGGGTTGCGGGCCGGGAACGAACGCACCACGTTTCGCTCGGGTCGACTATGTCGGGATCGACATCAACGAACGCTACCTGTCAATCGCATCGCGCGTAGAGCTTACCGTGGCCGGTTCATTCAGGCCGATCTCGAAACCGCCGAACTTGCGCGCCGCTTCGGCACGTTCGACACGATCCTTGTCAATAGCTTCCTGCATCATCTCCCTGACGAAGCGGTTCGACGGGTTCTGCAACAATTGCAGCAACTCCTCGATCCAGGCGGGACGGTTCACATGCTCGAGCTCAGTGCTGCCCGAGCGTTCTCGATGGCGAAAGGTGATGGCCAGGCTCGATCGCGGGCGCTACGCGCGGCGGTTGACGGCCTGGCGTGAACTGTTCGACGACTCACTTCGACCCGGTTGCGGTCGAACCGCATGTAACTTGGCGGCGGCCTCTGGTCGATGCTTCTACTTCGAGCGCAAAGCGAGATGATGCGCGTATCGATAGGGATACCTCTTCACAACGAGCAAGAGGTGTTCCCGAGCTGCTGGCGCGTGCCGCTCAAGGTGCTCGACGCCTTGCCCGGCGGCCCGCACCAGATTGTCTTTGTCGACGATGGCAATGACTGACGGCACCCGCGCAACTCTCGCGAGACGCCGCCCGACGGGATGCCCGCGTGAAAGTCGTCGCGCTGTCTCGAAATTTTGGCCATCAAGCCGCTCTCGGCGCGGCGCTCGGATTACAGCCACCGGCGATGCGTTGGTAGCTGATGGACGGCGACCTGCAGGACGTAACCCGAAGTCATCCCCGAGCTGCTCCGGCAGCATTGAAGCAGGAGCAGATGTGGTCTACACGCGCCGAGCATCGCGCGAAGAGGGGCTTCTTTGCGCGCCGCGTTACAAGTCTACTACCGCGTCGATGTCCGCTCATGTCTGAGGTTCCAGTCCCACTCGACAGCGGCGATTTCTCGCTGCTCGGTGCTGCTGGTCGTCGCTGCGCTCCGGCGCATGCCTGAGCGTCAACGCTACCTGCGAGGCCTGCGGACGTGGGTCGGACTTCAAGCAGGTCGGAGTGGACGTTCAGAGGAAGGCGGGAAGCGCCGGCCGCCCGAAATACACGACCTGGAAGCTGATTCAACTGGCTCTGGACGGAATCTGCTCGTTTTCGACGGTGATCGCTTCGCGCGGCTCGCGCTCACCGGCCTCGCGGCCATCGTCGCCTCCGTGGCCTTCTCAATCTACGCCGTAGTGCGTGCGCATCGTCGTCGGCGCCGTGCCTGTTGGATTCACGGCCTCTCTGATCGTCACGACGTTGCTCTCGGGTGTGCAGTTGCTCTTCCTCGGTGTGATTGGCAGATACTGGGCCGTGGTGCGCGGAAGCGAAAGGGCGCCCAACTTATGTCGTCGCGGAAGTCGTTGGTGGCGACTAATGGACGCGCGATACGCCGCTGCCTATCCCGAGCTCTACAGAAATCACTGGTGGTGGGCGCGCCAGGAGGAGATTCTGCTGCGCAAGATTCGCGGCGTTCTGGGCGGTGCCCGTAACGCGCGCATCCCTGACGTCGGCTGCGGGGCGGGACTCTTCTTCGACGCCCTCGAGCAGTTCGGCCGGCCCGAGGGGCATTGAGTCAGATGCGGCAGCTGTCGCCCAGAGCGGAAAGTGGAAGAGCCACATTGTGGTCGGCGGAGCTCGACAATTCCTACCAACCGGCGGCTCCGTTCGACCTGATTCTGATGCTCGACGTCATCGAGCACATCTCGAAGCCTCGATCAGCTGCTGCGTCTGAGCTGCCGGGGTTCTGGCGCCGGGCGGCCGAATCCTCGTAACGACCCCGGCATTCAACTGGCTATGGACGACCCACGACGAGCTGAATCACCACGTCACCCGCTACACTGCCGGCGAGATGCGGACGACGGTTGAACGTTCCAGGCTCGTCACGCTCGAGAACGGCTACATGTTCCAATCGCTCGTCGTGCCAAAGCTGATCGTTCGAGTCAAGGAGGCGCTCACAGCTGCCCCGGCGCGTATCCCTCGCATTCCGCCACCAGCCCTCAATCGGGCGATCCAGGCGTGGTTCCGTCAGGAATACGCGGTCGCGGGTTGGCTGCCGTTCGGTGGCTCGCTGCTCACGATTGCAGCCAGGCGGCAGGACGGCGCGTCGTGAATCTTCGTGCGCTTTCAGGTTCACTTCGCTCCCCCTCACGTTACAGCCTCGAAGACGACGTGCGATCCGTTCGCGCCGAGCCGGGCGTAGTAGGTCTCGATCGCCACGTCACCGAAGAAGTCGCGAAGCTGTGTGGCGGACGTATCGAAGGTCCGCTATCTGTCGAGCCCGTAGGTCCATCTTGCCAGGTCGGATTGTGACCTCGTGGTACCAAGCACAGTTCTCGTGCGCAATCATGATGATCCGGCGGAGCCAGTGTATGCGCATGAGCATGTCGAGGCGCCGCCGGAAAAGTTGAAGTCCTGGGCACGCGGTCGGAGAGTGTCAGTGGCTCGGCACCGCCGGGAACCTGGAGCACGTCGAAGTGCGGGTCGAGCTGGAGACAGTTGGTGACAAAGTCTGAATGTGGGGCCGCCAGCGGCCATCAGAGCACGCGATGACCAGCGCCGTTGGTCGATCCAAACCCACGGAAGCTGACTTTGATATTCAGATTGATCGCCCATCGGCCGTCCGTCGTCTCACCGACCTGACTCACCCTGGCCCACCCGCCCTTCCTGCCCTACCCGCCTTTGGACATCTTCGTCTCCGCCTCGGATGCGGCAGCGTCCATCTTGGCCTGCATCAGCCGCGCGACGTCGATGCCGAACTGATCTTTGAGCATCGCCAGCATCGCGCTCATGCCGCCGCCGACCGTGCTCATCACTCGTCCAACGCCTCCGCCGCCGTTGCCGTTGCCCATCTCGATGATGTTGATTTTGTCGATGCCCGCGAGTTGGGTGGCGAAGGCCTGCGCGAGCTCCGGCATCTTGTCGACCACGAGATTGATCACGGCTGCCTCGTTGAACTGCTTCCAGGCTTCCGCCTTGCGCTGGAGTCCTTCGGCTTCAGCGAGCAGCTTCTTCTTGATCACCTCGGCCTCGGCTTCACCGACGGCTAATACCTTGGCCGCTTCCGCGCGCCCGATCTTTTCGATTTTGGCGGCCTCGCCCGCGCCTTCGAACTCGAGCTCGCGCTGGGTGGCTTCCGCGCGGACGATCGTGGCCTGCTTCTCACCTTCGGCCTGAAGGATCCGCGCCTGGCGCTGCGCCTCGGCCGGCTTCACGACCGTCGCAATCAGCTCCTGCTCCTTGCGCGCGGCTTCCTGTTGGGCGACCAGGACTTCCTGCTGCGTCCGCACCTGTTCGATCCGCACCTTCTGTTCAGTGACACGCTGTTGCGCGGTCGCGCTCGCCAAGGGACCGGACTGCTCGGCCTCAGCGCGCTTGGCCTGGACGGCCGCGTCGAACTCAGCCTGCCGCGCTTCCTTGTCCCGCAGCGACTGGGCGATCGTGACATCGGCCTCGTACCGCTTGGTCTTGCCTTCCTGATCCGCGTTTGCCGACTGGATCATCGCGTCGCGCTGCGCCAGCGCCTCTCCAATGACGGCATCCCGCTTGACCTCCGCGGTCCGCTTCTTGCCCAGCGCGTCGAGATAGCCCTGTTCGTCGCTGATCTGCTGGATGGTCAAGATGTCGATATTCACGCCCATCTTCTTCAGATCTTGCGCCGCTTCGTCGGTCATTTTCTGCGCGAAGGCCTGCCGGTCGGCGTTGATCGCCTCGACCGTCAGCGTTCCGAGAATCGCTCGGAGATGGCCCTCGAGCGTCTGAAAGATCACACCTTTGATCTGTTCCGTCGTCATGCCGAGGAAGCGTTCAGCTGAGGCGCGCAACGAGAAGTCGTCGCCGGCAATCTTGACGTTCGCGACCGCTTCGACGCTGACCGGCACGCCCTCCTTGGTGTACGCCCGCTGGATTTTCAGCGGAATAGAGATCACGTTCAGCGACAGGTAGGCGATCTTTTCCAGCAACGGCACCCTGAGTGCCGCGCCTCCTTGACGATCCGGAAACCGACGTCGATCTTGTTGCCCTTTCTCGTCCTCGATGCGGTGTTTGCGGCCGTAGAAGATCGCGACTTCCGATGGCGGAACCTTGATGTAGTTGCGCGCGAAGAGCGCCATCGCGGCAAACAGCCCGATGAGACCGAGCAGAATAACGAGCGCGACAGTCACTGGACCGGCATCGAACAGATTCGTGATGGTGTTCATGACGAGGCTCCTTATTACGTGGGGCTCCGCCCCATACCCCGGCTCAGCCGCTCGCGGGACCCCTACGCCCCGCTCCGCTCCCTCGCGGCCGCGCCGTGCGCGCCGCCGCTCTGCGGGGCCCGCGTAACGACGACTGACGGTCCGAGCACACTGCTGACGACAACCTCTGTGCCGGCGGCTATGGCCGCTCCATCCGCCGATCGGGCGATATGAGTGGTCCGCTCACCGCCGACCGTGACCGTGATCTCCCCAACTCCGCCCGCAGGAATTCCGATCGTGATTTCACCGTGCCGACCGAGCAGGCCAGCCATGCGAAGCTCGCTCGACGCCTGCTGCGAATACGGAATCGCGCGAACTGGTAGACAAGTCCGGCCATGACGAACCCGGTCGCAACTCCAACGCCGGACGACGCCGGATGCGAGAGCTCGTAGCACCGCGCCACGACACCGCCAACCCCGAACGCGGTCGCGAACGCCGCGATGATCCGGGCGGAAAAGAAGCTCGGACCGCCGCCCGGCGTCGCCGTCGTGGTCGAAGCCATGATCGAAGTCGTGGTCGCCGCCGAACAGGTCGCCAACGAACAGCATCGTGAGCAAGAACAGCAGGCCAATGGCTCCGACAGCTGTGTAAACGAGCACGCGACTGCCTCCGTGGATTGATGGGGTCGGCCGACCGCCTGAGTATAGTCGAGGCTCAGCGCCGAGTACGCCTGCGGCTACTTTGGCGGCACGAGGCGCTTCAACTCGTCGAACCAGTTCAGCACGACGTTGATCTGGGCGGGCACCTCGGATTCGTCGACCATCTTGACCATCAGGGAACCGCTGACCGTCGGGTGACACGTCATAATCAGGCCAAAGAGCAGAACTGAGCCTCATAGGGCCGTTCGAACAGTCGTCGCGGCTTGTTCGCGCTCAGCACGGATTCGTCGTCGACTTCGACGGCCATCATCGCGTCACCACTGCGATAGAACAGCTCTCGACCGTTCCGCGACCAGACCGGCTCGTTGCCGCCTTCGGTCGAGATCGTCAGCTTCTCTCCGGAGTCCGGAAATTGCCGGACTTGAATCTCATTACGACCCGATTCGCCCGACACGTAGCGCGACGCATCGACCGTCCGGCGAGAGCGCCGGCGCTCCTCGACAAACGGCGTCTCGAGAAACGCGGCTGCCTTTCGCTCGCCACCTGTTCGAAGGACCCAGAGATCCTGCGCGGCACGAAGGGATACGGAGACGAACAGCAGGACGCCGTCGTCGCGCGACCAAGAGAAGGGATAGTTCGGCCGCTCACTCGCCACGAGTCGCTCCTCCGGACCGCGCCCGTCCAATGGCTTCCAGTACATGTTGTCCAGACCGGCTTTGTCGGAGACATAGGTGAGTCTGCGACCATCCTGCGCCCAGACCGGAAAGGCGTTGTTCCCTGCGAAGTAAACCGGCTCCACGTCTCGCGGGTCAGGTCGCACAACCCACATCATCGCGGTCCACCCTCGGACGGTCACCGCCACGCGCCCACCGTCTGGAGAGGTGCGCGGCTGATAGCACGTGCCGCCGGACGCTCCCGTGGGCATCTCGCCCCCGGCGCGACCGACCCACGTGAGCGCGGTCTGGCGGGGCTTGCCTGCCGGAATGGTACGCCATTGTGCCGGCGGCAGAGTAGCCGACCTGCGGCGCTTGATTCGCGAGCGTGCCGTTGCGAAGCCGGGTCATCTGCCATGACGCCGGACAACACGGCGACAGCCGGCCCCGTCGCTTCAACGCGGGCGGGAATCGAACGGCACCGCCATCAGGGTGCCGGCCTGAACATAGACCAGGTGTCCGGTGGGAAGATAGCTGGCGCCGGAGCCCTTGACGAGCGGGCGGCGCTGGCCGGTCTCGAGTGACTGAGCGTAGATCTGGGCGTCGTCGGAGCCGGTGAATGCGCTGAATAGCAGGGTCTTGCCGCCAGGCAAGCGTCTGCGGCCAACGATGGCTGAGCTCGGTGTCCGCCAACGTTGTCACCGCGATTGGCGTTCCGCCAGTGGCGGAAACCCGCCAGATTCCAGCGCCGAGATTGGGCGTGAAAAAGAATCGTGTCGTCGGCCTGCCATCTCGGCTCCGAAGCCCACGTCACCGACAGCGCGGCGACCTCGGTGATCGTCAATGGCGTGCCGCCGCTGCGGAGCACCTTTTTCAGTCCTCCAGCGGCGGAGAACCCGGAGCCATTGGCTGTCAGGCGAAAAGAACGGATTGCTTGCGCCTTCGGTGCCCGGGATCGGGATGCTGTCGAATTGATCGAGATCTCGAAGGTAAATCTGCTGGACGGCGGCCCCGACCCGCGACGTAGGCGACGCTGCGGCCATCGGGCGACACGGCGACCCGGGCGGTATCGACGGCCAGAGGAACGCCCACGGGTGGGGAGACCGCGAGACGCGACACCGACCAGAGCGCGGACTGAGCCGGCGAGGATCGGGGTGTGAGCATCCAGACGGCGGTACCTGAGAGAACGGGCCGTCCCCGCGACGACGGCGACCCATCGTGCGGTCGTTCGCCCGGCCGCCGGCACATGGGTCATCACCGGCGGCGCATGGGCAAGGCGAGCGCCTTTTTCTATCTCGAATCGCGCTTCGCCGACGTCACGCAGGCGTTGCTTCGGATCCTTCGCAGGCAGCGTTCAAGCAGTCCTCGCACGCCGGCCGGAAGGCTGCTTGGCAGCGTCATCCACTCGGGTTCGCGCTCCAAGATGCCGGCGATCGCGTCGGAAGTGGTTTCGCCGCCGAATGGCGGGCGTCCCGAAAGCATCTCGTAGAGCACGCACCCGAACGCCCAGATGTCCGTCCGCTTGTCGACAGACTCTGCCTCGCGCCTGCTCGGGGCTCATGTACCCGGCCGTGCCGAGAATCGTGCCAGGGAGCGTACCGCCTGCCATCGGTGAGCGCGTGCGCTGCATCGCTCGCCGATTCGGGCGCGCCGTCTCCAAAAGCGGTGGCACCGGGCTGGATAGGTGGCCAGCCCGAAATCCAGGGACCTTGACGACGCCCGACGGATTGATCTTGATGTTCGCGGGCTTCAAATCGCGATGGATCACGCCCCTTTCATGAGGGCGGTGTCCAGCGCGTCAGCAATCTGGCGCGCGATCTCGAGGGCCTCCTTCAGCGGCAACCCGGCCTTCTGACCTGGAGCCGACCCGGGGACTGATCTCGGCGCGCTTGAACGGGTTGGCTCAAGGCGCGACAGCCGCTCGGCAAGCGTCTCGCCCTCGACCAACTCGAGCACCAACGCTGAGAAATCGCTGCTCTCCTCGGTGCCGTAGATCGCGCCGATGTGTGGGTGATTGAGCGAAGCGAGCACTCGAGCCTCTCGGTCCAGGCGGGCTCGCCGGTCCGGATCGGTCATCCACACGTCGGGCAGGATCTTGATGGCCACCTCGCGCCCGAGCTTCGTGTCGCGGGCACGATACACCTCGCCCATCCCTCCGCGCCCATGGAGCGCCGTGATCTCGTATCCGCCGACGCGCGAACCTGGCTGCACCGCCATCATTCATCACGATCCGGCCGAAGCCTGACGTTGCCTCCTCTTCGACTACCGTGAAGGCGCGCCTACGTACTGATTGACAAGCTCCTCCACATCCGTCAGCAGCTGGATGCAGGCATCGTCATAGAACGGGAGCACCTGCATCAACACGACGACTGCAATCTGTCGCTGTGGATCGACCCAGAAATGGGTGTTGTTGATGCCTGCCCAGCTGTAAGCTGCCCGGTGCGCGTCGATGAAGCAACGTCGTGGGCGCGGAAAGTTGGAACCCCAGGCCCCAGGTGTCGCCAAAGCCCCAGTAATCGTTCGCTCCGCCGAGAGGAAACGGCTTGCTGACCGCGGCGTTCGCGGCCGGCTGCCTACGGACGACCAATTGACCGATCTGGTTCCGCGTCATGTCGCGGATTGACGACTCCGCAAGAAGCCGCGTGGGCCCGGCGCGGCCGCCATTCAAGAACAGGCGCAGGAACTTGCCATAGTCACGGGCGGTCGAGAACTGGCCGCCATCCCCGCGGACGGGGCTTCGCGCAACGTCCGGGTTCGGCCGCTCCATCAGCACGCCGTTCACGCGCTGATGCACCGTAACCAGACGGGCGCGAGCGTCGGCGGCAAGCTCGAACGAGGTATCGGCCATCTCCAACGGTTCGAGCAAGCGCGTCCGCAGGAACGTATCGAGAGGGTGCGCCGACACCCGCTCGACGATGTCGCCGAGATACTTTGTGCTCGCCCCGTACGTCCACTTCTCGCCGGGATCATGGAGCAGAGGAAGGTCTTGTTCGCCTTTGCCGCTCTGCTGGAGCTTGAACAGGGTTGGATCCGAGAAGCGTACCCGATTCCGGACGTGTGCGTCAGCAGGTCGCGGATCGTGATGGCACGGCGCGGGCGGCCGCAATTCGAGGGACCCATCCGGGTTGACCTGGGTCACAACCTTCAAGGCATCAATCGACGGCAGATATCGATTCGCCGGATCGTCAAGCCCGAGACGTCCGGACTCCACGAGCATCATGATTGCTGCCGAGGTCACCGGCTTGCCCATCGACGCGATCCTGAAGATTGCGTTCTCCGACAGCGGGGCGTTGTTGGAGACGTCGCGCTTTCCAGCCGCATGCTCGAACATGACGTCGTCGGCATTGGTCACCAGCACGACCACCGCCGGCACCTCGCCACGCCGGGCTGCCGCGTCCAGACGCTGAGTAAGAGCCGCGGCTCCGGCCGTGGAAGTGGCTGGGGGCCTGGCCCCCACTGAGGCGACGAGCACCGCCACGGCCACGACGGCAAGGGCCGCTACGCAACAAGGGGATACGCGCGCGATTCATGGGAGTCGCCATTCTATAGCTCCGTATCTGCCACGCGGCCCTATCCGAATCACACGTAGACGTTGTTGACCCCGGCGAGGCGACACCAATAGGATGCGTGTCAGAACTGCATGTGGTAGTTCCGAAACTGAGTTCGGCCAGTAGGCTGTCCGACACGACATGTCATGAAAGCGAGGAATAGTATGAGCTGGTTGCCGCTAGCCCGTCGTTCGTTTCTCTCACGCATTGGCGCTGGGACAACCGCGCTCTTCGGCGCCGCTCTGGTTGGTGGCGAGGCCACGTTGCAGGGTCAGTCCGCCGGCACCACTCGCGCCGCAGCCGAGGCGCCACGCCCAGGATGATTGGTTCGATCAGCTTCCGGGCCAGCATCGGCTACTCCTCGACACCACCACAGCCGACGGGTTCGGCAGTGCCCTACTGTATGCGAATAACTTTCTGACAGCCAGCCAGACCGGCTACGGCCTGAAGGACTCCGACTCGGCCATTGTCATAGTGGTGCGGCACTTCGCGACCGTGTTCGCGTACAACGACGCCATCTGGACGAAGTTACGGGACCACGATCTCGCAGCGAATCAACTTCAGCGATCCGCAGACCAAAAACCAGCAACGAGCAACGTGTACAACTCGGCTTCGCATGCCGGGGTGCTGCCGAGTCTCGGCAACACGCTCGACTCCGTGCTCAAGCGAGGGGTGCATCTGGCGGTGTGCCAGCTTGCCACTCGGCTTTTTGCGGCTGGCCTGGCGCAAGCCAGCGGCGGAAACGCCGATGCCAGTATAACGAGGTCGTCGGCAACCTGGTCGCGAACTCCCATATGGTGCCGGCAGGAATCGTGGCGGTGAGCCGAGGCCAGGAACGAGGGTATACGTTCGCGTCGGTCGGATAGGGTTATCTCAGAGGCGGATCTCCGCCAGCACAGTTCCGACGACCGGGCCGCGTGGCGCACGACGGTCCAGGTGGAACGCTCGCACCGCGGGTCGTCGCCAGTCGTCATCGGTTAAACGGGCGAACCTTTACCCGATCATCGCGGGCGGATCGTCCACCGAAACAGATCGGTGCCACCGGGCTCCGGTCGGATCGCCGCGTCAGGCGCCCACGTACCTATTGGGAACTGATGGGAGATTACTCGCGTGCCAGGCCTCAGTTCCGCTCTCAGCTTGGACTCTAGCCGTGCGTTGACGGCCGACGAAAGGAACAGCATGACGACGGTGGCCTCGGAAATGTCCGCCGTGAAGAAGTCACCTTCGATGAACGTGACGCGGTCGGCCACACCGGCGTCGCGCGCCATGTGACGCGCGATCTCAATGAGGGGCGGCTCGAGCTCAATGCCCACTCCGCGTGCGCCGTACTCCGCGCCGCCTGGATAACGATCCGACCATCGCCCGATCCGAGATCGTAAACCACATCGTCTGGCGTTACTTGAGCCAACCGCAGCATCGCTCTCACGACGCGCGGCGGAGTCCCGGCAAAGAAGACGTCCGGCGTTCGCACTTGAGGCGGCTGGGGACGTGCTGTGAGACCTTCGATGCTGACGCCCGACCAGGCGCAGGCCGCGGCCAAGCCCGCTGCGACCAGAATCCGTCGGGCCTTCGCAGTCATCAGCATGAGCGCGGCGACACCTGCGCGACTCGCAAATGGACAAACGTCAACTCGGCCGCGACCGTCAGATAGCGTCGGACCGCTTCGTTGCCGATTAACGACCTCAAACGCACCAGTCTTCGTTCCGGGGGAAAGCGTCACTTAATGTCGATGCGCGTCCGGCATGCCGAGACGCTTCGCCGTCTCGCCTTCAAAAATCGAACTCGATGATGACAACGGGCTCCTTGCCGACCACCCAACCGTCGTGGCCAGGTTCGATCGCGAGGATATGCGGCGCCTTGTGCTCAATGACGCAACCGTCCGCGTACTCGATGTGGATTTCACCACGCGCGAGAAAGCCGGCATGCGCGTGCATGCAGAGATCGGTGCCGACGACGTGCTTCATGTCTTTCGACCATCGGAATCCCGGTGGATAAATCATCCGTTTGACGCGCGCCGCGCCAGCGCGTCCAACATCGAGGCGCACGTGTCCGAGGTAGCGATGCGTGGCGCCTCTCACGGTCGCGAGCAGCGGATCGGTTGCGGTTCCTGCGTGCCCGTTTACCGCTCGAACCCCTGCCGCGCGATGGTTTGACGGCGGACCTGCCAGCGGCTGGTTGTTTTACGGTTGTCTTCTTCGTCGCTCGCTTTTTGGCCATGGCGCCTCGCTCGCCGGGCATTCTCTCACGAGCGCGGCAGAAGAAGGGCTGTGAGTCCGCGGCGTTCACCGCTTGACGAGCATCAGCGCAGAGGGCTCACACAGGATAGGCTTCACCTCGCATTTGAGGTTCGAATCCGCTATTTGGGAGCCTTGCCCGTCACCGCGGCCTGCGTCGACATCTCAGTCCGCGGCTCTTCGACGATCCGCGTCGCCGAGACCTTCATTCCCTTCCTCAGGTCACTAACAGATGCGGGCTTGCCCTCCACCGTGAACCTGAACGACTCGGGGACTTTGTAATCGCGGTTCTCGCCGTTCGCGAGCGTCAGGATCACGTAGTTGCCCGAGACGTACCACACCGTACCGTTGGTGACGGTCGTGGTGCGGACCGTAACCGGCTGTGTTGTCGTGGTGACCGTCGCGCTGAGAACCGTTCCTGGCTTGAGGTCGCCGATGAGCCTGGTCTGTCCGTCGATCATGAATTGCCGCCCGGGCTGGACGTTGAAAACGCGGCACTCGCCGCTGGGCTGCATCTTGGCGAGCAGCAGGTTGCCCTCGACCAACATGACTTCCCCAGTCATCTGTTCGGTTTTGACCTGAGCCGCGCCCGAGGGCGTCGTCGTGGTCTGCGCTTGAAGTCCCGCTGCCATCGCCATTATGGCCACGCCGATGACGATTACGAGTCGTGGTCTCATTGTCTCTTTCTCCTTATAGTTGGACGGCCGCAAATCGCGCCGCTACGGATGTCAGTCGGTGGCCAACCAATCGCTTGCGCACGCGGAACGAGCGATGATCACAGCTTGGCGAAGTCAGCCACATCGAGGCAGAGATTACGTATGCGACTGGCGGTTCACAAGAGCAATCTGCTGCTGAGCTACGACGGCTTCATCGATCTTTTCCCACGCTTCGCGGTAGCGCCCGAGTTCAACGACTACCGGCGCGTATTATGTCGCCTGAGTTACCCCGTGCCGGCCTACGCTGAGTGTCTTCAACTGCATGAGCATCGTGGCGATGAAGCCGATCCCGGTGAATCCGAAGCCCCAGGGAAACGCCTGGTTGACCACCTCCACCACGCTTCGCATGGCCGGCGATGCGTTGGCGGCATCGACGATCACGACCCACTCACCTGCCCGCATCAGCACATAAAGAATCGCAAGCGCAAGGCCGCTGATCGCCACGCGCGCGAGCGAGCGGGCACGCGTCCACTGCGGGCGCACCAGATCGACGACGCGTAGCACCACTTCGAGCAGCGTCAACAGCAGAATCGGCAGATACAGCGATTGCCAGATCGGCGCAAGCCGGACCACAGACGCGTGCAGACCGAAAATCGCGGCCGGCTGGCGCAGCGCGATCAGCCACCAGGCTGCCACCAGCATCGAAAGCACCAGGTGCACGATTGGCTGCGTTCGTCGAGGCGCCGCAGGCAGGACCCGCGGGTTCCATCCGATATTGACGCGCGACAGCACGCCGTAGAAATCGAGCGCGGCGAACACCATCGTGATCACGCCAAACTGCACGAACGCCACGAGCGGCAGGACGACGGTGGCCTGCCGGAGTGCCTGACCCGGATGGCCGGCCGAGAACATCGCGATTAGCGACGGCCAGCTGCACCGCCACGCCGACACCGAGCGCGAGCTTCAGCACGAGCCAGTAGAACGGGAACAGTTCGGGGCCAATCAGGCGGCGGCGCGGCCCATAGCGGCCGGCGAGCAGCGCCGGGTGACCCAGCTCCTTGACGAGACTTTCCTGCTCCGCGGCGGTCAGCGGGCGGCCGAGCGCTCCCTCCCGATCTTCGATACGCGAACGAATGTCTTCGGAGAGCTCCGATGATGTCCTCCTGCGTCGCCCGCGGCAGGAACGCTCGGACGGCCAGCAGATAGCGATCGACGATGTTCATGATCCAGCTCCTGGCTAGGCAATCGACTTCGCACGGCCGAGAATCGTGTGCAGCGCGTCGTTGAGACCTTCCCATTCGCCCAGCAGCTCCTTGAGCTACGCGCCTGCCCTCGACCGACAGCTTGTAGAACCGCTTGTTGCGTTTGTCTTCCTCGCGCCACTCGCTGACGAGCAGGCCCCGACTTTCCAGGCGCCGCAGCAGCGGATAGAGCGTGCCCTCGTCGATGTCGAGGCCCCGCGCGGCCAGGGCCTTGCGCAACGTGTAGCCGTAGTGTTCGGCGCGCAGCTGGGCCAGCACGGCGACGACGCAGACAGCCGCGGCGCAGCTCGAGGCGGAGCGTTTCAAACAGGTCGGTGTCCATCGGCTACCCCATGTGCCACATACTATGTGCCGTTCACTGTATACCACACAGTATTACGCGTCAAGCGCCCGGCGGGTTCCGCGGACGGGAACGGCGTAGGATCGGCCGACACCGAAATCGGCTACCCAGATCTTGAGATGGGAATCGAAGGCGAGGATCGCTCACGCGGTCGGCTGGCGTCAGGCTCTGGAGAAACCCCTGCGCTTCGATGAGCATGCGCATCAGGCCGATGATGCGCGAAGACTCCAGGCGACTCTACTCGGGCAGTCTTGCCCGTAATCTTTACGCGAAAGTCGCCGGCGGTCAGGCCGAGGACGGGGTTCCCGCGATCGTCAACACGCGAGCGTCGACAATCAGGCGGGGGCACGTCGACACGTTCAACGAAACGACGCTGGCCTGCCTCCTGGGTGCGGGCCGAAGGACCTCGCAGAACGAGCGCGCATGACAGCGACGCGATCAATCGCCGCACACCGATTATCTGAATAGCCCAATCACACGGCCGTATCGATCTCGGTGCGAATCCGAGCGAGCTCGCGACCGATGGACTCGAGCTCCCAGTCGAGATTCGTGAGCTTGTCGTTCTCAGCGCGCACGAAGCGCGTATACGGCGCGACCGCGTCCATCACCCCCGCGACGCTGCGTTCCACCTCGCGCAGGAATTGGGCACGCAGATTCGTCATCAACTCCGTCCGCATGCGCTCGATACGTTCGCGCAGCTGTGCCTTTGGCATGAGCCCGCTTCGACGGGATGACGAACAGGCCCAGCACCGCAATCGCTCCGGCGGCGAAGATGCCCGTCACGTCGGCGGCGGTGGTCGTCGCCAGCGCCGTGACGATCGCGCCCAACCCAATCGCACCGGCCTGCGCAAGTGCTGCCCCGGCCACGGCGGTGCGAACGCCGTCGGCCATCTGCGCCGCTTCCCGCTCCTTGTCGTAGCTCTCGACCGCCCTGTTTGCGGCACGCCCGACGGTATTGATCAGCTTCTGACGGTCGTACTCGAAGTGCCACTGGCCTCCGCACCCACCAGACGCCCTTCGTGCGCGCGGACTGCGGCGATGGACGTGCTCGGTGACGGCCTGCCACTGCCGCAGCTCGCTCGCCACCATCCAGTCGATGACGTCGTGCACCTGCTTGTCGATCTGTTGCGGGACCTCGCCCACCACCTGGCGCTCGAAGGCGCGCTGCATGCGGGCTTTGTTCAGAAGGTCCGGAATCCGACCAACGCGCAGAGTGTCGTCGAAGAATGCAATGCCGCGGTTTTCGAACTGGTGCAGGATACTGTCGATCTCCGACAGACGGAACTCGAATTCGCGCGACAGGTCCGTCCGATACATGTCGAGCTGGCGCTCGATGTCCTCGATGGTCGTGCAGATCCTGCTTCAGGACGCCGAGTCGCACCGAAAGGCTTTCGCGCGTGGTCTGCGAAAGTCGTGCGCCGATGCCGAGCGGGTTGAGAAGCTTCAACCGCTGACGCTCCTTCTCATCCCAGAGTGGAGACTGATGTAGCGCTCGAGATCCTCGAAGCGATCGCCTGGCACCGGTTCGGGCACCTGCTCAGCTCCAGCTTCTGGCGCAGTGCGCGCCGTGCAGATACAGCGAAGATCTCAGGCTCGCTGCCAAGCAGCGCGCGTCCGTGCTCGGCCACGAACTGCCGCACCTGCTCGCGTTCTTCGGCCCGCTCCAGCAAATCAATCTTGTTGATCACGACAACGATCTTCTTACCCCAGTCCCTGATGTTCTGAAGAAACGACCGCTCGCTTTCAGTGAAGGGCCGATCGGCTGAGGTGACGAACAGCACGAGGTCCGCCTGCGGGATGAACTCGCTGGTCAGCCGCTCGTGCTCCCGGAAAATGGCATTGGTGCCCGGGGTATCGACAATGTTGATGTCCTGCAGGAACGCGACGGGGGCGCTGATGACGTCGGCGCCAGAAGCGTCGATCATTCGCCCGGATGTTTCGCCATAGTGCAGCATCTGCAGCTTCGTCGTCGTCGGCGTGACACCTTCCTCGAGGACGCGGGCGCCGACGAGGGCGTTCACGAAAGCGCTTTGCCCGCGTTGAATTCGCCGATGACGACGAGGAGAAAGAGACTATCGAGCTGAGCGATGGAGCGTAGGAGCGCGGACTTGTCGCCCTCGGGCGTGTCGAAGCGATCGAGCACGCGCTGCAGCGACGCGAGGCATTCACGTTCTTCCGCGACGTACTTGCGCGTGCGGTCGGGAAGAAGCCGGCTCAGCATGGTCGAGGTCCATCGATGCAGGACAGGTGCCTGTGCCGCACTTGCAACGCGGCACCTGAATGTAGGCGACCTTGTGCCACGTGGCGAGGACAGCAAGGAACAGGTTAACAGTGCCTGCACGCGATAGGGGCAGGAATTGTCGTTGCCACTGTTTTGCGAGAGTCTACGTCGCTTCTCTTCGTCGCGAGCCGGCGGAGGACGTCAGCCGATCTCGGCCAGCACGCGGAGCGCTGGTATCTTCGTGAAACTGCTCTTCTGATCTGCCGCGCTTCGGATGTTTCGATGCCCACTTCTATTCCACTCGCAGCGCGATTGCCGGATCGACGCGGGCCGCGCGTCGCGCCGGCAACCAGACACCTACAAAGGCAACAGCCGCGAGCGGTAAGGGCACTGTGACAAACACCAGCGGATCGCGAGGTGTGACACCGAACAGCAAGCTGGCAATGACGCGCGTGAGGCCCATGGCCGAAGCGAGGCCGATGGCCACTCCCAACAACGCCACACCCATGCCTTGATAGATGATCATGTTCCTGACTTGACGTGCATCCGCACCAAGAGCCACTCGAATGCCTATCTCTTGTGTGCGCTGCTCCACCGAATAGGCCATGAGTCCGTAAATCCCGATCGCGGCCAGCAACAACGCTGAACCGGCAAAGACCGTCAGTAGCAGCATGTTGAAGTCCCGATCGGGCGGTCGATCGGGCGACGACTTCGTCCATGGAGCGCGCGGCCGGGCGACCGGCAGGCCGCCGCTCGCCTTCGCGCAGAGCTTCTGTGAACGGACGCACTGACGGAGCTACGGCTCGCCGCGCGCACGCACGAACCAGGCCAGCGGCGTGATCTGGGTCAGATTGGCGTTGTGAAGGTCCGGCAATTGCGCCCACGGAACGTAGAACGTGGGACCGGGCTCCTGGCCAAGACCGTTCGCACGAACGTCGCCGACGTATGCCGACGATCTGACGTGGAGGTTCATCGAACTGTGGACCAACATTTTTGGCGATCGTGATGCGGTCGGCCAGGGGGTCGCCGTCCGGCCAGAATTGCTTCGCCATCGTCTGGCTGATGATCACGACGCCTGGCGCGCCGCCGTCGTCGCGATCGGTGAAGGCACGGCCGCGCAGGATGGGAATCTTGAACGCGCTGAAGTAGGTCGCCGAGATCGGTATGAATCCGCCGCCGCCATGAAATGCCCCTTGAGTCAACGGGCGCCCTTCGATGGTAAATGGCAGGCCCAATCCTCCTTGCAGCGGCACGCAACACGCAGCGCCCCGCGACTTCGACACCTGGCAGCGCATTGACGCGCTCGGTGCCCTCCCGGATCACCTGCGCGACGGCGGAGGTCTTCTGAAACCTGGCCCCCGCGAGAGACATGCGCATCGTCAGGACACAGGTGCGAATCGAAGCCCGGGTCGACGGCGTGCAGTGCTACGAAGGTCCGGATGAACAGCGCCGCGCCGACGAGGAGCACCAGCGCCAGCCCCATTTCGCTCCACCACCAAGAGAGAGCGCGCCTTGTTTTGACGGAACCCCGTTCCCGAGCGTCCGCTGCCTTCTTCAGCGTTGAGCTCAGGTCGGACCGGGAAGCGTGCAACGCTGGAAACAGACCGAAGATGACTCCGGTCAGGAGAGAAACGATCGCTGTGAACGCGAGCATCGCGCCAATCGAGCTCCACGCTGGAACCGTCGGGTCCGATGCGCGGAATGTTCCCGGGTTGACCGCAAGCAAAGCCCGAATACCGACCATGCCCAGCCCGAGGCCCAGCGCGCCGCCTATCACCGACAGCACGACGCTTTCGGTCAGCAGTTGACGCAGGATTCGGCTGCGGCCCGCGCCGATCGCCGCCCGGACCGCGATCTCCCGTTTTCGGACCGTGGCGCGGACCAAAAGCAGGTTCGCCACGTTCGCACAAGCGATCAACAAGACGAAGCCGGACCGCGCCTGCGAGCACCCATAGCGACGACCGCGCGTTGCGAACGAAGATGTTTTCAAAAGGCTCGACGCCGAAATTGAACTGCGGTGGCAGCAGATTGGGAAACCTCTCACGAAACTCGTTGGTCGACAGCTGAAGCTGCGCGTTGGCTGCCCCAATCGTCACTCCGGGCTTGAGACGGCCCGCAACCATGAAGTAGGCGCCCTGCATGGTGCTGTTGGGATCGATCTGAAACGGGAGCCACACGTCGGGCGCAGCCTCGGGGGACGTCTGAAAGTCCTCGGAGTCGAATCGGCCAAGCACCCAACAATGACGTGCGGCGTGCCATCCAGGGTCAGGGTGCGGCCGACGACACTCGAGTCGCCGCCAAAGCGCCGTTTCCAGAAACCTTCACTGAGGACGACGACGTGGCCGCCGTTCGGTCGATCCCGTCCGCATCGAACGCACGACCGGCAACAACCGGTGCGCCGAACAACTTGAAGAAGTCGACGCTGACCTGTGCAGCCGGAAGCTGTTCCGGGTCGCCGATGCCCGTGAAATTGACCACGCTCGATCGAAAGGCGGAAACGTTCTGAACTGCGCCGCCGAGGCGCCGCCAGAGGTTGAACCGCGTCGGGGAGGCCCCTGGCGACGAGCCCTGTGGCACGACGTTCATGAACATCACCAATCGCGCCGGATCGGGGGCACGGCAGCGGCTTCAGCAACACCGTGTTGATGACGGAGAAAATGGCCGTATTCGCGCCAATACCGAGTCGGCGGGACGGACAACCGCCGCCAGAGCGAAGCCTGGGCTTCTGCCGCATCATGCGGAACGATTGCCAAAGATCTTGAAATTGCCACGGTCTCCATAAAGAACCTGTAGCCCCTTAGGGAGTGGATGGCTCACAACGCCAGGATCGTGGACAGATTTCTGGACACTCAAAAAATGTCGAATTAGACGGTTTGGGGATCAAGCGACGTTCCTCCAAAGGGATTCCGTAGGCAAGATTCGGTGGGAAATTTAGCTCGGCCTTAAACGTCCGCCTGGACCGTAGGCCGCGATTGGAACGCGCGGTCCGGTGGCGGTCATCCCAGGAGAGCACGCCGCTACGCGAACGGTCAGCGCGTCTGGAGGGCTTGAGCCAGCAGAGGGCGCAGAAACGACTTTCAACGCAGAGCCCGCTGAGGCCGCAGAGCCTTATAAGACCCTCCAGCGATCTGGCGAGCTCCGCGTTGGATCGTGCTCCGCGTCCTCTGCTGGCTCAGCTGACGGGATCGCTCCTGCCGCGATAGGTTCATTCCCAGAACGGTTTGCCGGCGCTCAGATATGCGATCGGACGCCTTAGCTGCGACAAGGCCGCTGGTATTCGGGCGATCGTCCGATGGACGGATGTCAGAACATTTCCGCGTCCCCCGCGCGGAAATTCCATTCTCAAACTAACGTAGTCGTCTGGCCGCGGTCGGACCTTCAGCGTCCCTCGGGGCCACGCTGCCCGTTCTGCAGGCGAGATGTTCAGAAGCGCGCCACGGGCGCGCCTGCCGGCCAGCTTCCGCCAAGGCGCTTCGGCGGCCCGCCGAAGCTTCAGCGAAGGCGGGAGCGGAGCGGGGCGATGGGGGTCACCTTCGCGGGGCGAAGCCCCCGGATCTATCGAGGGAGTTGACGTGTTTTCTGGCAAAGTCGATGCGCACTCGGGTGATCTGGATCGTGCGGCGATGACCGCGTTCGTTCCCGCCACGGCGACTGCCATTACTGTTCGCAGGCATGGCGCCGACGTAACCGGGGCGAGCTCCATTTTCAGGATCTTCTCCGCGACCTCGACCGCGGCGCCGTTCAAGCGATTGTCATCGACGGCGACACCCTTGAAGCGACTCTTCGTAACGGGAAGTCGGTTCGCGTCGTGACGCCCGCCAATCCGTGCGTCACCGCCAATCCGGGACATTTCTCCTCGTGCAGGAGCTGGCCCGCAAAGACGTCCGAATCGATGTCCGGACATCGTCGCCAGACGCCGCGCTCGGCTTCGGCGGTCCCCTCTGATCGCCCTGGCGTTCATGGACTGCTGGGAATTACTCTCTATCGAGTGACCACGGGGCCGTATCCCGCGCCCTCGAATCAATGCGGGCGGGAGGCGGACCGTGCGACATCGACTGTCACTCTTCGCCGACGTAGCTGGAGTGGATGAGGCGAAGGAAGAGGTCGGAGAGATTGTCGATTTCCTGCGCGCAACCCGAACGGCTTCAGCCGTCGGCGGTCGGATTCCCAAGGGTGTCGGCTGGTCGGCCCTGCCTGGCACGGGCAAGACACTGCTGGCACGATCGATTGCGGGCGAGGCGAAGGTTCCGTTCCTGTTCGCCAGCGGCTCCGACTTCGTGGAGATGTATGCCTGGCGTCGGGGCGGCACGAGTCCGGAAGCTGCTTCGCGATGCGCGGCGTCACAAGGCTCTGCATCGTGTTCATCGACGAACTCGACGCCGTGGGCGCAGCCGGGGCGGCAGCTCGCTCAGTCACGAGGAGCGCGAGCAGACACTCAATCAGTCGCTCGTCGAAATGGATGGTTTCGCGCCCAATCAAGGCATCGTTTTGCTGGCCGCCACCAACCGGCCCGACATTCTCGATCGAGGCACTCCTCCGCCCCGGCCGCTTCGATCGACAGGTAACGGTGGGCGCACCCGACGTGAAGGGCGCGAGCAGATTCTGCAGATCCACGCCAGGAAAGTTCCGGCTCGACCCGCAAGTCGACCTTCGTCAGATCGCACGTGGCACTCCCGGTTTCTCCGGGGCCGACCTCGCCAACCTGATCAACGAGGCGGCGCTGTATGCGGCACGCCATGGGCGGACCAGCGTAATGGCCGCTGATTTCGATCGAGCGCGCGCGACAAAGTCTTGATGGGCTGTCGGCTGCCGGATCCCCGACGATGACGGAACACGATCGCGTGACTGTGCGTACCACGAGTCCGGACACGCAGTCGTCGCAGCGCTGACTGCCGAACGCCGATCCGTTACACAAGGTGACCATCATTCCGCGCGGCCGGGCGCTGGGCGTGACCGATGCAGCTGCCCCGAGGGGGATCGGGTACACGCATACGCGGGAACACCTCGAGGGACAGATTGCCATTCTGATGGGCGGGCGGGTCGCCGAGGAGGTGTTCTCAGTCAAGCCGACGAGTGGCGCGGGCAACGACATCGAACGTGCGACCGACATCGCACGGCGAATGGTTTGCGAGTTCGGGATGTGGCCGGCACTCGGTCCGCTTGGCCTATCGAACCGCCGGGCAACCCGTGGGAAGACGATCGAGGCGCTGGCATCAGCGAGGCGACCGCGCAGCGGGTGGACGAGGAGTGCACGGGCTGGTGATGCGTGGCTACGAGGCCGCCCGGGCAGCTCATCGATTCGAACCGCGCTGCCGTGCGAGCCCTCGCCGAGGAACTTCTGGTCGTGGAATCGATCGACGCCGAAGGCATCAAGCCGATCATCGCCGTGAATCGATTGCCGTAGCTAGGCGATCGTCACCTTTCTCGGAAACTTGCGAGTTGTCCTCGAGGAAGCTAGCTTTCTTGCTCTCCAACTCTTCAGCCGTCGGCTGCACTCTTCCGTGCGACGTCGGTCACACGCGAGACGAGCGTGCTCGCCAGGTGTCGCGCCATTCCAGGTGTGAGTGAAGAGCTTCCAGGAATACTTTTCCTGGTGGCCTGATCCATCGTCGCCGGCTGCCACGGACCGTCGTCGATGCGGACTTCGACAGACTCTGATGCGGCGTTCCGTCGTTCAGCACGATGCCCAACATCTTGTGCACGTTGCCGTCGCGTGTGAGCGCGTGCGATGAACGACTTCAACTGCATGTGCGTGATGGCGGTCTCGGTCCACTTCATCTCGCCATCGATCATCTGGCCTCCAACGTGCGATACCAACGCGCCTGAACTTGCCCAGAGCACTGTTCCTCCTGAGCGTGGATCTGGGAGAGCCATTTGACATTAGGCGCCCGCACCACCCTGGCACGAGCAGACGCAGCGGCGAGCCTTGATGTCGGGTCAAGCGGCTCGCCGTTGAGCGCGTAGGCCAGGAACGGCTCGGAGGACAAGGCTTTGTCGCGCGAGAGAGGCTCCGACCGAACTGCTGCTCCACCTTGTATTTCTGCGTTCGAAACTCCACCTCTTCGTCGCCGTGATCGGCGCCAAAGAACACGATCTCGCGCGCTTCAGACTTCACACCAGCCTGATCGAGCAAGCGTCTGAGCCGAACGCCCGTCCACTTGCCGTTGCGAGCAGAGACCTTGAAGAGGACGACGATTACCGGAACACTCGAACCCGGCAACGAGCTCGGCGCCGCCCATCCGCCGGAGATCGTCGAGCGAGCACGAGCGAGGCTCGGTCCACCAAGCCCGGTGATCTCTCAGGCGATACGTGCGCGGGTCGACCTGCGGGATGGCCGTAGTGCTGGGTCGTGAAGAATTGATCCCGCGGCGTGAACGGGCCATCGATCTTGCGGACGTCGATGATGCGGTCGCTCGGCGTCGGTCGCCGTGACGACGTTTTCGGGCATGTCGGTGAAGGGCACGAGTGTCGCGCCTTCCGCCAGGGCCGGAATCGCCCAGTCCGGAACACGCCAGGACAGACTCCAATCCCGCGACAGCCAGACTGCCCTTCAGCATCTCTCGACGGGTGTTCTGTGTGGTCGTCATGTCCGGCACACCTGCACTCTCTCACTTCTTCGGTGTCAGCCGCAGCAGCCCGGGCACCGGCAAACACGTAGATCGACCCGTCCGGGTCCCTGTCGGACTTCGCGAACGCGCTGTTTGAGATCCGTCAGCAACTTCTCCTCGGCAACGACTGCGCTGCCGTTGAGCACCAGGCGAACCAGGTGCTGGCCGGCCATGGCGCCGATGAACAGGTTGCCCTTCCATTCCGGGAACAGATCGCCAGTGTAGAACATCATGCCCGATGGCGCGATCGAAGGCACCCAGAAGTAGATCGGCTCTTCGACCCCCTTCATGGATCGTCTCGGCCGCTTGCCGACCGACGCATTCTTGCGCCCGTCCGTCTTGCCGGGCATCGTACCGCCTGCCGTACGAGACGTCGGGCCAACCGTAGTCCTTGCCGGCCCGGATGATGTTCACCTCGTCGCCGCCTTTGAGGCCCATGGTCGATCGCCCACAACTCTCCTGTTTGAGGATGAATGGCGGCCCCTTCCGAGTCCTTGAAGCCGTGGGCGTAGGTTTCCGGCAGAACGGTCGCGCGGCTGAGCCACGGGGTTGTCTTTTCGGGAATCGACCCGTCGCGGTTGATGCGTATGATGCGGCCGGAGAAGTTGCGGCGGATGTCGGGATTGTCCGTGAAATCGTGGTCGACGCCGTCCAGATCGGAGTCGTAGAAACGGAACCGATCGGCGCCCGTTACGAACAACGTCCCGTCACGAGCCACGACGATGCAGCGCTCGACGCCCTCGGCCAGAACGTCGACGTCCTCGAGCTGCCGGTTGTCTGCAGCTCAACCGCGCGCGCGCGCCACGCGCTCGATCCCTAACTGCATCGTCCGGCGCTCGGCGAGCGGCTTGGTCCACACGCGCTCGTAGAAGAACTCGATCGGCCACGTCGCCGGCGCCTCGCCCTTCGGCGGTGCGAAGTATGTGAAATGACAGCAGACGGTTTCGCGAGAAGTCGGGATCGAGCACGACGTCGTGGAGGCCTTGCGCCGCCACGGACTTGACGGGCGGTACGCCCTCGATGGGCGCCGACACGACGCCATCCGGCCGCGACGATCCGCATCGTGCCGGCGTTCTGCGTCACGAGGAAGCTGCCGTCGGGAAGGAATGCCAGCGACCACGCGCCGGTCAGCCCTCCAGCGATGGTCTCGACCGCGAACGGGGCGGACGGTTTTCTGCGGCGGAGGCGCTTCGGTCTGTCCTGAAACGCCGGCTTCGGCTTGGGGCGACTGCGCGCCAACCGGACACCCGCGGTGGCAGTGCAGCACGAACAACGGCGCGGGCGCGAACTTCCGCATCGGAGATCTCCTGGCCTGCAAGCGAGGGCATGTTACTCAGATTCAGCGCCATGCATTCACGGAGATTGCTGAGCCCGCACAGACGATTCAACGCGGAGACCGCGGAGACCGCCAAGACCGTTGAGAGGCAATCGACCCTCTGGCGGTTCTCCGCGGGCTCTGCGTTGCGAGGGTTCCCACCGTTGCGCCTACGCTGTGCTCGGCTGCCCTGCGGGATCGGGCTCCGGCAACTGCCTGCAGCGCGACCTGACAGCACGCGAACGGGGAGCCGCCCCCTAGATAGCTTTTCGATCCGCTCGAGGACTGCCGCGTCGCGAAACCAGGCGGGACCTGTTTCGCGCAGCCGGTCCTCGATGAGCGTCGACAGCACTCGAACCCGGCCGCGACCGCATCGCTCCCGCAACAAAGCGAGGAGAAGACTCTCGAGGTCCGACGCGTTTTGCGCCGTTGGCAAGGTAGCCATCGCCTGCAGGTAGAACGTGTTGTTCTCGCCAAACCGCGGATCCGAGCTGACGCCTTCTTCGTCGTGAAACTCGAGCGCGCTTCCCAGGACATACGCGACCAGCCGTCCCGAGACGCGGTCCCGCAAGGCAATCCCAACCGCCCGGGGACTCGAGGCAGTCGCTTCCAGAGTCTCCAGCGGAAGCTGCAACAGAGGCCGCCGCTTTGCCGCGCTGCGTGACTCTGGCGCTTCCTGAGTGCCAGCCCCGCACCGCTCTTGTTCCACTGCCAGAATCTGGGACTTGTAGGTTTCAAATGCAGCTGGCGTCAAATCAACGGCTTCGATGGTATCCAGTGGGAATTCCAACGTGCCGACGCGAATCTTGGGTGCCGGCGGCGCATCACTCGCCGTGTGTGTACCGACGAGATCCTCCATCAGCCTGGCGCAAGATGGTGAGGGCTTCCTCAATCGCTGCCGGCTCCGTGTCGTAGCGGGGATAGAAACGCACGGTCTCGCTCGCCGGCCGACAGAAGCAACAGGCCGCGCCGGAATGCGCGGTCCAGCAGAGCGCTCGCAGAGGTCGGCGCGAACGACGTCGAACCCCAGCATCACGCCCGCGCCGCGAACGTCGGTTCAGGATTTCCCGGCACTCGCGCGCCAGCGCCTCGAGCCCGGTCCTGGCTTGCTCGCCGGTGCGCCGAACCTGCTCGAGATCGAGCTTGTCCAGCAACGCGAGGAGTCGCACCATGCCGGCCGAGTCGCCTTCCCACGTCGTGTTGAACTTCTTCTCCTCTTGAAAGAATGTCGCCAGTTCTTCACTGACGAAGAGCACCCCGTTCTGGGCCTTCTTGGCCCACGTCACGAGGTCGGGTGGACACGGCAGGTCGAACAGCTCGTGCGCCCACAGTCGGCCGGTCATCCCCAACCGGTCTGAACCTCGTCGAAGACGAGCGGCACATCGTAGATGCGCGTCAACAGCCGGAGCTTGCGCATGAAACGCGCGCTCGCTACCCGAACGCCGCCCTCGCCCTGAATCGGCTCCACCAGCACGGCGGCGACACGCTGCGAGCGCCGCACGACGTCGGGGCTGAGATTTGCGCGCTGGGCCTGAACGAAGGCGGTCGACGATCCTGACCGGGCTGTGACAGGAATTCGTCGATGGCGTCCATCTCGCGACGATAGGTGTCCTTGCTCTTCTCCGCGCGCGGCAGGCGGCCCGACACGAGAAGATCCCAGAGCTGCTTGAGGCTCCGATCCTCCCGGCGAAGCGTCTCTTTCGGCGCCCCGGTTTTCTCGACCGGAAACGGGATGTGCGGCCAGTCGAACGTCGGAAACCCCAACCGAGCCTTCTTGCGATGCGTGACTGCGAGGCTGCCGAGCGTGCGGCCGTGAAAAGCGCCTTCGAACGACACGATGAAGCCGCCGTCGCGCTCCATCCGACGTCATGCACTCGATTCAGCAGTGCCGACTTGATCGCGTTTTCCACGGCTTCGCCGCCCGTGTTGACGACGAAATGGCGGGGCGTTCCAGCCGGCGCGATGCGATTGAGCTCGGCTTTGAGCCGCAGCGAGAGGACCGTCTGGTATTCGGAATGCGCGTAACGCGAGATGACGAACGGCAGCGATTCGAGAATGGCTTGCACGACGACCGGATCGTTCTCTCCGAACGCGTGAGTGGCGATGAGGGCGCCCATGTCGAGAAAGCGATACGCCTCGCCCGCAGCATCGCGATCGATGATCGCGAGGTAGGGTCCGACGGACTCGGCCGGATCGAACGCCACAGGAAGCGGAATAGAACAATCCGCGCGAGGCTGCCTGGAAAGCGGCATGCGAAGCCGGCAGATGCTGCTCGACCAGGGCCTCGAGCGCGCGATCGCCGTCCCGCAGCGACTCGGGCACATACGCGTGGATCTCGCCGGCACGGTAGCGGGCGTTGAGCGCGACGACGCGCTCGAGGAATTCCGTGACACGCGGAATCGCCGTCTCAAACATGTGGCTCTAGTATATCGACCGTTCCGAAGCGTCCGCCCGAACCGAGTTGAACGGTCGAATGCCCAGCTCAGCTCGGCCTGGGCGGCTCTGGCTCAGGCGTTTTGGTGCGTCACACCGGCAGCTTCATCCGGCGTCTCAGGTTGCATCACGCCAACGATTCCGTGTTTTCGCTGCAACCGCTGCAGCAACGAACAGTCCCACGATGGCGGCGAATACGACGATGCCAAGCAGTTGTCAACCAGTCGGCCGCGCCGGCAGTGATGCCACACCTTGGCAAACGCAGCCGCGAACCTGAATCCCCAGCCGGCACTTCGCGCATGGTCTTGAGTGCATCGAGAAATGCGACGAGCGCAACGGAGCCGACGCCAACGAGCAATCCTGCGGTGACGCCTCGAACCGCGAGTGAGGAACTGGATGCCGGAATCCTCGTCCTGGGGATCTCTTCGACGGTGAACTCCGGCTCTCGCACGCCAATAGGGACGAATCGAGCCAGCATCATCAGCCCCGGGATCCCCAACACCATCGTCGAAAGAAAAATGCCGGCCAGCCGACGGCATCGACCGGCGAATCCGCTGATCGGCCCGGCAAGCACCCGAGGCAACGCGAAGAGACTGGAAAAGAGTGCGTACTGAGTGGCCGAGAATCGTTTCGCGTGAGCCGGATCAGCAGGACCGAGAAGGCGCCGGTGCCAAGGCCGGAAGTAAAAAGCTCGAAACCGGCAGCGCCGTACTACGAACGGAATGTTCGGCGCCGGAAGACGGGACAGCATGAAGTATCCCAGGTTCGAGAAGACCTGCAGGACGCCGAACACCCACAATGAGTGTCCCAAACCCGCCAGCGTCGTCACCCACCCTCCGACGAACGCACCAGCGATGGTCGCCGCCACGCTGATGCTCGCCAGAGCGATCCCGCGGTGATACGCGCTGTATCCCCATGTCGATGAGAAATGGACGAGTGAGAGCCTGGGCGAGCTGATCGGCAACCTGTACGCAGAAGGACGAACGCGAGGATTTCCATGGCGCGATGACGTGCGAGGAACCCGAGGAACGGTTGCCAGACCGCTTCGCGCAAGCTTCGCGGCGCCGGCACCTCGACTTGGGGTTCTGGCGCTTTCCAGGTCAGGATCAGCATCGGCACGTAGATGGCCGCCAGCAGTACGTTCACGACGGGCCAGCCGAACCGTGCCGCAAAGGTGATTGCTGCGCCACCAACGAGTAGAGCGGCGCGATAGAGGGCGGTCTTTCGCGCCAACCGCCGCTCCCTGTTCCTCCCGGCTCAACACCTCGACGGTATAAGCGTCGACGCGATGTCCTGAGTCGCTGACGCAAGCGGCAATCGCGAGCGCCAGCGCTCCCACCACCCAGAGCGCATCGGGCTGGTGGCCGACTCCCGCTAGCATCAATCCCAACACCGCCAGTGCCAGCTGCGTCACGAGCCATCCAGCCGCGACGACGACCCCAGAATGGCGGGACATAGCGATCCACCAACGGCGCCCACATCACCTTGAACGCCCAAGGGGCCTGCGCCAACGTAAACAGCCCGACCAGTCAGAATGTCGACGCCGATGTCCCGCATCCAGTCCGGGATGGCGTACCAGACAAGGCCGAGCGGGAGTCCGGACGAAAACGACAGCAGCGCGACCGAAGCCGTCCGCCACGAGCTCATGGCTCGAGCAAGGCTGGCAAACGCGCCTGCTCGGCTTTGAAGTCGACGTCACCTCGTCTCCTTATCGGCGTTCCGACACACTGTACCAAACACGAATCCCTGGTTGCGCAAAGCCGGGATCAACCGTGCAGTCGCGTCTACCGTGTGCCGCTGATCCTTCCGTGGGGCCGACTCGTCGCCATCGTGCATCACGACGATGTCCCCTGCCTGACCGCGCGATCTGAACCGGTCGAAGGTCTTGTCGGCCGAACGGTTGCCAAACACCTGGACGTCCCACAACATCCATCCCCAACCGACCAGTCGGTAGTCGATCTGCTGCAGGCCCTCGTACATCGAGCCGCTCCGCCATCCGCCCCGCGGCCTGAAGACTCGGCAGGGCGCCATCCCGCCGGCTTGTTCGATGCGATCGGCAGCGGCAGTCAACGTGCGAGCGAGGTCGGACGGCGTCACGCAGCATGTAACTCTTCGCGGCGGGAATGCAGCCCGACCGAATGTCCTTCATCGAACATTCGTCGGACGATCGGGGCGGTCTCATCGGTGATGTGTTGATCGATCAGGAAGAACGTTGCGTGAACCCGCTCACGAGCCTAGCACGTCCAGAAGGTCTGGCGTCGTGGTCGGGTTCGGCCCGTCCGTCGTCACGTCAGATATACCGTTGCAGGCGAATCTCGCGGCATGTGCCAGACGGCTCGAGAGCCGGCCATCCGGTCGAGGATGAACCGCGTGGGGGCTAGGTGTGCGAGCGCGACAATCGCCGAACCTGCGATCGGGATCAACCACACCCACACAAAGGGTGAGTATCTCACGACGCGTGCGGCGCGATTGAAAAGGCGGTCAGTTCACCTGAGGCTGAATGTCATTTCGATGACGACTGGCGCCCGACGTTCGTGCGTGAGTCTTGTCGGGTAGCTTGCGCGACGGCCCGTTCGGTCTGAGAACATCCGCCGAAGGACCAAACTACAAGACAAGGAAACCGAGGGACGCGTGGAGCGCGAGCGAAATCACGAAGGCTGAACTGTGGTCACGTTCTGGACTGGAGCAGGAACAGATCGTGAACTGATGTAAGCAGCCTGACTGGGGTATGATCAAGCGGCCGCCGGCCGCCACGCTCATCCAGAGCACGATGGAGACGAGTGCGACGAGCCTGGCTCCAAACCGGGCTCACCCGTGTCTCGTCGGCATTGGTTACTTTGCGCCGAATCGTGAACGTGAAAACAATCGCGGCCGCCAGGATGTACATCTTTGCCCAGAAGACGTTGCTCGCGCATCGCTGGGTGGCGGTCGCCATCATCGCTGGAACGCCGGTGAGAACCAGCCCGATGAATCCGATGATCAACCACGGATAGGCGCTTCGAGCGACCTCCCTCACCGATTGCTTCGTGAGCCCGGCGCCGAGCAAGCGCAGATCGACCATCAGAAGAGCGCCCATGAACGTGACCATCGACGTCAAGTGCACCAGGTTGACGGCCGGACCGAGATAGATGGACGAGCGGTAAACGGCGAGCTCTTCCATCCATTTGAAAAACGGCAGCAGCATTCAGAGTCTCCTCAGTTCATCGATCATCGATCCTTGTAATCAATCGATTCTGGCCGACCCGCTAGCGTACGTTCTCGACAATCGTCCACCAATCGTAGGCGACGAGCCGTCCGGAACAGAGCACCGCCAGCCATAACACGATCGAAAGCACGCCGGCCATCCTGACCGGAAACGGAGGCGGCAGCTCCATATCCCATTCGGCGACAGAACGGCATGTCGCGTAGTGAAAGTAGAGCAGGTTTGCCATGGCGAGCGGCAGCGCGACGAGCATCTTGACCCAGAAGCTACCCCCTTGCCCCAGTAGAGGATCGGCTGTGCGTAGAACAGCACGCCACCGCTGATCGTCATGATGACGGCACCCAGGAGCTGCCAGGGAAACAGACGCTTTCTGAATCTGGAAATGGCCATCTGACGATGGGCGAACCTCAGCAGCCGGAGGTCCATCATGAAGACCAGACCCAGGAAGAGGCACATGCTGAGGACGTGCAGCGTGAGGAACGTGCCGAAAAAGCTCGGCGCCTCTTCACGAAGGAATTGGCTGCCCGGGAGCGTCGATACCCACTCGAAGAACCCTCGAAACGGTGGAGGCCACATCAGCGCTCAGGCTCCAGGCGTGCAGCGCTTTCGGGCCCCACTTTCGGACCGCCAATGCGGCTGTCGGGACGATACTTGTCATGGCAGTTCGCACAGGTCTCGGTGAGCTTGTCGCTGAGGTCGTTCACGGCATCCACTTTCGAGTCTTTGCCGCGTTGTAGATCTCCATTCCCGTCGTTCGGAGCGCTCGAGCGTCACTGCACGAAGTCGGCTTGGCCGAGCGGGTACCGGTTTGCCGTTGGAACAGACCCGCCCGGGAAGAAGGACCAATGTGGCGACTTCTGCGAGCGCGATACCCGCATTTTCGACGCCTTCCCAACCCTGATATTGGCCGAGGTAGGGCCCGTTAGGGTCGGGCTTCGGTGGCGGGATCGTTGTCCTGAACGTCGAAGATGATGTTCGAGTTGGGGAACGGAATGGCTCGCATCACCTGAGCCAGCGTGCCGTAGACGTTGCGTCCCGATGCAGGTGCCGCGGGCGGGTGCAGGCGCGGCGGACCCTGGCAGGCGCTTGCGCTGCTGGCGCGTTCGCAGGCGATGCCTGAGCTGTCAAAGCCGCCGCCCCGTAGACCGAGGCGGTGAGGCCCATTGAAACGAGCAGTCCGAACAGAAGACGACGGGCGTTCATCGGAGCACCTCGACTCAAAACCTTTACAATCAACAAGTTCTTAACAACTTCCTTGCGGTTCCCGTGCGGCAGGACATACTACTCAGGAGTGCACGGTGCCGCAACTGAAGATATTCTGACGATCGTGTCAGTCGCGGTTCGGATGCGGCGCTACGTCGCAGGGCAGGAGCTGATTCCTCTACCCGCTGCCGCCCCAACCCGGAACCACAGGCTCTCGTCCAACGTATCGACAATCATCGGAACCACTCTGGGGGACCATGTCATTGTTGAAGCGTCTGTTCGGAATGCGCAGCGAGCCACCCAAGCAGCGCATCAGGATCTGCATCGAATGCGGAATGCCGGTAGCCGAGCACAAGGACTGGTGCTCCATCCTTCGTGGCCACCGCGAAATGCAACTCAAAGCTGAGCGGGTTTCCAGGGAGTCGGCCTGACGCTGTTCAGCGTTTGCCCTTCTCTTCAGCCCTCGCAGCGCTGAGGATGTTCCTCAAGCCGTAATTCCCTTCATGGCAGTCGAACGCCATGATCGGGTGGGAATCGGCGGTCAACGGCATCGCAATCGTCCAGGGTCTCGTCCAGGTTGCCGGGTCCTCGATCGCTGCCGTCCACTTGATGGTGTCCGGCGCGACCCGTGTAAAGCGCTCGACGACCCGCAAGGTGGCGGCTTGAGCTCCCCGGTAGGCTGCCACGCTCGTAAAGTTGGTCGTCTCGACCACCAACGTCTCGCCTTCCCAGTGCCCCCTCGCATCACCCATATGCTCGTGAATCGCCGGCCCGACGTGCGGACGCGCGTCGAGCGGAATGATGCGAGCTTCGTGGACGATTTCGTAGGCGATCGCGACGTAGCCGGGGGTCTGGACGAATTGATACGTGTTGCCGCACATCACGGGAATCATCGAACCCGGCACGCTGCGCGAGATGCAGCGCTCGAGCAGGCCGAGGTCTTCCGGGCCATCGAACGGCCCGCCGACAAAACTGCTGCGCACTTCGCCCTGCTGATTGAGCACGCCTCTGCGCGTCGGCCGTCAGCGCTGGAATCCTGCCGTCCGGTGGATCGACGATCGACCAGGGCTGACTGCGCTTGCCCAGGTCGAGCAGCGGCAACCACCAGTCATCGGGGCCGCGAACTCGCCCACCAGGCAACGCATCGACCATGCGCTGCTGCGCGGCGCGCCGGATGCCGGCCAGTTCCTCATCGGTAATCTCGTCGAGACGTCTGCCCGCAAACTGTTCGGGCCGCTCGAGAGGAGTCGCGTATCTCGTTCGAGTTGGTAAAGACTCCCTGGAGGTCTGGGTCGCCCCACGGTGTGCGCGGAGTGGTCCAAGCTTTGCCGGTCTTCGCGTCAGGAGTCTTAGGAGCACGCGCCGGCGTCTGCCCAAAAGCGACCGCGGACAAGGCTAAGAACGCGACGGCCAGCGCGCGACTGAAAACAATCACAGCAGGCGCTCCCTAGTTGAAATTCGCAACCCGTCGTGCAGCACCCGTCAACTCGACAATGTGCAGTCCGGTGTTGGCGCGGTCGGCGAGGTACACATAACCTCGGTCGTCCACTTCGACGTTGTTCGTCTGAATGGCCACCTTACATCGCTGGTCGGCCCCTGTCCCGACGCATCGCTTGTCGGTCTTGTCGGTGACGCCCGGAATATAGAACCCGATTTCCTTGGGATTGAAGGGATCGCGGATGTCGATCGCGCGCACGCCGGCGTTGAAGTGCGCCGAGGAAGATGACCCGGTTGTAGTAGATCGACGTCATGTTCTCGTTCGACGAGTGCGTACCGAACCGCCCGCCGCGCTCGCAGAAGTTGCCGCTCGACTCGGGCACCGTCCAGCTGGATACACCCATCGGCCGTGTTTCGACCGTCACGTCCATGATGCGCAGCATTTGCCGATTCTCGAAACACTCGTTGGCGATCGTTTCGCCGACGACCGCGACGAAGTTCCGCTGCGCCTGCGTCTTTCGACCGCCTCGGACTCGCCGTGATCGTGACCTCCTGGAGCCGGTGTCGTCGCCGGCCGCGTCTTCTGATGCGCAAACTCCGTTAAGCGCATGCTGAGCAGCGGCAACGCGGTGTGCGCGCCGGCGTCCCCAGGCATGTCGAATCGGGTGATCTGCGGGATAGACCAGATTGGCCTCGGTTGGTTCTTTCGGTCCGTTCAACAGCTTCTCTCGATCGACGATCTGCAGAATCCCGTTGGCGCCGGTTCCGTAGCCGAAGTAGATGCGGTTTCCTTTCGGTCCGGTCGAAATGGCGCCGTGCAAGTCCGTCGGGCACCGAACCCGACGATCCAGGTTGTTGCCCCGGCAAGACCGAAGTTTCGAATGAACACCGGTTTCGCCGGATCGCTCAGATCGTAGATTTGCGTCATGCGTCGCGCGCGCCAGTCCGGTGGACCCGAGACGAGATACGCAATGCCCGTATCGCATTCCCACCAGTTCTTGTGCGTGTCTCGAAGACCGCTGACGACGACAGTCAGCCGGTTCGGCTTGGCTGGATCGGTGACGTCCCACACTTCGTGGCCTGATGTGCCGAAGCTACGCAGCAGGTAGACCTTGCTCTTGTCGGCTTTCGGCAAGTCGCTGCCGTTGCAGACACGAACCATCTGAGCGCCGCCCGCTTCACCTTGCCCAGCGGCCTCGCCCGGAAGGTGGGCGATGTATTTCGGTTGCTTCGGATCGGTCACGTCAACGATTGACGTGCCGTTCGCCTCCCGCTTACCAGTCAGCGAGTTCATCGTCGTCCCACCATGGTGGCCGACGTATGCGAACCAGCGATTGCCCTGCTTGTGGATGACCGGCTGGTAGGCGCTCCTGCCCTGCAGATCGTTCGAGCCGACGAGCTGCATGCTGCTGCTTTCGGCGCCACGTTGCGCGGATGGGCCCGCAGCAAGAGCGACGATTCCCAGGGCCACGATTGCGAGAAACAACCGCCTCATCTGCCCCCCTTCTTCGTGGTGCGCTCGGCTAAAGCCTTCCGCGGTAGCGCTCCGCGCGGATTCAATTAGCGGATTATGCTGGCCGCTTCTATAATCGGGCCCACCTGATCAGCCGTCACCTCGTTGGAGGTCTCAGTGGCTAAGACATTCTCGTTTCCGTTGACGATGGCAATTCTGCTTGCGGTCACGGCGACAGTCGCGACCCAGCAGTTCCAGCCCGGATATGTGGACCCACGGCCGGTCCTCCAGGCTGCCGCAAAGGCTATCGGCACCGACAATCTCGAGCGCGTCACGATCTCGGGGAACGCGTACAACGGCGCCGTCGGCCAACAGCGCGAATCAGGAAAGAACATCGACTGGCCACGGCCCGATTCGCTCGACGAACTACACGCGGACGATGAACTGGGAAACCAAGACGATGAAAGAGGAGTTCGACCGGAAGCCCGGTCTGAACCCGGCATCGTGGAAGCTACGGCATCGGCTGGGTCGACGGTCCGCGGCAACAGAACCCGCACCAGATATTCATGGTCAACGGGAACCACGCCTGGCACATGGATGGACCGGGAGCGCCTCCCGTCGCTTCGCCACCGGAGGATCGCCGAAATCTATCAGCTCGAAATGTGGCTGAACCCGCACGGCTTCCTGAAAGCCGCGCAGATGCCGGGCGCCAACCCGAAGGCGACGTGGCGATGGGAGCTCGGCGAAATGGGACGCGACGGTCCGGAGGTGCGGCCGGACAAAAGTGACGGTCGTCTCGATCACCGTCAACGGGAAGTACCGCGTGGACGCGACGATCAACAAAGAGAACATGCTTCAGCGGATTCACACCTGGGTGCCGAATCCGGTTCTCGGCGACATGAACTACGAGCACGAGTTCACCAACGACAGCTACATCGACATCGGCAATGGCATCAGGTTCCCGACCGGATGGCACTCGCATCGAGGGATGGGACGACAACTTTCAGATCGCAGAACATCGTCCGCCGGCCATAACGCGTTCGGCGGACAGCTGAAAGACATCAGGGCCAACGACCTGCCCGGATCCCGTGACCGTGCCTGACGCGGTGCGGCAGGCGGACTTCACGCCGCGCGTGAGCGACGCAACGGCTGGCCGACGGCGTCTATCTACTCGGGCGGGAGCACCCATAACAGCGTCGCCGTCGAGTTCGCCGACTACGTCGCGGTGTTCGAAGCGCCGCTCGACGAACAGCGCAGCCTGGTCGTCATCGAAGAAATCGTCAAGCTGATTCCCGAACAAGCCGATCCGATTCGTCATCAACTCGCACCAGCACTTCGATCATGCCGGCGGACTCCGACCTACATGCACATCGGCGCGACGATCATCACGCACGTGAAGAACCTCGACTTCTATTCGCGCGACGTTCTCAACTACACGCCGCGCACGCTCAAACCCGACATGGTGTCGCTGTGGCCGCCGACCGAGCTGTCGGAGGGCTACTACTACGAGATCGATCCGGGAAAACTACGTGCTGAGCGACAACACGCGCAACCTGAATATCTACTACGTCAACCCGAACCAGCACGCCGAAGGGCATGCTGATCGCGTATCTCCCGAAGGAAAAGCTTCTCTTCGAAGCCGACATCGTCGGATACGACGACCCCACTCACCGACGACGTTGTCGAATGATCAGAAGAATTTCTACACGGCGGTGCAGCGGTTGAAGCTGGACGTCGGTCAGATCGTGCCGGTGCACGGGGGCCCAATCGCCTGGAGGGATTTTGCCGGCGTCGCGAAGCGCCAGGTAGTGGGGTTCGCCGCGCGGCCCGGACAGTGTTGGCCGCGCCGAACGATCTGCTCGCCTGCCTGGTAGTCGTTGCCGCCTTTGCGTGGCCGTCGGTCTTCCGACCATTCGACCCGACAACTATTTCTCGGCGACGATTTCGGCCTCGTGCATCACCTGCACGACCTTCCGCTCGTTCGCTTTCTCCTACTTTTATGCGGACTGGACGGAAGGCACCTACGGCGCACACAGCTCGACGAGCTCCGGCCTCCTTTCTGGCGTTCACGTATTGGCTGGACAGTCATCTTTCGGAGCCGCGAACGTGCGGGCCTACCACGCGACCAATGTCGTCCTCCACACGCTCAACGGCCTGCTGGTCTGGGCGATTGTGGCGCTCGGTGGCAGCGGCCCACAAGGCTCGTGCGCTCCTGGCGGCTTCGTTGTTCGCGCTCACGCCAAGCCATGCCGGAGCCCATTGCCCGGATCAGCGGACGCGTCGATTCCGTAGCCGCGCTGTTCTATCTGGGCGCATTTCGTGCTTCACTCGATTCCGGCTCGATGCAGGCGCGGCGATCGGAACGCGCATCACACCTCCAGGCCGAAGGAGCAGCCAGGCGTCGCGGCGCATGGCTCGTAGCCGCGCTTCTGATCTTCATTTGCGGTCTGTTCGCGAAACAAACGCTGGTGACGTTCCCGCTGCTCGTCCTTGCTTACGATGTTGCCGGCGGACGCACTCCGCGCCGGTTGACTCCGTCGCGAGCGGCTTTCACGATATGCGCCTCACTTGCTATTCGTGCTCACCGCTGTCGCATACCTGGCGTTTCGGCACGCTCTATTCGGAAACGCGGTTCGTGAGGAGCTGATCACAACGCGCGCATTCGAGGAGTTCGGCTTCGCGTCAATCCTTCTATCTCGCGAGCCTTGCGCCGCTCGCAGGTGCCGCCTCGCCCTCTGCGACGGTTTGGAAGACCGCTCTCCTGATCGCTCTGGGCGTGCGGATTGTGGCTCGTGCTTCGTGCGGTCCAGCAGCGTGCGCGATCCGAAGCGTGATCTTCTCGGTCCAGTCTGGCATGCGTGCTGACGATCGCCCCCATGCTCGTGGCGTACGCTTCGGCTCGCGTCATCTTTATGTGACTGCCGCAGGACTCAGCATTGCGCTCGCGTCGTTGATTCTGCCCGAAACGGTCAGCGGAGTGGAGGCTGACGTGGGCCGCCCGTATCGGCCTGGGGCGCCGTGCTCGTCTTGCTGAATGGCGCCGCCCTTGGCCAAGAACATCAAGCCCTGGATTGAGAACGGTGTCGCATCGCAGCGCGTTCGTGGCCACCTTGCCCGCCCTTCTGCGGCACGCACCGCCGAGCAGCGGTGGTTGTCGTCAGCGTCCCCGCCTCGCCCGTGAGCGCTGGTTCTGGGCCCGAGCCTCCCGTTTGCCCTGAAGCCGCCATTCCAGCAGGAGGACTCTGCACGAACAGCACCGGATTGTCGAACGCCCGGACGTGTATTGCCGTCCGGTGGATCAGTGGAAGGCGTCGAAGCGGATGGCACTGATGTCGCTCTGACCAACCCAACGTCACGCGAGATTGCCGCCATCAGGCCGACACGTCAGGGATCACCGTGGCTCACGATCAATCAGGTCGACAGCCAGACGTTCAGAGAGCAAATCGAGCGCGCGCTGCGGAAACCGATCGAGAGCCCCGGTTCGCCGATGACCGAGGACGAAGCGCAGCGGTTGGCGCTGAGGGTTCTCGAGGGATTTTGACGATCTTCGCCCTCGGAACGGCTGAGCCGTCATCGACCGGACCTCAGCAGGCTGAGGGCACGGATTGTGAATCACGGTGTAGCCATGAGAGCTATGCCGCTAATCGCAGCCGTCCTGATGGCCGGTCGGATTGTTCTCAGACGATGCCGTGCAGAGAGCGTCGCGGCAACACCAGCCGCTGTCGGGACCACAGAGTGGCGCCGCCAGTCCCGAATAGCGATGCCTTGGGCACTCAAGGAGTTCAAGTGAACGAATCAGACTGAAGTACTGCGGAACTGCGCAAGCGCGCGTGCGAAGAGCGCTCCGCCGTTAAAAGAGACGACTCGGACCCGAAAGAACATCAAACACGCTGAGGATTCGCTCGCGGCACGCCATGCGCGCCGAACGCTCGTCGGCAACGGCCAGGGACATCTTCACGCCGGCGATTCAGGACAACTTCCGCAAGCCGCTTTCGCCACCACTAAAAGGCGAGGCCGGTCGAGAGGCTGAACGCAGATCTCGAAGCGACGATGCACCAGTTGTCGTACCGTTGAAAGTGAACGCGAAATACCCGGAGGGAGCGCCGCCTCCCACGGTCCCTGCGGATCTCTCTCGCCAATCTCCCGACACTGCCAAAAGAAGTGGAATACCGAATCATCGGCAAGCACCTGATTCTGCGCGATACGGAGGCCGACCTCATCGCCGACTACATTCCGAACGCGATTCTGGTAACCCTCGGAGGAAATCATGCTACGCGTTCTCCTATCGTTCGCTCTGCTCGTGCATCGTCGCGGTTGGTGTCGCAAAACGCGCGCGTCTGCCGACGAAGGAAGGATCGACGCTGTCTCGCCGTCATTGGCGACACAGGGACCGGCGATAATCACCAGGCCGAGGTGGCTAAAGAGCTGACCGCGTGGCGAATGAAGTTCTTTACGAGTTCGTTCTCATGCTGGGCGACAACCTGCATGGGGGAGATGACGTTCAGGACTACAAGAAAAAATTCGAGATTCCCTATAAGCCGCTGCTGGACGCCGGCGTGAAGTTCTACGCGGCACTCGGCAACCACGACAACCCGAACCAACGCTTCTACAAGCCGTTCAACATGAACGGCGAGCGCTACTACACGTTCAAGCCCGAACGTGGCAGCGTTCGCGTTCTTCGCCCTCGACAGCAACTACGTGGACGAGAAACAGCTGGACTGGCTCGACAAAGAGCTGGCGGCCAGTGGATCAGATTGGAAGATCGTGTTTCTTCCATCATCCGCTCTACTCGTCCGGCGAGACGCCATGGATCCGGCCGAGCTTCAGCGTGAGAAGCTCGAGCCGTTGTTCGTCAAACACGGCGTGAACGTCGTGCTGACTGGCCACGAGCACTTCTACGAGCGCATCAAGCCGCAAAAGGGCATCGCCTACTTCATTGTCGGTAACTCCAGCCGAAGCTGCGTCGCGGTGATATTCAGAAAGACCGGATCTGACAGCCAAGGGCCTGGATCAAGGATACGTGTTCATCGTGATGGAGGTCGTGCCGGCGACGACCCTGTCGTTCCAGGCTATTTCCGAAAAGGGGAAACGATCGATACCGGGAGCGTCCATCGCGTGGGAAAGACGACGCCGACACCCGGTCGAAGCGCTCAGCCGGTCCAGCCCGTGCGGCGCCAAAGCCAGACGCTAGCTGTTCTCGAACGCTACCCGGCGCGCCCGTTCGACCCGATGCGGTATAAGACGTGGTGGCGCAATGGTTCCGCTTGGCTCAGAAGCTCGAAATCGTCCGCAGGATTGTGGGTCATCCCGATCCGCTCCATCACGCGACGTGCGACCGTTTGTTCTGCGTGAACGGTAAAGGGAAACGACTTCCGGCGAGGCGCAGTTCGACGAACGCGAAATTCAAGACCTCCTGAGCGGCCTCGGTCGCGTAGCCGAAGCCCCAGTGCTCCGGAGCAAGCCGCCAGCCGATTTCCACGCACGGCGTGAAGTGCGCCTCGAAAGCCGGGACCGCCAATCCAACGAATCCTGCAAACGAAACAACGCTGGGAATCTCGAGGGCCCACAGTCCGAAGCCGTGTCGTTCGAAGTGCTGCTCGATCCGGTCGGCGGCCGCATCGCTCTCGGCACGAGTAAGAACCGAGGGAAAGTGCTCCATCACCCGCATATCCGGCGCTGAGGCGCCGCAAACGCGTGGTCGATCCGTCTGGAACCCAGCGCGCCTCAAGAGTAACCGAGGCGTCTGAAGCTGAACTTCTTTACTTATCCACGCAGGTGAAACTCGCCGATGAGTTCTCCGCGCCGGGCTTGCCGGTGAACTTTGGCCATCTTGGCCACTCGCACAGTGGCCGTGAACGTCCGGCAGTCGGGCCTTGATTGCCGTCGACGGCAGTCAGCCGGTCGGCGGCTGACCCTTCTCGACCCAATTCTGCAGCGCTGTGAGGCTGTCGATTTTCGCGTTGAACGGACCGGAAGCCGTGGCCGAATCCGGGGATCACGTAGAAGCGCATGAAACTGTCGAGCCGCGACTGTCCGAAGCTCCGCGACCTGCTTCTCGTAATATGCGATCGAATTGTGCGGCGTGATGAAGTCGTCCGACCGTGCCGTGAGTCATGATGATCTTGCCGCCCTTCGCGCGGAACGGCTCGAGGCTCACATCGGTGACGTCCATGATCGACGCAACGGTGGCGATGCGCGACTGATACTTCTTCGGATCGAATGTGAAGCGGATCGAACTTCGGATCGCGCGTGATGATGAACTTGACCGTTTGATCTCCCGCACGTACAGGAGCGGCTCTTTTCCCGACAGCGGATTCGACGGGCTGCGGAGTCTCACCGAAGTTCGACCGGTCCGCGAACAGCGCGCCTTCAAGCAGCGCCCATTTTGAAATCGTATCCGCGCCCGCGATAGTCGACGCCCGGCTTGTATTCCGAATTGATGATTGCAACCGCCCGCAGCTGCGCGTCCGAAAGGCAGCGTCTCGCCTGAGTCCGCCGTCAGGCACAGCGAAGCGCCTTGACGTCGAATGCCGCGTTGCACGCGGCGACATTGCTGATGATGCCGTCCTTCACGCCATCGAGGTCGTCGCACTTCGCGTAGACGGCGTCGGTCGATAAGCTTCGTGTGCTTCGCGTCGATCCAGCCCGCGCCGTTGTTGGCGAATAGAGCGCTGCCCACGTTCAACGAACCCAGGTGCAAGCATCGTGACGTTGTAGGCCGGATAGTTGGCCACCACGCCGTCGTAGTCCTGCGGGATAGCGCGCCGCCGCGTCGAGCGCTTCGTGGCCGCCCTGCGAACCGCCGATGAAGTAGAAACGCTCGGGCGCGACGGCCGTAGGCCTTCCTGAATGACCGCCATCGCGGCGTCGTGCGCCTTCTTGACCGACTGCTTGCCGAAGTTGCTCGAGCGCTTCGTCGTCCATGCCGAAGCTGCCATCGAAGCCTTGAGCGCCCTTGTGACCGCCGTCGCTGCCCAGCGTGACGAAGCCCTGCTTGAGCGGCGTGGCGCGTGTTCGCGGGCTGCAGCGTGAATGGAGTGAAGACCGGTCACCAGCGATCCGTCGTAGCCGCCGCCGCCCATCTGCAACGCGCGCCCGTTCCAGTTGTAGCGGCAGATTCACTTCGAATTCGAGATTCGGCGAGGTTGAGTTCTTCGGCTTGACGATCCCCACGACCTTGCAGAAATCGCCATTGGTATTTTCCTGATCCGCCGCCCCGACCGCGACGGCCGTTTGAACGAGGGCGCCGGACGTCGGCAGGCCAATCGCGGATGCCGGGATCGAAAAAGTCTTTCAGCGGTGCGCAATCCGCCGGAGACAAGCGCGGCGTCTCCTGCGAATAACCAACAACGGCAGGTGCCGTCACGAGGACGAAAACTGCTACCGTCCGGTGCCCGATATGGCTTCTCATGGCTCTCGCCCTCTCCAGTAAGAAGAGTCGCACTCTCCTACTTTTCAACTCACTTTTCCACTGTTCCACGTTCCACTCTTAAGTTCTGCTAGTGGGTGAGTCCGTAGATCAAGTAGTTCACGCCGAGCTTGTAGGCTTCGTTCGACGTGTCGAACGGAAAGAATCCCTCGCCCGACCACTCCCAGTACTCCGGGCACGTCGTTGTCGAAGTTCGGCCATCACCATCAGCCGCTTCGACGGATCGTTGTCCTCGAAGATGCCGTAGTAGCTCGGACGGATGCGCGACATCGGGATGGACGATGGCGTCGATGTTCTTGAATCTGGAAGAACGTGTCGAAGATCCGGTGTGACTGATCGAGCTTGACGAACCGGCCATCGGGCAGCACGCGGCGCATCTGCGCCTCGAAGTTGGCCCACTGCGCCGGCACCGTCGAAATCCTCGAAGACGGCGAAGCCGCCTTTCAAGCAGATAGGCGCGAAACGACTCGGCCTCGCGGTCGGTCAGGGTCCAGAAGCCTGGCTCCCACATGAACGCGATCGGATACTTGAAACAGCTCCGGATCGTCGAGCGTCAGGATGCGGCTGCCGTCCTGGCGGATGTCGAGATAGGTCAGCTCGCGCAGGATCTGCGACAGGTGCTGCTCGGCGCGCGGGTAGTCGTGGTCCCAGGCCGACGCCCAGCCGCCACGGAAGCGGCCGTCGCCGTGCCAGCGCAGCCGCACGAACGTGAAGCGCCCGTCGTAGTCGACCTCGTGGCTGTAAGCGGGCGCGGGCGTTCGAGAACGCGGGCCCTTCGAACTGTGCCGACGCGGTCGTCGCACTCACGAATGCCAGAGCGATCAGCCGAGACCATCCGGACCACGGCAGCATTATGCTCGATCCACTCGCTGCGAACCAACCTGTAGACTCTACTCGCGAAAGCCTGGTTCGATCCAGCGCCAGCACGCTCACAGCAAAGAGACGCCGATTAGGCGCGACACACTTTCCACTTACTTTGAACTTTCCACTTTCAACTTTGAACTTGTGCAGGGTTTCTACCAGACTATCGGCCGTCCTTCCAGGCTGGTCAGGACGTTGAGTTTCCCTTCGGCGACCAGGTTTCCCGCGCAGCTTGAAATCGCCGCAAAGAGACCGCCGACCGGGGTGTCGTCGTTCGCGGAGATTCCGACCCAGGCGTTGCGGGCCGCTGGCCTTGGCCGCGTAAAGTGCGCGATCCGCCACGCTGATGACCTGTTCCCAGCTGAGCGCATCGAGACACTGGTGGTTGAACGGGTAGCAGGCGAACCCGATCGAGCAGGTCGTGTGCACCGTCTGGGCATCGGCGATGTCGAACACGTGCGCGGAAAGGCGGCGGCGGATGCGGCCCGCCAGCTCGCTCATCCGCTCGAGATCGGTGTCCCGCGCCACTATCCAGAGAATTCGTCGCCTCCCCAGCGAATCACGATGTCAGTTCCCTGCAGCACTCGCGCAGAATGTCGCGCAGCTGGCGCAGCACCTCGTCTCCTGCCGAATGACCGCTCGAGTCGTTGATCGACTTGAAGTTGTCCAGATCGATCATCATGAAGCCGATGTCGAAGCGATTCCGTGCGTGATGCCGTGGCGGTCGATCTCGCGATAGCGGCGGTGAAGGAGTGAAATTTCCTTTGCGATCTTAGCTCGCTCAGGAATCGACGGTTCGCCAGCCCGGTCAGCGAATCGGTGATGCTGGCCTTGGCGAGTTCCTCGTTCGCCTTTTGCAGTTCAAGCGTTCGCTCCTGCACCCGCTGCTCGAGGAGGTGTCCGTAAGCGACCTGTCGTGCAACCTTGCGCTGTTGCGATCCGGACGGCGCCAGCCACGCACCCGCAACCGACCAGCACAATACGCGCCCCAGGCCCAGGGCGTCGCCCACGGCGCGGCATCGACGTCCACCGCGACCGAGAGCCCGCGTTGATTCCAGACGCCGTCGTTGTTGGCGCCGCGAACGCGGAACACGTAGTGGCCTGCCTTGAGCTGGGTGTAGGTGGCCTGACGGCCGTCGGTCTCGACCCAATCCTGATCGAAGCCTTCGAGCTTGTATGCGCGATCGGTTACGGTCGCGGCGCGGTGTAGTCGAGCGCCGCGAATTCGAACACGATGATCCGGTCCGCGGAACTCGAGATGAATGCGGGACACCTGATCGGCTGGACCGTCGAGCGGGCTGTAGTTCTTCGTCACGCGCGTCAGGACAACGGGCGGTGCCGTCTCGTTGTGTGCCAGACGTTCAGGGAAGAAGCCGTTGAAGCCGTTGTTGCCGCCAAAGAACAGTTCGCCGGTGGGACTTCGATACGAGGCGCCGGAAGTGTGAACTCGTTGGCCCTGCAGGCCGTGCAGGCGCGGTAGTTCTTGGAACGGTGCCCCGGCGCGGCTCGAACATCGAGAGGCCGTTGTTCGTGCTCAGCCAGAGCCGTCCGGCTTCGTCCGACCGGATGGTATGCCGTAGATGACGTCGTTCGCCAGCCCCTGCCGGCTCGTATAAGTCCTGAACGATTCGGATCGCGGCGGCAGAAACGAGAGAGCCTGCACGCGTCCCAACCAGAGACCGCCCGCGGCGTCGCACGAACAAGGCGCACACCACATCGGAGGAAGGCTGTCGCGCTGGTTCGTGGCTCGTGGCATACTCGTTGCGACTTGCCCGTGCGCGGGTCGAACAGATTCAGTCCGCCGCCATCCGGTGCCCACCCACAATCGACCGTCCACCGCGCCGACTATGCTGGTGATCCGATCGCCGCTGAGGCTCGCGGGATCTCTGGCACGTGCCGGAAGTGATCGAACGAAGCCGGTCGCACGGTCGAAGCGATCGAGAAGCCTTCCCCGAAGGTCCCAATCCACAACGTCGCCGCTGGCGTCCTCGAACATCGTCATGACGCTGTCGGCGCCGGGACTGCTCGCCCCGGACGGATTGCGCGGCGGAACCGCGCGAACGTTCCAAGGTCCGGATCGAACCGGCTCAGCCCGCCGTCGAGCGTGCCGGACCCACATCGCCCCCTCGTGACTGTAGACGAGCGCCGTGACGCGGTCGCTGCTGAGACTCGCGTCGTCGTTCGGCTTGTTGAGGTATCGCGTCATCCTGCGCTGTCACGCGGTTGATCACGTGGAGGCCGCCGCCAAACGTGCCCACCCACAGCCTGCCAGCCGGGTCCTCGGCAAACGCCGTCACGTTTCCCGAAGCCAATCCATCCAGGCTCTTCAGATCCGGCGCGACATGCCCGAACTGCCAGCTGAGGGGATTCCAGTTGTGGACGCCGCCGAGACGCGTGCCGACCCAGAGGAGGCCACTCCGGTCCTGCCCAATCGTCACTGATCGCGTTGTCGCCGAGCGTCGTCAGGCTGTCATCGTGCTGATAGTGGATGAATCGCCGCCGCTCCGCATCGAACAGGTCGAGACCGCCAGTCGTGCCCACCCAGAGGCGGCCGCCACGATCAGCGGAAGATCGCGCGCACCTGATCGTTGGCCAGGCTGTCTGGATCGCGCGGGTCGCGTTGGAAATCCGCCTCGCTCCGTCCGGTCGCAGGATCCAGACGGTTCAGACCGCTTCCATGGGTGCCGACCCACACGATCCCGGAATCGTCGACGTAGACCGATCTGATTCGATCCTGGCTGAGGCTCGATGGATTCTGCGGGTCGTGCAGGAAGCGGGCAAACGTCCCGCGTTTGGCATCGAGCAGGTTGAGACCCGCGTCCGTGCCCGACCCACAGCCGGCCGCGGCTGTCCACGATGCAGGACGTAGATGCGGTTGTCACTGAGCGAGGCCGGGTCGTCGGGATTCTGGCCGAAGTGTGTGAGGTTGCCGGTCGTGACGTCCAATCGATCGAGTCCACGTCGCGCGTGCCGATCCAGGAGCGCGCCGTCAGGTCGAAACGCAGCGTGCGGATATAACGGCTGGAGATATCAGCGCGTCTCACGAACCGGTTCAGAGTGCGGTCCCACTTCACGAGACCTTCGCCGTCGGTCGCGATCGAGAGATTTCCCTGAGGGGTCCTCGTCGATCGCCCACACGAAGTTGCTGGGAAGAAGACCATGCGTCAGCGGGATCGTTCTTGTAAACAGTGAACTTGATGCCATCGAAGCGATTCAGCCCGTCTTCGGTGCCGAGCCAGATGTAGCCGCGGCTGTCCTGGAACATGCAGAGGCACGGTCGACTGCGACAGCCCCTGTTCGAGCGACAGGCGCGTGAAACGGATGGGCCTCGCGGGCATGGCGGACGCCGGCGCGATCCACCGTCGCGGCGCGCCAAGCCGCCGCGCAGAGGCCTACCGGACGAGGCCTGCCGGAGCGATCTCGTGACCCTCATGGTTTCAATACCGTGGCGCCGGAGTCGCTTAGCACCGCGCAGGCCTGCGCCACACGGAGATCGTTGGGATTGGGTCCCCGTCGACATGGGTCATACCCGGGGTATCGGCTCTCATCACGGCGAGCTTTCCAGAGCCTGAAACACAACGACCCGTCATTCGCCCGATTCGGGAAGTCGCCATTTTGCAAGGAGTTCGCCGAATGCGGTGGCTGCGATTGGTTCCGAGAAGAGATACCCCTGGTAGTTTTCGCAGCCGTGACGACCGAGAATTCGAGCTGGGCACCCTGCTCCACACCTTCCGCCACGACGTTGAGGCCCAGCTGCCGGGCCATGGCAATCGTGGCCCCGGCGATGGCCGCGTCGCTCGCCGAGCTGGTCACACCCGATACGAACGACCGATCGATCTTGATGGTGTCGATGGGAAAGTGTTTGACGCATGCGATCGCCGAGTTGCCCGTGCCTGAAGTCATCGAGTGACAGGCGGACGCCGAGCTTCTTGAGCTCGTGAAGCTGGCGCAGGATTTCGGGATCGCTGTGGAACACGCCGCGCTCGCTGATCTCCAGCTCCAGCAGGCCGGGTTCGATCCCGGTTTCCGCGAGGGTCTCGCGGACGACCCGGACGAGATCGGAGCGAACCAGCTGACACAGCGACACGTTGACGCACATGCGAATCGCCGGCAAGTCCCTGATTGATCCAGGTGCGGAGCTGGCGGCAGGCTTGGCCGAGCACCCAGGTGCCCACCTGGACCATCAGCCCGGACTCTTCGGCGACCGGAACGAACGTCGCTGGTGCGACACGTCCCAGTTCAGGCGAATCCCACCGCAGCAACGCCTCGGCGCGCCATCACGCGCCCTTCACGTCGATCGATCAGCGGCTGATAGTGCAGATGCAATTCGCCCCGCGTCAGAGCGCCGTCAACAGACAGCGGTGGATGGGCAGCGATCCGGCATGGTGCTGATAGTTCGCTTCGTTGTGAAATCGCACCGCACCGCCGGCCATCTTCGCCTGGTCCAACGCGAGGTCGGCTCGAAGGGAGGAGCTGCTTCCCGCCGTCCGGCCGTCAGAGGGCGCAATGGCTGCGCCGGCGCTGGCCGTGAGCGCGTACGCCCGCCGTCGATCTCCGCCAGGGCACCGCGCGAACGGTCCGATCGTGCAGCAGCTGCGCACGCTCCTCACCGCGTCGTCGCGCGTCGCCAGGCCCGTGAGCAGCACGCCGAACACCTCGCCATCGAGCCTCGCGACGGTCGTGATCGACGCTCCGGACACCCGGCCGATCAGTTCCTTCGGATCGCACCGCCGCGGTGATTTGTTGCGCGACCTGCTTCAGGATCGCGTTCGCGCCTGCCCGGCCGAGCGTGCGCTTTGCGGTGGCGAAATGATCGAGGTTGACGAGCGCGACAACCCCGTGTGTGTCGCCGGGCGCCGATGCGATCGCCCGATCGACCACTGCCTCGGAAGTGCGAACAGAGCCGGCAGACCAGTCACCGGATCGCGCTGAACCGCGCGCGACGCCTGACCCGCCGTCGCCCGCAGCGGCCTCGACATGACCGGTTCGGCTGAAAGGCGCTCTCGGTGTGTGGCTGGAAACGCGCCAGCCTTGGGCGGCGCGCAGACTGGCGGCGCGCCAGTTGAATGGCGCCTGCCACCACATCCGTCGCGCCCGCTTCGATGGCGGAATCGACCAGACGTTCGGAGGCACAGAACACGAGCAGCGGCAGCCCTTGGCAGCCGGGAGATCCCGGATCGCGTGAAGGACCAGGCGGCCGGATGAATCGCGAAGCGACAAATCGGTGAGCGCGATCGACGGGGGCTGCTCCCGAATCAGACGCAACGCTTCGTCGCCATCATGCGCGATCGAAACGTCGAACCCTTCTGCAGCGAGCCAGCGGGGAGCCGCATTGCGCACGGGACCAGGGGCACAGGCGAGCACCAACCGTGTGCTTTCCGATCCGCTCTTGGCGACGCGACGCCACCGCTGCGCGCCCGGCCGTGTGGACGTGGGAGGCGGGAAACCGATTCCTGCGGACGACCGGCGAACACGCGCCACGCAGTCGTGCAACAGACCATTCGAGAGCCATGGAATCAGTCTTCTCCTCGCTTAAGCCTGCGGACCTACTGTGGATCGTCGACGGTCGCCGAGTTCCCTTCACGTAGTCGGACCAAAGCGTTGCGTCGGACCAGATGAATGAGTCGGACCAGAGGAACGAGTCGGACCAGAGAGACCCGTCGACCAGAGATAGGCATCGGCCCAGAGATAGCCGTCCGCCCACAGATACCCGTCCGCCCACGAGATAGCCCGTCCGACCACAGGGACGCATCGGACCACAAGAAACGAACTCGACCCATGCGTGTTGCTGCCCCAGAGCTTTGCCGTGTTCTGGACGTGCATCCGGCGGCCGTCGCCCGAGCGCACCATCAGCGGCGACAACGCGTCACCCCACACCCAGCCCGACGTGGACAGAGCAGAATCGACGTCGAGGACTCCGGCCCCCACGTTCGTCGGATCGCCGGAAATCTTGCGCGCCGATTTTCATCAGCCTCGCCTTCCACCGTCGCCGGATTCAGCTGCGGATGCCTTGCTGAGCATTCGCGCGACCGCGCCGCTCACCATCGACGCCGCCATCGAGGTGCCTGATAGCTGGAGGTAGCGCGCTGACGAGTAACACGACGAGTATCCGCAGGTCACGTTCGCTGGCAGCTCGGCGCCGAGCTCTGCACTGTTGGCAAACGGGGCGATCACGCGGTTGCCGGGCGCCAGCAGATCGGGCTTGAGGACGTGGTCGTAGAGCGTCGGCCCGCGTGATGAATACGTCGAGACGAAATCGTCGAGGAAGAAGGTTCCGGTGCCTTTGTCCGTAATCGGCCCGACTGTAATGACCTTGCGAGAGTTCGCCGGACTGGTGATGGTGAGTGCCCGTTATTGCCGTAGTTTCCGCGGCCACCACCACGACAACGCCCGCGTCCCAGACCCGTTCGACCGCCTGCACGAGCGGGTCGTCTTCCTCTCCTGTTGCACGGCTTTGCCCAGAACAGGTTGGCAATCTGATGTTGTGAAGTTTCGGCATGCCCGTGTGGAGGATCAATCGAGCGCGCCGTGACATCGAGAATTCCCTGGCCTTCCGAATCGAGCACTCGCAGCGCCACGATATCGGCGTTGGCGGCGACGCCGCGATACTTATTCGGGCTCGAGCCGTCTGCGATCATCCGGCGATGTGCGTGCCGTGTCGAAGCCATCCGAGAACGGTGTAGGAACGCCGCCGGCGCCGTTGACGGGTGTTGAGCTGCGCGCGCGCGGTGCTCCGGCCCAAAATCGGAGTGCGCGTCATTCACTGCAGATCGATGACCGCCACCGTGACGCCGGATCCCTTAGCAATAGCCGTTCCAGCTGAGCGCCGGATTGTCGCCGGGCACCCGGGCAGTCTGCCGTGCGGCCACACTCGCGCCGGTCACCGGGCTGTCGGGCAAGGACGAACTTCACCTTGTCGCTGCGCGGCCAGCGCCTGCAGCGCGCTGGCCGGAACACGGATCGCCCTGAGGAAACGGCAGCGCTCTGAACGCCTTGCGCCGGGCGCCGCCAAACGCGGCACCGAAGTCTGTGGTGGCGGAGTCCTGCTGCGTGTTCAGCGTGACGATGACGTCAGCGAGGTTTGGCGCCGCCTCTGATCGGCGTCCTGCCCGCAGATGCGACAGAGCTCAGCTTTGCGCGGGTTGGCATCCCCGGTCCTGGGCACGCGCCTCGCCCGCCTGGCCGGAAAGCACGAAAGCAGGATGGCCAGGGCCGGCAAGAACAGGCTGGGGGATCTGTGGGGTGCTCATTCAGCTCGGCTCCAATCGCTCCGAGCTTGGGCCGCAACGGTCGTGCCACAACGAACTTAGGAACAAAGGCCGCCCGCGGCGGACGCGGACGCCTCGAAAGCCGCGCCAGGATGCAACAATTAGCCGCGGGACGGCGATCGGCGATCATCGCCGCTAAGTGATCGGATCCACTTTGGGTGAAAACGTGGGTTTTTCAAGGATTTCCGCGGAAAATCGTGACGTACTCATTTAAAGATTCGTCGGGACCGTGCGGAGAGTCACGTAATCACTGCGATAGACGAGACCCCATACCGCGCCTGGCCAGCGGTGCACTCTCCGTGGGCGGCGGCGCCTGGGCGATTCTCGCGTCGTTGCTGCTTGGATTGGGTGCGCGCGCCCAAGCCCCAAGCCCGGAAGACGTCGCAGGCGGGACGGGGTTATGCCCGGCAAAGGGAGACTGCCGGGCGAGTGCCACGGACGATGGGCGGCTGACGGGAGGAAGATGGTTACGCCAGATGCCCGACGGCGCGAACCTTCGCACGACGCGTCTCAACCGCGAAGGGCTTCGTCACTCTGCGATCAAGTGCGGACGTCCCGGCAAAGGCATGCCGGCCAGCCCCGATCGGCTGCGCCTACAGCGCCCACGGACGGTGTTACGGGACGAAGCGGGCGCGACCTGACGAGACTCAAAGCGCTTTGCAGTTGAACGATCCGCGGCGGCGACGCTTCAGCCGCGGAGAGTGCGAGATGCTGGTCGATGCCATTTCTGATGGCCAAGCTCGACCGGCAGCCGAGGCCCGATGGATCAGCGGCAAGTGCATCGAGTGGTGGGGATCGGACGTTGGAGGCCTGCAGCGAGGTTCCCGGATAGTTCGGCCTTCGGCTCTCGGCTAATCGTATCGAGCCGTCCGCCGGCAGGAGGCGAGGTGATGAGCCAGAGTCGTGGCGATCGCGCTGGCGTTGACCGTCTTCCGGCCCCGGCGACTACCTTCGGCGGTCCTCCCGCCGAGCAACGAACCACTGCTGCAAACCCTGAAATGCTGCTCCCTGCACGGATGTCCATCCGGATTCCGGGAAACCGGCTTCCCGATGATCGAGCGGGACGAACTGGATGAGGCTGGAAAACTCGACCAAGCGCGTCGTATGGCGAGCGCGAACTTCGGGGGCGCGGACGCAATCAGGCTGCATGGATCGGGAGGGAACGTCCGCTGGGCCTCCGCCCTCGGACGTCAGCTGACCCGGAACTCGCGATCCTCGCGACCGCGCGCGCGAGCACGACCAGCCATGCGAATGGTCGCTTCTGCGAAATGGAAGCGCTCGCGGTAGGGCTGGATCGGCAGTCGGTCGTCGACGCGTCGTCCGCCACCGAGCACTTCACCCGCAGGACTCGGTGACGAGGAGACGTTCATCATCCAGGCGAGTACTTGAGATCGTTAGAACTGCGCATCGGTGCCGAGCTCGGACGGGTACGCGAAGGGAGCCTGACGCTGTTTGGCCCAAAAGCAGTCTGGTCGATGTCATGAACTTGATGGCTGGAGTACCGGGACCGCGGCAAAGGCTGACTGCGTTCAATCAGCAGAATGCCTCCCGGTTGGAAGCAGTTCCTGCCGCTGCCCGTTCACGCCTTCAACCTGGACATTCATCCAGGCGTCGAGGAGTCGGCTTCCGCTGATCAAGCAAGCCAGGGCTTCAGAGCCAGCAGTCGCAGCGATTGACCTGCACGGCGCGCTCTCGCACCTGAAGATGCTGGACCTGGCCACATCGCTCGTCATGGCGCTGGATCGAAAGTCGTTGGAAGCCAGCGTCGGATTGCGCCTGATGGTGCAAGCGTCACTCGTGACCGCTCGGGAACATGATGCGCAAATTTCAATGGACGGTGATGAACCCCTGGCACTCAAGGCGGGATTAGAACCAGCGATCGTCGACGCGGTGCGACTGCACGGGACACCGACCGACCTCGCAAGGCAGGAGGCGGTCATCATCGCATTCGGACGGGAACTGTTCGACAAAGCACAGTCAGTCAGAGACCTACGCTCGCGCCTTGGCCGTTCGGCGAGAGATCTTGTGAACTTAGTGAGCCTGATGGCGCAGCATGCTGCAGACGCGGTGTTGCTGGCGGCGTTCGATCGGCACCTGCCCCTGGGCGAGAAGACCGTTGTTGCCAATTCCTAACTTGTCAACTTACTTTCAACTTTCAACTTTTTCAGTTTCACTTTTTCCGTTTTAGTCCTCGCTCGATCCGCCGCCCGTGTCGCCCCCGTGGCGATATCCATCGTCCTCGGATCCTTGCCCTTGCCCTGCTTGAAGAGCCTCTCGGCGGCGCGCGTGTTCGCGAGCATGCCGACCATGCCGTAGTTGCCCTCGTGGCACGTCGACTCGTAGCATCTGGTTGGCCTTGTCCGACTGCTTCTGCCAGGGCACCATGAACGTCCAGGGGGCGCGTCCACGTCGTGCGCATCCTCGACCGTCACCGTGTATTCCAACCTGTTGTTCGCTGACACGTCTGAAGCGTTCGACCAGATGCAGGTTTTCGCGAGAGCCCTGGAAGTCCGTCTTGTGACTGAAATTGCGTGATGTCGACCACGAGCGTCTCACCGTCCCACCGGCCGCGCGCGTCACCGTTCCAGAAGCGGATGTGAGCCGGGGCATGCGCGCTCCCATTCACCGGAACGACGCGCACAAATCCCTGCCCCTGTCCCGAGTCGTGATAGATGCCCACCTGTCCGGGAGACTGCACGATCTGATAGACCGCCCCGAGATTCGGGAGCGTGCCGGCGAGACAACGCTCGGCCAGCGAGCGGTCCTCCGGGTCCGTTGGCGCGATTCATGCGATCCACGTTGTAGACGGGAGGAGGCTCGGCGTGTCTCGGCGAGGGTGGCCCGGGCCTGCCGCCGGACGATCCCTGGAGAAGCGCCTGCAGGTACGCTCTGACCTCGTCAACCCTCTTTCTTGCCTCGCGGAGTGAGCGCAGGGATCCTCCCATCAGGCGGATCGATGATGAGTGACGTGCGGCCGTCCGACAGTTCGTTCGCCCGCTGAACAAAGAGCTGGTTGTAGGCGCCCGCGACGTCCTTTTCGGTGCCGCGAGACGGATCGATTCTCGCGGCCCGGACGCTGCAGGACTTCCGCGACGACCTTGGCCGCTTCCTCCGGCGTGAGGACCGGCTTGTTGGCGAACCTGGCCGGTCGCTGCAGCGGCGTCAACGTTTCGCCGCTCCAAATGCCCTGCAGATCCGGTTCGCCCCAGGGCGTTCGAAATTCCGATCCGCGATTGGCGGCGGCCCGGCTCGATTGCGCGTGTGGCGCCGCGGCAAGCCTCCAACACGAGCGCCAGCGCACCGATCGACGCGACAAGGCGAGAGGTCATCACACCCTCCTCGCACGCATCATATATCCGCAGCCGGCAGCTACGGCTTGACATCGAGATCGCAGTGCCGGAACGAGTGCCGTTTAGCTAATTGGTAGCGGCTGCGTGCCATTCGAGCCGAGGTCATGGCAATCCGAGCAAGCATCAGCGCACGTCGTGCTGGTATCAGCCGCCTCGCCAAGGCTACGGCGCGGCATCCGCCGAGCTCAGCCATAGCGCCAGTCGAGCGGAGGCTGCATGCCAGCGCCGGTGCTGAAGGGAGCTTCTCATGCGGAATCGTCTCAGAGAGGCGCTGATCGCGATCGTCACAGCCGTGGTCGTTGGCGGTCTTGCGCCGTCGATGACGCGAACCGCCGGTCAAACTCAAGGCGTCCCAGGGACCGCAGCTACCGCGCAGGGCGGACGGGAAGCCCGACTTCAGTGGAGTCTGGCAGGCCAACAACGGCGCGAATTGGGACCTGCTGACCCATGCCGCGCGCCCGATGGTGGCTCAGCCCGGCGTGCTACAGGACGTGCCGGTCCTGGCCGCGCCGGTCGTCGCGTTGGGCGCGATCGGCTGGGTGCCCCTGATGTCGGCGTGGTCGAGGGCGACGAGATCCCATACCAGCCGTGGGCGGCGAAGAGGAAGCAGGAGAACTTCGACAACTGGCTGGACCGCGATCCGGAGATCGCGTGCTACCTGCCGGGCACTCCGCGCGCGATGTACATGCCGTACAAGTTTCAGATCATTCAGGGCACGAACAAGATCATGATGGTCTTCGAGTTCGCGGGCGCCGTGCGCACGCTTCACCTGGACGAGGTGGACCCCTATCCGGCCGACGCCTACATGGGACACTCCGTCGCGAAGTGGGAAGGCGACACGCTCGTCGTCGACGTGTCGAGCTTCACGCGCGCAGACGTGGTTCGACCGGGCAGGGAACTTTCACAGCGACGCCCTCCATCGTGGTCGAACGGTACACTCCGATCAGCCGCGACGCGTTCCGCTACGAGGCCACGATCGACGATCCCAAGGTGTTCACCCGCCCCTGGAAGATCAGCATGCCGATCTACCGTCGTCTCGAACCGAACGCGCGGCTGATGGAATTCAGATGTCAGGAGATGGCGGAAGAGACCGCGCTGGGGCATCTCCGCAAGCAACAACTGGTCAGGCGGTGGACAGGCAAGACGATGAGGATTGACGTCACGCGGAGAGTGCCGCCGGGTGAGGCGGTGATGCGAGCGTCGCGTGGATGGCTTAATCGCCGAGCGCGGTAATTTCGCACGGTAGGTCAGGCTGGGTCTGGACCTAGCGCCCTCGCTCCCGAGCCGGCATGTGAGCAACCGGCTCCGGGAGGAATCACCAAGGGATGAACGGCCTATAATCACCGCCACGTGAGATGACCTTCCGCCCAGGAACCTGGCTGGGCTCCACTGCGAAATCGTCGGCCCGTTGGGCGCCGGCGGGATGGGCGAAGTGCATCGGGCGCGAGACTCCGGGCTGAAGCGGGGAGGTCACGCACGCACTGAAGGCGCTGCCCGATGAGTTCTCCAGAGACGCTGACCGGGTGTCGCGATTTCAGCGTGAAGCCGAGGTTCTTGCCTCCACTGAGCCATCCACACATCGCCGCCGTCTACGGGCTCGAAGAAGCCGAGGGTTCGCGTCTCCTCATCCTTGAGCTCGTTGGAGGGAGAGACCCTCGCCCGATCGTCTCGCTCCGAGGCCCGATGCCAGTTGAGGAAGCCCTGACAACGGCGAGGCAAGTCTCCATGGCTCTGGAGGCAGCGCACAGGAAGAGGCATCGTCCATCGGGACAGCAATACGTAACTG
>ERZ1370068.7508-contig-6420_pt1 | contig 61460 bp, 100 predicted proteins | sample MGYA00561227_ERZ1370068 | MGnify/ENA primary metagenome ERZ1370068 (study PRJEB38410, sample SAMEA6850437) | metagenome | study: Metagenomic assessment of the ecological functions of the soil: analysis of the soil microbiota associated with the...
ATGTTTCCGCAAGCCGAGATCGCGACGCGACCCTCCCCGAGGCCGGTCGCCAGCGGGTCCCAAAGTCGTCTCGACCCCGCCAGCATCAAAACAAGAAGTTTTGATCGACCACCGCGGAAGTCCGGGCTCCGGACCGCTGGTCAAAGAAGTCAAGGGAAGATCGGACCCGAACAGAACGTTGACAAGAGAAAGCCGCCAACCATTTCGAAAGGCGCGCTCGGCTTTTCTTCGATAATGGAAGGTGTATGTTCTGCCCAGGTTCAGGCACAGAACAAGCACAGCCGAGGAACGCAAGGCTCTAAGGATCTGGCCCTCATCTTGCGCGGCATTTGACGAGAAATTAATCTCGCGAAAAACAGACCCGTATACCCAATAGTGAGCGGCCCCCGGCTTTTTGACACGTTTGCACAAGAACTGTGGACGCGGCCCGCGGCGGCTCGTTCGGCGTATGTTGGGCGCTAGGGACAATGTCGCTCACACATCAGATATCCCGATGACTACGATCCTCATTGGCCCCGCCCTGTTTGAAGCGGAAGGGCTGAAAATTCAGGAAGAGCTCGGTCATTTGGTGCGTGAAATCCATCATGTGGGCAACGCACTGCCGTTGTCCGGCATGGAGCCGCAAAAGCCGGAAGTTGACTTGTTGATTGTCGTTCAAAAGCGCAGGGATAATATCGATGCCATCCAATTCCGGCATGGCGGAATTCGGTTATGACGTGCGCGGCGAATAGTGGAGTTGAAAGAGTCGGCTCTAACCACAGCAAGGACATCCGGTCACCTAGAACCCATAAGGCGCGTGTGTGTAGAAATTTCCCATAGCAATGTCGTCGGCTTAAGTGACTGCATTTCGTGACTATATGCCGGGATCACCGAAAGGACAGCCCAAGAATACGCAACACTTAAAGTAAGGAGTTGGCCAAAGTCGAATTCAAAAGGGAATGGCGGAGTACCTGGAAGGGAGCAAAGCTACATCCGAACGAATCACCCACGGCTCCTAGCCCGAGGCTACGGGAGGCTGAATGCCTAGCCAGTTGGGTTGAGAGAGAGGAAGACACGAGAAGCAGGCCTCGCCTCTACGCCCATGTTATTAACATTTATACATATTATTTATTGTATGCCCTGTGTGGTTATGTATGCTGTGCTTGACCCCGCACGCTGGTGAGATCACAAGCGAGGCATTCACATATCTGAAAGTTCTGGAGCAACTTTGAGGACGCAGAAGCCCAGCAGCAACCACGGACAATCACTTGAGACATTGATGGGCGGCTCGCTGCGTCAGTCGAAAACATTGGGGAGTGATGCTGTTGAGTCGGATATCTCTGGAGTGTTGCAGTCTCTTGGCCGGATTCTACAAATTATCAATGTGATCGTTCTACTCAGTGCGTTGTTTTCTTCACAAGCACGATCTCGTCTCATCTGATCGCGGTATTCGTTGACTTTATAAACTCGAGGAAACAGCTACGAGCCAATTGGAACTTGCACTTGGAAAGGATGCTGAAGCACTTGCTATGACGATCCGATCATCAAACCACTATCGAGCCAATCCCGAACCACGATTCATTGGCCCTCCTATATCGAACCAGAGCTATTCACGCGCGTATCACCGCCAGTTTGTCCAATGACGACAAGAGTGCCATGAAGGGCAAGAGCGACGTAATTAAGAGAACATCAAAGACAAATTGGTGAAGGTTGAATCGGATCTCGAGCCTAAGCTTATTGAATGGTTCAAAGCTATCACTGACCGCCAGAGACGGGTGTCTACTACGCGTTGGACCTTCCTGCGCGCTTACTTGTCGTCAGCTTTCTCTAGCCGGCCTGGCCTGGATATCATGATACGGTTCACATCGCAGGGAAACTTTGGGGCAACCCGGGACGGGGCAGAGCAAGCTGCCACAGTTCCACTGAAGATGAGGCTGGCAATCAGCAGACGCGCAGTGAGCGCTGACCGATGCGGACAAGAAGAGCTGCAGGAGTCGATAGCGAGGGCCTATGCACAGCTTGTCACCATCGCACCGCCAAACTATGCGTGGCAAACGCCTCCGGGCAAGATCGATGATTGGCCCGGCAAACTGCTTGGTTGGTTGCTGACAGCACTCGCGACGTCGTCATCGGACTCTAGAGTTCTGGTTCGCAACATCATGTCCGAGTCGCTAAAACTGCGCGCTGCCGGCCGCAAACCGGTCGATGATCGGAAAAAGCCAGACGGCAAGGAAGAAACCGGACGGCCGAGTTTCATGAGGCGAAGAGCGCAGTCCGGGATGACATGAAGTTAAAGATGGCCACAGAGGCATGTGGCTCGAAGATGTCCGAGCGAAGCCGCGGGCTTCGACCGAGGAATTTTCACACGCCCGATTTCGGCTTGACACCCATTTTCGACTTTGCACTTATTTTACAGTCAATAACTTGGGGATGTGGTAGCTTAGGTCGTGTCCTACTTTGAGTTACATCATGTGCGGCGCGGGGATCTTCACCCTAACTTTTCCTTCGACAGTTTGGATGAAACAGGATGGGCAACAAATCGGCTTTCGCGGCAGAGCTGGGGAGGGAGCCAATCGGATGCATAGACCCTAGAGAATTCGCAGCGACTCTATTGGCTGTCAACCCTCTTGCTAGTTCGACGAGGAGCTTTCGGTTAGTGGACCAGTTACATTAATTGCACCATGTACGATCAGAAAATTGACGATGGTGTAACCAATCTACAGAAGTCAACAGCGAGAGTTCTTTACAAAAATTCGAGCGCCAGAGGAGGAGCAAGCGTACTGAAGACTATAAGAAACATACAAAGTTCTACGATGATGCAAAGGATTGCATTATCAGGTCTTTCCGTACGCGCCAGCGCTTTTACTAACAACAAATTCACTACAGAGCAGTTTGGTGGTTCTGAGCGAACAATTTCGTGATTTAGAGCAAACTCACATGAAGATCGGCATATCACAGCGCGGCGGTTCCTGAATATGAGAATGCATTCAACCGGACGTTTATTGCAATTCTTACCCTGGGATTGCAAAGAAAGGCCCTGTAAGCAGAGGGAGGCCGAAAATGAAATTCAATTTAGATATCAACAAAGTAGCGAGTGATATGCTTCAAGCGCCTGCTAGTTCGCTTGTTAAAGGCGGAGAGCAGGCGAGCGAGTGCGCATCACATGAGTATGCGCAATTCATCGAAGGTATCGAACATGTGCAAACAATGGCTGACGAAGGAACAATTAGTGCCGCGGAAGCCCAGGCGCGTCATGGACCAGTATAAAATGTCAATGCCAGGCCGTTCTATTGTGTTGGTATTGGGGACTTGGTGTGCATTGCGGTCGAAAAACGCTGCTAACGCTGCTTTACAGGTTCTAAATGGTGCCATTTGACGGCAGCGTTGTGGGACGGCGATTAAGGGCTCAAATTTGCATTTATAGATTTTTGATCACACACCACAACCTATTCCCATCGTAAAGTCATTTATCTTCGTCTGAGAATCGCAGTAACACTGTGTGCAAGTGACCATCAACAAAATTGCCGGCTCATCAAGCGAGCAAACAAGAGGGCCAAACCAACAGTTTTCAGCGAGCAGAGCGGATTGACAACCTCATGACCGCGCCATAGTAAAAGACTCAAAGGAACCAATATGCCGTACATGCATATGCGCTGTCCGATCCGGGCGATGAATTGCACGCTCAACCGACCATTGCTCGATGGCACGTCGGCGGCTCGGATCAAGGAAATTGGCGCGGTTGCGCCGCAGATCAAAGATTACGAAAGCTGGCACGCTGTCTGGTTGGGACTCGCCAAGCGCGCAGAAGCCGAAAAGCGGTGGATCGATGCCGCCCTCGTACTACCACGGCGCGGAGTTCTATCTTCCCCGCCGGCGAAGTCCGCAACGTGGGCTTCTACGATGACTTGCGCGCAATTGGGCCTGGAATGAAGGTGTCGGCTGACGCTCAGAGCCGCGAATCAAGCACGTGATTTCGCTGCCCACGACATACTCGGGCCTCGATATGACGTTGAAGCAGATGGCGCCGGGCAAGGCGCAACAGCTGATATCGCTGTTCAGGGCAGGCGACCGCCAAGGAACCGAGGCACTTCGTGGCAGACCAGCGCACGCCGAACTCTGTGTTCGACTGGTGCGTAACGCAGGAATGCACATCACCGGTACCCGGACACCTTTCGATTTTCTCATCGCCATCGCGCAGCACTCGCTCGAGGGCATTCTGCACAACGTCAAGCAGGATATCCTGCTGACGGAAGGGGAGCAGGACCACCTTTTCAACGTTGACTGGATTTACCGAGCGATGCGCGAGCTAGTCTGCGCGCGTTCCGTCACGGCGCGCGGATCTTCACCGCGCGCGAGGGCGCCGAGCAACATTGCCAGGTGTGGCAATTCGGCGCTCGCGCGCGATGAAATCGTCCGCTGGCTTGTGCCAGTTCTACCCGGAGATGTCCAGTGGTCAACATCGTGAAATTGAATGTTCAATGAAAATGAAGTTGGCCTTCGAAGTACGTAGGAAAGGGCGATCCCCTTATCATCTTGCACGGACTTTCTCGGCTCCGCCGACAACTGGCGCTCGATGAGTCGGCGCTCTCGGACGCTCAGTACCAAGTCTTCGCCGTTAGATCTGCGTAACCACGGCCGATCTCCTCACAGCGACATTCTCGACTACGATGTCATGGTCGCGGATGTGCGGGAATTCATGGAACAACAAGCGCGCTGCGTCGCATCGATGCTTCTGGGCCATTCGTTGGGTGGAAAGGCTGTTATGCAGTTCGCCATCGACTATTCCGAACAAGTCGATCGGCTGGTTATCGTAGACTATACGCGCCGAAGCCCTACGAACCCTCTCAGCGCTATTTATTGAAGGCCATGCGTGCGTTGGATCTGACACGCTACAAGTCTTTTGGCCGATGTCGATGCCGCTCTGGCGCCAGAGGTTTCAAGCGAGTCTTTGCGCCAATTTCTGTTCAAGAATTTGACACGAGATGAAATGGCCGCCTCCGCTGGAAAATCCATTTGGAGGCGATCGATCAGAACTACGATAAGCTGTTGCGGGGCTTTCGCCGGAGCGAAGCTTTAACAAACCAACCTTATTCATCCGTGGCGGCCGGTCGAATTATATTGAAGATGATGACGCGTCGATTGATCACACCAGATGTTTCCGCAAGCCGAGATCGCAACTTGTTCGAGGCCGGTCACTGGGTTCACGTCGACGCACCGGAAGAGTTTTTTCAAACGGTTCGTGAATTTTCTGAATAGAGCCTGACGCCTTGTCTGCGCAGCGGAAATCCGAGCAAAGCATCATCCAATTCGCCCGAGATTGACATGAAGTAGCCGGATGGCTACTTTACCTCCAGGTGGAGTTTGAAAATTGATTCGTCTTTGGAGCTTTGACGCTGGCATCGAAAGTCGGGGCCAAACGCCTGAGGGCTGACAGAAACCGACGCCGCAATTGCAGCCGCGGGAGACTATCTATGAAAAGCATCCAACGCTCGCACGCACTTTGAAGCTGGTTCTTTCTTTTTCCTGGCTTATTGCTCTGGCGCGTGGTTGAGGCCGAGGCTACGCCGGAGAGTATTACATATACCAGGACTCTAACGGCAAGGTGGTTCTCTCGAACTACGCGCCGCCTCAGGGGAGCAACGTCATAAAGAAGGAAACGCTTCCGAAGTCACAGACCAGCAGATCATGGAGTCCCAACTCCGTGAGAACCAGCTCTGCAGTTGATAATAGGCTCTCGAGTTTGGAAAGGAGTGTCGGCGAGTTAGCTGAAAATTTGCGCGCGCAAAGCGAAGTTATAACCAACGTGCCGGAGGGTTACGGCGACACCAATATCGCGGTTAGTGTGGTCCAAGGACCCGCAATAGTAGCAAGGCCACCGCACAAAAATTTCAACCACCCTGGAAATTTGCGGCGCAATTTACCCAAAGCCCAGCCTCGCCCTGCAGTGCCCGCGGCGCGTTCCGGTGGTGGCGGGAGGGCAGGATAAGCCTCTTTGTTCTGATCCTCGCTATTTGTCTTCATAGCTTTTCCAGGGCACGCAGACGCTCAGGCCATGTTCATCGTCGAGAAGAGATTTTCGGATGCCGAGCCGGACCACGCTAAGTGAGTATTGTACCGGACGGTGTGAATTGCCTTACCTCCTCTGGGCGAAGCTAGAGTTGATTGACATTTCCAGACTTTGCGTGATTATTATCGAAAGTTACTGCGGCAAAAGTTTGCGAGATGTTTGAGAGCTCCCGGTCTGAAGTGGCAAGTCGCAGAGCGCCCAGATTCGCAAGGAGTGAAAGTCATGCTTGACGGTTACCAAATATTCGACGCCGATGCGCACACGATGATGAGCCCAAACATGTGGGCCGACCTGCCGGAAGATTTGGCGGCGCGCCGGCCGCGCGCGGTGCGCATTTCCGACGAAAGCGGGCTCGGTTATTGGAACACGGGCTGGTACGTGGATGGCCGTTTGGAACCGCATCCGTTTGGCCCGGGTGCCCAGTCTGCCAATACGCCGGCGATGGTGCTCGATGAGTTTAAGCCGGCGCCGGGAAAACCCCGCGCAGCCATCGGCTCCACCGAATTTCCCGTTCCGTTGGCAAGCCTTGATCTGCTCTGACCCGGATGCGCGACTGAAAAATCTTGAACAGATGGCGGTGGACGTTCAGATGCTTTTTCCGTCTACGCTCTATGCCCACATGACCTCCGATCCTGGCCTGGAGGCGGCTCTCTACCGTTCATACAACCGCTATGTGGGCCGGCAATGTAAGACGGCGCCGAAACGGCTGAGATGGGCCGGGCTGTTGCCGATGCGTGAAAGGACGAAGCGCTCGCCGCTCTCGATGAGATGCAGAAACTGGGTGCGTCGGCGGCGGTGGTATTTGGAACCGTAGGCGAACGGCTGCTTTCCGATCCGAGCTTCACGCCGATATGGGATGTTTTTGCGCGCACGACGTTGCCGCTTTGCGTGCACATGGGGATGAGCTACCCGCCGTTTCAAGATCTTTGCCGATCGATTCAGGATGCCAATATGATCGCCAAGGCATTGCCGGCGCAGCTCGCCTTCGTGGCGATCGTAGGCAACAAGATGCTCGACCGCTACGCCAATTTAAAGGTCGCATTCCTCGAGTTTGGCGCCGAATGGATCTTTTACATGTTTGGCAGGATGGAGCATTATCTTAAAGTCAACCGCCGCCGTATGCCCACCACGACGTCCCTGCCGCAAAAGAAGTCGAGGACTATGCCAAGTCCGGCAGAATTTTTCTTGCGCCGGAATCCGATGACCCGATGCTCCCTCAGGAGATCGCTCTCCTGGGCGAAGACCAAATCCTTTTTCTTCTGACTTTCCCCACGGCGAGGGACGAGAAAACGCCGCCGGCAGTATTCTTCCAGCGCAGCGATTTGACCGCGGTGCAAAAACGCAAAATTCTCTACGATAATCCGATCCATCTCTTTGGCGCGCTATAAGCTTGCTATGAAAATGCAGCAACGAGGTTCAGCAATGAAGTCGCGTAAAGATTCGCCGCGGTCGCGGCGGCAGTCTCAATTCTTCTGAGCGGCGTCCATGTCGCCAATGCAAGGACGGTTCGGGTTGGCATCCCTGGCCATAATATTACCCAGGCAGCGTTCTACGCCGCGCGCGACCGAGGCTGGTACCGCGAGGAAGGCCTGGAGGTCCAGCTGATCATGATGCCCGCGCCGGTGAGCAACCTGGCATTGATCGCCGGGAACGTGGATTTCACCTCGGTGCCGACCGCCGCGATTACAGCAGCGCTCCGCGGTGCTCCGCTGCGGGTGCTATTTACCAGCTTCGATAAGCCTCTGTTCTGGCTTTATGCGAAACCTGAGATTCGTGACCTCAAGGGCCTCAAAGATAAAAAGATCGGCACCAGTGGTCTCGGTGCCGCTGAAACTTTGCTGCGCGAATTCTTGAAGAAGCAAGGTCTCGAAGTCGGCCGCGATGTTACGTTGCTGAACACGGGAGCAGATTCAGTCCGTTGGGTCTCTGTGGTATCAGGCTCCACCGATGCCACGGTGATTACTCTACCGTGGAACTTCTCCGCCGAGGAGGCGGGCTTGCGCAATTTGGTTTCCTTCACCAAAGAGGACATGGTGCAGCTTACGGGCAGCGTCGTGATTCGAGACAGCCTGCTGCAAACTGAGCCAAACGTGGTGGAGAAATTCATCAGCGCGACCCTGAAGGGTCACTTGGCGGTGCGCGCGAACCGCGCCGAGGCGATCGGAACTCTCACGCGCAATGTTAAAATTTCAGAGGCTCTGGCAGCCAAAAGCTACGATGTTATCCGTCCGGCTTTGACGGCGGATGGCGGCTTGAGTGAAGAGTCGCCAGAGAAAAGCTCTTGATTTGATTCTTCAGGTGCAAGGGATCAAAGAGGCGCCACCGCTGGAGCGATTTTTCGATTTCGGGATCCAGAAACGATTAAGCGCTGAACTCAGGAGCAAGAACTGGAAGCCTTAGCCCTCGTGTCACCGAGCAGAATGCGGATCAATGGTCACGCACAAATATAGCGTAATACCCACGTATTCAAACTAATTTAACCTTGAGAGGATTGTAGGAGTAGAGCCACGCGTTTCGGTCTGCTCCTTCGTCCCGCTTCGCAAACGACGCGCGAATTCCATCGACTGTGCGCAGATGAAAGAGCGCACGGTTGGCGGTTGATTGGTTGACGATTCGCACCGTCCGGTCGACGCGATTGCGCTGGTAAAGCTGCAGCGCATCGGGAATCGAATCGGCGTGATCCAGCGCTCGCGTCAGCACCGCGCCGTCCTCGATCGCCATACAAGCACCCTGAGCGAGATAAGGCAGTGTTGGATGAACTGAGTCCCCAAGAGCGTCGCTCGGCGTGTGCTCCAGTTGGTGATCGCGGGCCGATAGTGCAAAGACCAGCGGTAGCATCCGTCCCTATCGGCCGCGTCGATGATCGTCTGAACGTCCGGCATGCCAGCCTTCGAAATCCGCCTTGAACCTTTCCCAGGGAAATTTGGCCGTCCACGATTCCTCGGACACCTCGTCGGTCTCCACGAGCCCGACGAAATTCAGCAAGGCGCCGGCGCGCAGGTAGTAGGTCACGACATGCCGCCCGGGTCCCATCCAAACCATCATGACCTGATCCATGAAGTTTTGCGGCAAACGTTCCACCGGCACAGTAATGCGCCAGGCGGCATCGCCCGTGTAGGTCGCCGGAACATTGCCGACGATCTGTTGGCAGATGACGGACTTCAGACCGTCCGCTCCGACCAAAAGGTCACCCTGGACAATTGTGCCGTCGGCAAGGCGCAGCCTAACGCTGTCGCCGCTCTCTTCGAATCCGATGACCCGGCAGTTCAATCGAATGGCGTCACGCTTGAGTTCAAGCACCTTCGCCGCGAGCAGAGTGTGAACATCGGCGCGGTGAAGCTGGTAATAGGGCGCACCGTGCAGCTTCTCATGCTCATCGGATAGCGCAAATCGATGAATCTCTTCACCGGTGTCGTGGAGGCGAAAGACGTAGGCCCCGGGTCGAACACCCACCTCGGCTAATGGTGCTCCGAGTCCAAGATGATGCAGCACATGAGTCGCATTGGCGCTTATCTGAAGACCGGCTCCGACTTCGCTCAGCTCGGATGCCTGCTCGAAGATCGTGACATCATGCCCTGCTTGCAAAAGGCTTGCTCCCGCGGTCAATCCGCCGATCCCGGCGCCGGCAATGAGGATCCTGTGCCTTGTCACTCAACGCTCCTACCGGTTGCCCATCTTATATGCTCGCATCCCGTTGAGTCTATTCTTGTTCCATCTCAGGGTAGTGGCGAAAAATGCCCTGTTGGTTAAAGGCCAACCGCCGCGGTGAGCTTAAATAGGCGGCGATGCGAGGGCGCGCCTTGATGCGATCATGTAGGGCTATCACCAGTGGATGTTGCGGTTCGAGTCGCTCCATTGTCTTCGGAAAAGCATAACGCAAACCCTCGATCATCTGGAAGAGCGAGAGATCGACGTAGGCAACCCGCTTCCCGAGGAGAAAGTCGCCGGATTTAACGTTAACCTTAAGAATTCTCTCGAAGTAGCTAAGAAATTTAGGGATTCTGGTCGATGCGAAATGCGCACCGCGCTTTTTCCCCTCGGCGCTCTGCTCCTCATAATACAAAACGTTCGCGATCGGATGGTGCGTCTGGCCCGCTTCATACAACCAATCGGCAATCGTCAGTTGCAGTTGATTTGCCCAGAGCCGGGTCGCCTCGTTTTTCGGCACGAGACCAAGCCGGGGCGCAAGAAACTGGAGAATGTTGGCGGTTTGGGAGATCAGGAGCTTGCCGGCTTTCAGAAACGGCGGCGCGAACGGCGGATGTTGTAAAGACAGGTCTTCGAGAAATTTCATGATCCCTGGACGGCCGAAACTTGGATCGCGAGCGACGTCGACGTAATCCGCGCCGGCGTCTTCCAGTGGCAGCCTAACAAACTCGCCGCGGCCCTGGATGGATGGTTGATAGTAGAGCTCATAACGCATAAACGTCCTCCTCTCACCGATAAATTTGCATAGATGACGAAGTTGCTCAACTAGAATGCCGATGGTTCAAGCCGTTCCAATCGTTCAAGGCGTTCAAGTCGTCGGAAGAACGAGGTCTCTACGATGATCTGGTCTCCGTTAAGACGCAGTCCGCATATCCCATCGCGAAGTGTTGAGCGCGCTGGCGGAAGCGCGCAGCCGTGTTATTGTTAAGCAATGAAAAAGAAAAGATCAAAACACGCGAGAACGCAGGATACGCAGCCGTCCGGCAACCTCTCCAAGAGTTGCGCGACGCGCTGCTCGACCTGCACAAGGTGTTGATTGACTCTGAACGGGCGGTTTACGAAACCAACGTTGGCCCGATCAAGTCGCCGCATCATTTTTTCAACTTGTTTCCAGCGATCCTTGGTTTGCCTGGCTGCGGCCGGTTTCCCAGCTGATCGTCGCGATGGACGAAGCCCTCGACGCCGAGGAGCCGTTGACCAGTGACAGCGTCGACATGTTGATGAACGAATCGGTCTTTCTGCTACTCCCGGCGGAAAGGGAGGAGAGTTCGGTGAGCGCTACATGGCGGCATTGCAACGAGATCCCCACGTGGTGCTCGCCCATGCGCAAGTTTCCAAGCGAATCGGTTCAAGAAAACCGCCAGCGTAAAAACTGGGGACGTTTCGGTAGAACAATTGTGCCGCGGTGTCGCCGTTTAGCTTCGGGGATAGATCCTCAGTCGTTGATGAACTAATGTCGACATTTCGTCACGTGCCGATAACTAGTCACCGGTTCTTCGTTACAATCCTCCGAAGCCCAAAGTATAGAATCTGAAACGCTTCTCATTTTGACCATGTATAGATATTTTCCGCAAATGCCCTGATCTGGCACAAAGCTTGCCCTGTCTACATCTCACCAGTACGACCAATCCGAAGGGAGCAATGTCAATGTCTAATAATCAGCGAAAAGTTATCAGAACTACTTTGGGAGATCTCATCGCCGCAGTGACAGACGAAGTTAAGCCCTTCGTGCGTGATCCGTCGGGCCTGTACATGGTGGTGTCTCATATTCTTAACGATGTCTTAGCCCGACATCACCGGCGTGCTCACAAGCGGTCACGACGAAAATCCCCACATTATTTTGCTCAGGAAAGGTATGGTGTGGGCCAGTCAGCATGAGTCGACTAGCGTCACCCCAGAGGTCATCCTTCCAATTCCCGGGACATCGCGCGTTTACACCGATGTGGAAAACGTTGCAGCGGCATCCTAAAGCTTGATGAAGCCAAGTTGCGAGTGTTGAGGCACGTGATCCGCGCTGCGGACCAAGCAACGACTCACTGAACCCGAGCACGATCGTAGCCGGTGCTTCGGAGTCCGCTGAAACACCGCTTGATAAAGGATACAATCGGAGGAACTATGTCCAAGATGCGTGTTGTGCAAGTCACTCATCCCAAGGGCGCATTGGAGCTCGTTGAGCGCGAAATTCCGGAGCCCGGCGTCGGATCGGTGTGCATCAAGGTTGAAGCTTGCGGAGTTTGCCACAGTGATTCTTGGACAAAAGATGGCACCTGGCCGGGCATCCAGTACCCGCGGGTGCCTGGACATGAGATCGCCGGAATCATCGATTCGGTGGGGATCAGGCGTCGTTGGATGGACTCTAGGCCAACGGGTCGGAGTCGGCTGGCACGGCGGACACTGCGGATACTGCGATTCCTGCCGTCGCGGTGATTTCGTTACCTGCCAAATCGCGCCCCAGGTGCCCGGTATCGCGTACAACGGTGGCTACGCTGAATACATGATCGCTCCGGCCGGAGCGTTGGCGCTGATCCCGGAAGAGCTTTCAGCCGTAGACGCAGGACCGCTTATGTGTGCAGGGTCACCACTTTCCACGCGCTTCGAAACAGCGGCGCGCGGCCCGGCGATTTAGTCGCCGTACTCGGGGTGGGTGGGCTCGGCCACTTGGGCATTCAGTTCGCCGCGAAGATGGGTTTCAAGACCGTTGCCATCGCACGAGGGAAGGACAAGGAACCGCTGGTCACGAAACTTGGCGCGCAGCATTACATTGACAACCAGACGCAGGATGCTGCAGCTGAACTGATCAAGTTGGGCGGCGCGAAGGTCATTCTCGCAACCGTGACTAGCGGTAAAGCGATGAGCGCCGTCCTGGGCGGTCTCGCCGTCAACGGGAAGTTAATAATCATCGGTGCTTCTGATGAGCCCTCGAAGTGAATGGAAATCTGATGATCGGAGCCCGCCGGTCGATTATGGGGTGGCCCTCCGGCAACTCGATTGATTCGCAGGATACGCTCTCCTTCAGCATGCTCACCGGCGTGCGGGCTATGACTGAAGTCTTTCCGCTGGAGCGTGCAGCCAGAGGCCTACGAGCACATGATGAGCGGCAAGGCACGGTTTCGAGCCGTTCTTGACAACCGGGCGCTAAAGTTCCGGGTTCAACGTTCGTAATTCGTTTTCGTACATTAAATCCGATATAAATCAGGTAAAGTCGAAGTCAATCCGGCACTGGAGAGAAGTATCCCTATGAAAGCTGACATGAAACTCATCTCCGTCAACGTTGGTCTTCCTCGGGTCGTTATGAGCAACGGTGAGCCGGTCTCAACGGGAATTTTCAAAGAACCTGTGGCAGGCCGTGTGATGCTCAGAACGCTCAACCTCGACGGTGACCGCCAGGCTGATCTTTCCGTTCATGGCGGACCAAGCAAAGCAGTCTACGCCTATCCGTCCGAACACTACGACTACTGGAAGCACGAGTTGCCTGAGATGAAACTTCCCTGGGGCATGTTCGGTGAGAACTTCACGACCGCGGGACTTTTGAATCCGAGCTAAACATCGGCGACAAGTTTCGCGTTGGCTCGGCCGTCGTGATGGTGACCGAGCCGCGGATGCCCTGTTACAAGCTCGGCATCAAGTTCGGCCGCTCCGACATCGTCAAGAGGTTCCTCGCGAGCGAGCGCACGGGCTTCTATTTTGCCGTGCTGCAAGAGGGCGAGGTCGGAGTGGGTGATCCGATCGAACTGGATCGAAAGAAGCGAACGCAGTGTAAGGGTGAGCGATATCACCCAGCTCTATACACGCGAGAAGCACAACGTCGGGTTGCTTCGTCGCGCAATGGAAGTCGAAGCTCTCCCCGAGAGCTGGAAGAGCTATTTTCAGCATCAACTCGAGAAGCTTGCTAACTAGTCCTTGAATGGATCGCGAGACGGAATCACGCAGATGATTGTCCTAGATAACGCAGCGATGGATAGCTGAGGGAGATCTGAACGGGATATTATGCCAAAGAAATTTGCCTGCAAGGTGGCAGTGATCACCAGCCCATAGCATTTAAAATCAACCAGGCAGGCCGTGAGGTGACAGACCTATGACAGTGAAAGATGCACCGCCCATAAGCCGTGCAACTCTCGGGGTCCCGTTAACACTGACCTCGGGTATTGAACGTATGTTTCCGACCTTGACGCCGGCACAGGTTGAACGGATTGCCGCGCATGGACAGTGTGCGTCAGATTCGACCTGGAGAGGTGCTCGTCGAGGCCGGAGAGATCAGATCGTGCCGTTCTTCGTCATTACGTCAGGTCGGAGTCGAGATTGTCCGGCCATCCAGCGCCAACGAGACGCTCGTCGCGCGTCCATGGACCGGGTCAGTTCACCGGCGAGGTCAACATGCTCTCAGGCCGCCCCGCGCTCCTCCGAGCGCGCGCCAGCGAGTCGGGCGAAGTGATCGAAGCTGGATCGCGAACACTTGTTGGCGCTCGTGCAGACCGACAGCGCAGCTCAGCGAGATCATCATGCGGGCCTTCATCCTGCGCCGGGTGGAGTTGATCGCGCACGGGCTCGGCGATGTCGTGCTCGTCGGGTCGAATCATTGCTCCGGAAACGCTGCGCGTCAAAGAGTTCCTGACGCGCAACGGCCATCCGTACGCGTACATCGATCTCGACCGTGACGCCGACGTTCAGGTTTTGCTGGACCGGTTTCACGTGACCGCCGCGGATGTGCCGGTGCTGATCTGCCGTGGCGAGGTGGTGCTGCGGAATCCGACCAATCAGCAGATCGCCGACTGCCTCGGCTTTAACGACGGCCATCGACCAGACCCAGATACGCGACGTGGTCATCGTCGGCGCCGGACCCGCGGGACTCGCGGCGGCCGTGTACGCCGCTTCGGAAGGCCTGGATGTCCTTGTGCTGGAGACGAACTCGCCGGGCGGACAGGCCGGTTCCAGCTCGAAGATCGAGAACTACCTCTGGCTTTCCGACGGGCATCTCGGGTCAAGCTCTCGCGGGGCGGGCGTACACGCAGGCGCAGAAATTCGGCGCCCAAGTGATCATCGCGAAAGGCGCCAAACAGCTTGCCTGCGACCGTAAGCCCTACGCCATTGAGATCGACGGCGGTCTGCGCGTGCCTGCGCGCACCGTCATCATCGCAACAGGGGCCGCGTATCGGAAACCGTCCATCGAGAACTTGGTCGCAGTTCGAGGGCGCGGGTGTGTACTACGGCGCGACATTCATGGAAGCACAGTTGTGCCGCGGTGAAGAGGTGGTTGTGGTGGGGGTGGAAACTCAGCCGGCCAGGCCGCGGTGTTTCTGGCGCAGACCGCCAAGCGCGTGCACATGCTCGTGCGGTCGAGCGGCCTGGCGGAGACCATGTCGCGCTATCTGATTCGTCGCATCGAACAGAATCCGGCCATCGTCCTCAGGACCAACACCGAAATCGTGGCCCTCGAAGGGAGTAACCATCTCGAACGAGTGCGCTGGCGCGATGCTCAGACCGGCGACATCGAGACCCACGACATAAGACATGTTTTCCTCATGACAGGCGCCGTTCCTGGTACGCAAGTGGCTCGAGGGGTGCGTCGCGCTCGATGCTAAAGGATTCATCAAGACGGGACCCGATCTGTCGCAGGAAGATTTGGCCGCCGCGCATTGGCCGCTCGCCAGGGCTCCCCATCTCCTCGAAACGAGTCTGCCCGGCGTGTTCGCGGTGGGCGATGTCCGGGCAGGCAATATCAAGCGCGTGGCGTCGGCAGTGGGCGAGGGGTCGATCGCGATCTCCTTCGTACATCAGGCGCTGCACCAGTAGGAGGACCACGACGATGGCTGAGGCAACCTGCGCTCATATCGAGGCTATTACGACCGTCAAACACGCGAAGCGCCGGCAGTGCGACGAGTGCGTGAAAATCGGCGCAAAATGGGTCCACCTGCGGACGTGCCAAGAGTGCGGCACGACGCGTTGTTGCGACGACTCGCCGAACCGGCACGCCTACCAAGCACGCGCGGACAAGCAAACATCCCGTGATCGCATCCGGCGGAGCCAGGGGAGCATTGGTTGTATTGCTATCCAGACGACGCCTTTGCGGAATACTGAGTCAGGCAGCGTTTGCGAGTGATGGCGGAGGAATGCCTGATGAACACCAGTTCGGTTTTATCGACGGCAGTGAAGTTAATAAAAGGGCTTAAAAATGGAACGCGCGATTGAAGTACGTCACGTGTCCCTGGAAATAGATGCTGACTTTGGAGCTTCACCCAAGCACTCGAACGATCCACTCGGTCGATTCGACTACTCTCTATACAAAGGATCTCGAAACTGATCCTCGGTCGGTAGAAGAACGCCTTAAAGCAGCGGCTGGAGAAGAAGGGCTGATGCTTTTCAACGTTCAGGAGCATGGAAGACTCCTGAATATCGTCGGATCGCCAAGAAAAGCCAAGCAGTACGTTCTGGGAAACCCACTCATCGCGGTGACGATGACCCGCCATGATATTAGAGCGGCCCTCTATGCGCCCCTCAGAGTGTTGGTCTACGAAACCGACGACCATTCGACGCGAGTCGAATTTGATCAGCCTTCTTCCCTCTTCGGGCAGTTCGATAATCCGGACGTCACGACCGTGGCGCGATCTCTCGATACAAAATTAGCAAAACCTATTTAAAAAGGCTGAACGGTTAGCAAAAGAATCCCGTATTTAGAAGAGAGACGTGAGGGAACCGGAGGGACCGGCATGAAAATAGGCGAGACGGAGGAGAAGAGAATGACCGAAGAAAACGAGAAGCGCGTCCGCGCTTTCTACGAAGCTACCGTCCCAGGACATCGCGAGTCGCTGCGCGGTCTCCAAGCACCGCACGTCGTATACGATATGCCGAAAGGGATGCCCATGGGCTGCGGCCATTTCGAGGGCCTCCAGGACGTGCTCGAGAGGTTTCTCACCAGCTTCTATCAAGCTCTTGATGTTCACTTCGTCGCAGACGAGTTCATTGCTGCGGGCGAGACTGTCGTCGCGCTCGGTCGCATCCAAGGACAAGACCCGGAAAAGCAGCCGTGCCCGTGGATGTGCCCTTCGCTCACGTCTGGACGGTTCGTGAGGGGTATCTCCAACGGCTGCGTGCTTTCACCGACACAGCAGTGCTGGCCCATGCGCTGGCGAAGGACTGAACTGTTCCAGCCGAGCTTCAATCGCCGTTTTTGCGCTGCAGGAGCAATGTGATCCATGTTATATGGAGTGAACTCGACGTAAGGCTAAAAGAGTTTCGGAGGACTGAATTATGGGAGAAGCGATCGAGATAGGATATCAGGCGTTTGTTTCAGACGGTGGTGAGGAGTTCGGCGCGGTTCGGGCGGTTTCTCCGAACGGCCGACCCAGAACTTGTGATCTACGTGGAGAATGCAGGGGAATTCGTTGTGCCACTCTCTGCAGTCGAGGCAGTACATTCGCAGAAGGTTATCTTGAACTGCGGCAAGCTGGAGCGGCGCCTTCGACGGGCGATCGGTCACGCACACGATGCCGAAGAGCCCAACGCTTGAACAGGCCAGCGAGTCATCTTGTACTGCAGGCAGATTTTTGTTCCCGGGCGAAGAAGCTCGGCATTACGGTCGATCTCGGGGACGTTCCGACATCTATCGATAAATCGTTGTCGATCACGGCTGACAGTCGTTCGTCGGAACACCGAAGAGGTTCAGAGTCGTGGGAATTTTGAAGTGTTCGAAGAGCTCTTCGCCGCCGATTTCGTCGATCATACACCCCAGCCGGGCGGCTTCACCCCGGATCGCGACGGCGCGCGCAATTTGTATCGCGCACTTCGTGCCGCATTTCCTGATTTTCACGCGGAGATCCATTGGCAGATTTCCGACGGCGATCGAGTGACGACCTATAAAACGTACCATGGCACGCATGACGGAACGTTCTGGGGATTGGCGCCGACCGGGCGCAAGATCCACTTCGAGACCGTAGACGTCATGCGCGTGCGCAACGGCAAAATCACCGACCACTGGGGGGTCGCGAATCTGCTGTCTCTCGCGCAGCAACTTGGCCTAATGCCCGCCTTGGATCCGGGAAAAAGCGACCGAATTTCAGGCGCCCAAGCAAGGAGCAAACTCATCGGAAAGGTTGCAGTCGTGACCGGAGCCTAAGGGAATCAGGGCGTCGATCGCTGAATCATCTAGCGGCGGAAGGCGCGTCCGTAGTCGTTAATTACGCCAGCAGCAAAGCGGGCGCAGAAGGTGTCGTCAAACGAATCAATGAGAAGGGCGGGAGCGCTAGGCCGTCCAGGCCGATTTTTCAAACGTCGCGCGCGCGAAGGCGCCCACGTTGCGGTCACCGCGGAGCACTTCCACAAGCCCCGCCGTCAGGCCAACGAAACGGTGAAGGCAGCCCAAGGTCCGGCGGAAACCGACGGCGAACGCCTCTGTCTACAGCGCGACCAAGGCGGCAGTGGATGCTATGCGGTGTGCCACTGTCGCCGCATTGTTTTTCGCGACCGAAGGCGCCGGCGGGTCAATGGCCAGCCGCTCATTGGCTGATGAGCGCGAATAAGTGGTTGCGCTGTCGAGAACCGGCTCGGAAGCGGCCGAGTCGTTATGCAGACCCCAGCGATAGGCGCCGGCGAGCCTGGATCAGACTGGCTCGAATCTGTCGTTATGCGTTTCTTCAAGCAACCTTACTGATAAGTGAGCTGAGATGCAATATGAATTTATCTACAAGGGTAAGCAACTGTTGCCCGCAACCGGCCCGTGCGCTCAGCCAAACCCAGGCGATTACGCCGTTAGAGATTGACCCGGACGTGAGCGTACTCAGCGACGGTTGAATATCGATCGCATATGATCAGGTTCTTCCGCTTCTCCCCTTCCAGGTTGGCGCTTGTTTACATCGCCCTCAGTGTCTTCGTGCTTGCCTTGTTTGCAATTCCGCTCTGGTATGCCTGGCGCGCGAACATCTCGACCTTCAGGGCATATGTTCAGGGAGAGGACACGCAAAGACTGGTGGACATATTCCACAGGAAGGCGCGAAGGGACTTGCTACCGCTATCGAGTCACTGGCGAGAAGCTTGCCCAGCGACGAAATCATGGTCTTCGCAGACGCGTCGAAACTGCGGCTCGCCGGCAATTTGACAGCGTGGCCAGCTGAGGTTCCCGACCCACCCGGAACGTACGGACTGGTGATAGGCCTGGGCGGCGGATCGACGATGCGGGTGGTTGCCTCGCATGTGAGTTTGCCGGGCGGATACCACCTCTTGATGGGCCGCGAGAGCGTCCGCTTCGAGTCGCTTGTCGAGCGCTTCTGGTACGGGATTACCGGCGCCATGGTCATCGTTTTGGTACTGGGTGCTGTCATCGGGTGGTTGAGTCATCGTGCACTTCTTTCCGAGGTGAATGAAATCAGCCGCACTGCGTCTGCCATCGTCGAAGGCGATCTCTCACGCCGCGTCGCAACACGCAGGCGGATCGCACGAGCTCGACACTCTGGCGCGAACAGTCAACGGCATGCTTGAGCAGCTTGCCAGGCAAAACGTGCAATTGAGGGCGAAATCGCCGTGCGCCGACAGGCCCATCTCTGGTTCCTGGAGAGCATGGACCAGGTTAACCGGGCCATCCAGAGAACCAATGACCTCGAGCAGATGATGAGCGATGCGCTTGACGCAGTGATTGCGATCTTTAATTGCGATCGTGCGTGGCTGGTCTATCCCTGTGATCCGGAAGCTACGTCATGGAAAGTGCCGATGGAGCATGCTCGGCCGGAATTCCCCGGTCTCTTCGTCTTGGGACTTGATCTGCCCGTCGATCCGGAAATCGCGAAAGTGTTCCAAGCCGTCAGGGCTTCCAGCGGCCCTGTGCGATTCGGACCGGAATCGGAACATCCGCTGCCGGCAGAGGCGGCGAAGCGTTTCAGCATACAGTCTATGATTGGCATGGCGATCTATCCCAAGGGGATAAGCCCTACATGTTAGGGCTGCACCAGTGCTCGTACCCGCGAGTCTGGACGCCGCAGGAAGAGCGGCTTTTCCAGGAGATCGGCCGGCGGCTGGAAGACGAGCTGACCAGCTTATTGATGTTTCGCAACTTGGGCGAAAGCGAGCGCAAACTGGAAGAGGCCCAGCGCCTCACGCACGTCGGCTACTGGGAGCGCGACCCCGATACGGATCTCATCACCTGGTCGGACGAAACCTACCGCATCTTTGGGCTAGAACCCCAAGCACGGGCCCTAAACCTAGCTCAATTGCCGGAACTGGTTCACCGCGAAGATAAGCAGATCGTGGTCGAAGCCGTGGCGGAGGCGCTTCGGGGGGCCGGCGCTACGACGTTGAGTATCGAGTGGTCCGGCCCAACGGCGAGGTGCGTCTCGTCCACAGCCAGGGCGATGTGATTAGGGACGAGTCGGGCCGGCCCCGCCGCATGTTCGGCTCGGTGCAAGACATCACCGAGCGCAAGCGGGCCGAGCAGCGTCTCATGGCCCAACACACGGTCGCACAGGTTTTAGCGGAGGCAGCTACTCTCGAAGAAGCCACTCCAAAAATACTTCGAGCGGTGTGCGAGTGCCTGGTATGGGACGTGGGCGCGCTGTGGAGCAGAGACCACGAGGCGGGAGTGCTGCGCTGCGTCGAGACATGGCACAAAGAATCCGTAGAGGTGCCGGAATTTGAGGCCACCAGCCGCGAGACCACTTTCATGCCCGGGATCGGGCTGCCGGGCCGGGTCTGGTTTAGTCGGGAACCCATGTACATTCCCGATGTCGTCCATGATTCCAATTCTCCACGCGCGCCCATCACTGGGCGCGAAGTGCTGCACGCGGCCTTCGGTTTTCCCATCCTGCTCGGCGGCGAAGTCTTGGGGGTCATGGAGTTTTTCAGCCACGAGATACGTGAGCCCGACCGGGACCTGCTCAACATGATGGCTACCCTAGGCAGCCAGATAGGCCAGTTCATCGAGCGCAAGCAGGCCGAAGATGCGCTGCGGCACGCCCAGATGGAGCTGGCCCACGTTACGCGGGTGGCAACTCTGGGAGAGATGACTGCCTCGATCGCCCATGAAATCAACCAGCCGCTCGGCGCGATCGTCAATAGCGCCAGCGCCTGTTTGCGCTGGCTTGAGGCGCAGAAGCTGGAAGAAGCTCGGCGGTCGGCCTCGCGGGTGATTGCGGAAGGCCATCGAGCCAGCGAAATCATCGGCCGAATACGCGCGCTGGCCAAGAAAGCGCCTCTGCGCAAGGACTGGCTCGCCGTTAACGAGACGATATATGAAGTCATTGCGCTGGCGCACAGCGAAGTGCAACGAAATGGTGTCGCGTTAGAGACTCAACTCTCGGATGATGTGCCGGTCATTTTGGCAGACCGAATCCATTTGCAACAAGTGATTCTCAATCTGATGATGAACGCCATCGAAGCGATGAGTGGAGCCGGCGAGGGTCCACGAGAGTTGTTGGTTCGGTCCAGGACTGATGAAACGCAGGGCGTACTGATTTCAGTGCAGGATTCGGGTCCGGGGCTTGATCCGAAGAGCCTCGACCATCTCTTCGATGCCTTCTACACGACCAAGCCTGCAAGGCCTGGGCATGGGGTTGGCGATCAGCCGCTCGATTATCGAGGCCCACGGCGGGCGGCTATGGGCGACAACCAATGCGCCACACGGCGCCGTCTTTCAGTTCACGTTGCCGATTGGTAGCGAGAGGGTGGCATGACGGAGCCAGACAGAGTGGTATTCGTCGTCGACGACGACGCGTCGCTCCGGGAGTCACTGAAGGACCTCATTGGGTCGGTTGGCCTGCTGCGTCGAGGCCTTCGCCTCGGCTCAGGAGTTCCTGCGCAGCAAGCGCCCGGATGTGCCCGGCTGCCTGGTGCTCGATGTGCGCCTAAAGGGCTCAAGCGGGCTCGATCTGCAGAAGCAGATGGCCGAGGCCGACATGGAGATTCCCATCATCTTCATCACCGGGCACGGTGACATCCCGATGACGGTGCAAGCGATGAAAGCCGGAGCCGTGGAGTTTTTGACCAAACCCTTCCGCGACCAGGATCTGCTCGACGCCATTCAGCAGGCGCTAGAACGCGACCGCAACGCTCGCGAGCAGCGGGCGAAGATCGAAGAGCTGCACAGCCGGTATCGCTCGTTGACGCCGCGCGAGCGGGAAGTGATGGCGCTCGTGGTTGCAGGGCTACTCAACAAGCAAATAGCGGGAGATCTCGGCACGAGCGAGGCCTCCGTTAAAGTTCACCGCCAGCACGTGATGGAGAAGATTGGCGCCGGTTCCCTGGCCGAACTGGTTCAGCATGGCTGATAAGCTCGGAATCCCCACCCCAAAGTAGCCGCCTTTACCTCGCCTTTCTGGTTGCCCGACCAGTTCATGAAAAGCCCTGCGGCCTTGACCTCTGGCGTGATCCGCCGCGCAACGCTACAAATACTGCAACCTCTGAAACTCTTCGCGGCAAGCTTCGCTAAAATCTCGCAACGGATCCATCGCGCCGCTGTTCACCATGTCCCGCAATTCGGGGAAAGTCTTATTTGGCGCCAGATAGGTGTTAACAATCATTCGAGCAACTTTGTCCGCGTTTTCAACGATCGTCGTCGGTGGAGGACACGCATCCTGCTGATCATTGCATAGAGTCTAATAAGCTGGGAGACGTCGGGTGTGTCATGTACAAGGGAGTCCGCATATAACCTTGACGCTTCTTCAATAAAGTCTTTATACAATTCTTCCCGCCGGGTTAGCTTGTGTTCGAGCTGCTGTGTGCCTGGCTTGAGTTTGCTGGGTTAGCCATGAGGTCGCGAAAGACGTTAAGCCGCCGATAAGAGCTCCACCCAGCGCGGCAAAAGCTGAAATAGATGCGGAGTCCATAATAAATCCTTCCTCATTGTCTGTAGGCGAGCGTAAGCTCATGCATCACTTCGTTGTGAATCATCCGTATCCGAACTTTGCGCCTTAGCGCCTTTGCGAGAGACACTCCGAATCTCGGTTGCGGCGTAGCCGCGCTGGGCCACGGTGCCACCTTCTTTCACTGCACCGGTCCTTTCTCGTCGCCGCGCCTCAGGTAACATGTGCGACCGTAACAACTAGCTTTCCGCGCCCCCGTCTCTCTCTAACTTCTCCCGTATAAGCCGCCGAAGCCTGAGTCAGCGGCAACACGGCATCCACGACCGGATGGAGATCGCCTGCCTCCAGCAGGTCTCCAATGCGGATCAACTGTTCATGATTCGGTTCAACGATAAAAAATGCCTGTTTCACTCGGTCGTCAGTCGTTGTCTCGCTATCCGCGGCGATCGTGATCATCCTTCCGCCAGGCTTGAGTACGCCCCAGGAACGTTGCAGAGTTTCACCGCCGACAGTGTCGAATACGACGTCCATTCCCGAGACGTTTTCCTCAAAGCGCACTGCCCGGTAGTCAATCACCCGTTCGGCTCCCAACTGCGATACGAATGCAAGGTTGCGCGCGGACGCGGTAGCCGTCACGTGCGCACCACGAAACCGGGCTAGCTGTATCGCGAAGATGCCCACGGCGCCTGCGCCGCCATGCACCAGTACATGCTCTCCCGCCTGAAGTCGCGCGCGATCGAACAGCCCCTGCCACGCAGTCAACGCTCCAATAGGAACCGAGGCGGCCTCGACATGCGTCAAACGGGCGGCTTTGTGGGCAACACCGTTCGGTTGCGTGATGCAGTACTCTGCCATTGCGCCATCGGCAAACCAGTCATTCATGCCGTAGACTTCCTGGCCGATCTCGAAGCCGAGCAGTCTCCTCGCCCACAGCCGCAATGACGCCGGAGAACTCATGTCCCGGCACGGCGCGGCTACGTCTCTCGCCGTCTTTGCTATGAGTGGTGGGATACCACAGCAGCTCCGTCGGCGTCACACCAGCCGCATAGACGCGGACCAGCAGTTCGCCGCGCTGAGGTTGCGGCTGAGGAACGTCTTCCTCGATCTGCTTTGGGTGGCTGGCCGGAATCAGAGAGACGCATCACCATCGTTCTTAACCTCTCTGTTGCGGCTGACTTCTTCGGTCGATGGCCTGCTCTGCACTCACGTCAAAGCCTTTATGCTGATGGTGTTGTTATAGACGTAGTAGGCGCTTATAGAATCCTTTGGCGTTTGGGCCAAAAGGTAGCGAAACGGGTTAGTGTACGTGACACTGTTCTTGAGCGCATGTAGATAGCACCCGGGGCCGAGGCGCCCACTTCTCGGTAAAGAGCGAAATCCAGGTAATCCGCCGGTGAAGTGGTAGTCTACTGAACAGCGGCGGCGTTTTTCAGCCGCCATTGTTAACATCTGTTGTTCTTCTCTATCAGGATCAGAAAATCACGCTGCTCTACTCTTTTAACGCGCCTCCGCCGTCTTCCGCCATGCGCGAAGCTGCCTCCGCAGGCTGCCAGCTCACGCTGTTGCACCGATCGCTTCACTTTGGGGCTCGCTGCCTCCGTAACCGATGCCGGGCAATCCACGAGCTTGATGCCTTTCGTCTCACAACTAGCCAGAAACCCACTACGTCGCGATCCACGAGCTTCACCTCTTTCAAATCCAGAACTAGCTTATGATCACCCGCTTCGCACTCCAGTAGTTGTTGCAGAAGCTCGGCCAAGCGCGCGGCGCGGAATTCGACCGCTCAGAGTGAACAGACGACGCGTCGATTGGGATCGACACGGTGTGTACGGCTCCTCTCACCGCAATCGAGGCCGCATCCTTAATGAACGGAAGCAGCACTCGATACTCATCATCACGGTTGTTGAAAACGCGCAGATATGACATGGAGGGCCAAGCATCGAGCCAGCCGAGCCGAATCGGGCGGTTCCTCTCCCGGAGCCTTGCCGCGAGGGCGACTGCTTTTTTCATCGGTTATATCCACAGAAGTTGTCCCTTCTCAGGGAGCTCCGCTGCCCGTCAGCCCTGCCTGCTGGCTTTTATATCGCGGTTACGACTTCAACAAATAGCGCAAACTTACCTGACCATACCAGAGCGTCGTGGTTTCAGGGCTACTTAAGCTCCGGAATCCCCACCCCAAAGTAGCCGCCTTTACTAAAGTATAAAAGTCTTTACCAAAGTCTAATAGAAATTATTTCCCGCGGACAGTAGACTGCTCTCTAGCGGACGATGATGTTCGAACTATCACGGAGTGAGGCGGTTTATTGCGCCCTTCGAATAGAGCTTTTTTCCGGAACCTAAACCATCGAGAGGAGATACTTCCTGCATGCCCAGAGTTCAGCTCATTTCGATTGTCGACGATGACGACGCGCTTAGGAATTCGCTCGACGATCTGATCCGATCGATCGGATTTCGGACGCAAGGCTTTCCTTCGGCGGAAGCGTTCTTGAGTTCGAATCAAGCGCGCGATACGGCATGCCTGATTCTCGACGTGCGGATGCCCGGCATGAACGGACTCGAGCTCCAGCGTCAGATGGTTGCGGCCAACTGGCGAATCCCGATCATCTTCATCACGTCGCACGCAGATGACGACGCGCGAGCGCGAGCCCTCGAAGCCGGCGCGGTGGCCTTTTGTACAAACCGTTCCGCGAGGAAGAACTACTCAATGCGATAGATGCGGCTCTCAAGCATTCGTGAGACCAAGAGTTTGATTTGTTGGCGCTGATCAGGAGGTCGGACTCCGCCAGGAGGTTAAGCCATGAATGAGGAGAACCCATTCGTCTTTGTCGTTGACGACGACGCGTCAATCCGCGACAGTCTGAGAGATCTCATCGGCTCGGCTGGGCTCAACGTACAGACATTTGCCTCGGCGCAAGAGTTTTTGACCAGCCGCGCGTCCGGATGCCCCCAGCTGCCTGGTGCTCGATGTACAGCTGCCGGGATTAAGTGGTCTTGATCTGCAGCAGGAACTGGCCAAGGCCGATGCTCAGATTCCGATTATTTTCATCACCGGTCACGGCGACATCCCGATGACGTGTGCGCGCTATGAAAGCCGGAGCCATCGAATTTCTCACGAAACCGTTTCGCGACGAAGACCTGCTCAACGCCATCGAGCAGGCGATTAACCGCGAGCCGCCAGATGGAGCAATTAAAGAACAAGCCGGCCGAAGAGAAAACTACTCTGAAGACGCAGCTCCGCAGCGAAATCAGCTTCTCGGAGATCGTGGGGCAAAGTGCGGCGCTGCGCCGCGTACTCAAAGAGGTCGAGACCGTGGCGCCCACCGATTCGACTGTGCTGATCTACGGCGAAACAGGGACGGGAAAAGAACTGATCGCACGCGCAATCCATAATCTCAGCCTGCGCCGCTCGAACCCTTTCGTAAAGCTCAACTGCGCGGCGATACCGACAGGCCTGCTCGAAAGCGAGCTCTTCGGCCACGAGAAAGGCGCGTTCACCGGTGCCATTGCGCAGCGCATCGGCCGCTTCGAGCTGGCGAACCGCGGGACGATATTCCTCGACGAGATCGGAGATATTCCGCTCGAGCTTCAGCCGAAGCTGCTGCGTGTGCTCCAGGAGCGAGAATTCGAGCGGCTGGGAAGCACACGGACTCTTCACACCGATGCCCGCCTGATCGCCGCCACGAACGCCGAATCTGGCGAAGAGAGTGGATGAGAAACGATTTCGGAGCGATCTCTATTATCGCCTCAACGTCTTTCCCATCTTGATTCCTCCGTTGCGCGAGCGGCGCGAGGATATTCCCGTACTGGTAAGCCACTTTGTGCAAAAGTACACGCGCCGAATGAATAAGCGGATCGATACGATCCCGGCCACGGCGATGAAAGCGATGTCGGAATATCACTGGCCAGGCAATGTGCGCGAGCTCGAGAACTTCATCGAGCGCGCGGTCATTCTCTCCGGCGGTTCGGAACTCCAGCCCCTCTCGCTGAATTGGTACAGCCGAAGAACTCGTCGAAGACGTTCTCTGAGAGCAATTCAACCACGCTTAGAGAAGCTGAACGCGAACACATCCTTCGCACGCTCAAGGATACGAAGTTGGGTGATCGGCGGACCTCGCAGGTGCGGCCGCTCGGCTTGGAATGAAGCGTACAACTCTTTGGCTCTCTGGTTAAGAGGCTAGGCATTACTCGTCCGAGCTAAAGACGAAATCTCGTCACGTGATGACGAGTAGCAACCCGGGACACCATGGCTCCCTACGTCATCATTGGCGAACGTGCCGCAGAGGTCCGCGCGGACTGATCGCAAGCTGTAGACATCTATGTATGCAATTATGGGAATTACCGGTCAGATCGGAAGCGTGATCGGACGCACCCTCCTCGCTGCAAAGCAGCCAGTCCGCGCGGTCGTGCGGGATGCCGGCAAAGGTCAAGTATGGGCGGATCGTGGGTGTGAAATCGCACTGGCCAATATCGAAGACACGGCGTCCCTAACGACCGCGTTTCGGGGGCGGAAGGTGTCTTTGTGCTCGTGCCGCCGAACTTCGACCCAGCGCCGGGGTTTCCTGAGGCGCGCGCAATTGCGGCGGCTCTGCGGACCGCGCTGGAAGCTGCACGTCCGGCGCGAGTCGTTTACCTCTCCACGATTGGGGCGCAGGCCAGCCAGTCGAACCTGCTCACCCAGCACACGATCATCGAGGCGACCATCAGCGAATTGCCGATGCCGATCACGTTCCTGCGTCCGGCCTGGTTCATGGAGAACTCCAGTTGGGACGTAGCTCCGGCGCGCGGGCGGGGCGTGATTCCAAGCTTCCTGCAACCGCTCGATAAGGCGGTGCCGATGGTGGCCACGGCGGACATCGGGAAGGTGGCAGCCGCATTGCTTCAGGAAACGTGGAGCGGCCACCGCGTGGTGGAGCTCGAAGGACCGCGACGCGTGACGCCGAACGAGATCGCCGCAACTTTCGCGAAACTCCTAGGCAGTTCGGTGCGGATGGAAGTTGTGCCGCGCGAGTCTTGGGAGGCGCTCTTCAAGTCGCAGGGTATGAAGAACCCGCTTCCTCGCATTCGGATGCTGGATGGCTTTAATGAAGGCTGGATCGAGTTCGAGCGCGGGGAAGCTGGCTCGCAAAAGGGAAACGAAAGCTTAGAATCCGTTCTGAAAGCCCTGATCGAACGGGAGGCCAATGCCCATTGAGCGTTTCAGTAGTTGGTCTCTAGCTCAACGTTTTACACGAAGCATCGCAACTCTTAGGGATTCAAGACGGCAAACAAGAAGGAGACTTATATGCGATACCGACTCTTGGGCAACAGCGGGCTTCGAGTTTCGGAGGCAGCGCTCGGCACCATGACCTTCGGCGATGATTGGGGTTGGGGTGCGGCCAAGGACGAATCGCGAAAGGTGTATGACGCTTTCCGCGAGGTCGGGGGAATTTCGTCGACACGGCTAACTTGTACACGAACGGGACGAGCGAATCGTTCCTCGGCGAGTTTATGCAGGGCCACCGCCACAGCATCGTGATGGCCACGAAATACACCAATGCCGTTCCGGGAACAGACCCGAACGCGGCCGGAAATCACCGCAAGAGTATGATGCAGGCAGTGGAAGCAAGCCTCAAGCGGCTGGGGACCGACTACATCGATCTTTATTGGGTCCATGTCTGGGACCAGATTACCCCGGTAGAAGAGGTCATGCGAGGACTGGATGATTTGGTTCGCCAAGGCAAGGTGCTCTACGTCGGCATCTCTGATGCCCCGGCCTGGTGGATCGCGCAGGCGAACACTCTTGCTCACCTTCGAGGGTGGTCGCCCTTCATTGGGTTGCAAATCGAATACAGCCTGATCGAGCGAACCGTCGAGCGGGAACTGATCCCGATGGCCAAGGCGCTGAACCTCGGCTTGACGGCGTGGGCGCCGCTCTCCAATGGCGTGCTGACCGGCAAGTACCACGGCCACGGGTCGTCAGAGCCGGGCCGTATGAGCAGCGACATGTTGAAGGAGTTCATGCCGGAGCAACAGCGGACCGACCGCATCGTCGCCGCCGTCAAGACTGTGTCCGATGAGATCGGTCGCAGCATGGCGCAGGTCGCGCTGGCGTGGCTTCGCTACCGCCCGTGCCGGTCATCCCCATCATCGGCGCGCGAAAGCTTTCTCAGTTGCAGGACAATCTCGCGAGCTTCGATCTGACACTCTCAGCGGACCAATTAAAGACGCTTGACGAGGCAAGCCGGATTGAACTCGGGTTCCCGCACGACCTTTACCCAAAGTCCCGTACATTCACCTACGGCGGTCTGCGAGACCAGATCTTGGCTTAGTAGCTCATGATAGCCACTTCGTTCGGCCCAGTCGCCGGAGATTTCCCTGGCAGCACAGTCGATCTTTAGTTCGTGTTCAGTCTTAGAAACGACAAAATTGTATGGCTGGAGATAGATCGATGAAGGTCTCAAATGAATTCACCGCCGCTTTACACGAATTTGATGGCAAGCGTGCCCTCGTCACCGGAGGCACCAGAGGGATCGGCCAAGCTGTAACGGCGCGACTGCGCGAGGCCGGTGCGAGGGTCCTCACCACGGCTCGCAGGCAGCCCAGTGATCTTGTGGATGCAAACTTATTCGTAGCGACGGATATAACCACTGCCGAAGGTTGCGCGTCAGTGGCCCGCGCGGTTCATGAGCGCCTCGGTGGTATCGACATCATCGTCGATGTCCTGGGTGGCTCGTCAGCACCTGCTGGTGGCTTCGCCGTGCTTGACGATGGCGAGTGGCATCGCGCCTTCGACCTGAATCTGTTCCCGGCTGTACGGCTGGATAGGGCACTCTTGCCGGCGATGCTCGATCAAGGTTCTGGCGTGATCATTCATATCACCTCGATCCAGAGTGTCTTACCGTTGCCCGAAGCGACCATCGCTTATGCTGCCGCGAAAGCAGCGCTCGCGAACTACAGCAAGAGTTTGTCTAAGGAGGTGAGCCCGAAAGGCATTCGCGTGGTCCGGGTTTCTCCCGGCTGGGTTGAGACAGAGGCCGCCGTGGGTTTGGTTAACGAATTGGCGGCTAGCAAGGGCACTGACTATGAGAGCGCACGCAAAGCATTGATGGACTCGCTTGGCGGTATCCCGATCGGCCGACCAGCCCGACCCAGCGAAGTAGCGGAGCTCGTCGCTTTTCTCGCCTCGCCGCGCGCCGCCTCGATCACCGGCACGGAATACGTCATCGACGGTGGCACTGTGCCCACAGTGTGAACAGACGGTGAGATGCTGTCCAAGACGGATCAACCGGCGCTCAGCTGAAGGAGAGCTGGAGATTCCGGATAATAGGAGGTCGCCTATGCGTTCTACCGAATACGCGAAGGAGTTGGCTGCCAGAAAGAGCCTGGATTTTATTGAGGACGGCATGGTGGTCGGCCTGGGGACAGGCTCGACCGCAACCTGCTTCATCAAACTGCTGGGCGAGCGCGTGAAGCGCGGTCTGAAAATTCGCGCCATCCCTTCATCGAAAACGAGCAAGGAACTTGCCGAATCCCTTTCAATCCCAATTATAGATTTTCGGCAGTGTCCGGAAATTGATGTGGCGATTGACGGAGCAGATGAGATTGCTCCGGGCCTGGCGCTGATCAAGGGTGGAGGAGGTGCTCTGTTGCACGAGAAAATTGTCGCCAGCGCCTCAAGAAGATTCATCGTAATTGCCGACTCCAGTAAAGTCGTCACCCGGCTCGGAAAGGTTCCACTGCCGGTTGAAGTTATTCCCACCGCATCTCCTCTGGTGGCCAGAAAACTAGTGCAAATGGGAATCCGCCCAACGATCAGGCGGTTAAACACCGGCGCTGAGTTCATCACCGACGAAGGAAATCTGATTCTCGATTGCGAGTGCGGCGAAATCAGGATCCCGATGCCCTGGCCGCATCCATTCGGAATATTGTCGGGGTTGTAGAGCACGGTCTTTTTCTGCACATGGCAGAGCGGGCTCTGGTATCGGACGGCTCTGAAGTGACGACCCTATTCAAATGAGGCCTCTTTCGAAAAGTGGCAGGGACTTCAGGTCACTTTAAGCAGAGCCGCTCGATTGCGCCATTCCAGCATGGAGCGCTGGAATCCAGGTTGACCATGGATGTCTCCGGAAGCGTCCGTGCGAACCTGGGTGCCGGCTATCCATGCCGGCACGACGGCCTTCTCAGAGCTCTGCAGAAGTTTAACTCCCTCGCAGTTTGCAAATGGAAAGGAGAAACTCTATGACGCCCAATAGAGACAGAGGGATCATCGATACACCCAGCAATCACTCGGTGGACGAAACGGTCGAGAAGCTCAAGGGGATTCTGCAAGCGAAGGGAGTTACCCTGTTCGCGCTGGTCGACCACAGCGGAGAAGCGGAAAAAGTGGGAATGAAAATGCGTCCCACCAAGCTGCTGATTTTCGGGAGCCCAAAGGCAGGCACTCCCGTGATGCTGGCGGCGCCCAGCAGCGCCATCGACCTTCCTCTTAAGATTTTGATTTGGGAGGATCGCTGAAGGAAAGGTCTGGGTCTCCTACAACAGCCCGACGTACTTGCAGGAGCGACACGGCCTGCCGACAGGAGTTGCTGCAAAACATCGCGGTAGTCGAAACATTGGCGACGAGGGCTGCGGAATCAGTAAATGCAATTTCACTATCGGTGGAAACCGAATCTCGAGTTGGACATTTCGACACTGCCGATGATAGTCACCGTTCTTCGTCACAACCGCTAGCGAGCTGCAACCGTGAGACTCTCCGATCTACATGTTCATGAGTCCCAACCATTATCGATTCTGGCACATGCGTTGCGATTAGCGGGATAGCCAATGAAGAGGAGGGGACATGAACCACAGATTGATTTCCGTCGCCGCGCTCATGGCGGTGGCTGCAATGGCCTGTGCAGGCGCAAAAACATACAGCGCAGTCAGCGACATCCACTGTGGGCTGGCCCCCTGCGCCAACGGCTAAGTTCGTCGCTTCGACCGAGAAAACATTCGATCAGTTGATGGCCGATGCGATGAATGTGATGCACAAGGGAATGCACAGCGCGCGATACACCGGCGAGCCTGACCGTGACTTCGTCACCATGATGATTCCACATCATCAGGGCGCGATCGATATGGCCAAAGCGCTCTTGCTGTACGGCAAAGATCCACAGATGCGTCAGGCTGGCGCAGGAGATCATCACAGATCAGCAATCCGAAATTGAGCTGATGCAACTCTGGCTGAAGCAGCATGGTGCGAACTCGCAAAATCCAACTCAGAGGCCGGGCTTAGACGCAAGGAAGCACTAAGCATGAACATTAGAAGGAGCATGAATATGAAACTAGTCTGTTGACATTAGCGTTTTTCTCTTTGGTGCCTTCCGCGTTTGCGCAGCAAGCGCCCTGGGGGCGAGCAGACATTCCAATCTCCAGCCGCGATCGGGTTTACGCGGCGGACCAGACGTCGAACACGGTTTCGGTGATCGATCCTTCCAGCCAACAAGCTGCTCGGCGTGATCCGGCTCGGCGATCCGGTGCCCGGCGCTTTGAGCGCGCTCTACAAAGGTCAGCTCCTGGTTCACGGCCTCGGCTACTCGCCCGACTCAAAGACACTCGCCGTCGTATCGGTCGGCTCGAATTCGGTCACGCTGATCGACACGGCGACGAATAAGGTGAAGGGGATCGTTTACGTAGGGCGATCGCCGCACGAGGCGTTCTTCACGCCCAATGGGCGCGAATTGTGGGTCACTGTCCGGGGCGAGGACTACGTGTCGGTCATCGACCCGATGCAGGATGAGAGAAATACGACGTATCCGCTTGGCGAACGGTCCGGGAATGACCATGTTCGGTCCTGACGGCCGATACGCTTTCGTCTGTTCGAGCTTCACTCCCGAACTAGCGGTGATCGACACAGCATCCCATCAGATTATCAAGCGCGTGCCGCAGACCAGTCCCTTCTGCCCCAACATTGCCGTAAGTCCGGAAAACGACGAAGTGTGGATAACGCTGAAAGACGTCGGCAAAGTGCAGGTATTCAGGGCCAAACCGCCATTTGAACAAATTGCGCTGCTCGACACAGGACCGATTACGAACCACGTGAACTTTGCGAACAACCGCAACGGCAAATTCGCCTACGTCACCATCGGCGGAGCAAATGAAGTGAAGGCGTACCGCCGGGGTGCCAAACCCGAGTTGGTGGCCACCATTCCCGTGGGAGATCTACCGCACGGCATTTGGCCCTCCGGGGACGGAACCCGAGTGTACGTCGGTTTGGAAAACGGCGAACATGCCGTCGCGATCGACACCTTGAGCAACAAGGTGATCGCTAACATTCCAATTGGACAGACGACACAAGCTCTCGTCTATGTGCCGGGCGCGGTTCCAAACGGCGATGGCACCGCCAACCTTACGCCACTCGGCGTGGCCGGTCAGACGCTGCATATCGAGATGGTGCCGCCATCCGGAGCAAGCTCCAACGGGCGCGCTACTGTCGCGGTCAACTCGCTCGGAGTGATCGACTTGCTGCAGATTGCGGTCGCCGGTCTGCAACCGGGCCAGGAGTATCGAGCTCTCTCTGGTTGATTCGCTGACAAAGCCCGATGCGAGCCGGGTTGCGACTCGCCAAATTCAGGACCTGGCCGAACGGGGCGGCTGTCGCGCAGGCCATCGGCCCGCTACGAACAGTCGTAGCGGCAACTGCGGGCGCTGCCGGTAAACAGTCTGAGCAGCGTTATTTGGTTGTGACGGCCACCGGCAGCGATCAGCCCGTGTTGCAACAGCACACGCCGTAACGCGCCGAATCGTAGGTGATTGCATCGGACCGATCTTCGTCCATTACCGAAGCGAGTACGTTATCGATGAGGGGACAATCCCGACGGTGTGTAACGCGTAGCTCTACTCCTGCAATTCTCTCACGGTTAGGTTAGTTTGAATTGTGCCAGCGGCGAGTACTACGATTGAAAGCCGTCGCTAAGGCCAATGGAAATCAAGTCAATACTCGGGCTCGACCACAATTCTCGCTGCCGCAAGGGCTCACGATATGATTCTGCACTTCAACCTCGATCAACGCCATCTAATTTCTTGTAGGATAGGGTCGAGGCGCTGTGGAAGTCCAGCAAACCTGCCGCGAGATAGGAAAGACTTCTTAAGTTATTAGATGGGTTGCACACCCTTTATTCATCGCATCAATTTCTCAACGCCATCATTTCGACGAATGCCGATAGGTCGGCGCATTCTCTTCGTCACCAGGTCCCATGTGTCCTGATACGTGACAGTCGTAAGCCGCCAGATTCTCGCCACTTATAGATCACCATTAAGATCGATGCGGTCCGGCACGATCGTTGCGGTCACTAATTGTTACATAATGCATGGAGGTACGATCATGACAAAGCAATCACGACGCCCATTCACTAACCCACAAGCTGGAGGCAACAACGACGCAAGAACCTCACCGTTGCAAGCCACCATCGTCAAGCCCGAACAGGCGCTGTCGATCAAGCCCTTCGGCCTCGACATGAAGGTACTCCTCACCACCGAGGCCACTGGCGGCGCCATCTCGGTCCTCATGGGGTGGCTGAAACCCGGTGAAGGCCCGGGCGATCACGTCCATTTCAACCAGGAAGAAATATTCTTCATCGTCGAAGGCACCTTTGAACTGACGGTCGGTGACCAGACCACGACGGCTGGCCCCGGCACCATCGTCTTCATCCCGCGCAACGTGGTGCACCGCTTCAAGAACGTCGGCAACACGACGGGGTGCATGCTCGACTGGACCTTACCCGGTGGACAGGATCACTACTTCAAAGCGATCTCCGACCTCGCCGCCAGCGGCGACCTCACCCGCGAGAAAGTGATGGAGATAAATAAGAGGCACGACGCGAAGTTCCTTGCCGCGCACTAACCTGCTAGGCGGGAACCCAGTTTCTGAACTATAGCTCGATTTGCGGCCCAACGGGCTTGATACGACACATGATCATGACACAGCAATTACCCCTTAGTGCCGGCGAGCACGGACTGGAAGACTACTAAACAATGGGAACATGGAGATATAGGCATCATGAGTCATAACATGCAGGAAGACTTCGCAGAGCGAGTCCGCGTAAACCAGCAGGAGCTCTCGTCGGAGCTCCGAACGAGGTTCGATTACATTGTGTGCGGCGCAGGCACATCTGGCTGTGTTGTGGCTGCAAGGCTTGCGGCGGATCCGAAGACGCATGTGTTGTTGCTTGAAGCTGGTGGTAGCTGACGAGACGGACTTAATCACGAATCCGAACCGTTGGCCCATGACGCTTGGCAGCGAACTGGATTGGGGCTTCGTAGCTGAGCCGAATCCACATCTGAATGGAAGAGCGATTCCTTACTCGATGGGTAAGGTCCTGGGCGGCGGTTCCAGCATCAATGTTTCGACGTGGTCTCGTGGACACCGAGCGGATTGGGACTTCTACGCTTCCGAATCGGGCGATCCATCGTGGGGTTATGAAGCCGTTCTCGACCTGTATCGCCAGCCGTATTGAGGCGTGGGCTGGAAGCCCTGATCCGGATTACCGCGGCATGCGCGGAATGGTGCACGTGCAGCCCGCAGCAGAACCTCACCCATTCTCCTTCGCTTTGTTGGAAGGCGCTGAATCGGTGGGGCTGCAACGCTTTCCGAACGCGAATGGTCGCATGATGGAGGCGGCAGGGGGATGCGCATTTGTCGATGAAACTGTTCGCGATGGAAAGAGACAGTCGATCTTCCGTTCCTATGTGTACCCTCTCATGGGCCAGCCAAACATAACGGTACTAACCGGTGCATTGGCGACGCGAATTCTATTCCAGCGCCGCCGCGCGACGGGCGTTGAGTTCCACTACCAGGGAAAGACTCTTCGTGCCGAAGCCACACGTGAAGTCATTCTCTCTCTTGGCGCGATCCACACGCCGAAGCTGCTGATGCAGTCCGGTATTGGAGACGAAGCTGAGTTGAAGAGAGTCGATATTCCAGTGCTGCAGGCCTTACCGGGCGTTGGACGCAATCTTCACGATCATCGTTGCATTTGGGTGTATCTGGGAAAATACGGACAAAGCGCTGCCCAGCGCGCCGAGAAGTCAGACCGCATGCTTTTGGAAGACAGACCGCTGCGTTGGAGGCTCCCAACTTTTGCACCTATGCGCATCAAGGACCCGATTGTCACCCGCGAGAATGCAGTTCGATTCAAACCTCCGGCGGCCTCTTGGTCGCTGGCGGTCGGCATGCGGCCGAAAAGTCGGGGCGCCATCCATCTAACGGGGTCGGATCCAGCCGATCCAGTGAGGATCGACGCGAACTACCTCGGTGATCCACAGGACCTGAAGGATCTAATAGCCGGATTAAGCATTGCTCGCGAGATTGGTAACTCCGCTGCTTTGCGACCTTTCACAGGGCGCGAGATAGCACCTGGCGCTCTCAACGGCGACGGAGCTGGAGCGCTTTTTTCGCGACGGGCTTGGCACCTTCTGGCATCAGTCTGGCACCGCAAAAATGGGCCGCGATGCCATGTCGGTGGTCGATGGCAAATTGAAGGTCTACGGTGTGGATAGCCTCCGCATTGCCGATGCTTCCATCTATGCCTCGTGTAACGACCGGCAACACGATGGCGCCCTGCGTTGTTATCGGCGAGCGTGCCGCAGAGATCCTGCGGGCTGAGCATCAGCTGTAAAGATCGTCCAGGAGTCTTGCTCATGCTTTCGGATCGATTCATCGAACCAAAAGAATCCCTTCAGCCATACCGTTCACAACATCCCCGTGGCCGCACAGCTCTGATTGGAGCCTTACTCATTGCCGTTTTGCTAGCGGAATTAAATTCTGCAGCTTTGGCCAATGAGGTAAGGCTCGTCCTGAAGGCTCGGCAGCTCCTAGCACCGGCCAAACAGTTCTCGTTGTGCAGGAGGGGCCAGGCAAAGTCATTTTGTTTTCTGCCGAGGATCCATCGCGACGAAAGATCATAAAGGTCGGAGAAAAACCGCACGAGATCGAGTTGACGCCAGATGGTCGAAGTGCTTTTGTCTCCAATTTCGGTCTTCTCGAAGTCAATCATCACGTCGGTACGCCGGGGACAACGATATCCGTACTAGATGTTGACCGCGGCGTTGAGCGCACGAGGTTTCGGCTTCCTGCCGGCGCGACTGCCCCGCATGGATTGAAATTACGGCCGCCGAAATATCGAGAATTGTTCGCCAACGCAGAGGCAGGCAACGAAGCGATGATTGTCTTCGATGCAAACTCCGGACGTGTGCTCCGGAGCTTTGTGCTGCCGCACGGTGTGCACAATTTTCTCTTCAATGCTGACGGCACGGCACTGTTCGCCTATACAACGACAAACGAAATTTTCCGAATCGATCCTGACCGCGGCACCGTGACTGCATCGGTCAAAGTTGGATCGCCGCGCGGTCTCGCTTGGACCGCAGACTACCGCCGCCTCATAGTCGGTGGAAAAAATGAACTGCTCATGTTGGATCCAGCAAAGTTATCCATCGATTCGCGGTTGGCTGATCTTGGCGTAGGACAAGTTTTTTACCCGGCTGCGACTCCCGACGGGCGATGGATTTTGCCCCGGCAGTTTTGGATGGGGTCGTCTTGGTCGTCGACGCAACGACCAGAACCGTAGCGCACCGCATCGAAACCGGCAGCCCACTCCAAGTCATTCTCGACGGAAAAAGAGCCTGGGTGTCGAGATGTTCTTGTTCCTACAAGCATGTTGGGCCCTAATGCGACACCTCGAAATGGTGGAGTCGTTCTCCTTGACCTCACCACTTTCACAACGAATCCAATTTCTCAAATACCCGACGCCAATGGAATCGCTGTGACACCAGTTATCCGTTAAGAGCTCGCTGATTCTGTAACTCTTTGACTTCAAGCAATGTTAAGGAAAGGTCTTCGATGAACGCGCGACAAGAATTTGATTACATCATAGTCGGGGCCGGTTCGGCCGGATGCGTGCTCGCGGCGCGCCTCAGCCAGGATCCGAATGTCCGGGTGGCCCTGGTGGAGGCGGGAGGGCCGGACGACGCGCCCGAGATCAATATGCCCATCGCCTTTCCGCAGCTGTTCAAGACCAAGTACGACTGGGACTTCGCGACCGAGCCGGAGCCGGCTCTGGGGAAGCGACGGATCTATCTGCCTCGCGGCAGAACACTCGGCGGCAGTTCCGCGATAAACGCCATGATCTACATCCGCGGAAACGCCGCCGATTTCGATGGCTGGGCGGACGAGGGCGCACCGGGGTGGTCGTACCGGGAGATGCTGCCCTACTTCATCAGGTCAGAGTGCAATGAGCGGGGCGACCCACGCTATCACGGACACTCGGGGCCTCTGGCTGTGCAGGACAGCCGGTCCATGCATCCGCTCGTGGATCACCTGCTCGAGGCGGGTGTGAGATCGGGCTATCGCCCCAATGACGATTTCAACGGGGCCTCGCAGCTGGGGTCGGGCGCTTTCAGCTCACGCAGCGCAACGGAGTTCGGTGTAGTGCCGCCTCCGCTTATCTCCACCCTGCGCGCGAACGGGCGAACCTGCACGTTTTCACGGACACCTTAGTGCTGCGGCTGCTGCTGCACGGGAACCGCGCTACCGGTGTCTCAATATTATCGTCATGGCCAGGAGGAGACCTTATTTGCCGAACAGGGAAATCATCCTCGCGGCCGGCGCCTATGGCTCGCCCCAAATCCTCATGCTGTCAGGTATCGGGTCGGCCGATGAACTGGCCCCGTTCGGTATTCCTGCGGTCGTCGATCTTCCGGTCGGAACCAACCTTCAGGACCATCCGCTGCTGCCGATGAGCTACCTCACCGACGAGAGATCGCTCTTCGGCGCCGGCTCGCCCGAAGATGTGGCCCTCTACCAGGAAGGCCGCGGCCCCTTGACCTCAAACGTCGCCGAGGGTGGCGTGTTCCTGTCAACGCGTGGCGATGAGAGCGTGCCGGACTGCCAATTCGAAATGGCGCCCGCGATGTACTTCGATGAAGGGCTGTCGGCGCCCTTCGATCACGCCTTGACTATGACGACAACCATCCTGAAGCCGACCAGCCGCGGCAGTGTGGCGTTGCGGTCGGCGCGCCCTGACGCGAAACCGCGCATCTATCACAACTATCTGGCGACCGACCACGATCGCGCGACAATGATCGCGAGCGTCCGGCTGGCGATGGATCTCTTCGCGCAGCCCAATCTGTCGAAGGTGCGGCGCGCGCCCTTCTCGGTTCCGGCATCCGACGCGGAGGCCGACATCGTGGCGTTTATCGAGCAGCGAACAGGCACGAACTATCATCCGACGTGTACCTGCGCGATCGGCCGCGTCGTCGACTCTGATCTCCGGGTTTTCGGCACTGAAGGGTTGCGTGTAGCCGATGCGTCGGTGATGCCTTCGATCGTTCGCGGCAACACCAACGCCGCCGTCATCGCAATCGCGGAGAAGGCGGCGGACATTCTGCTCGGGAACGAATCCGCCAAGGCGCCCGGCTTGGGCACCCGGAAGAGACCGCACTTGACCAGTCAAAACCATGGCGACGCCGTGGATGCGACGCGCCCGGTTAAGGAATAGGAGAGTTCGTGAACCTAAATGATGGTTCGAATGAAGGAGATCTTGAATGTACAATCAAATAAAAATCAGAGAGATCACGGAATAAACCGAAATAACGAAACAAACGGAAAGATTTCTGGTTCTTTCCGTTTTGTGTCGACCCCACACAAGAAGGTCACGATCATCGGCGTCTTGATGGACCTGGGAGCAGACCGGCGCGGTGTTGACATGGGTCCCTCAGCAGTCCGCGACGCCGACCTCAACGAGCGGCTTATTAAGCTGGGTTATGACGTTACTGACGAGGGCAATATTGCGGTGCGCAATCCCGAGATGATGCAGATCACGGATCGCAAGCTGAAATATCTGCCCGAGATTGCCATCAGCTTGTCAGCAGCTCGCCGATCACGTTGAAGCTGCCCTCGAAGAGGGCTCGATTCCGATCATCCTCGGCGGGGATCATTCCATCGCCATCGGCAGCGTTTCAGGACTCGCCTCCTTTCAGCGCAAACGTGGCAATAAAGTTGGTGTCATCTGGTTCGATGCCCACGGAGACATGAACACGCCCGAGACGTCGCCCTCAGGAAACATCCATGGGATGCCATTTGCCGCGATCCTCGGTCATGGGGCGAAAGAGTTGACACAGATCGGCGGATTCTCGCCCAAGGTCTATCCTGAAGACTGCGTGCTGATAGGCGCACGCAGCATCGATCCTGAAGAAGCCGTCACCCTGAAAAATTCCGGTATCCGGGTAGTGACTATGCGTGAGCTCGACGAACGCGGGATGAGCGCGGTCATGGATGAAGCGATCTGGTGGGCCTCGCGGCGCACTCTGGGTTTTCACGTGTCGATGGACATGGATTTTGTCGATCCTTATTACGCGCCGGGTGTCGGCACGCCGGTTCAGGGCGGTCCAAACTATCGTGAAAGCCATCTCGCGATGGAGAAGATCGCGGATTCGGGAAAAATGCTTTCGTTCGAGTTGGCCGAGGTCAATCCGGTGCTTGACATTGCAAACCGGACCGCCGAGCTGGGCGTCCAGCTGATCTCATCGGCGTTCGGAAAAAAGATTATGTGAAGAGATCCAGAAACAAACGTTTGCTCCCAAAGCATTGCCGGGGTTGGGAGTCGGTCAATAACGAATGGCGAGATAGATCATTATAACGGCAAGCAATAAAAACTCATTCATAAAAACGCATCTTCTCATAACTACCGAAGACCGCCCGTCGTCCCTTTAAATCGCGCCGGCTGAAATTTGGAGTCAGGCAACGGGTTCATTGTTGCGTTCGAATTACACGAAAGAAGCAGAGCAAAGCATGCGCCAAAACCAAATCAATGTTCGGAATCCCCAAAAGTGTGACGGATCAGGAGAGTCTCCTATGTTGCAGCTTGGCTTCCGGACGGGTTGTGACGAGATGTGTGCCCGGTTATCGGCACGTGTCGAAATGTCGCCTTTACCTGGGACGAGCAATGCCCAGTTTTTATCCGTACTTGAAGAGTTGTGCACTTCATCGCGATCCAGACATCGTCGCCTTTTTCGAAAGAATCAGCGAGGAATGTATGAACTTACAAGGCCTGGCCCTGCAATTGCTCCTTAAGTGTTTTGTAAGAAGGGCCACTGAAAGGAGTTTCTCAAATGACCGCGGTATCCAGCCCTGGGAACGCCGAGGGCAAAGCAATGAAAAATGGTGAAAAACCAAACGGTGACCACTCAGACGGAGTAGTTGTCGTTCGGCCTACGGCCGAAATTATGTCGCGCCAGCAGTTGCCTTACTATGTCGGGATCTCTGAAGTTACAGCCGGCGCAAAAAACATTTCGATGAATTTGATTATCATCCCACCTGGCGGAGCTGCTGAGCCGCACCTGCACAAGGGCTATGAAACCGCTATTTACTTGCTCAAAGGCAGGGTGGATACGCGCTACGGGCAGAACCTGGAGAATTCGGTTATCTGTCAAGAGGGAGATTTCATTTATATCAAAGCCGACGTGCCGCACCAACCTATCAATCTTAGCGCCACCGAATCCGCCCTGGCTCTGGTCGCGCGCAATGATTCGAACGAGCAAGAACATGTTGTCACTTATCACGCATAAGGATCGCCAACCAAAAGGCAAGCTGGCTCAGCAACATCACTTACAGACACAACAACAAAGTCGAATGCGGGAAAGAGGTTTCTATGACAAAGAAGAACATGCAAGTCGAAAATGAAGCGACCCTATCGAACAAGAGGATCGCGCTGCTCGGTGGCTCATCTGGGATAGGTCTTGCGGTGGCGCAGCAGGTAGTTGAGCAAGGCGCACAGCCGGTTATCGCTTCGAGCAACGCAGAGCGGGTTCAAAAGCCGTCGCAAGTGTCGGCGGCAAAGCGGAAGGGCACACACTCGATCTGTCCGACGAGACTTCCATTGAACGTTTTTTTGGAAACTGGGAGCCTTCGATCATCTCGTCTATACGGCCGGCGATACACTGCAATTAAAGGAGCTTGACGCGATGGACCTCAAGAAAGCAAGGCAAGCGTTCGAGCTTCGTTTTTGGTCAGCCTTGGCCGCCGTAAAATATGCAACTCCGAATATCAAGCAAGGAGGATCAATCGTACTAACAACTGGTATCGCAGGCATTCGCCCCCATAAAGCCTGGACGGTTGCAGCCGCTGGATGCGGCGCTCTTGTCTCGCTCACGCGGGCCTTGGCGGTTGAATTAGCGCCGATTCGTGTCAATGCAGTGTCGCCCGGAGTTGTTCGAACGAATCTCTGGCAGAACATGCAGGACGGCGACAGGGAGGCAATGTACGAGGGGGTGGGAAAGTCGCTCCTCGTTGGCCGCGTGGGTGAGGCTCAGGAAATCGCGCGGGCCTATCTATTCCTTATGCAAGAGGGTTATAGCACCGGCCAGGTTGTCGTGGTTGACGGCGGTGGGCTGCTGGTGTGAGGAGAAAAGCAAAGGGAGTAAGAGAATGTACTTCTTGAGAGATCGGCGGGGCCACCGCTCGGGAAGTTAGAACGATTTGTAAAAGACGATGGGAACACACAATGGCGCCCTGCGTGTGATCGGACTATGTTTTTGATGGCCGGATTCTCGCCTGCTGTCGATGAAAGCGCACAACTTCTTCAAGCACGGATAAAAGGTGGGGTATCGCTTGTCCCAGCTAAAGGCGATATTTCGACACCCGCCGATAATTCGTCGAGATATTGTCGTCACAACCCGTCCGAAATTAATCTGCAACAGATGAGACACTCCTGTTTTCGACGTTTTAAGACTTTCCGAACATTGATCTGGTCTGGCACATGCGTTGCTCCGTTTCGCTTCGAGTAATTCGAAACGCCACGCGGGGGCTACACTCAAGGTCGATGAGGCGAACCTGATTTCCAAATCCGTTTGAATATCTGAATTTTCTCTCTACCGTCCAACCGTCGTCTCTCGGTGAGTCACGACCCTAGCAATGTTGGAATCATTGTTTCTAAGTCAGGCAAGGAGGCTATTTTTTATGAGTGCGCTTCAAAGGATTCTTGTTCCCGTTGATTTCTCGGAGGAATCAGCCAACGATCTTAAGTACGCAGTTTCGTTGGCTCAGGAAACGCATGCTGAACTCGTAGTGCTGCATGTGACACAAAAAAGGATGCCGACTATTTTTGGACCTACTCGCCGTTATGGAAGGAGCGCCGATGTTGAATCGGCCAGCTCGTATTCCGGTCGACCGACTACTTAGTGAGAAAGCATTGGATCTTTATCGTTTCGTCGAGAAAGTCGTCAAAACCCCGGGCCGGCTGACAATCAGAAGAAAGGTGATGCTCGGGAATAAAGCGGAAACAATCTTACGAGTTATCGAAGATGAGAACATTGATTTAGTCGTGCTTACCGTTCGAAACAAATCCATCTTCCCTTATCTGATGAATAGAGGAAAGTTGCTGAAAATCATATCGAGATTTCCCTGTCCTGTGGTTCTTAAGCCGCAACTTCCGTTCACCTTGGCCGCAGCTGGCATAGAGATGCACCGAACTGCACGATTCACCGTGCCCTGGAACTGCCATTGTAAATTTGGAAAAAACAACTGAGCTGGAGAACAAATTATGAGTTTGCAGGATAAGTTGGATGAGTACAAAGCCGAATTTGAATCAAGTTTACCACCTGAAGCATTAGCAATCATGCACCGTGCGACGGATGATCTGTCTCACTCAGGCATCATGGAGCGGGTGCTAAAATCGGCGACCACGCTCCGGAGTTCGCGCTTCCCAATGCGCAGGGGCAGATAGTCAGCTCAGCAAGGCTGCTGGAAAGGTCCTCTGGTGGTCAGCTTCCTATCGAGGTGTTTGGTGACCTTACTGCAATCTGGAGCTGGAAGCTCTGGAGGAAGTTGCTGCGGAGATTAGTGCAGCGGGAGCGACACTGGTAGGGATATCGCCGCAACGAGAGCAGTTATCTGCAGCAAGTCGTAAGGAGGCACAAATTAAGCTTCGACGTGTTACGGTGACAAAGGAAATCACCTTGCGTCAGAGTTTGGGTTAGTCTTTACTTTGCCGGATGATTTGCGTGAATTGTACAGCAAGTATGGAATAGACCTTGAGAGATTCAACGGCGACGACTCCTGGCGGCTCCCGATTCCTGGCCGGTTCGTCATCGATTCGAACAGCCTCATCCGCTACGCGAGCGTCGATCCAGACTACACGGCACGCCCTGAGCCGAGGGAGACGGTCGCCATCCTCCAGATCCTGAGAGAGAAGCGTTGCTGACTTCTAACATCGTTAGGTGCTACCCCTGCAAGAGAATGAGTCAGGACAAATCAAGGAGAATAACTATGCTACACACACGACTTTGTGACCTCTTGGGTATCGAGTTTCCTATCCTGAGCGCCCCCATGGGTCCCGACGTGAGTGGCCCAGAGCTGGTGGCCGCCGTCAGTAACGCGGGCGGCCTGGGGATCATGCAGGCGCAGTGGCATCCGCCGCCGTTGCTCCGCCAGGCAATCCGCCGCGTGCGGCAGCTGACCGACAAGCCTTTTGGGGTGAACCTCCTCCTGCATTTCCCGTGTGACGAGGGCGTGACCGTCTGTGTCGAAGAGCGAGTGCCGGTGTTGTCGTTCTTCTGGGGCGACCCGGCCTCCTTCATTGCCCGTGTGCACGCCGTGGGCGGGAAGGTGTGCCATCAGGTGGGTTCTGTCGCCGCCGCCCAAGAGGCCGCCCGGGCTGGCGTGGACGTGATTATCGCCCAAGGCGTCGAGGCGGGAGGCCACGTGGCCGGAGAAGTCACGACCATGGCGCTGGTGCCACGGGTCGTGGACACGGTCGCCCCACTCCGGTCGTCGCGGCCGGCGGCATCGCCGATGCACGAGGGCTCGTCGCGGCGTTAGCACTGGGAGCAGAGGCTGTCGTCCTGGGGACGCGCTTCTTAGCCACCCCGGAAGCCAATGCCCATCCGCTGTACAAGCACAAGCTCGTGACGGCCACCGAGGCCGATACCGTGCGTACGACGCTCTTTGGGCATGGCTGGCCGGATGCGCCGCACCGGACCTTGCGGACACCCTTTGTGGAGGCGTGGCTAGGGCAGGAAGCGCGGGGGAATGCGTCACGGCCAGATGAACCGGTGGTGGGCCAGACCCAGATTGCGGGCCAGACCATACCGGTGCTGCGGTTCATGGGGTTCCCACCGAACGCTGCGGCTACGGGGGATATCGAGTCCATGGATCTCCTGGCGGGCCAGAGTGTCGGGCTGGTGCACGAGATCAAGCCCGCGGCCCTCATTATCCGCGACTTGGTCGAGGGGCGCGTCAGCTCATCGAGCGACGACTTACTCCTACACTGGTCGGTCGCCAGGCGTGACCGCACGTAACCCGCCGCTTGGGCTGACGGCGAAATCTAGTGAGGATGAAGCGATTTAGGAGAACGGCTCAGCTGCATTGCGTTAGGCGTCACACCAGACGACGCGAAGGAGGTAATCGTGGGACGAACAGCTTCAATCGACATCAAGAGGCCGCGAACGGACGACCGGCGGGTATGGGATGTAGTTTTCGGTGTTTATGGATTCCCGGCCATACTTCTCGCTCACAAACTCAAACTCTTTCCTCTGCTCGCCAATCGACCTCGCTCTCTGCCGCAGGTGTGTGAGGCGCTCGGAATCAAGCGCCGACCGGCAGAAGCGATCCTAACCGCCGCCGTAGCGCTCGGCTTTCTCGAGCTTCGGGATGGTCAGTACTCTCTTACTCCACTCGCGGAGGACTACCTTCTCGACCAAAGCCCGACATACTTCGGAACGTATCTCGATCTCATCATCAACAACTATGCGGTCTGTTCGTTGGATCAACTCGAGAAGGCGGTCCAGACAGACACGGCCCAGGCTTATGCGGGCGGTCAGGAAATGTTCAAGTCTCACGCAGAGCAAGCGGATCTCGCGCGTTTCTTTACCCGCACGATGCACAGCACCAGTATGGGACCCGCGCTGGCATGGCCCGAGGTTGTTGATCTCTCCGGTCGCGAGGTCATGCTCGATATCGGCGGGGGTTCAGGCGCTCACTCGATCGGTGCAGCTCTCAAGTTTCCTCGTCTCCAGGGAATCGTGTTCGATGCCGCTCCGGTGTGCGAGGTCGCGGCAGAGTTCATCGCTGATTACGACCTGCAAACACGCATCCGGGCGCACGCGGGAGACATGTGGACGGATCCGTTCCCACCGGCCGACGTTCACTTCTATTCAATGATCTATCATGACTGGACACCGGAGAAATGTCGCTTCCTTACCGGGAAGAGCTTCGAGAGTTTGCGGCCGGGAGGCCACATTCTCATTCATGAGATGCTCTATAACGATGAGAAGACGGGACCATTCCCCATCGCGGCGTTCAGCATGATCATGCTCGGATGGACAGAGGGCGAACAGTATTCCGGGAAGGAGATATCGGAGATGCTGCGTGAAGCGGGATTCGGGAACATCCAGGTGAGGCCAACGTTCGGTTACTGGGGCATCGTAACGGCTCAGAAGCCTTGAACCGCTGTGACGCCTAACAACCAGAGAAGCTGCAGGGCCAGGCCTTGCAAACATACATTCTTCGCTGAGTGTTTTTTGAAGGCTCGACGATCGCGCGGAAGTTCTCTGATGAGTTTTTCCACCATCGCGTGCTGGGCGATGACGGAGATATTCTTTATGGAAACTCCGGATCCTGACTGTCATCCTTTTCCAAGGATACGAATTGAATCATCGGCGGCCCACAGATGCCGCCGCTCGATTCGGGATGAAGCGCACAACTCTTCACTCTCTGGTGAAAAGACTGGGCATCTCGTCCGACTAAAGTCGACATTTCGACATCTGTCGAAAGGTCGTCAAGTGATCTTCGTCACAATCCGTCCGAAACCGGGCTGCAACATATAATTCTCCTGATCCGCACATTTTTAGACGTTCCCCGACATTGGTCTGTTCTGGCACATGCGTTGCTCCGTTTCTCTCGTGTAATCGAAACGCGCAACGAACCCGTTCATAGAAAAGGAGAGTCCCAATGAGTTGGGCCCCTGAAATTAGCCCAAAGCAAAAAGTCATGGGAAAGCTGGAAGGAAAAGTCGCAACAAGCTTGCCCATGGAATCTTTGCGGGACATTGCGTTCGACTTGCCAGGGCGGTTTCCGATCGCTCGGTGGGCTCCTATTCCGTTGCGCCTGATCGTTGGCTTTGGTTTCATGGAGCATGGTTTCGCCAAGCTGTCCAAGGGCCCCGACGCATTCGCCGCTATCCTGCACGCGCTAGCTGTGCCTGCGCCACATTTCATGGCGTGGGTCACCATACTGACCGAGCTACTCGGCGGCTTAGCAATACTTCTGGGCGCCTTCGTGTCCCTGGTCAGTTTGCCGATGGCCGCGCTTTTGTTGGTGGCTATTTTTACTGTGCATTTGCCCTACGGGTTCAGTTCGATCAAGCTCATGGCCGTGACTGCTGCAGGCGCACAGTTCGGGCCGCCGGGCTATGAAACTAACCTCCTGTACCTCGCCTGCCTCGCCGCCCTTGTGCTTGGGTGGTTCTGGACCACTGGCCATAGATGGACTGATCAGAAAGTGGAGGAAGGCCGGGCATTCTTAGACCAATCTCGCAATCCATTCGCAGCGTCCTCCGTCGGTGATCACGACGCTGGGCTGTACTCCAACGCCGCCATCCAACAACTCGCGCATAACACGCTCTGAGCGGAGTCTCGTAGCTCTGGATAGTCGGCAGTCCGGAAGTTATCACAGAAACCGCTGGTCGTTTTAGCGGAACAGCGTTGCCGCCGCAAAGCAATTCGCTCGGCTCCTCGCTCCCGCGGTGCCTAATTTCATGCTTCCGCGCAAGAGTTCTTCCGCGCCGCAACTGCGGCAGTAGAGGCTGAGGATGCAACGCGGAAGTCTGATCAAGGGCAATCGCATCGATGGATTAGGGTCGCGTCTTTACTTTTGCTGTTTTTACCGAGCGGGTAGGGAGACGCAGGGCATGGCATAACAATCTTATCAATCTTGAAAGTCGTGTAGACGGCTCGCCTATATTCCTCGCGAGTATTGGCACTCGCATCAAATTCTCTCAGGGACGGTTCATCTTATAAATTCTTTACTGCGCGATGTCCTCACGCCGAGCGTTCAACCCGCGCGCCCGTTAACGTGACGGTAAAGGACCTGCTTCGTTGATATTTTTGAATAGCGTGATGATTTCAAGATCGCGATGAAGCGCACAACTCTTTAAGCACGGATCAAAAACTAGGCATCGCTCCTCCCAGGTAAAGTCGACATCTCGACATGTGTCGATAAGCGAGTCACACGTTCCTCGTTACAATCTCCGGGAGCCACCGCAAGAAAGCCACACTCATCCACACATTTCTGTCACACCATAGTCTTCTTCAGCCTCAGATCCTTTGATTTTCAATCTTCCGTGGAAAAAGTTTGCAACTCTCTCGACTCTCACCGTTTACAGGTGGTTTCTAGACATTGTTGTGGTTTGGAACAGCCGTGAGTCTGTTGTGCGGAGCCTGGACCGAGAAAGTGTATGGCATCCCTAATGCAGAGGTCGGGTTGACAAGGAAAAGAATCATGACGACACGTCCCCCGTTGCCTCCGTTTTCTCTCGAAACTGCGATTCAGAAAGTGCGTTTGGCGGAAGACGGTTGGGATTCTCGCGATCCGGACAAACGCGCGAACTCCTATCCAAGCGGACCCATATCTGCTTGGCAAGATCAATCACGCAGGAAATCACCTTACCTACTAAGCAACAATTAATAAGGAGGGTTATATGCCACAGAAGAGCCTGACAACATGGGTTGAAACGCTAGACAAAGCTGGTCTGCTAGCTCAGGAGAGATTTGGGTAGTGGGTCAGTTTCCGATAACGCGACTAATCAGGAGTTGGGGCCCAGTCTGCGGCACCCGGCATCTAATTTTTGAATCCGGGCGGTGATGCCGGACGCAAAATAGCTGGAGGTGTAACCATGATTGAATCTTCTGATCTGCGGATGACGAGAATTCCACTCAACCACGGAGCCGGCCATATGCCCGCACTCGGCTTTGGCACCTTAATTCCCGACGCAGCCGTGACGATAACTGCGACCAGAGACGCACTGGAAGCCGGATTTCGACACTTCGATTGCGCGGAACGATACGGGAACGAGCGCGAGGTAGGCGAGGGCGTTGCAGGCAGGACTTGCCGCTGGAGGGATCGCGCGCGAAGACATTTTTGTTACCACAAAGCTGTGGAACTCCAATCACCGGCCCGAGCGCGTCGAACCGGCTTTCGAGGCGAGTCTGGACAGACTCGGGCTCAAGTATCTGGATCTCTATCTCATTCACACTCCATTTGCATTTCAACCCGGGGACGAGCAGGATCCGCGGGATCAAAACGGCAATGTCCTTTACGACCACGGCGTGACTTTGCTCGACACCTGGAGGGCGATGGAAAGTCTCGTGGACCATGGCAAGTGCCGGGCCATCGGACTGTCGGACATCAGCTTAAACGAACTGATGCCCATCTATGAATCTGCGAGAATCAAGCCAGCCGTGGTCCAAGTCGAAGCGCATCCGTATCTTCCGGAAACGGAGCTTCTGGAGTTTTGCGAGCGAGAAGGGAATTGTGTTTTTGGCTTTTGCACCATTGGGTCACGGGGTCAGGCCAGGCCCGCTCGAAGATCCAGTCATTTTGGCGATCGCCGCGCGGGTTAGAAAGACGCCAGCACAGGTGCTGCTGGCTTGGGCGGTGCAGCGCGGCACGGCTGTGCTTACCACGCCGAGGACTGCGGCCCGCGCGCGCGAGAATTTCAACATCTCCGCCCTTCCGGAAGACGCGCTTGACGAAATCAATCGAATTCAGAGCAGGCAGAGGTTCAATGAAGTGGTGAAGACCGGCAGCCCGGGTTTCATTCCACAGGGGAGAAGAGCATGAAAGCCAAACAGCGCCTAGAGCAGTCTGTTCAAGAGGAACAGATACGTGAAGCCCTGAATACGCACTGGCACGCGTCGGCAGTCGGCGATGCAAACGCGGAACACGATATTTACGATGACGATGCCATTTGTGATTATCCCCAGTCGGGCGAGCGAATCCTCGGGCGAAGCAATTTGCAGGCCTTGCGGAGTCATCATCCCGGCAAGCCGTCAGGCTTCAAGGTCAAGCGGATTCTCGGAAACGGGGATCTCTGGATCACGGAATACACAATCACGTACCAGGGGCGACCAGCATACACGGTGAGTATTATGGAGTTCCGCAACGGCAAGGTCGTCCACGAAACACAGTATTTCGGGGATCCCTTCGAGGCGCCGGCCTGGCGGAGGCAATGGGTTCAGCAGATCGCGTGACGCCGCACTGAGGACGAGGAAATTTGCTTGGCGGATAGCCGACCATTGACGCCAGGCAGTGAGATTTCCCTATTGGTCGAGCCTTCCGAAACCGCATGATTCAGATAGGGCTCGTCGTTTGAAAGGCACGACGACTTCTGCGTCACGGAAGTTCTCTGACGAGTTTTTCCATTTCATCCTTTCGCCGATGAGCTTTAGATATTCTTTCTGAAACTCCGGATCCTGGCTCTCAACCTTTCCAGGATACGAACTGGATCATCGGCGGAGCCCACAGGTGCCAGCGCTCGCTCGGGACTCTTCACTCGATGGTGAAGAAGCTGGCATCGCTCGTTCTAGGTAAGTCGACATTTCGACATCTGCCGATAAGTAGTCAAGGGATCTTCGTCACAATACTTTCGCAACGAAGCTGCAACATACGAAACTCTGCCTTATCATTGCATTTTTAGACGTTCCACGCATTGGTCTGGTCTGGCACATGCGTTGCTCGATCTCTTTCGGGTAATTGGAAACGTGTAATGAACCCGTTGACTGACACCCGAATTTCGACTCTCCAGCGGTAGCGTAAACGGTCGCCGTCAGGTGCGCGCGGTCCCGGCGCGAGCAAAGGAGTCAACAATGAACTCTCTTATAAATATTCTTACAAATATAATGACTAAGTTCGGTCTTCTCAAAGAGGATCTTGATTACCACTTAATTCGCGCATCGATGGTAATCATATTTTTGTTTTTTGGGTATCAGAAATGGTTTGAGTACGAGGCGCAGACATTGATTCCTTATATCAGCAACGGCCCGCTTATTTCTTGGATGTACCCGGTTTTTGGCATCCGGGGGCCAGTTGGTTTTTGGGGGTTTCGGAATGGTTGTTTGGCGCGCTCTTGTTCTTGGGATTCTGGAATAAAAATTAGGAATTCTTGGGGCCCTCGGTTCATGTTGCTTCATTCATAGGGACCGTCACGATTATTCCATTTATGCCGGATGGCTGGGCTGCGTCTGCCGGCGGGTTTCCCGCCATGACCGGCAACGTTCCTTTCCTTATGAAGGATGTGGTTCTTTTTGCTGCATCATTCTATTTGCTGAAGCAGGATGTAGTGAGAGCGTCACTTTCCGCTGGGCGCGTTGCACCAGACAGGTTGGAGCGAGTTGGTCGCCAACGCGAACGCGGAGCTGCATGAATAGGTCTGCCAAGTCGACTGCCGACGAGGTCGCAGTACGGGCTCTGAATAAACGCAATCGCGAGAGGACACTGACATGACGACTTATTACCATGCCACCGTACGCGGGCGAAAGCTTTTCTGTCGCGAGGCCGGTCCCAGGGATGCGCCAACCATCGTGCTCCTGCACGGCTTCCCAAGCTCTTCGCACATGTTTCGTAACCTGATTCCGCAACTGGCGGACAGGTTCCATGTGATCGCACCAGACTATGTAGGTTTCGGCTATAGCGATGCACCGAATGCGAACGAGTTCGAGTACACGTTCGACAACCTCGCAGCGCACGTTGAGGAATTGCTGTTCGGAGTTCTGGGCCTAAAAAGTTCAGTATCTATGTGCAGGACTATGGTGCGCCAGTAGGCTATCGGATTGCCTCAAAGCATCAGGATGCGATTGAAGGCATTGTGGTTCAGAACGGCAACGCATATGTGGATGGGATTGGCGGGGCCTTTGACCCGATGAAACCATTCTGGGTCAATCGGAACGCGGAGACGGAAAAACCGGTACGAGCTCTGCTCAAGAAAGAGGCCACCGTTTTCCAGTACACACATGGTGTCAAAGACTCGGAACAGATCAGTCCCGATGCCTATACGTTTGACCAGTTCTTTCTCGACCGGCCGGGCAATGATGCGATTCAGCTCGATCTTCTACACAACTACCAATCGAACATTGCGCTCTACGACAGCTGGCACGAATATTTCCGCAACCAACAGCCACGAATGCTGATTGTCTGGGGAAAGAACGATCCGTTCTTCACAGTAGAGGGAGCCAAGGCTTACCAAAGGGATCTTCCGAAGGCGGAGCTACACCTCATCGACACCGGGCACTTTGCCCTCGAAGATTCCAGTGAATTTATCGCGGCGCGCATTCGGAAGTTTTTCGCGTAGGAGACCCATCCCAAATAGAAACCCATTGAGAGAAGAAGGAGAATTAGCACGCGAGCCATCGTTATAGATCACTTTGGTGGTCTGGACAGTTTAGTCATTAAGGAGATGCCCGAGCCTGAACCGAAGCTGGGCCACGTCGTCATTGAAGTAAAGGCATTTGGGATTAATCACGCCGAAATGCACATGCGCAAAGGAGAATGGGCTGAGGCGGCTGAGATCAGCGGTATCGAGTGCGTCGGCATTGTGAAGTCCTGCCCTGGCGGGGAGTTTGCGGTCGGGGCAAAGGTTGCGGCACTGATGGGCGGGCTCGGTCGAACGATCAATGGCAGCTATGCCGAGTACACACGGGCTCCCAGCCTCAAACGTCGCGCTTATTGAATCCGATCTCCCTTGGGCAGAGCTGGCGGCGATCCCGGAAACCTACGCGACCGCCTGGACGTGTTTGTTTCGTAATCTCGAAATCAAAAGGGTCAGCTGCTCCTTATTCGGGGCGCGACGTCATCGTTCGGCCAGGCCGCGCTCAAGATGTCGGTGAATGCGGGAGTTCGCGTGATTGCAACGACCCGTAATCGCGAGCGCTTCTCCATGCTGCAGAAGTTGGGTGCCGAGCGATGCGAGATCGAACGCCGCGATCTCTCGAAGCAGCATCGCAGAGGCAAAGAAGATCGATGCAATACTCGACTTGGTCGGCAACAGCGTCGTGCTTGACTCTCTGGCCATGCTCCGCCGAGGTGGCCGTGCTTGTCTTGCCGGCTGGCTCGGCGGCCTGGATCCGATCCCCGACTTTAATCCGTTGCTGCAAATGGCGAGCGGCGTCTATCTGACTTTCTTTGCGAGTTTTGCGTTTGGAACTCCCGGCTTCCCGCTGTCGGACGTACCTCTCCAAAGATCGCCGAGGACGCCGCTGCCGGACGGCTTGACGTCAAGCCGGCGAGGATCTTCGGCTTCGATGAAATTCGCGAGGCTCATCGCGTCATGGAGGCCAATGAGGCTGTTGGAAAGATAGTAGTCGTTCGCGCCTAACGTCGCCGCCTCTGAGACTCAGAAATGCGACTCTAGGACGCGAAACAAATTGGAGTGTATTCAGATGAACGCTCTTCCTTTAATCGTCTTCGACGTGAATGAGACGCTACTCGACCTCACAACCTTGGAGCCGACGTTCGAGCGTATCTTCCGCGACAAAGGCGCCATGCGCTTTTGGTTCGCTAACCTCATTATGTATTCCTCAGCTCTGACGGTAGCCGGATGCTATGCGCCTTTCACGGATATCGGTTCGGCTGTGATGAAGATGCTGGCCGACACGCGCGGTATCAGGATCCAGGACGCGGATAAGAAGGAACTCGTCGAAAAATTCTCGACGATGCCTCCCCATCCGGAGGTGCCGGCAGCTCTTCAGAAGCTCCGCGCGGCAGGATTCCGGCTATTCACGTTGACAGACAATTTGCTGGAGGTGCAGACGCGTCAGCTCGAACACGGTGGGATTGTCGATTTCTTCGAGCGGCGTTTCAGTGCAGACGGCGTTAAGCATCACAAGCCCTCGCCGCAGGCTTATGCCTATGTTGAGAGGGAACTCGGAGTCGAGCCGTCTCAGCTCTGTCTTATCGCTTGCCATACATGGGACACCCTCGGCGCCGTCGCCGCGGGCTGGGAGGCTGCTTTGATCAAGCGTGATGGGCAACGACGTCTTGGGAGTCGGCCCGCAGCCGCAGATCGTCGGTGCGGACTTGGATGACGTCGCCGATCAATTGATCGCGCAGCACGGGTGAGAACCAATGCGTGAGAATGTGAGTGTTGTACTGGTGCACGGTGCTTGGGCTGACGGATCGAGTTGGGCCAAAGTCATCGGGCCGCTGGCTGCCGAAGGCGTCAGGGTGCTCGCGGCTCCGTTGCCCCTGACGTCGTTTGCTGATGATACGGCGGCGGTTGAGCGCACGCTGGAGCGAGCTTCGGGGCGGGTCGTTCTTGTAGGTCACGCCTACGCTGGGGCCGTGATCGCGGCTACACGGAGTGAGAAGGTGAAGGCGCTTGTTTACGTCGCCGCCCTTGCTCCTGACGAGGCGCGAGACTGTCGCCGATGTCTTCTATCGTACCAAGCCTCATCCGCTGGCTCCAAAGTTGGCACCGGACAATCATGGGCTGATCTATCTGCCGGACGAGTCATTCGCCGCGGCATTCGCGCAGAATGCCTCCGCTGATGAATTGGCGTTGCTTTCCGCGGTTCAGCGGCCGATTTCGCCTGCATGCATCACGGTGCCTGTGAATCGTCCACTCTGGAAAAACCGCCCAACCTGGTTTCTAATGGCGGAGCAGGACCGCATGATCGTCCAAGACACGCAGCGCTTTATGGCGGAGCGGATGCACGCCCGGGTGCAGTCGCATCCGGTAGACCACGCGCCGATCGTTACCGCGCCTGGCCTCGTCGTCGACATCATACGCGAGGCCATTGGGAAGCGATCAGCGGCTGATCGGTTTCGTTTTGTATGCGCCAGGAGCAGCACAATGCTCGAACAAAGAACCACGACCGTGCGGGTCGGCGCTTTCTCAGACTGCATGATCGTCGTGATCATGACCATCATGGTGCTGGATCTAAGGCGCCCGATGGACTGACATTCTTGGCGATCATGCCGCTTTGGCCTTCTTTGCTCTACTGATTAACCTCATAGGCTGTCAGTAGCGACCACATGTGGTACAATGTTCTTCGCAACGCTATAAAAATGATCCATTTGCCGTTTTAAAAGTGAGCCAATCCGGTGACTAGTCATTCTCGGGTTCAATTTACCGACGCAGTAATTAAATGGAGCGCGGTTCATAAAGCTCGGACAAACCCATGGTCATTATTAAGGAGATGGGCCAATGCCTGACGCAGAAAAATACGAAACTCTAGTTCTAGGAAGCGGAGAAGCCGGTAAGTGGACCGCCTGGACGATGGCCGATGAGGGTCATCGCACTGCGATGGTCGAGCGGAAATGGCTCGGTGGTTCGTGCCCGAATATCGCGTGCTTGCCGAGCAAGAACGTGATCTACTCCGCGAGAGTAGCATCGCTGGTGCGGCGCGGCGCTGAATTCGGACTAGAAATGGATCAACTCCGAATCAACATGGCCGGCGTTCAGCAGCGCAAACGCAAGATGGTCGAAGCGGAACATCAGTTCCACGCCAAGCGTACCGCGGACGCCGGAGTAGAATTGATCATGGGTGAAGGCCGCTTCGTTGCTCCGAGAACCATTGAGGTCGCGCTCAACGATGGCGGCACTCGACGGATTGTCGGCGAACGTGTGTTCCTCGACCTGGGTTCGCACTCGACGATGCCCAATCTTCCCGGGCTCGCCGGGGCAAATCCGATGACCCATATCGAGGCGCTCGATCTCGATCGTCTGCCACGTCATCTCATAGTGATTGGCGGCGGCTACATAGGCCTTGAACTCGCGCAGGCTATACGGCGGTTCGGATCGGATGTGACCGTGATCGAACAACACGCGCAGCTCGCCGAGCGCGAAGATCCCGACGTCGGCGCCGCTCTCCTTGATTTGTTTCACGACGAAGGAATCGAGGTGTTGGTCAGCACTCATGTCTCTCGGGTTGAGGGACATTCAGGCAAGGAGGTTCGGGTCTACGCAAAAGACGGCCGCGGTGAACGGATCATCGAAGGTACCCATCTTCTCGTCTCCGTCGGGCGCACGCCGAATACGAAAGGAATCGGACTGGAGCAAGTCGGCGTCGAGCTCGACGAGCGTGGCTATATCAAGGTCAACGACCGGCTGGAGACGACCGCATCCAACGTGTGGGCGATGGGCGATTGCGCGGGCAGTCCGCAATTCACCCACGTCGCGTACCACGACTTCCGCGTCGTGCGTGACAACTTGAAGGGCGGCAATCGAACCACGAAGGATCGCATCGTGCCGTTCTGCATGTTCACCGATCCGGAACTGGCGCGCGTGGGCCGCAACGAGACCGAGGCGAAGCGCGACAAAATCGAATATCGCGTCGCGAAACTGCCGATGGTGAATGTGCTCCGCACCCACACGATTGCCGAGCCGCGCGGCTTTATGAAGATGCTGATCGGCAAAGACAGCGACGAAATCGTGGGCTTCACCGCGTTTGGTATCGAGGCAAGCGAGCTGATGGGGGCAGTTCAGACCGCGATGGTTGGGCGACTGCCGTACACCGTGTTGCGCGACGCGATCTTCGCTCACCCGACGATGGCGGAGGGACTCGGCTCGCTCTTCTCGAATGTGCCGCCTCGAGCCGTACAATAGGTCACGCCGAAAAGTGCGTTGCTGACGCAAAGGACCAAAGCTATCGCAATTGGGCGAACCGCGACACCTATGAAGCAGTCATGGATATCGTGAAGGACCACCTCGCAGCTTATGGCGTGGGTGTCGAGTATGCCTACACCATGGTCCATGGTGCGACGGAGCAACGATGGATGAATCCCTAGGCCCACCCAAGGAAGCGGAACGGGTAGCTCCACTGGCCCAAGACAGCGCGCTCGAGCTGATCCTCACCTTCGTCCTGCTGTTCGGCGTCACGAGCATCGTGAGATGGGTGATCAGGGCCCTCGCTCATCTCCCGGGTGATCCCGCAGATCAATGCCGAGCTGCTGATCGTCGGCGCGGCCGTGGCGTTGCTCCGTGCTGGGCTGATCCTCAGCCCGCCGGGCAGGGCCTCGGGGGCCATATGAATCCTGCCATCTCACTTGCCATGTGGCGCTTCGGCGTCTTTCCCGGAGCCGGGGTAGTGCCGTACACCATCGCCCAGTTGCTCGGCTCCGTACTCGGCGTGCTGGCCGCCCGTGCCGTGTGGGGCCAGGTCGTGGCGGAGCCGCCGGTGCTGTACGCCGTGCTCCAGCCGGGACCTGGTGTGGTCGACCGGGGAGCTGTTCGCAGCCGAGACCCTCTCCATGGCCGTCATCGTGTTCCTCGTCGGGATCTGTCTCGCGGTGCCCCGCCTGGCGCCGTTCGTGCCCTGGGTCGTCGGCGTCCTGATCGGGATGGCCATCGCACTGCTCGGCACGTCCACCGGGGGCAGCGTGAACCCGGCCCGCCAGTTCGGACCGGCCGCCGTCTCTGGACAGACGCACTTCCTGTCGGTGTATCTCCTCGCCCCGATGCTGGGAGCAGTGATCGCGGCATGGCTGCGACAGACGATCCAGCACCGCCGCCCCGTGCTGACCCACAGACTATGCGGCACCCAATCGGACGGACGCCGGCTGTCCGATCTCCCGGCCGCCCACGGAACGTACTAGAGACAAGTAGGAAGTGCGCCTTCCTGGGATTCGCTTGATGTCGAACCATCGCGCAGTGAGCTCCCATTTTTCACCATGCTGCGATCTTCCGTTTGAAGCACAAGACGTTCTGATGGAAACAAAGACTGCATAGCGCCCACCCGAACCCGTCAGTCGCGAAACGTGATGTCCGTTCCGCGCGCAAGGGCATCTTTTCGGCAAAGAGGGTGAATAGCGAAAACACGTTCGCTGTTCGTACCCGCAACGACGATATTCCGGCTGCTGCCGATAATTCGGCACATTTTTTCGTCATAGTCTTTCCATGAAAACGAAACGCTCTCAAACCTTTCGACTTTCCGTTACTTAGGGTGCCCTCTGAATATCGACTAATTCGGCACAAGGCTTGCCGAAGTAACAGCAAACGGAAAGAGGACGGTACGGTGCTGAAAGAAGCAACAGAAGTACAGATGCCGCGTAATTCTCTTCTGCGAGTAGAAGGTGACAGCCGAGGGACCAAGATTCTCTGTCGGTCCGGTGTCCTGCTGGATCACCCAAGAGCGAGATTTGAAGCGATTATCTCTCTAGGGAACAAGGGTGATTTTACGATCAATCGAGACGGTCTCGTCGTGGTTCAAGCCCTGACAGACACCGAGATAGTCGTAAGTCCAGAAATAGAAAGAGACTCCGTCAAAAACAATCAATGAATGGATAAGAATGACAAGTGACAAAGACCAGGGGAGGGAAGTCGATATGAAGGAGCATTCGATGAGTCAGTTTGCAGGAAAAGTCGCATTGATCACTGGCGGCAATGCCGGTATTGGCCGCGCCACCGCAATCGAGTTTGCCAAACAGGGCGCGAAGGTCGTCGTCAGCGGACGCCGCGAGAAAGAAGGCCATGAAGTCATCGCCGAGATCAAAGCCTTGGGCGGCGAAGCGATCTTCGTCAAAACCGACGTCTCGAAAGCGAGCGATGTCAAAGCGATGATCGAACAGACGCTGGCGACATTCGGCCGGCTCGATTTTGCCTTCAACAACGCCGGCGTCGAGCAGATGGCTGACGCCGCTGCCCGAACAAACTGAAGAGAGCGTACGATCAGATCATGGACATCAACGTCAAAGGCGTTTGGCTGTCGCTCAAGCACGAGATTCCGGCGATGCTGAAGACCGGCGGCGGTGCCATCGTCAACAACTCTTCCATCGCGGGACTGATCGGCTTTGCCACGGCTCCGATCTACGTTGCCAGCAAACACGCCGTCATCGGGTTGACCAAATCGGTCGCGCTGGAATACGCCAAACAGAACGTTCGAGTCAATGCCGTCGCGCCCGGGACGATTGAGACGCGAATGTATCGCGACTTCGTGGCGGGATCGCCTGAAGTAAAGCAGATGCTGGAATCCGCGACTCCCATCGGCCGCGTCGGCCAGCCGGAAGAGATCGCCAGCACTGTCGTCTGGCTCTGTTCCGACGGCGCATCGTTTGTTACCGGACAAACTCTTGCGGTCGATGGCGGTTACACCGCGCAGTAGCGCAAGCAACCGGTCAAAATTGAGACCACCAAAACCATGTCAAAGAGACGCGCGCTACCCTTGCGCTGAACAAGATTGGTGTAAATTTCAGTCTCCATAGTTACGACTACGATCCCGATGCAGAACGCATCGGCCTTCAGGCTGCTGAAGCCATCGGCATAGAGCCTCGGCGCGTCCTGAAGACTCTTATGGCTGAAGTCGACGGCAAGCCAGTCTGCGCGATCGTCCCATCGGATCGTGAAGTCAGCCTGAAAAAGCTGGCTACCGCATTCGACGGAAAGACTGCAAAGATGATGCGTCCAGCCGATGCGGAGCGGTTGACCGGCTACCATGTTGGCGGAATCAGCCCCTTCGCACAGAAGAAGCGTGTTCCGATTGCTATCGACGAAGCAGCCATGACCGAGTCAAGCGTATTCCTGAATGGCGGACAACGTGGTTTGCAGATACAGCTCGAAGCCAAACGATGCCCGTAAGGCTCTTGATGCCATCGTTCGACCTCTGACTGCTTGAGGGTTTGAGAATCAACTGACTCGGATGAAACGCGCACCAATTCTTCAAGCACGAAAAAGAGGTGTAACGACCGGTAATACTGCATGGCTCAGTGCGTCATTGCAACGTGCCGCAGAGGTCCTGCGGACTGATCGCAAGCTGCAAGGTATTCTGTGTTACCGGGCCACAACGGCCTAACGATGCTTCGGCAGCGAACCGCTCCGCAGAGCGTCGGCGTGCAAGCTTCAGTGCCGCCTTGCTTAGTCCTTACCGCAGCGCTGCGGGTCGCTGCGGTCGCCTGAGCTTCGGGGTCGTTCCATGCAGCTTTTGATGTGTCTGCCGCGCCAGCCAGTCTTGAGACTTGACGGCCCGCTTCTGGACACCCGGCGGGCGAACCGCAAAGGCGAGCCCGGACCCGATATGGCTAGGCGAAACGCTTCGCCGTTTCATTACTGATCGGATTTCAGTCTCTAGCTTCACGTCCATCTCGCCGATGTGCGCACTGCAGTCGCAGAAGATGCGGACCGTGACTTGCTTGGCGGGAAGCTTCCTTCCGCTACGGCCGACGCGCCTCGGTGTGGGGCAGGCGTGGCATTTCGACGTGCGACTCACGCGGTCTCGGCCATGTTTGAGGGCAAGAATATAGCTAATGCGGATATCGAACACTGCGCCGATGACCAGATGCGACAAGCGCTTCCGGCCCTCGGCATGATGAGCTTGCAGCGCCTCAAGGCAGAGAGTCGCTGGTTTTCGTCACCAGCGCGCTGGCGGATCGCCGCACAAGCGCGCCACCAGCAATGGTCTCACACGCAAGACGATTCCCGTGGTTTTTTAGGCGTGGCTGATCCTGTTGCGGCAGAGCTTATTGACATGCCTGGCGCGGCCCGGCGGCAACGCCACGGACGATTCACTGAAAGATTGCGCCGGTCTTGAAGCCAGTGGAAGACGCCTGGAGCTACTAAAGCGGAAATCGTTCCGAAGCTCTCCCGCGCTACGTGTTGTGGAATCCAAAGAATCCAGAGGACATCCACGTCCCACTTGGCAAGTGAAAGCTGCAACCCCCGGCATCGAGAACTGTCTCCCGAGACTCTGTTCTATGGGACGTTGGGGCAGCGCCGACAAACATGGAGATCGCGTTCAAAGAGGCAATCCAGGGCGCGTAGCGCCGCCCTCGCCGTCAATACAGCGAGACCCATGTGGCCAATGCCAGTCAGGCGCGAAAGATCGCGCTGGACCTGGCGACAGGCAAAATCGATCACCGGCGGCGTTGTAGCGCCCTCGGGATTTTGGTAACGCCGTATCGTGTCGTCGACAAAATGATGTCCTATGGACCCAGTTCTGGTGGCGAGGGGCCGAGTACGCCGCTCGCACTCGTCGGATATGATTCTGGAGAGGGAACCAAGGCCGCCGACCTCTCCCGTGGAGCACAGCTAACGATGAAGTTTGAGCTTAACGTCGTAGTTCTGAAAAGCAGCAAAGCAGATTACTGTGCTTGATGATCCCCCGAACGCAGCTGAGGGGCGGACAAGGTATTGAAGGTGAGCGGACTCTGGACCGATTCTCGCTTGAACTATGTGGTACCCCGCCTCTGTCCCTGTAACAGGTGTATTCATGGCAAAGGTGCGCCGCCGCGAGTCCCGGAGCCAGATCCTAAACGATCGTAAACGGAAAAGCGTAGACGCGCCAAAGGAACGTCCATCAAGAAAAACCCACGTCGGGAAGCCACAAATCCCTTAAGTTCTCGCCCGCGACTTGAGAACTGGATAGCGCTTCTGGTTTCTTCTTCACAGCCTGAAAGTCTCGCCCATGCGCCGGCCGAAGAAACGGCTGGCTAAGAAAAGGCTTGCCGCCAATAACACAAGGCCGAGCATTCCCATTGCGCTCGCGATATAGGGGCCGTCGGCGATTCGCTTGAGTAGAGTGTAGATGGCCTTCGTAATCGGATAATGCTGCTCTTTCAGCGCGAGGATCAGGCTGTCGCTCACCTCGAGCATGGCGAACGAAAAGCATAGCACCGCCCCGGCCACGAGGTTGGCGAACACCAAGGGGAAGGTGATCTGAGTAGATAGTTTTGAGGGGACTGGCGCCGAGGTTCATGGCCGCTTCCTCGAGGGCGACACTCGTCTGCTGGAAACCGGCGTAGGCCGCGCGCACCTATAGGGAGGCGGCGCACCGCATAGGCGACGACCAGCAGCGGGACAGGATTGATCCGAGCGTCGAGCGGCGTTGCCGAGAACGCCGCCACATAGCCAAAAGCCATCACTAGCCCCGGAAGGGCCAAGGGCAGCATCGCCAGCGCGTCCAACAGGTCCGGCCAGGCACTCGTTTGCGCTAAA
>ERZ1370068.7545-contig-6457_pt1 | contig 61438 bp, 68 predicted proteins | sample MGYA00561227_ERZ1370068 | MGnify/ENA primary metagenome ERZ1370068 (study PRJEB38410, sample SAMEA6850437) | metagenome | study: Metagenomic assessment of the ecological functions of the soil: analysis of the soil microbiota associated with the...
CCGTTACATTACGTATTGCCTCCGCGAGTCGGAGGCCGGATTTCTCGCGCGCCCAATGCCCTGTCGGGCCTCCTCTTCATCCGCGACGCGCCCAGCGTGCGGACTTCATCCGCAAGCCGATCGACTCCGGCAGGCTCCTGGACTGCGTTCACCGAATCTGCGGCACCGCGTCGCTCCGCGCGCGAGCGTGTGAGACCTGCGCCTTCGCGCACCGGCTCGCGGCTCGCCGGATGCGGCCTCCACCGTCGCTCCGCGATCGTACGGATCTGGCGCCTGGGTGCACCGGCTCGGCTCTGAGCCGCATTGGGGCCAGGTCTGTCTTATGTACTATGTGACTCGCAATTTGTAGGGACGACCTGGCCCCTCAACGTTCGTCAATGAAGGAAGGACTAAGGTTCTTCACGGACCGGCGGGGCGCGGAATGTCGGGAACGGCGCGTGCTCTGCGCGCGAGTTTTCGGAGGAGAACGAAGGACTGGAGCGGGGTCCCCGCGCGGGGGGATCTCGAAGCCCTCGCTCCGGGCCCGCGCGAGGGGCGTCGTCCAGGCGATGGCCGCGGCCGGGGATTCCGCGCGGTCGAGGGCCCAGAGCGCGTCGGGCGCCGAGCAGCCGCTCACCTCGGCCGTCTTCCTCAACCTCCAGGCGTGGTCCCCGCGCGCTCGGCCGCGCCGGCCGCGCGGACGAGCTCCTGGACCCGCTGGTACGCAAACCAGAAGTGCCTTCGCCATCAAATCGGCCGACGACTTCCGGCCGCTTTCTCCGCGGAGATGGTCGAAGACTTCCTTCAACTCCCGCCTGGCCGCCGGGCGCTCCCGGTGCTGGCTTCGCACGCCAAAGCATTGACCCGCTCCCGCACGCGCCAGGAGTCCAGGGCCGAGGACGGCAGGGCGCAGGGATCCGCCAGAGAGGCTCGTCGGCCGCGGCCTCGCCGAGCAGCGCTGGCGGAGCGCCCTCTCCGACTCGATCTCGATTCGAGGATCCGCAGCCACGGGATCCCGAGGGCCTCGGCGACCGCGCGGACGTCGGGAGAGGGCTCTGGCGCTCATCCTGTTGAGTGAGACGCAGGCGCGGCCGGAAAGTTGGGCTCTCTGTGACGAAAGCGACAGGAACGAGTCCCCCTGGTCCGTCGTCCAGCGGGCCAATGTGACCGTCCCTTTCTTCCCCGGTCAGAGCGCGGAGTTGCTCGCGGTAGCCGCGGCTCCAGGTCAGCCGCGTCCCGTCCAGGAGCAGGACGGAGTGGGGCGCCGTTGAAGAGCGGCTGGATCTCGCGGATCCGTTCCGTGTTGACGATCGTGGACTTGTGTATGCGCACAAAGCGCGCCGGGTCGAGGCGCGCCTCGATGTCGCTCAAGGTCTCGCGCAGAAGGTAGGACTGCTTCCCGCGTGGACCCGCAGTGATAGGTTGCTCTTCGCCTCGATCCAGTCCACCTCGTCCGTCTTCAGGAACGAGAGGCGCCCTCCTGACCGCAGGACGATCCGGTCGAGCCTCCGCGCCCGCGGTTTCAAGTCCGCGAGCATCGCGCGATGGATCCGCCGGGCAAAGGCAGTCCGGCGGCGTGGACCGGATCCGATCCCGGCTCTCGCGAGCGATTCGCGCAGGCGTTCCCCGTCGAACGGCTTCAACAGGTAGTCGAGGGCATGGACCTGGAACGCCTCGAGAGCATGCTCGTCGTGGGCCGTGACGAAGATGACCGCCGGCAACCGGCCGGGGCTGACCTTCGCGAGCACGGCGAACCCGTCCATCCCCGGCATCTGAACGTCGAGGAGAACGAGATCCGGGCCCGCGCTCTCGATGGCGGCGACGGCTTCCGTCCCGCTCGCGCACTCGCCCACGATTTCGACACCGGGCTCTTTCTCCAGAAGCTGCCGCGTGCGGTCCTCGCCAGAGACTCGTCGTCCACGATCAGGACGCGAATCCGGTCGTCGCTCGTCGCTTCGCTGACCGTGCGGTCCACTCTCGTCCTCTTTACGGAACCTCGCCGCCGAAGTTACGGAGCGCAACGCCGGCTCCCGGCGCAGCGCAACGCTCTTCAGAGCGGACAGAGAAGCGATTGCTCCCGCGCGCCGGCCTCTTCGTCATTCGCATATCGCGCGTTCATCAGCCGAAACCCCGCGCGCGGCCGTATTGGAACGCGAAGAATTTCGCCTCGAGAGGCAATGCATGACGAGACGCCGTCTCGCGTGACGAGCGTTCGATCGGCGGTTCGACCGCGGCGTACCCGCGAGCATGGAGGCCGGAGACCGGAAATCCCGGGCGCTCTCTTCGAGCCGCATTCTCCTGGCCTTCGCGCTCCTGACCACTCTCGGCACACGCGCCGCTCTGCCGGAACACACCCCGCCGGGATTCGTGCAGCCGGTGGATCCCTTCCTCTTTGCGGCGGCGGACGCCGCGCTCGCGGCCGCCGAACAAGCGCTCCTGCATCCGGGTTGCGACGCGATCTTCACCGACTTTCACGATCCTTCGGAGCGCCGCTCACGGCCGCCCTGGCAAGGCTCGGCCTGCCGGCAGACGCCTTCCTGCGCTCGCTCAGATACGTCAACGGCGAGCACCTCGCGGTGTGCCGGCCGGGAGTCCTGGCGGCAACGAGGCCGGGCAGCCGCGTCGTCTATCTCTGCGGGATGCGCTTCGCCTCCGCGCAGCGGACGAACCCGGCGCCTCGGCGCCGCACTCATCCTGCACGAAGCCCTGCACGCCCTCGGCTCTTCTCCGAGAATCCCCGACGAGCCTCGAGATCACCGCCGGCGTCCTCGCGGTGCCAGCTAGCACCGTCGCGAATCGCTGCGCGTGGGGAACCTGCGCCTTCGAGCATCGGCCTCGCGGCTCGGCCGGCTGCGGCCTCGACCGCGGGCCCTGGTCCTACGCCTGCGTCGTTCCCGCGGCGCGCGCCTCCCTCCCTCGGTTACTTCGGAGACTTCGCGCGCCGCGAGCTTAAGGCCCGAGTCCTCGGAAAGCGCCTCCGCGCCCGCGATCGAAGGCTGGACCGGAACTTGACGTCCAACCAACTCCCAATAGCTCGCGGCGTGAGTAGCTCTCCCGACCGAAGGGGAGGGAGGAGGCTCACGCCGCGGGAGCGGAGCGCGAGGACGGGACCAGGCGAGCGGTCGAGGCCGCATCCGGCCGAGCCTGATCGCCGGTGCGCCGCAGGCGGGTCCCGCCCGCAGCGCGTAGCGACGTGCTAGCGTGCGGAGGCTTTCCTGAGGATCTCCTCGAGGCCCGAGGTGTCGCCGCGCCGGTTGGCAGTCTCGCCGGAACGGTTGTAGACCGTCTTGCCGGAGCGCGTCGAGGAAGGCCAGCGTCGGGATGTAGCCGCGATAGAAGCGCGAGACGAGCGCCTTCTGCTCGCGGGACGGATGGTCCAGATCGACGACGAGGAAGCGCACCGCCTCCTTCTCTGGCCGCGAGCGCCACGAAGCGCTCCGGCCTCGCGGTTGGTGTTCCAGCAGTGGGACGTCCCGAAGAAGATCGCCGTCGGCCGGTCGGAGGCGATCTTTCCGTCTTCCAGGTTCTCTCCGCGGATCGGGAAATTGCTCGACGAGTCGTCGGTGAACGACAGGTTGGGAGCCAGCGTCAGGTTCTCGCGCCGCCTGGCCCGGCCGCCTGCCGCGACGAGGCTCTCGGCCTTCGACGCGCTCCTGGAGAACCGCGACGCCTGGCCAGCAGGATCGCTGCGGCCGCCGCCGTCCAGGCGGGAACGGAAATTGTCTTCATCGCAAGCCTCACAGTCCGTCGTATTTCGAGTACCCGCGCTCGTTCCAGTAGTCGGCGGGCTCCTCGGCCGAGTAGGCGATCGCGGTGATCGCCTTGATGTTCTTCAGGCCCGAGCTTCATCGGCGCGAGCAGCCGCAGCGGCGCCCCGTGCGCGACGCGGAAGGGGACTTCCCGAAAGTGCGTGGCGAGCAGCGTCTGCGGATGGCGCGCGGTCGGCAGGTCGATCGAGACGTAGTAGGGATCCGGGTTCCCGGCCGAGTCGAGGTTGACGGCGAGAATCGCAGGCGCGCCCAGCGCGCCGGGAGCCGGCGGAAACGCGCGCAGGAAATCGGCGAACCGCAACCCTCCCCACCAGGCGATGGCGCTCCAGCCCTCGACGCAGCAGAGCCGCGTGACCTGGTCATGGCGCGGGAAACCGCGACAGCAGGTCGCGCGATCGTCAGCCGTTCGACGCGGCCCGACGCGAGCCCGGAAACCGCGAGCGTCCAGGCGGGAATGTAGGCAGGGTCCGGGGTCGCCCCGTCGTAGTTGTTCCGCAGCGGCGTGGCCTGCGACTTCGAATACGTCCGGACCGAGCGGTCCGGCGAATAGAGGGCCTCGGCCACGTCGTCGTCGAACGTCAGGGCGCGGTTCAGAAATCGCTCGCGGCGCGCGGAGTCGGCTCCGAGCCGCGCCTCCACCGAATCGAGCCAGTCCCGGCAGGCCAGGCGTCAGGTGGTTCTCTCTTCGTCTCGTCGGGAAGAAGCCACCAGAAGCCTCCGGCCGCCAGAAGCGCCCCGGCCCCGAACAGGAAGAAATCGCGCCGGCTCCTGCGCCCGCACCTTCGCCGCCGGCAACTCGATCGGAATCTCCTCCGGCTCCCGCAACTGCTCCGACGATGGAAACGCCGCCGTCTCTTGGCGCGGCGCCGCTTCGCCTCCTCCTCCCGCGACGGCTGGCGGCTTCGTGCCCGTTCCGCTGCCGGATGCCACCTCCCTCTCCCCCGGGAGAGGGACGGGGTGAGGGGCTGTGCTGTCGCCAACCGCAGCTGCTTCCGGCGTTCCTGCGCCGCATGGCGCCGACTTGCCTGCCTCGGTCACCGCCGAGCACTCCTCACTGCCGTCTTGGGCCCCGCCGGCTGTTCAGTCTCGTCCATGGCCCGCTCCCAGCTCTCTCCGACCAGCCCACGATCATCGACCGGAACGTGTCCCACCCGTCGCGCGAAGACGAGGACGACGTGCGGAATCGACGAACGCGGCGAACGCCACCATCGACCCAGAAGTGCACGACGCGGGCGCCGTTGTAGTTGACGAACAGGCGCTCGAGCCACGGAAGCTGCACCGGCTTGTGAATCGCCCAGCCGCTGGCTGACGGCGAGAATGCCGAGGATCGGCATCGAGAAGTACGCCCCGCGCTGGAGCGCGTTGTACTTCTGAGGTGAGCCGGCGGATGCGGCCAGGGGCGGCGCAGGAGCTTCGCGGGAATGACCCCGATGTAGTACCGGATCATCCGCAGGGCTTCAGGCGCGTCGGACCGCCGCGGCAGGAGCGCCTGTAACCGGCGCCGAGCGCGAGGCCGAGAACGTACAAGAGGCCGTTGGCCATGAAGAGGTAGGCGAACAGCCAGTGCAGGCGCAGCGCCTGCGACAGCCGGAAGGTTCCCAGCCCGAGCCGTTCGTAGACGAAGCCGCCCGGGTCCTTGCTCGGGCCGGCGCCCGGCACGTGTTTGACCACCCAGATGCCGATGTCCGCGAGGTAGTCCGTAACTGCGGGTGACCGGGTTCGCCTCATGCTCGTACAGACCGGCGAGGCCCAGTAGATCGAGAGCCCGCTCGCGATGAGGCCGCAGCAGCAGCGGAACGTTCAACCAGTGCGACAGGCGCACGAGCGCGTGATGCTGACGACGACCCGGCGGACCGGCATCGCGACGGGACGGCCCCGGCCCGCGCGCTCATCCGACGATCCTCCGGCCGCGGCGTTCTTCCGAGAGCGGCGGTTTCTTCTCCCGCTTCCGGACAGGCGCGACGGCCGGACCGCTCCCGGGCGCTGCGCCCTTGCTCCGGCGATGCGCCGCGAGGTCCTCGAGGCAGCGGACGACGATCGCCGTCCAGCCGGTCTGGTGGCTGGCGCCGACCCCGCGTCCGGTGTCGCCGTGGAAGTACTCGTGAAACAGGACGAGGCCGCTCCAACGCGGGATCGCGGGCGAAGCGCTCGTCGCCGCCGTGGCAGGGCCGGCGCCCTCGGCGTCCGGGAGGAAGAGCGCGGCGAGGCGCTTCGCGATCTCGCGCGAAACCTGCCCGAGATTCATCCACACCCCGGATCCTGTCGGACACTCGACCCGAAGGCCGTCGCCGTAGAAATGGTGGTAGCGCTGCAGCGCTTCGACGAGCAGGTAGTTGACCGGGAACCAGACCGGGCCGCGCCAGTTGGAATTGCCGCCGAAGACGCCGGTCGTCGATTCGCCCGGGTCGTACGCGACAACGTGCTCCTGGTCGCCCACCCGGAAAGTGTACGGAGCGTCGCGATGGACCCGCGAGAGCGCGCGGATGCCGTGGGAGAAAGGAACTCTTCCTCGTCCAGGAGGTACCGCAGCACGCGCTCGCAGGCGCTCCCGCGACGGGATCGCGAGCAGCCGGTGCGCCTCGCGGTTCTCGGCGGAGCGGGCCATGTAGGAGATGTTGCACGCGAGGTCCCGCCGGTTGTCGAGGAACCACTGCATCCGCTTGCGGAAGCCCGGCAGGTTCTCGGTGACGTCATCCTCGAGGACCTCGACCGCGAAGAGCGGGATCAGGCCCACCATGGAGCGGACCTTCAGGGGAATGTTGCCGTCCGTCCGAGCGGAAGCTGGTCGTAATAGAAGCCGTCCTGCTCGTCCCAGAGACCCATTCCGCCGAGCGTGTTCATGGCGTCCACGATCGAGACGAAATGCTCGAAGAACTTCGACGCGACGTCCTCGTAGGCCGGGTCCTCGCTCGCCAGCTCGAGCGCCATCGACAGCATCGTGGCGCAGAAGAAGCGCCATCCAGGCGGTGCCGTCGGCCTGCTCGAGGTGCCCGCCCGTCGGCAGCTCGGCCGACCGGTCGAAGACCCCGATGTTGTCGAGCCCCAGGAACCCGCCGGCGAAGAGGTTCTTCCCTTCCGGGTCCTTGCGGTTGACCCACCAGGTGAAGTTGATCAGGAGCTTCTGGAAGACTCTCGCCAGGAAGACCCGGTCGCGGTTCCCCTTCGTCCCCGTGATCTTGTAGATGCGCCACGCCGCCCACGCGTGCACGGGCGGGTTGACGTCGCCGAAGGCCCACTCGTAGGCGGGGATCTGCCCGTTGGGATGCATGTACCACTCGCGCAGCAGAAGGATGATCTGCTGCTTGGCGAATTCCGGGTCGATGCGGGCAAACGGGACCATGTGGAACGCGAGGTCCCACGCCGCGTACCAGGGGTACTCCCACTTGTCCGGCATCGAGATCACGTCCCGGTTGTAGAGGTGCGTCCAGGCGGAGTTGCGGCCGTCCTTGCGTCTCTCGGGAGGCGGCGGCTGCGAGGGATCCCCCTCGAGCCAGTCCTTGACGGAGAAGTGAAAGAACTGCTTGGACCAGAGGAGCCCCGCGTACGCCTGCCGCGCGACGCGCCCTCCTCCTCCGTCAGGCCGTGGGGATGCGGGACGCATAGAAGCGCGTCCGCTTCGGCCCGGCGCGCGGCGAAAGGCGCGGTCGAAGCCGGGCCCGAACGGTTCCCGCGGCGTTTCCGAATCCGAAGAGAGGCGCAGGCGGACGACGATCTCCCCTGCCGCGGGAACTTCCAGCCGGTAGAGGGCGGCCGCCTTCGTCCCGGTGCGCGCCGGATTGACGGCGTCGCCGCGGCCGCCGACGACGTACTTCGTGGAAGGCGTCCTTGACGTGCGGCGCCGCGTTCGCGCTTCCAAAGAGGCGCGCGCGTGTTCGTCTCGTTCTCCGTGAAGAGGAGCTCCGGCGCGACCGGCGCGTCTTCGACGAAGAGCCGGAACCGGCCCATGCTCTCGTGATCGGCCACGAGCGCGCCGTTCCCTCGGCGGCGATGGAGGGCTTGCCCCAGTAGCCTTCGCCGGTCCGTCCCCACGTCCACGTGTTGCGGAACCAGAGGGTCGGGAGCAGATCGAGCCGCGCCGGCTCCGGGCCGCGATTGGCGACCGTGATCCGGATGAGCACGTCGTCCGGAGAGGTCTTGGCGTACTCCACGAAGACGTCGAAGTAGCGGTTCGCCGTCGAACACGCCCGTGTCGGAGAGCTCGAACTCGGGGTCCTGTTTCGCCGCGGCGCCGGTTTTCCTCGACGAGTCGGCCGTACGGGAAACTCCGCCTGCGGGTACTTGTACAGCGCCTTCATGTACGAGTGCGTCGGCGTCGAATCCAGATAGAAGTAGCTCTCCTTGACGTCCTCGCCGTGGTTGCCTTCCGGCCCGCTCAAGCCGAAGAGCCGCTCCTTCAGGATCGGGTCGCGCCCGTTCCAGAGGGCGATCGCGAAGCAGAGCCGCCCTTCCCGGTCGCACAGGCCGAGCAGGCCGTCCTCGCCCCAGCGGTACGGTGCGGCTGCGCGCGTGGTCGTGCGGGAAGATAGTCCCAGGCCGTCCCGTACTTCGAGTAGTCCTCGCGGACCGTCCCCCACTGCCGCTCGGAGAGATAGGGCCCCCAGCGCTTCCAGTTGCGCTCCCGCCGCGTGTCCTGTTCGGAGCCGCGTCGGCCTCGGCCGCCTCCGCGGAATCCCTCCTGCCCGCTTCTCCCCTCTCCCCCGGGAGAGGACGGGGTGAGGGCGCTCCCGGCGCCACCGCAGATCTTCCCCTCCTACCTGTCAACGCCGTTCCGATGCCGCCTCCCCTCCGCAGGTTTTCAGCTCCGCCTCGCGGCCACGGAGGCGGAGAAGGCCGCGACCGCCGTGTCGTGGATGGGCGTCGGGACCCCGCACTCTCTGCCGTAGCGGGAAACCGCGCCCGACAGGACGTCGAGCTCGTTTGGCCCTCCGCGCTCCAGGTCCAGCAGGAAGCTCGGCTTCATCCCGGCGGGCAGGGCCGCCATCCTCTCCAGGACCTGTTCCTCTTCGCCGGCGGCAAGCGCAACCCCGCGCGCCCGCGCGACGGCGGCGATCTCGCGCGCCGCGCGCTGGAGGAGGAGTCCGCCCTGCGGCGCGTCCCGGACCGGCCCGATCGACGCCCGCGCGAGGCCGCACGCGGCCGCGAGCGTCGTCAGAAAAAGGAACTTCCGCCAGAGGTCGACCGCGATGTCCTCCGAGACACGCGCGTCCGCTCCGGTCTCGCGGAACAGCGCCGCCACGCGCTCGGCGCGCTCCGACGATCCCCGCCGCGCTCCCCGACGACGACGCTCCGGAAGGGGCTCTTCCGCGTGATCACTCCCGGAGCGGTCTTCTCGACGCTGATCACCGCCAGGCCCGCGAGCATCCGATCCGGCGGGACCCCGAGCGCCGCGAGCGACTCGAAGGCCTCGACGCCGTTCAAGAGCGGGAGCACATCCGAGCCGCCTTCGGCCAGCCTCCGCACGGCCGGCGCCACTTCCGCGAGCGAGTAGCTCTTGACGGCGACGAGCGTCGAGGTCCGCCGGCAGGAGCTCCGCCGGATCGTCCGTCGCGCCGACCGCGCGCGGTCCAGGCGCCTTCGGGCTCCCGGACCTCGAGTCCCCGGGACCGGATGGCGTCCCGATGCTCGCCGCGGGCGAGCAGGACGACCTCGTGCCCGGCGCGCGCCATGGCTCCCCCGAAGTACCCGCCGACTCCGCCCGCCCCGACGATCGCGACTCTCATGGGTCAGCGCGCGGCGCGTTGAGGACGTACTTGCAGGCCGGGCAGGTGTGGAACTCCGCCGACGGCGTCACCTCGGACCCGGCATCGGCGGCGGGGTCGATCTTCTCGGCGTGGAAGTTCATCGGCCCGCCGCACCGCGGGCAGAGCAGCCGGCCGGAAGGAGAAGTCTTCCCGTCTCTGTCTTCACTCATGATCGGCACTCCAGGGCGACGCTCTCGCGTCCGTAGCGAAGCACCTTCGCCATCCATATCAATTCCTTCGCGAACTTGTGGATGCGCTTGACGTACGCGGGGTCGAGCGGCTGGCCGTCCGGGCCGAAAGAGCTTCCGGACGTTGGAGAAGTTCCCGTCCCAGAAGATCGTGACGAGGCCGAGCTCGCGCATCACCGGCAGAAGGTTCTCGATGACGCGCGTCCCGCCGAAGCCTCCCGCCGAGACGCCGCAGATCCCGACCGGCTTGTGAATGTATTCCTTCAGGTTCGTGTCGAGCACGTGCTTCAAGAGGCCGGGGTAACCGTGGTTGTACTCGGGAGCGACGATGACGAAGCCGTCCGCGCGCATGCAGAGCTCCGAGAACGCGGGATCCTTGATGTCCTCGCCGGCGCCGGTGACCGGCAGGGGCAGGTCCCGCACGTCCACGAGCATCGTCTCGACGCCGGGCCAGAGCGCCAGCTGCGCTCGTCACGAACTCGCGCCACCGGCTGGCTCCAGCGCTCCTGCCGCGGCGTGCCGAGGATGACCGGGAGGAAGAGCGGCTCCGCGAGAGAGCTCAACGTCACGCTCCGCCAGAACGACGCGGTCCAGGCGCAGCGCCTCGCCGACCGACCAGGCCTGGAAGGGACAGCCGCGCGGCGTGTGCGGCGGTCGCCGTCGGCGATCTCCGGAGATGGCCGAGGCCCGCCGCGTCCATGTGGCCGGAGGAGCGGCTCGAGGAATCTCGCGCGCGCCTCCCGCTTCGCCGCCGCGGTCCCTCCCCGCACGCGCACCCAGGCTTCGACGAAAGGCCCGGCGAGCCATGGCCACACCGTCCCCTGGTGGTAGGCGCCGTCCCGCTCGGCGACGCCGCCCTGCGTAGCGGCCCACGTAGGCCGGGTCGTCCGGCCGCGAGCGACCGGAGTCCCGAGCGGCGTCCAGAGGCGCGCTTCGACCGCGTCCACGACGCGCCGCGCCCGGTCCCCTTCGAGAGCGCGAAGGGCAGCCCTCCGACGGCGAAGATCTGGTTGGGACGAAAACGCGCGTCGGCGGTTCCGGCGACGTGACCGCAGTCCACGACGTCGTAGAGGAAGCGGCCCTTCGCGTTCCAGAAACGCGCGGCGAAGGACGCCGCCGCCTTCTCCGCCGAGTCCGCTCGGCCGCCGCGAGAGGCGGTCGCCGATCTTCAAAGCGCGTTGATCCACAGCGCCTGCACTTCGACCGGCTTGCCGATGCGCGGCGTCACGACGCGTTTGCCGACCTTCGCGTCCATCCACGTCAACTGCACGCCCGGCACGCCGGCCGCGAGCAGTCCGTCGGTGTCGGCGCGGATCCCGTAGCGCGTCCCGCGCGAATACCCTCGAGGATCGCCTCGACCGCCCGAGTCGAGCGCTTCGCGGTCCGACGCCGGCACGCGGCGGCCCGCCCGATCGGACGCCTCGAGGTAGTCGTGAACGGCCACGACGTACCAGAGCGAGGCGTCCACGGAGTTGTACTCCGGCGCGTCTCCCTGTCCGGAAAGCGGTTGGGGAGCATCCCCTCGGAGACGTGCCCCGCCCACTCGAGCAGGATCTCGCGGGCGTCGTCGAGCCGCCCCGTGGCCAGGCACAGGCCGCGGAGCGCGATGAACGTGTCGCGCCCCCAGTCGGTGAACCAGGGGTAGCCGGCCAGCGATCGTTTTCCCGTCGCCGCGGCCCACGATGTAGTCGTCGGCGGCCGCGCTCGAGGCGCGAAGAGAAACTGAACCGGCGGCGCCTGCTCCTCGATCCGAAGCCGCCGGGCGATCAGGACGGCGTCGTCCTCACCCGCGGGCGGCTCGGTCGAGAGGAGGATCACCGCCTCGCTCCTTGGAGAGATCGAACCGGAAGACGCCGGGCGACGCGAGGTCCTCGGTCGCAGTCGAGGCCGCGCGCCTTTTCCTCCGAATAGAGGAAGTTGCGGTACCAGAGCGGCTCGTGCGAGTACGACCCGTTCGTCGCCACGTTGACGGCCGGGCACGCCGTCGTAGGGAATCCACAGCCAGCCGTAGCCCCGCCTCTGCGGCTGGAAACGGAAGGCCGGGTTCTCGTGGTGGAGCGCGTGGTAGTCGCGCCCGGAAAAGAGCAGGCGCACCGAGAGCGACACGTCCAGACTCTCCTTCGGGAGAGCCGCCAGACGAGCGCCGTGGCGCCTGTCCGGCGCGAGGCGAAGACTTCCTGCTGAGACGCGCACGCCGTCTCCGACGACGGAAGGTCCAGGTAGGCCAGGGGTCCGCCTCGAAGCTCTCGATCCGCGACGCGCCGTCCGGGATGGATGACGTCCGGGCGCATAGGCCTGCGAGGAGATCGGGTAGCGGCCGTCCGGCGTCTCCACCGAGGCCTCGAAGCCGTTGACGAGGACGAAGCGCCCGGAGGGAGGCGCCGCCGCCGCGAGGAGCAGCGCGTGATAACGGCGCGTCCGCACGAGGTCCGCGGTGCCCGGACGCGAAGCCGCCCGTCCCGTCGGCCTCGAGCCACTCCGAGCCCGGAACCGGCGGGCCGCCCGAGCGTCGGTCCGTCCCAGCCGGAATCACGGCTTCACTGTATGTGCATCGTCGACGGTCGAGATCACCGACCTAACGAAGGCAAAAGAGCGAGCAGCGGCCCCGCCGCGACCCCGGCCAGGAGGTGGACCAGGTACCGGGCCCGGCGGAGAGAACCGGAGAACCTCGTCCGCGCCGCGGCGAGGATTTCCCCGACCAGCGCCTCGGGCATGTCGGCCCTCGGCCGGGGCGCGGAACGCCTCGCGGGCAAGCTCGATGGTCGCCAGGTAGCTGCGCCCGTAGGCGGCACAGGACTCGCAGCCTGCGAGGTGGCGCTGGATCTCCCGGCTGGCCTTCGGGGCGAGGCTCCCGCAGGAGAGCTCGCCCAGGCGCGCGATCAGGCCGCGGCAGGTCAAGAGGAGAGCGCTCCCCGGAAATGCGGCTCGAGCAATCCCCGCAAGGGCCTGGCGCGCGCGATGCAGGCGGATCTTGACGGCGTTCGCCGTGACCCCCAGCGACCGCGCGGCCTCTTCCGTCGAGAGCTCCTCGATGTCGCGCAGCAGGAGCACGGTCCTGTAGCTGTCCGGGAGTCGGTCGATCGCCGCGCGCACGATCGACGCGCGTCTCCTTCCGCGCGAGCAGCGCTCTCGGCCGAGCCCGTCCCACTCCGGTGTCGGGTGGTGGACCTGGTGGCCATCCGCCTCAAACTGCGGCAACAGCTCTTCGATCGGGGCCTCGGGTTTGCGCCGGCGCGTCCGCAGCCGCATGCAGACAGGCGTTGACGACGATCCGGTGCAGCCACGTCGAGAGGCGGGAGCCCTGGTCGAAGCGGTCCAGCGCGCGGATACGCCGAGAGGAAGCCTTCCTGACGGCGTCGCGGGCCTCCTCCTCGTCGCGCAGGAACCGCCGGGCGACGGAAAGCAGCCGGCCGCCGTGGTCGCGGACCAGGCTGCTCGAACGCCGCTTCATCCCCGCTCCGCAGGAGGGTAACGAAGCTCCGCTCCGAGTCCTGATCGTGACGGCCCTCCGCGGCGTCCCGGGCACGAGCGTCATTTCTCGCCTCGACGCGCCGACGAGGATCGCCGCCACGAGATCCGCGGGGACTTCGGCTCCGACGGGACCATCCAGATCGTCGCAGGCCGCCTTGCCGAGAGCGATCGTCATCCTGTAGGTCGCGAGATAGTTGACGCAGGAGTCGCAGACGGACAGGTGCCGCTCGAATTCGGCCACGCGCTCGGGAGGCAGCTCCCCGTCCAGGTAGAGATGGAGGAACTCGATGAACTCCCGGCACGTGATGGTACGGCTCCCTGATTCATTCGCAGTTCCGTTCGGAGCAAGACTATTCTCATCCGTTCCTTGATGCCAGACGGACCCGAAAGGTGTCGCGCGTTTGGTAGGCTTCGGCTCGATGACGCTCGGGGACCGGCGAACGACGCCATGACGGCACTGGCGGTAGTGCGAGCGGCGCGCCGGGCCCGTTCTCGTGACCGGCGCGGCCGGGTTCATCGGCTACCACGTCGCCGAGGCCTGCTCGCCGCGGGGCGAAACGGTCCTCGGGCTGGGACAACCTGAGCCCCTACTACGACGTCGCGTTGAAGGAGGCGCGCCTGGACCGGCTGCGCGCCCGGCCGGGCTTCGAGTTCGCGCGAGTGGACGTCGGCGACCGGACGGCGGTCGCGGCGCTCTTCGAGAGCAAGCGCCCGAGCCGCGTGGTCCACCTGGCCGCCCAGGCGGGCGTGCGCCACTCGCTACGCCACCCTCACGACTACGCCGCACAGCAACCTCGTCGGTTTCGTCAACGTGCTCGAAGGGCTGCCGGCAGATCGGCGTCGAGCACCTCGTTTACGCCTCGTCCAGCTCCGTCTACGGATCCAACGCGCGCATGCCCTTCTCCGAGCACGACCCCGCGGATCACCCTCTCGCTCTACGCCGCGACCGAAGCGGTCCAACGAGCTCATGGCGCACAGCTACGCGCATCTCTTCGGGATCCCGGCAACCGGATTGCGGTTCTTCACCGTGTACGGACCCTGGGGCCGCCCCGACATGGCGCTCTTTCTCTTCACGCGGGCGATCCTGAGCGGGGAGCCGATCGAGCTCTTCAACGAAGGAAGGATGACGCGCGCATTCACCTACATCGACGACGCGGTCGGAGCGGTCGCGAGCCTTCTCGACAAGCCGCCCGCGCGCGAGCCCGCGTGGGATCCGCGAGCGGCCCGACCCGGCGCGTCAGCTCCGCGCCGCACCGGATCGTGAACGTCGGAAGCCCGGGAACCCGTCGATCTGCTGCGCTGCGTCGCCCTGCTCGAGGAGTGCCTCGGGCGCACCGCCGTCAAGAAAACGCTCCTTCCGATGCAGCCCGGCGACGTCGAAGCCACGGCCGCCGACACCTCCGGACCTCGAAAAGCTCGCCGGCTCCCTCCCGGCACGCCACTGGACGTCGGAATCCGCCGCTTCGTGGACTGGTACCGCGCCTACTACTCCGCCTGACGCCCCGAATTTCGGAATAGCAATCCCTCGATCGCCTTCCGGGAACAGAATATGCGAGGTGGCGAGAGGGATCCCCCAGCAGCCCTGACGGAAGCGAGGCAGTTGTGAGATATGCGCTCCCGGCTTTCCCGGGATCGGAATCGTGCTCCTGGTCCTCCTCGGCGCAAGTTCTTCGGTTCCCGCCTCCGGTCAGTCCGCGCTCACGATATCCAAGAGCGCCCCGGCGTCCGTCGTTTCCGGGCAGAACCTCACGTGGACGCTGACCTACGGCAACCTCGGGGCGTCGAGCCTCACCGAACGTCGTGGTTACCGACACGGTGCCCGCCGGCACGACCTTCGTCTCCGCGACCGGCGGCGGCGCCTTCTCTTCCGGGGTCGTAACCTGGAACATCGGGGCCTCTGAACGCCTTCGTCACAGGCCAGACCGTTTCCTTCACGGTCGACGCTCGACCGCGGCCTCGGGCAGCATCAACAACACCGACTATGCGATTGCCGGGCGAGCAGCGTCTCGCCGGTCACCGGCTCGCCCGTGACGACGGCCGTGACCCCGGCCGGCTCCATCGGCGCAGACGACTGTCGGCAACATCGTCGCGAACCCGAACTCCTCCGACGCCTTCGTCTTCCCGATCCCGTACACGGACGTCAACCTGGCAGGCCCCGCGACCTACGCCGGCAGTCTGACGACGGCCACCTTCGGGTGGTCGGCCATCGGCTGCGCCCAGGCGCTCAAGTTGAAGTTCTTCCGTCCTTCCGGCCGGGATCTCGTTTTCTCGCCGAGCGCGGCCCGTTCGACAGCTTCCCGACGACCGTGACGCTTTCGCCGCCGGTGCCGATCCAGACGGGCGACCTCATCGGGGTCTCCCACCTGACCAACTGCGGGCAATCCGGTGGGAGCATTTCCCGGCGCCGCGGCGGGTTACATCGCCTTCGCCGGGGACGTGGGCACGACGGTCGCGCTGTCCAGCGGAAAGGCCACGGCGAACTTCACCCTGGCGGTCGAGGCCTCAGGAGTCGCGAGCGAGAGCGCGCAGGGCATTGTTCCCGTCATCGCCTCGATCCCGGGCGTGCTTCCGTCGCTCTTCAAGACCGGTTTTCAAATGCACAACTCGACCGCGTCGCCGCTCGCCGGCCGCCTCGTCTTTCACCCGCAGGGAGCCGCCGGATCCGGCGCCGATCCCTCCTCGCCTACTCCCCTGGCGGCGGGCCAGACGCAGTCCTCGACGACCTGGCTCCGGCGATGGGGCTCGCCGGGCCGCGCATCGGAAGCCTCGACATCGTGACGCCGATCGGGGACCCCGCGCCCGTCGTCGCCGCCCGCGTATTCAACGACGGAGGCGCCGGCGGCACCACGGGTTCACGATGAGCGCGGCCTCTCTCGATTCCCTCCTCCAGGCCGGAGACCACGGTGTGCTCTTCACCCCGGCGGACGTCGGACGCTTCCGGATGAATATCGGAGTCCGTACCGGGCCCTCCGGGCGCCGCGATGACCGTGACGAGACGCAGCGCGGCGGCACCGTCCTCCAGACGCTCACCAAGACCTACGCTCCCAACTTCTTCAGAGCAGATCTCGGCCGCCGAATTCCTGGCGACCTCGCCCTTCGGCGCCAGCGACTCGATCACGATCCTGATGACCTCCGGCTCCGCGATCGTGTACGGCGTCACGGCAGACAACGCGACGCAGGATCCGAGCATCCAGTTCGCAACGAAGGCCCGTAATGGCTCGTCGACGGTTCATGATCGCGACGCGAGCGGGCACCTGCCGGGCTCGCGATCGTCCGCAAGAGGTCATGCGCCGCTAGGATGCATAAACGAGGGTCGCTGGCGAAGGCGTGGGCTCGAAGGAGATGCTGGCGAACCCGGCCTCCCCGAGCCAGGCCTCGTAATCCGCCCGCCTCCACGTCGAGCCCTCCCGAGTGCGCAGCAGCATCTCCGATCGGAAGAGGAAGCGGGAAGCGTGGGCCGGAACGATCGTTATCCACGACGAAATCCGAGATCAGAAGAGTGCCGCCGGATTTCAAGGCCCTTCGGAACTTCTTGAAGATGGCTATGTTGCTCGCCGGGGACTCCTGGTGAGCGATGTGCGAGATACACGCCGATGTCATGCTCGGCGGTTCCGAAATCTGCCGTATGGAAGTCGCCGTCAACCGTTCGGAAACGCCTCGGCGACTCCGTGCCGGCTCACGAAGTCGCGCGCGATTCGGGCGTTGACATTTGCTCCAGTCGACCTGTGTCGCGCGGGCCTCGCTGCGGTTCAAGCTCTCCAGCCAGATCGCCGGTGACCCTCGAGCCGCCGCCCACGTCGAGAATCAGAGATCGGGCCGGCCCGGGCGGCGGGCTTTCAGCACCTCAGCCGCGGCGGCGAACGACCGGGATCGAGCAGCACGACGATGGCAGGCACGAGCTCTTCCCAGAGCGGGTTCTCCGCGACGTCGGTTGTGAATTTCATCAGCGCCTTGGGGCTGCCGGTCCGAGCGATTTCAGGGGAGCGCGGTCCATTCGGGAAGGTCGGCCAAACTGCACCTTCGAAAACCCCCGGCGTAGTGCGGGCTTGCCCTCGACGAGGAACGAGGCGGCGTCGGGAGCGTCCCGGCACAACTCCCTTCCCGACACCGTCAGGAGCCCGGAGACCGACGAGACCGTCAGAGCAGGGGTCCCGGCGCCCGCTGCGAAAGCCCCGCCTTGCTCGCGGCGGCCTCCACCGTGTCAGTCCCGCCTTCGATGTGCGTGAAGATCGCGTGGATGACTCCTGCGGCAAGGATCCCCGCCCCAGCCTCCCGTGGTGAGCTGCATGATCCCGCTCGGAGTGCTCGGTCTCGATTTTTCGTTCAAAGTCCTGCCTCCTCTTTGACTAAAGCACGGCAAGGGAACGACCAGCGGCCCATCCGAGAGGGGGCTGCCAGGGTTGACGTGGATTGGCGGGGCCGACGGGACTCGAACCCGCGACCTTCGGCGTGACAGGCCGACGATTCTAACCAGCTGAACCCCACGACCCCGCGGAACAGCGGCGCATCGTGCGCGAGATCAGCCACACCCCGTGCCAGCGGAGAGGGCCGAAGCACGCGGCCGGCCCGCGGCTGAAAGTCACGTTTTTCCGGGCATTTCGTCCCCGGAAAAGACGTGGCCTCGTCCCGAAATGCGCGCGTAGGCGTAGCGGGCTGTGCTCTACTGTCTCCTCTGCCGTGCCGGGCTCGAATGCGAGGCGCGTCCGCGGGCCTTGGCGGTTTGCGGCAGCGCTCTTCTTCGCGGCGGCGGGCAGCCGCCTGTCGGGCGACTGGCTCCGCGCTCAACCCCGCGACGCCGATCGCGCAGTACGGGCGCGATGTCTGGGACAGCGACTCGGGCCTGCCGCAGAACTCCGTGGACGCGATCCTGCAGACGCGGGACGGATACCTGTGGCTCGGCACGCAGGAAGGGCTCGTGCGGGTTCGACGGCGTGCGGTTCACGATCTTCGATACGCGCAATTCGCACGCGATGCACGACGACTGGGTCAAAGCGCGCTTTGCAGGAGACCAGCGATGGCTCGCTGTGGGTCGGCACGCAGGCCGGGCTCCTGCGCTGGAAGAACGGCGCCTCTGTCGGAGAGGCAGCCCGCGCGGCGTTCTCTCCGCGCCGTCGTGACGGAGCTCTACGAGAGCCGCGAGGGCGTCCTGTGGGCGGCGACGAGCCAGGGGGCTCGCGCGCGTCAGCGGCGAGGAGGTCCGGATTCCGGGACGGAAGACGGCCTCCGCGACCGTCTCGTGCAGGCGATCGGCGAAGACTCCGGCGGCAATCTCTGGTCGGGATCGCGCGGCGGTCTCGCGCGGTTCGAGGTCTGCCGCTTCACCATCCCGCCGGGCTCGCGCGAGCTGCCCGGCGCCGGCGACCGCCATCGTCACGGACCCGCGGGGCGGCTTCTGGATCGGCACGGGCAAGGGGCTCGCGGTGCGGAACGACGGCGCGACGCGCGTCTACGGCGCGGCCGACGGGCTCGTCAGCCCGCGGGTGCAGGTCCTGTACCGGGACCACGAGGGCACGCCTGGGTCGGAACCGCGCGGCGGCCTCTTCCGTTTCGACGACGGCCGCTTCGTGCGCTCCTCCCGCGACGGCGGCGGCCTTCAGCAACGAGGTCGACGCGATCTGCGAGGACCGGGAGGGAAGCCTCTGGGTCGGCACGCGCGACGGCGGATTGAATCGCCTGAAAGACGAGAGGATCGCCAACTACACGGTCCGGCAGGGGCTCTCCGACGACCGCGTCTGGAGCGTCTTCGAGGACCGCGCCGGCAACATGTGGGCGGGCAGCGCGGACGGGAGCCTCCCGGCTCGCTCCGAGGCCGCGGCGTTCGCGTTCGTCGCCAACCTCGGCGCGCCGCGTCGCGCGCGATCGACCGGGACAATCGAGGGCGACCTGTGGGTGGGAACGCGCGGCAACGGCGTCTACCGGCTCCACGGAAAGCAGATTCAACGCTACACGTCCGCCGAGGGGCTCCGGGGAACCTGGGTGCCGGCGATCTGCGCGGACCGGCGCGGCGGCGTCTGGATCGGCACGGCGGGCGCGGGGCTCCACTACTTCAAGGACGGGAGGTTCACCGTCTACACGGAGAAGCGCGACGGGCTCGCTGACGAGCGGGATCTTCTCCCTCTTCCAGGACCGCGGCGGGGCCCTGTGGATCGGGACCTTCGGCGGCGGCGGCGTCGGCCGCTTCGACGAACGGCAAGTTCGTGAACTTCACGACGCGCGACGGCCTCGCGCACGACATCGTCATGTCGATCTTCGAGGACGCCGCCGGGACGTTACTGGTTCGGCACGCGCGGAGGATTGAGCCGATGGAAGGCGGGTCGGTTCACGACCTACCGGCAGAAGGGAAGGCCTCTTCCACGACGCGGTCCAGAAGGTCCTCGCCGACGATCACGGCTACCCGTGGCTGACGAGCAACCACGGCATCTTCCGCATCCGCTCGGCGGAGTCTGGACGCGGCGGCGACGGGACACGGCCGGACCCCTGCACCCGATCGGCTTCACGACCGCCAACGGGATGCGCGGAGCGTCGAGTGCAACGGCAGCCAGCACGGCGGATTCCGCAAGCCGGGACGGCCGCCTTGTGGTTCGCGACGTTGAAGGGGCCTCGCCATGCGCGGACCCGCGGCGCATCCGTCTGAACACGGTCCCGCCGCAGGTCGTGATCGAGTCGGTCTCCGCGGGCCTCCACAGCCTTTCACCGGAGAAGGGCCTCGACCTTCCTCCGTCGATGCGCGCACCTCGAGTTTCAATACTCCGCGCTCTCCTTCCGCAATCCGACGGCGCTCCGCTTCAAGTACCGGCTCGAGGGCTTCGACGAGGGGCTGGATCGACGCCGGCGCGCGGCGCGTCGCCTACTACACGAACCTGCCGCCCGGCCGGTTCCGGTTCCAGCGTCGAGGCCTGCAACGAGGACGGCGTCTGGAGCCGCGACGGCGGCGTGCTCGCCGTGACGCTTCAGAAAGCGATCCCCGAGACCAGAGCCGGCTTCCGCGTCTCTGCCTCCTCGCCGCGGCGGCCGCCGCGTCGGGCCTTCCACCGCATCCGCGTGCGGCGGCTCGCGGCGCACGAGCGCTCTGCGGACGGCGGTCGTCGAGGCCCGGCTCTCGACCCTCCAGGCCCAGCTGCAGCCCCACTTCCTCTTCAACGCTCTGAATTCGCTCCTGCCCGCTGGTCGGCCGGGAGCCGGGGCGGGCCAAGCGCATGATCGTGCGGATCGCGGATCTCCTCCGCTCGAGCCTCCGCTCGGAGACGCGGCCGCTCGTGACGCTCCAGCAGGACCTCGACGATCCTCGAGCAGTACCTGGAGATCGAACGGATGCGCTTTCACGACCGCATCCAGATCGAGATCGACGCGGACGATCCGCGCGCGCTCGGCCGACGTCCCGAGCTTCATGCTCCAGCCGCTGGTCGAGAACGCCATCAAGCACGCGGCGGACCCGCGCACGGGCCGCGTCCGGATCGGCGCGTCCTCGCGCGCGCCGAGGGCGGGAAGCTCTCGCCTCAAGATTCGCGACGACGGCCCCGGCTTCGGCGAGGACTCCGGAAGCGGCTTCGAAGGGGATCGGGTTGCGCAACATCCGGCCGGCGGCTGGAGACCCTCGTATCCCGGCCAACACGTCCTCGACGCCTGAGCAATCCCGCGGACGGCGGCGGAGAGATCTTCATCCAGATCCCGCTCTCGCACGAGATCGCCGCAGTCGCTCGACGCCGAGTCCTATCCAGAACCTGTCGTCCGGTTAGCACGGACCGGCGCAGTCGTGCCGCCCGGGCAGCAACGGACTGGGACGTGGGGACTGGGGGACTGGGTGTTGCTTGATCTCCTCCTCGTCTTCCCAATCCCCAGTCTCCCAGTCCCCAGTCTACGTCCCTCAAAACCCAGGACCCGTCCTCGGACGATTGACCGCGCGCCCGGAATGCGGACGAACTTGCCGCCATGGCGTCGCTCCCCGAGACGATCTCCTCGACGAGGACTGAGCGCGTCGATGCGGCGCGCGAGGATCCGGACGCGCTGCGGCTGATCGCGCGAAGCCGAGGCGCTCGGCATTCCGTGGACGGCGCGTGCTGACCCAGGAGATCCTCGCGGAAGGGACGCTCCAGCGCTTCTCGGACCGGACATCGCGGAGCCGCCGCTGTGGCGAGCCCTGTGCCTCATCCCGAACTCGCTCTTCCATTCGTGGAGGATCACGGAATCTCGTGGACCGGCTGTCCTGGGAAGCCTCGGCGCAGGGAGCCGCGGCGGCCGCGAGGCGCGAGCTCGCCACGCTCTTCGAGAGCCTGACCGGTCCCCGCGCGCGGCACCGGACCTCGGAGACGAGCCTCGCCAAGCACTACTGGTTCGCCTACCACCGGGTCCTCGAGCTCCAGAGCGTGGCGCTGGCCGCCGAGAAGCGTCCTGGACGAAGGGGCCCTCCGCGTTTCGCGCGTCGTGCGAGCTCACCGGCTGCGGACGCCGCGACGCCGAATGGGCGGCCGCGCGCGCCACGTCGCCCACGCGGTCCCCATGCCCTGGACGACGCCATGGCGCGCGCGCGCGCAAGAAGGCTTCGAGATCCCTCCGGCCGAGACGGAGCTCGCCGCGTTCTCCCGCCTCCGCCGCTTCGTCCGCCGCCACCGCCTCCTGCGGCCAGCCGACAGTCCACAGACGCAGCGCCGACAAGGCCAACCAGCCGACACGCCAGCCTAGTCATCGAGGACCGTGCGACGCACGTCCGTCGATGCGAGAGGGCACGACAGATCCTGGGCTCCCCTCCTGGATCGCGAGGAGCGAAGCGACAGCGGCTGCCGGACGAGTCGGGGTCAGCTGCTTCGTAGGTGACGGGATCGACAGCCCGTCCCCGCTCGTCGACTGTCGACTGTCGACCTCCCCTAAGCGGTTCCGCGGCGGAAGGCCTTCAGCTTGTACTTGTAGGTGTTGCTCAAGGGTCAGGCGGGTGCCGTCCTTCAGTGTCACGGCGGTAGTCGCCGCTGAACCAGGGGGTGAGCTCTGATCCGGATCGATGTTGACGATCGTCGAGCGATGGATGCGCAGGAACCGGGCCGGGTCGAGGCGGCCTTCGACTCCCCGCCGTCGTGTCGTGGTAGACGTGGGTCGCCGGCGCCGACGTGCAGCGCCACGTTGTTGCGCTGCGACTCGATCCAGTCGATGTCCGTGACCCGGAGAAAATGGCTCTTCCCTTCGTTCTTGATCAGGAGCCAGTCCGCGTACCGATGCTTTCGTCGAGCGCCGTCAGCAGCCGCGTCGCGAGGTCCCCGGACTGCCGGTCCCGGACGTGCGTCTTGATGCGCACGAGGGCGTCGTGCAGACGCTCGGTGAAACCGGGCTTGCAGGAGATAGTCGATCGCGTTGACCTCGAACGCCTGCAGCGCATAGCGGTCGAAGCGCCGTCAGGAAGATGACCGCGGGCGGCGGCCGGTTCTCCAGCATCCGCAGTGACGCCGAAGCCGTCCATGCCCGGCATCTGGATGTCCAGGATGAGCAGATCCGGTTTCTGGCTGTCGATGGCCTCGACCGCCTTGAAACCGTCCTCGCACTCCGCGACGATGTCGGATGTGCCCTCGTCCTCGCGCAGCTGCTCCCGCACCCACTCCGGCGCGCCAGGGGCTCGTCGTCCACCACCACCGTGCGTGATGCTCATGCCTGGTCCCTCCGTTTTCGCCAGGCTTTCTCTCATTCTACGGTCCGTGCCAGCGCAAGGTTCTGGCCAGTGTTGCGGCGCGGCCGCCTGCCGCCGTCTCCGATGCGAAGGCGATCCGGCTCCGGCAGGGACGAAGGCCCCGATTTCATGGACAACACCTTCTGAAACCGACCCCGAGCGTTTCGCAGACTCCCGCTTCTCGCCGAAGCCAGTCTCCGCGCGCGTTCGCGCCGGCGAATCCAACGCGTTGGTGCGGTCCTTACAATTTTGAATCGTCCCCGCGCTAGCACTCGCCCGGCGAAATCCACGACCCGTACTTCCGGGCGCCCGGCCGATCCACGATTTCCTCCGCCGCGTTTTCCCGCACCGGACTCGCGAAACGAGCCTGGCGAGGAACTTCCGTCCCGCTTCCGCGACTTCGCCATCGCGCGACGACGGCTGCATGCCGTCTCCTCTCCATGCGGCTCGCGACGACTCATCCGCCGGAGAGTCAGAGTGAGTCGCGCGCCGCCATGGCCATCGCCGCTGACGCAGCGAGACTCTCGAGACGCGCGCCGTCTTACAAATCCAGGTTATTGATTGTTACAACGGCGCATTGGATCGCGCGCTTTCCGCGCCGCTAAACCGTCCCACTTTTTGAGGTGTCCGTCTCCGCGAGAGGCACGCTCGTACCGCGCTCCTCCGACAGCGGCCCGTGGCAACGGAGTTGCTTTGTAACAGCCGCGATGACAACGACTTTTGGGCGTTCGTTCCAACAAAGGAGAACACGTGACGCGCTATGCATCGGACCGACTCAGACAACACTGACTCTCACCGAAAGGAGGACTCATGGTCTCGACTCAGAATCGGCATCGGGATCCTGGCGCTGCGCGAGCTCTGCTTCCGGCGGCGTTCGCCTCCGGTCAGGCGAGCACGGGCAACATCTATGGCAAGGCCGTCGACGAGCAGGGAGGCGCCCTGCCCGGAGTCTCGGTCACGTTGACCGGACCGGGCGCGCCGCTGACGACGTTCACCGACGCGCGGGGGACTTCCGCTTCCTGAGCCTCTCGGTCGGCTCCTATTCCTGACCTGACGCTCCAGGGCTTCCTCGACGGTGACTCGCGACGGCGTCGTCGTCAACCTGGGGCAGAACACCAACCTGACGGTGCCGCTGAAGCTGTCGTCGGTCACGGCGGCGGTCACCGTCTCCGGCGAGACTCCCGTGATCGACACGCGCAAGGCCAATCCACGGGAGCCGAACTACCAGCTCAGGAGCTGAAGATCGATCCCGACGGGCCGCGACCCGTGGGTCATCCTCCAGCAGGTGCCCGGCGTCCAGATGGACCGCCTGAACATCGCCGGCAACCAGAGCGGCCAGCAGTCGGCCTACATCGGGATGGGCACCGACACGACGCAGAACGCGTTCAACATGGACGGCGTCACGATCACGGACATGGCCGCGCCTCGGCTCGTCGCCCACCTACTACGACTTCGACCAGTTCCAGGAAATCCAGGTCGCGACCGGCGGCCCGGATCCGTCGATCGCGGTCCCGGGCGTCACGCTCAACATGGTGACCGAAGCGCGGCTCGAACGAGCCGCACGGCTCCGCCCGGGCTACTTCTACTTCACCGGGCGAGCTGCAGGCGAACAACGCGCGCCGCAGGAGGCCAAGCACCAGGCGGATCTGGGCTTCTTCGGACCGAACGTCAACAGCGAGCAACATCAACAAGAACGTAGACCGCGATCCTGCACCGGTCGGCTGCCAGGCGGAGCGGCCGGCATCCAGGACTACGGCGTCGAGGCCGGCGGCTCTGCTCTGGAAGGACCGCGCCTGGCTCTGGGGCAGCTACGGCCGCAAGGAAATCCCGCTGACCAAGCTCGGCGGTACGACGGACACGACGCTTACCTCGACGACTACGCCGGGCAAGCTGAACATCCAGCCGATCGACTCCAACAGCGCGACCGTCTTCTCACTTCCGCGGCGGAAAGTCGAAGCTCGGGCGGTCGGCCGGCCCCACGCGGCCGCAGGAGACCTCGGTGGACCAGACGGGCCCGACGACCATCTGGAAGGGAGTCAGGACTCGCCAGGTCTTCTCCGCCGAACTTCATCGCGGACGGCGTCCTACGACTACACGCGCGGGCGGGTTCAGCCTCCCGCCGCAGGGAGGCTTGCTGAACTCCGGACGACCAACGTGTACCAGGACCCGAACCTCGTCTACCACCGTTCCTTCTCCGTACAGCGTCTTCTACCGGCCCCAGCACTCAGGTCACCAGCGAACTCGTCGCTCTTCTTCAACACGGGCGCGATAGGGCCATGAGATCAAGGCGGGCTTCGGCTACCGCAACGCCCTGATCACCAGCTCAGACGTTCTGGCCCGGCAACGGGATCCGGCCAGCGAGCAGCTCGTCGTCCGCGCGGGCGTCTGCCCGACCGGCTGCGCGGTCGCCGACATCTTCCGGCCGGCGATCGTCGCCACCGAGTACACAGTACTACGAACGCGCTTCATCGAGCGACACGATGACGTCCGGCAACCTGACGGTCACGCGCCGGACTGCGCTACGACGTACCAGTACGGCAACAACACCGGCTTCGAGCATCGCGGCCAACCGGCGCTTCCCCAACCTCGTCCCCGGCCTGAACTACAACGGCAGCCCGGTCGAGTTCACGTGGAAGACCTTCCAGCCCCGGCGTGGGCGTCAACTACGCCCTCGGCGCCAGGAACGGAAGACGCTCCTGCGGGCCTCGTACTCGCGCTACGCCGACCAGCTCGGCGGATCGATCGTCACCTGGGACAACCCGCCGGCGGCGGCGGCCTCGGCGGCCTCGCAGTACGTCTGGACCGACCGCAACGGCAACCACAACGTGGATCCGGGCGAGCTCGGCGCGTTCGTCCAGGACCTCGGCGGCTTCAACCACAACGATCCCAACGCGCTCTGGCTCCGCCAACAGTCATCGACCCGAACCTGAAGGCCCCCTGACCGACGAGTTCCAGCTGTCCGTCGAGCACCAGACTCATGGCGGATTTCCGGGATCGGCCTGACGGGGACCTATCGCAAGCGCACGCGCCTCATCTGGTCTCCCTATATCGGGATCAGCGCGGAGGACTACACGCACCATCGCGGCGACGGGGCTGCCCGGCTACGACCTCACCCGGCAACCGGATCGGCATGACGGGCAACGTTTACGGCACGTCTCTTCCCGCGGCCTTCACCGGCGGCGGAGTTCGTGCACGAACCGGCCCGACTACAACCAGGAGTACTTCGGCGCTGCAGCTCCAGGCGACCAAGAGGCTGACCGACAAGTGGATGGTCCACGGCTCGTTCGCGTACAACGACTGGAAGCAGAACATCAAGAACAAGGACACCGCCTGCATCGACCCGACCAACACGCGCCTCTACCAGGACCCGGCGGTCTCGGCCGGCTTCCCGACCCAATGTCGGACCGAGCTGCTCCGACGGCCAGCTCTACAACCAGTCGCTCGGCAGCGGCAACTTCGGCAACGTCTGGATCAACTCGCACTGGAGCTTCAACGTCAGCGCCCTGTACCAGCTGCCGCTGAACTTCAGCGTGGCCGGCAACTTCTACGGCCGGCAGGGCTATCTGAACCCGGCGTTCGTCCAGGTGGACTCGGGCAACGGCGAGGGCACCCGCAGTGTCCTCCTCGGCAGCCCGACGGACTACCGTCTGAAGGACGTGTACGAGCTCGATCTGCGCGTCGAGAAGGTCATCCCTCTCTTCGCGAAGGCCGACATCACGCTGACGGCCGATCTCTTCAACGTCCTGAACTCCAGCGACCATGCATGCAGCGGCAGGCGAGATGCCACGCCGTCCTGCGACGGCGCCGGCAAGAACTGCACCGGCAACTTCGGGACGATCCAGGAGATTCAGAACGCCGCGTGCCGTCGCGGCTGGGCGCCCGCGTCAGTTTCTAAGCGTCGTCTCGAGGTCTCCGTCTCAGCCCGCCGGGGGCATTCCCCGGCGGGACGTTTTTCTCGCAAGCCTGGCGCGCTCCGCCGGTCGGTCAAAGTCGAAGGTCTGAACGCTCGAAGGTTGGGGCGTTACAATCCCAGAGCTCGTTCCGTGAGGACTTTCCGATTCTCCGCGCCCGCGATTCTCGTGCTGCTGTCTCTGGCGGCGGCGGGCGGGAACCGATTGCCGTCGCCCGGCGCGAGCGCCGCCACCGCCGCTCCGTCCGCATCTCGTCCCGGCCCGACGTCGTCCTGATCACCATCGACACGCTCCGCGCCGACGCGCTCGGCTTTGCCGGGAACACGCGCGTGCGCACGCCGAACCTCGACCTCCTGGCGAGCCCAGGGACTCGTATTCACCGGCGCGCACGCCCACAACGTCATGACGCTTCCGTCCCACGCGAACATCCTGACCGGCCTCTATCCGTACGAGCACGGGGTCCGCGACAACGAAGGGTTCCGTCTCGACCCGAAGTTCCCGACGCTCGCGACGATGCTCGCGGACAAGGGCTACGCGACCGCCGCCGTCATCGGCGCGTTCCCCTCGACGCGCGTTTCGGCCTCCTCCGCGGGTTTTCGCCTGTACGACCAGAAGTACCCGCAGGGCGCCCACGCGTACGACTTCTCGCGTGGCGGAGCGGCCGGCGCCCGAGGTCGTCGCGGCGGCGCGCGCTCCGGTATTCTGGAAACGCCGGAGCACCGACGGCTCCTCTGGGTGCATCTCTACGACTGCCATGCCCCGCACGTCCCGCCTCGCGGCGCTCGCCCGGGACTACGCCGCGGATCCCTATCTCGGACGAAGTCGCGGAGTCGACGCGGCGCTCGGTCCGCTCTTCTCGGACATCCGGTCTCGGGCAAACCCACGCTCGTCGTCGTGACGTCCGACCATGGCGAGGCGCTCGGCGACCACGGCGAAGAGACGCACGGGCTCTTTGCCTATGAAGCGACGCTCCACGTTCCCTGATCGTCTGGGGTTCGCGCGTGCCCGCCGCCACCACGGCGGACGGCCGCGAGGCACGTGGACATTCTTCCGACGCGTCCTCGAGGTCTGCGGGATACCCGCGCCCGCCGGGTCTTCCCGGCCGTTCGCTCCTCGGCGCCGACGGGGACGGCGACGCCTCCTACTTCGAGGCGCTCTCCGCGACGCTTTCGCGGGGCTGGGCGCCTCTGCGCGGGATGATCCAGGGGGATTCAAGTTCATCGACCTGCCGCTGCCGGAGCTCTACGACCTCGCCTCCGATCCCGGCGAAGCGCACAACCTCGTCGAACAACGGATGGACAAGGTGCGCGCGCTGAAGGCCGCTCTGCCGGTTCCCACTCCGGCGGCGGCTCCCGTCGCGGAGTCGGCGGACACGGTCGCGCGCCTGCGCAGCCTCGGGTACCTCTCCGGGAGCGCCGCGGCAAAGCAACGCTATGGCCCGGAGGACGATCCGAAGAAACTGGTCGCCCTCGACTCCGACCTCCAGCGCGTCGTGCGCCTCTACCAGCAGCGAAGCTCGAGGAGGCGATCGCGCTCGCGCGCGACGTCGTCCGCCGGCGCCCGGGGATGTCGACCGGGTACGAGTACCTCTCCTACCTCCAGGGCCAGGTCGGTAAGGACGCCGCAGGCGGCCGCGACCCTCGAGGAGGCGAAGAGGCGCGGGCTCCTGAGCGAGAGCCTGACCACGCGCCTGGGACTCCTCTACAGCGCACAGGGAAAATCCCGCGAGGCGCTCGCGGTTCTGGAGCCCCTTTCCGGCAGCCGCAATCCCGACGTCTTGAACGCGCTCGGCATCGCCCTGCGCCACGGCGGGGAGAGTTCCCGAGGCGATCGCGGCCTTCCAGAGCGCGCTGGCCGTCGATCCCGGAAACGCGATCTCGTACCAGAACATCGGGCTGACGTACGTGCAGCACGACCGCCCCACCGAGGCGATCGCCGCCTTCCAGAAAGCCTTCGCCTTGAACGAGCGGCTCCCGCGCGCCTGGAACGGGACCGGCGCGGCGCTCGAGCGGCTCGGCCGGCACGCGGAAGCCGTCGATTGCTGGCAGCGCGCGATCGCGCTCGACCCGCAGCAATTCGATGCGATGCTGAACCTCGGCGTCGTGGCGCTCGAGCAGGAGACGCGGCTCTCGGCCGGCCGGCCCTCGAGCGCTTCGGTAAAAACGGCGCCGCCGGGCCTCTTCGCGGCCGACATCGCACGCGCGCGGAAATTGCTCGCCGGGAAGGCGGCGCGATGAAGCGGCTTCGACGGCGCGCACGCGCTTGTCCCCGCCCTGTTGCTGTCGGTGCCCGCCCTCGCCTTCTCCTCGCCCAGAGCGACCGCGCGGGCGCCGTCCGCGAGAACGCGCGGGTGTCCGTCGTCGAGGTTCCCGTCAGCGTGACCGGCCGGGACGGGAAGCCCGTCCAGGGCCTGACCGCCGCCGATTTCGAGCTCGAGGAAGACGGCCGGCGGCAGGACGATCACGTCCGTCGACGTCGTGGACCTGGCGCGCCATCCGGGGAGCGGGATCGAGACGATCTTCCGCCGATCGCGCGGCGGCACTTCCTCTTCCTCTTCGATTTCACGCTTCGCGACGCCGAACGAGACCGCCCGCTCCCGGAAGCCGCGGCGCGTTTCGTCGGCAGCGGCCTCTCCCCGACGACCTCGCCGCCGTGGCGACCCTCTCGGCCGAGAGGGCGCCCGCCTGGAGCTGACCTTCACCTCCGATCGCGGCCAGATCATCCAGGCGATCCGGGGCGTCGGGCTTCCCAACCCGACCGACCGGATGAACGACCCGCTCGCCTTCGCCTTTTCCCTGCCGGGCGATCCCCGCATGATCGTTCAGGAGGGTTACGCGGCGAAGCTGAACGTCGTGGACGCGAACTCCACGCAGAAGATCATCGCGGCCATCGGGCAGCGCGTCGCCGACGACTACACGGTGACCCGCGTCCAGAGGCACCTCTCGGACATGAGCAGTCTCGCGACCGCGCTCGACCTCGTGCGGGGCCGCAAGACGGTCCTCTATTTCTCGGAGGGGTTCGAGAGCCGCCTGCTCTTCGGCAGCATCGCCCATGAGAAATCCCTCGAGCAGACGTCGACCGACAACGACGCGATGACGAGCGGCGCCGCCTGGTCGATCGATCGTGGACCGGCGGTACGCCAACGCCCCGATGCAGCGGCAGCTCTCCGGCCTGACGGAAGTCCTGCGCCGCGCCGACTGCGTGGTCTATCCGATCGATATCGCCGGGCTGCGGGAGTCCGGCGCCGGTCCGCTCGGCCAGAGCGGCCGCGGAGAAGACTTTCTCTTCGCCCTCGCGCGCGGCACGGGAGGCGAGCTCCTCCAGAACGGGAACGACCTGAACGAGCAGATCGCCCGGATCGCCGAGCGGACGAGCCTCATCTACGTGCTGACGTACCGGCCCGCCTCCGAGTCGCGCGAGGGCGCCTACTCACGCTGCGCGTCCGGACCCGCGTCAAGGGCGCCCGCGTCTCGGCCGCGCGCCGGCTATTACGACCGGAGCTCCTTCGGCACGCTCTCGCCGCTCCAGCGGCGCCTCGCGGCCGCGGACATCCTCGCGCACGAGATCCCGATCTCCGAGATCTCCGCCCGCGTGCTCGCCGCGGCCCACCCCGGCGAGAAGGGGCTCGCGCGCGGTCCCCGTACTCGTCGCGGTGGACGGCGCCAGCCTCCTCGCGGGCCAGAAGGGCAACCGCCTCTCCACGGAGATCTTCGCGTACGCGAGCGACGCCGAGAATGGAATCCGGGACTTCTTCGCCCAAACGGTCAACGTGGACCTCTCCTCGGCCCGCGAGCGATTGGAGCGCGGAGGGTTGAAGTTCTGGGGTCAGCTCGCCCTGCCGGCCGGCGACTACCGGATTCGGGTTCTCGTGCGCAACGCGGAAACGGGGCGCATGGGGCTCGTCCTCGAGCCGGTGCGGGTCCCCGAGTTTTCCGGAAAGACGCCGTACCTCGCTCCGCCGGTCTTTCTCGAGAAGTCGGAGACGGGGCTCTCGGTCCGCAGTCCGTCCGCCGCGCCCGCGGCGCTGGCCGGGGAGTCGACCTGCGCGATGCCGGGGGCGAGCCCTCGTCGCCGCGGCCCTGCCCGACATGCGCCCGGGAACTCCGGCAAGGCTCGCGCTCCTCGCCTACAACTTTTCCGACCCCGCGGGCGGCCAGTGGAAAATCGGCGCCCAGGTCCTGTCGGGAGAAGGCCGACCCTGGGACAGGCGGAAATCGAAGTGCTCGGCAAGTCCCCGGCGGACGGCACCGGCAAGCAGGTCCTCCTCCTGGCCTTTCACCCTCCCGCGCTGGCCGCCGGGCCGCTACGCCCTCCGCGTCTTCCGTCGAGGACTCCTCCGCCGCCCAAGCTGCCCAGAACACCGCCCCCTTCCGGGTGCGCTAGTCACGTCGCCACGCGCTGCGGGCGGACCTGCAGCCTTCCGAGCGCACCGGCGATCGGCTCGGCCGGATCGCGGCCTCGACCGCTCGCTCTGGTCTCCGACCTCGCTGTTGCCATCCCGCGGCGCGCCGCTCCCTCGGTTACTGAAGGAGACTACGCGCGCCGCGAGCGCATAGCTCCTGACGCCTCGGAAGAGGCCTGACGCCGCGATCGAGCGCTGAGACGAGTGGGGAGAGTGGACCGATGACGGAACCTCTGACCGCCGTAGTCCTCGCGGTCGTGCTCGGCGCGGGGACGGCGAGGGCCAGGTTCCGAGGGACGCGGGGCGCGGCGGATCTGGAGAGACGGGTCGCGGCGGCGCACCGGCGCGTGCCGCGCGGACTCAGGCGGGGAGTCCCGAGGCGAAGGCGGTCGCCGCGGAGCTTTCCGGAGCTTGGGAGCGCGTACCTCCAGCGCTCCGAGACGGGGCGGGCAATCGAGCTGCTCGAGGAAGCCTGGGGCTGGAACTCCGAGGACGGCCTCGTTCTCGCGCGGCTGACACTCGCCTACGTGATGGCGGAGGACTATTCGTTCGCGCGCTTCTACCTCGATCTCGCGCGGGAACAGGAGCCGCGCGCGCCTCCGGACGCCTACGCGGTGCTGGGCGGCCTCTACGACTCCGTCAACCGCCTCGAAGACGCCGTGCTCGCGTGGGAGCAGTTCGAGAGGTTGGGCGGCGAGGATCCCACGACGCTCGCGAAGCTCGCGCGGGCGCGCGCCGAAATGTCTCTCTCCAAAAACCAGCGCTTCCGGGAAATCGGAGATTTCCTTTCTCCTACGACGCGGGCATCCCGCCGGCGCTCGTGGAGCAGGCGGCGGAGAGCCTGGCGGCCACGGAGCGCGAGCTGTCCGCCTTCTTCGGCCTGCGCCTGCCCGGTCGCCAGCCCGTCATCCTGTACGAGGGCCGGCGCTACTTCGCGCTCGTCTCGGTCCCCGACTGGGTCTCCGGGGCCTTCGACGGCAAGATCCGCGTCACCGTCGAGCCCGGGAGCGGCCTCGGAGCGGAGCTGGCGATGGTCCTGGCGCACGAGCTCGCGCACGCATTCGTCCGGCGGGCGTCGCGGGACCGCGCGCCGGCCTGGCTGCACTGAGGGGCTCGCCCAGTGGTGGGAAGGAAAGCGTCTGCTCCCGGCCGAGCTCCGCGCGGCGCTCGCGGGCCGCCCGCTCCTGTCGCTCCCGGAAATGGAGGGCAGCCTCTCGCGGAAGGGGGAGCCCGCGGCCGTCCGCGACGCCTACGCCGAGGCGCTCGGCCCGTCGAGTACCTGATGCTCGCGCGCGGCCCGGGCGCGGTCGCGTGCCTCGTGCGCGGCCTCCGGTCGGGCCGTCGGCGTCGAAGCGGCCTTGCGCGAAGAGACGGGCTTGACCACCGAGGAGCTTCTCGCGGGCTGGAAGAGCTGGGCGGGCCTCAATACGCGCTGATTTTCGGCCGCCGGACTCAAGGCGGATCGGGCAAGGATCTTGCGAGTCTGACGACAATGCTGCTGAGACAGTCGGTGTTGCGTCGCTGGCTGGGACGTGTCTTCCTCGTCGCGGCGGGCGCGGCCCCTTTTCGCCTACGCCGTCTGGCCCTGGACGCCGATGGCGCGCGCCGCGCGCCCGCCGCGCACGATCGTCTTCTACGGGTTCAGCATCCTGCGCGACGTCATCGACAAGGGCGTGTTCCCGGAGTTCCAGCGCCAGTGGCAGGCGCGCACCGGCGAGCGGGTCGCGCTCGTCAGCTCCTTCGCCGGCTCGGGCACGATCACCAACCAGATCATCCTCGGGCGTCCCGGCGGAGCTCGCGCTGCTGTCGCTCGAGCTCGACGCGTACAAGCTCGCCGAGGCCCGCGTCATCCCGTCGGAGAGCTGGCGCGGTCTCCCCTTCGGCGGGCGTCGTCAATCGCACGCCGTTCATCATCCTGGTCCGCCCCGGCAATCCCAGGGCATCCGGGACTTCCAGGACCTGCGCGAAGGCCGGCGCGCGCGTCGTTCACCCGGACCCGCTCACCTCGGGCGGAGCGAACTGGGCGATCGTCGCCGAGTACGGCGCCGCGGCCCGGGGCAATGCCGATCCCCTTCAGGCGGGGCACGACCTCCTCCTCGGAATCTGGAAGAACGTCGTCGCGCAGGCCGCCTCCGCGCGGGCGGCACGGACCCAGTTCGAGAACGGCTTCGGCGACGCGCTCATCACGCTACGAGCAGGAAGCTCTCTGGGACCGGTCGCGGGGACGACTGAATGCCGACGTCGTCTACCCGCGCGCGACGATCCTCTCCGAGCACACGCTCGTGCGGATCGACCGCAACATCCGTCGGCGGGACCGCGACCTGCGTCGACGCCTTCCAGCGGTTTCTCTGGACGGAGGACGCGCAGCGGATCTTCGTCAAGTATGGTTTCCGCAGCGTGATCGACCGGTTGAACGAAGGCAGCACGGCCTTCGGACGCATCGAAGACCCCTTCCGGATCGCGGACATGGGAGGATGGAAGCGCGCCAAGAAGGAGATCGTGGACGCCGTGTGGAAGGAGCGGGTCTTGAAGGAGCTCGGAAAATGAGCGCCCGCTCAGACCGGCCGCGGGACGAGCGTCTTTCCGGTCAGCGTGCTCCTCGTCGTTGCTGCTGCCTCTCCTGCTCATGCCGCTCGCCGCGGTCTTCGTTTTCGCGCTGCGCGGAGGCCCGATGGCCTTCTGGGACGCCATCAGGCGCCCGAGGCGCAGTTCGCGCTCCGTTTCTCTCTGCTGATCGCGTTCGCGACGACCGCGATCAACGCGGTGCTCGGCACGCTCGCGGCCTACGTCCTCTCCAAGCACCGCTTCTGGGGAGACCGGACGCTCGGCGTCGTCGTGAACCTGCCCGTCGCGATCCCGACGGTCGTCGTCGGCACCTCGCTCCTCCTCCTCTGGGGCCCGATCGGCCTCTTCGGGAAGCTGCTCGACCCGCTCGGCCTCCAGCCGATGTTCCGGCCGCGCGGGCGTCCTGCTCGCGCACCTCTTCGTGACGTTCCCCTACATGCTCGGGGCCGTCAAGCCGGTGCTCGACGAGCTCGAGACGACCTACGAGGAGGCGGCTTATACGATCGGCGCGACCCGGTGGACGACGTTTCGCCTCGTGCTCCTGCCGGCGCTGCGCGGGCGGCCTCATCACGGGGGCGCTCCTGACGTTCGCCCATTCGCTCGGAGAGTTCGGCGCGACCGTGATGGTCTCGGGCAACCTGAGGCTGCGGACGCAGACGGCGCCCCTCTACATCTTCGCCCAGTTCGAGGCCGGCGACATCGCGCACGCCAACGCGATCGCGGCGGTGCTGGCGCTCCTCTCCTTCGCGATCTTCTTCTTCCTCTTCCGCTTCGCTTCCTGATCCACTCGGAGAGCGCGGAGTAGCCGATGTCCATCGTCCTCGACGGGCTGACCAAGCGCTTCGGCGGCCGCGCCGTCGTGGACCGCGTCGCCCTCGAGATCGCCGACGGGGAGCTCTTCGTCCTTCTCGGATCGAGCGGCAGCGGCAAGAGCACGGTCCTGCGGATGATCGCGGGATTGACTTCGACCGACGGCGGGAGCATCCGGCTGATGGACCGCGACGTCACGAACCTCCCGCCGCAGCGAGCGCGGCGTCGGCGTTCGTCTTCCAGAACTACTCGATCTTCCAGCACATGACCGCGGCGAAGAACATCGCGTTCGGGCCTGCGGATCCGCCGCGTGCGCCGGGCCGAGCGGCGGCCGCCAGAGCGAAGAGCTGCTGGACCTCGTCGGGCTCGGGGGCCTCGGCGACCGCTACGCCCATGAGCTCTCCGGCGGACAGCAGCAGCGCGTCGCGCTCGCGCGGCGCGCTCGCCTACGAGCCCCAGGTCCTGCTCCTGGACGAGCCCTTCGGCGCGCTGGACGTCAAGATCCGCGGGCAGGTCCGGCGCAGCTTCCGGGACATCCAGCGTCGCCTGAAGGTCACGACGATCCTCGTGACGCACGACCAGGAGGAGGCGTTCGAGATGGCCGACCGCATCGGCGTCGTCGAGCGCGGGCGGCTCGTGGAAGTGGGGCGGCCCGAGGAGCTGTACTTCGCGCCCGGACTCGCTGTTTGCCGCCACCTTCGTCGGGGCGGGGACCGTCCTCGTCGGGCGGTGCCGCGAGGGGCAGGCGGATTTCGGCGCGCTCGTGCTTCCGGTGCCCGACGAGGTGCGGCACGATGAGGGGGCGCCGGTGCGCGTTCTGATCCGGCCTGAGCAGGTCAGCCTGACGGAAGACGCCCCGAAGGAGCAGCCGGCCTCGGCCGGGGCCAGGTCATCGAGGCGAGTTTCGCGGGAGCCCTGCGGCGCGTGCGCGTCCGCATCCCGCGTCCCCCGAACCCGGCAGATCTCGCCGCCCGTCCCGTTCGGCGAAGAGGGCCTGCTGGTCGAGGCCGTTCGTGCCGTCCGACAAGCCCCTGCCGGAGGAGGCGTGGGTCTCCCTGACGGGCTGGCGCATCCTCGAGCAGCCGCATCCGACGCTGCTCCGTCGCCGACCCCGTCCGCGGCGTGACCGCCGCCCATCGAGGCCGCCCGCCCGTTCGCGGCCGCTCTCGGCGCCTCGATCGCGGTGCTCGGCGTCGTCGAGGAGTCAAAGCCGCCCGAGGCGCTGCGGGACAAGCTCAAGTCGCAGTTCGAAAGCGAAGCCGCCGAGATCCGCGTCCGCGCCGGGCATCCGGCCGAGCAGCTCATGAACGAGCAGGCCGGAGAACTTCTACGATCTCGTGGTCATCGGAGCCCTGGGGCGCCAGGCGGTCCGGCCAGCAGCCCGTGCGGCGATTGCTGCGCGAGAGCTCGACACCCCTCCTGATCGGCGCACCCCGCGAGAAGTTCGAGCGATTCCTGATCTGCACGGCGGTCGGCGAGCCTGGCAAGAGCGACGTCCGCGTGGGCGGCTGGCTGGCCGGCCGCATGGGCGCGCACGTGACGCTGCTGCACGTCTCGCGGGACGCTTCCGCCCCGCCGCCGTGGATTCGCGTCGCATCTGGACCGGGGCGTCGCCACGCTCGCGGGCTTCGACGTCGCGGCCGAGGCGCGCGTGCTGAACCGCGGCCTCACCGCTCGAAGGCATCCTGCCCGAGGCGCGCCAGGGCGACTACGACCTCGTCGTCATCGGCGGCCACGGCCCGCGCGCCCGCTCCGTCATCGGCCCGCGACGACGTCGACTCTCCAGATCCTGGACAGCGCCAAGCGGCCGATCCTGGTCGTGCCTGAGGAAAGCGGCTGAGGAGACGTCTAAGGTCCAAGGTCGTCAATGCCTGAGGCTTAAGATTCCGGAAATACGGGCATGAAATCGAGGAGTCACTTCGCGTTCTTCATCGGGGCTTCTTTGCTCGTGTTTCTCGTGGCTTCGGCCCGAGCCAACCGGCGCCGAAACCCGCCGCCGCGAAGAAGCCGCCGAGCGAGTCCGCCCGCATCAAGGATCTTCCCGACGAAGAGCGCCAGTGGCTGACGGAGTTCGTCGCCGTGATCATCCTCGATGACGAGAAGAAGACTTTCCTCGATCTCGCCGCGAGCTATCAGCGCGAGGTCTTCAAGGAGGACTTCTGGCAGCGGGCGGGAGCAGCCGGGCCTTCCGGTCCCGCTGGGCCCGGGTACCGCTACCGCTACCAGGAGCTCTGCGGAGCTCGCCAACGAGCAAAGTACGACGGCTGCGCGCGAGGACGCGGGCCGGATGGTCCTGCGCTGGGGCGAAGCCGCCTGCGATCCCGACGCCGCACTGCGGCGGCTCAGACGTGCTGCGCGACGTCGAGGTCTGGACTTACAACAATGTCGGGCCGAACGGGCGGAGCACGGTACGCTACATCTTCTACCGCCCCTACCCGAGCGGCCCCCGCAAGCTCTGGAGCCTCCTCGACAGCGACGAGCACGCCTTCTATCCGAATTCCTGCCGCCGTAACTTTCGGTGACCTTCCGCCGGGACTGCTCGCGCGATCCCCGGGATCCCTGCCCGATGCGAAGAACGCTGCGAGGTCTACAAGGCCTATCTCGAGATTCTCGCCCGCCAGAGCAACGGCGCCGGCGGTGCCGTCGAAATGGCGACCGTATTCCAGCCTCCCGGTCGTCTCAACCGAAGGTCTCGAACGCCTGAGGAACCGGTGGGCGACGACCTCGGACCCCAAGGCGAAGACGATCGGCGTCGAGGGCCCGTCCTCGGAGCGCCGCGGGACGCCTCCAACGCTTCAACGCCCTCCCCGACGCCCGAACCGCGCCACAAGCTTTCAGCGGATGAAATCCGGGAACGCATTCTGCACCTGGAGCGCAAGTACAAACAATTCCTGGACATGGCCGGACCGCTCCTGACCGAAGCGGACCTCTCCGATTTCCTCCAGCTCACCCCGGGCGAAAAAGACAAATTCATCCGAGCCTTCTGGAAGCGTAAATCCTGACCATCGCCTCCGCGCTGCGGGCGTAAGTCTTGACGCCTCGGAAAACTCTCGGTGAGGCGATCGGAACGCTGCGCCGAGTCAGGTCAGAGGAGTTCTTTGTTTCTGAGGTCGCGGAAGACTTGCCAGGCAAACAGGAGAAACGCCGCGCCGAGGAGCGGCTGGCTGAGGAACATGAAGATCACGAACCGTCCAGGGCGTTTCCGATCACACAGCGGCAGGCACAACAGGACTCCGGAGAAACGCCGCGCCCAGCGACAGTCGGACGACACGCGGGCACCCCCGCCAGTCGATCGTTCATCGCGCCGCTCTCTTTCGATCTTTCCTGCGGCTGCAGGCGGGTGCGCCGGGCCGTGACAATCGATGCAGGAGGTCTTGCCGGACATCAGGTCCGCCATGTCCTCCTTCGGGTGCTTGGCGGGATCGATGGAACTTCTGGGATCCCGCGTGACAGCTCAGGCAACGCAGGTTCGGGTAGGGATGCGCGATCTTGATGGGCACTTCGTACGTCCCGGTCGTAGTAGTGATAGATGTGTCCGAGACCCTGCCACCTTCGCGCGGACCGTCCCGAACATTCCGTAGTCGCGTGTGGCACGTGTAGCAGTGGTTCTCCTGGATGTAGCGGTTCTTGAAGTGGACGGCGGCCAGCGTGGCGCTCTTCGGATTCGTGCAGGTCGTTGACCCAGTGGCTCCATGACGTGACACGCGCCGCACGCCTCCACCTTCTGGCGAGGCAGAGATGGCGTACGCGTAGGCGAAGAAGACCAGCGCCAGCGGCACGACGCCGACCGAGAGGAACATCAGCGACCTGGAGGACGCCGTCAGACCCGACCGGCGTATGCGACACGGGCCATGGCGAAGATCAGGCAGCAGGTTCGAGAACGCAGAACACGATCGCAGAGCCGCGCGCCCACTCGTCGACGGTTCCGATCCAGCCCGTGCGGACGCGGCGAGATCATCTCCCGCGCGGCGGCGAGGACCGCCAGCCGGATGAACAGCGAGGAACCGCCGTCGAGGCCCGGCGTTTCACTTCTTGTCGGCGGGATAGTCCTTGAGCCAGGCGCCGTCGACTGCCGTTCGCCTTGCGGGTTTCCTTCTCCTTGACGAGCCAGTTGCCGCGATCGTTGTGCGTGACGGCGTCCTTCTTCGGGAGTTTCTCGCCATGGCAGTAGAGGCAGTTCTCGGCCGGGACGCCGGCCGCCTTCGCCTGTTTCTGGATCGGCATCGTCGCCGACGAGTCGCCGGAGAGCAGCATGCCGCCGCACCAGACGAGAACTCCAATCGCGAGACCCAGGTTCGATGCCGATTTACGCATGTCCGATTCCTCCTTGCATTCGGCCGATTATGACATTGCCGTATATCATAACTCCTGACCGGAATGGCTCATGGGTGCCAACGGACGTAGAAGCCGTACCGGTTCGCGTCGAACTTGCCGTGGCTTCCCGTGTTCTGCGCCGCGTCGTTGTACTTGTCGCGCATCCATTCCGGCAACGAAGACCGAGGCTGGCCGTGACCGGGCACCTCGCCGCGTCAGGCGCGCGCGGTCGATCGTGAACGGGTAGGAGCCGCTGTTGGTCGAAGTCGGGCGTAGGAGCCCTCGAGCGTCAGCCCGCGAGCGACGAGGCTGGTGCCTCCCTCCAGCGAAGAGTCCGTTCGCCTGATGGCTCTGAGATGGCCGTCGTGAAGGTCCTCCGGCGAGCCGGTAGGGAATCGTGCTGTCGGCCTGAAACGTTGCCGGCGCGAAACGCACGGACGCAGCGGCCTTGACCGGGTTGATCTCGGAGCTCACCGCCGTACTCGCGCATGCGCCCGTCGTAGCCGATTCCGGTGTCGTGGTTGGACGAGTCGGTCTGGGAGGCCGTTGACGGACACGCGCAGCAGCGTCTCCGGAGGTCCAGCCAGCGCGCAGGCGGATAGCGGTCGCGGTCGATGAAGTCCGTCCGTACGATCGGGTGCGTTCGCGCGCTCGCCCTGGTAATCCGCCTCCGAGCGTGAAACCCGGCGACGCTGTAGGCTGCGCCCGGCGGTGAAGGCGTCGATCGCGCCGCCCGAAGTCGCCCCCTGGCCGCCCGGGATCGACGATCTCGGAGAGGTCCGGCGTCACGGCGACGTTCCGTTGGGTTTCCGACCAGCCGGCGCGCAGCGCGAACGGGCCGACCGCGCGCGCGGAGACCGCGACGTCGAAGACAGTCGTCGGTCCGATCCATGGCGTTATGCGCGCTGCAGCAGGACGAGGACGTCCGGCGGGTCTAGTCCCGCGAATGACACGGTGTTCGTGGTAGATGGTGGAGACGAGCGCGAAGCCGTCGAGGTAGCGGTGGCGGCGGGAGTAGCCGGCAGTCAGGTCGACGCCGTCGGCGATCGAGACCTCCGCGCGGCCGCTGCCCCGCCAGAACGTCGCCTTCGACTCGGTGGAGGCGGTTTCGGTCAGGCCCGCGAAGAAGCGGCTGATCTCGAATGAGATGAGGCTGCCCGTCAGGCGCTCTCGGACTCGCTGGTGTCTCCCTCGGCGCTCGCGCGCTGATAAGAGCCGATGAGCTTGACGCGAGGCCCAGGCGTCCCGGTGACGATGGCGAACGTGGACGGCGTGTCGGTCGTCGTCGATGTGTCGAGCGGTTGAAGTCGGTCAGGCTGACCGGGGTGTTGAGCACGGGCCCGGTGTTGTGTTCCGTTCTGCTCGCCGGGGCGAGGCGAGAGGTTCTCGTGGTCCCGGAACCGGCGCCAGCCCGTGGACGAAACGTCCCGTGAACCGGCCCGGCGTCGAACGCCACGCCCGCCCGGAACTCCTCGATCGAGGTCGTCGAGGTCGGAAGCCAGGCGGAACTCGTCCTGCCCGACGTGGTACGTCGTCCGGCCAGGACCGGAGTAGGTGTTGCGCGTGTAGCCGAGGATCGGGCGTGATCACGTGGCCGGGGAAGGAGCTCGAGCTCGGCGTCGTAGAGATTCCGGACGCGGCTCGATCGTGTGCTGTCCCGGGATCACCGCTGGGAAAGAGGGATTGGCAAAGTCGTTGCAGCGCGCTGAAATGATCGGCGCGCCGGTAGGAGAAGACGCAGGTTGTAGAGCCCAGCGCGCCCGGCCTCCAGGCGCAGCGCCCCCGCCGGTCCCACTCCGAGGTCGGAGGCGTCGAACCGGAAGTGGTCCACGAGGCCGGTCTTGCCGCCGAAGTCCGTGGTCGCGAACGTGCACGTTGCGCAGGATGAAGCCCGTCGCGGTCGTTGATCTGCGTTCGGTATTCGTCGCTGCTGCCGTCGACCTTGACGAATGCGGTAGCCGAGGGTCGATGTCGAGAGGAACGGTCTGCGCGGCCAGCCACGCGCGGCGCGCCAGGAATGCAGGAGAACCGCCGCCGGGAGAAGGCGGAAGGATCTCTCTCATCGGCGGCATCTACTTCAGCAGCTGCGGCGACAGGTTGGAGCCGTGCACGCGCGACGTGGCAGCGTCGTGCAGTTCTGGTAGCGCGGGAGGGTGACGTTATGGAACGACGGAGGCTGCGAGCCGAGCGTCGCCGCCGAGAGCGTCGAGTGGCACTCGAGGCAGAGGCGGTCCACGCGGCGCGCGAATCAGGCGCTTGTTGTTGGACGAGCCGTGCGGCTCGTGACAGCGTCATGCAGTTGCCGACGACGCCGTTGACGTGCTCGAAGACGAAGGGCCCGCGCTTCTCGGCGTGACAGTTCAGGCAGGGCATCTCGCCGACGCGGGTCAGCTTCAGGGCCTTATCCACCGAGCGCCCGTGCGGGGTCGTGGCAGGAGATGCACTCCATGCCGCCCCGTTCGAGGCGGTGGGCGAACGGCTTGTTGCGGAACGAGGCCGTCTGCGTCGGATGGCAGGTGGCGCAGAGCTTCGAGGGGGTCTTCGCGAGCAGCGTGGGCGCCTTCGCCTCCGGCGAGTGCACGGAATGGCAGGAAAGGCAGTCGACGGTTCCCGTCGAGGCGTGAACGCTCGAGAGGAAGGAGGCGTGCTCCTTGTCGCTCGTGTGGCAGGTGACGCAGAGCTTCGGGGAGTCTTCGCGAGCAGCGAGGGCGCCTTCGCCGCCGGCGAGTGCACGGAATGGCAGGAAAGGCAGTCGACGGTTTTCCCGTCGAGGCGTGAACGCTCGAGTGGAAGGCGGGCTGCTCGCTCGTGTGGCAGGTGACGCAGAGCGTCGAGGGAGTCTTCGCGAGCAGCGAGGGCGCCTTCGCCGCCGGCGAGTGCACGGAATGGCAGGAAAGGCAGTCGACGGAGGCGTGAACGCTCGAGTGGAAGGAGGCCTGCTCCTTCTCGCTCGTGTGGCAGGTGACGCAGAGCTTCGAGGGAGTCTTCGCGAGCAGCGGGGCGCCTTCGCCTCCGGCGAGTGCACGGAATGGCAGGAAAGGCAGTTGACGGTTTCCGTCGAGGCGTGAACGCTCGACAGGAAGGAGGCGTGCTCCTTGCTGTTCGTGTGGCAGGTGGCGCAGAACTCCGCGCCCGTGAGGCCATGGAGGAGGCGGATGTCGGTCTTGTCCTCGCCGCTCGATTCCATGTGCTTGAGGCCCGGCCCGTGGCAGGCCGTGCAAGCCCCGCTCTTGCCCAACGACATGCCGGGAATCCGCGTGAGGGTTGCCGGCAAAGGCCTTCGCCTGATCGTCGTGGCAGTCGGCGCAGACCGTCGGCTCCTCCGCTTTCTTGGGCGCCTCCGCTTTCTTGGGCTCCGCGGGCTTATCGGTCTTCGCCGACGAAGGCGCCGGACTGGGAGCGGGAGCACGAGCGGGCGCAGGAGCAGGAGCGGGTGTTGGCGTCGGGGTCTGCCCGGCAACGAAGCCCGCCGAGAAGCAGGATGCCGATTCCGCCGAAGACCCACGGCTTCACCGACAACGCATCCCCTTCCCAGGAGCCCGTCCGAGTAATCTCCTACTGCGCGCGGCGATGCTCTCGCTGCGAGCGGAATGCTCGTAAAACGGCTTGTGCGGCGTAGCTCTGCTACGCCTCCGCGCCATTTTCCTGCGCTCCCGCTCTCGCTTCGAGCCTCCCCGCGCTCTGCTACGGACATTCCTCGGACGAGCTCCTCCTCGGCTGCAGGGGAAACCTTCTACTTCGCGTGAACCTTGACGACGTCCCAGTCCTTCCGTCGCCATGACACGTCGCGCACGCCTCGCCGAAGAAGGGCGATGGTCACGGTGTTCAGGTACGCGTGCGCGGCCACGTCGCTGTTGTCGTGACAGCCCAGGCAGGCCGCCGTTCCCGGGCCCTGCGGCGAGAAGAAATCGCGCTGGGTGACGACCGGGATCGCGCCGGTGGGAAGCGGCAGGTTATACGTCGAGGTGGACGTGTGGCACTGCACGCAGTCCTTGCGGTCGCCCGGGTAACGGACTCCGTTGAAGTTCGATGGCCCGTTGAAGCCGTAAACCGTGAAGTCCTGCGTCAGGTTCTCGCCGGTGTGGATGCGGTGGATCATCCGCTTCAACGAGATCGACTCGGGCGGAGCCTGGTCCGCGGGCCGTTTCGCAATGTCCGAGGCGTTGGGGTTGTGGCAGATGACGCACTCTTCGATCTGCGATGCGCTGCCGCCGTGCGAGAACGTCGTGGCGAGCCGGTCGTGGCACTTGTTGCAGTTGTCCAGCACGACCACGTTGCGGCGCGGGACGGCCGTCGCGTCGGTGACGGCGACGTAGAAGATCGGGTTGACGGCGCCCTCGGTGTATGTCGTCGGGCCGTCCGTCGGCGCCGGGCTGAGCGTGATCGTGCGTTTTGCCTCGATCGCGACAGCCCAGGTGCCCTTGGCGTTTGCCGGGATGGCGTTGGTGAACGTGTAGGTCGCCGTGCGTGCCGTTGAAGGGCGCGTTGATCGGCGTTCTCGCGGAAGGGATTGATCGCGTAGTCGGTCGTCGGCCCGCCGAGGAGGATGTTCAGGCTGGGGCTGTCGCCGAGGTTCTTCGGATCGAGCACTTTTCCGTCGTTCTCGGTGATCTTGAAGGTGACCACGGGCTTCTGGCCGGGGCCGATGGCTGGTCACGCTCAGGATCGTCGGCGACCAGGCCCTTCAACTGCTTGGACCGGTACGGGACCGTGTGCGCGGTCCGGATCCCCGCGTCCCACTCCGTGTCTCCCTGCGGGGACGTGGCAGGCCGCGCAGGCCTTGTCGTCGAGCCTGCGGACCAGCCGGGTGGTCCGCACCCGTCACCCAGTTGATGTTGTCGTGGCAGGCGCCGCAGGGCGCGCGGGCCGGCTTCGTGTACCAGACGTCGGACTGCGACGGCTTGTTCGTCGGGATCGCGCCCCTCGTGGCAGTTCTGGCAGTTGCGGATGTCCTGCGGGAAGACGACGGTCGAGAAGTCGTTGTCGCTCTGGTTGTTGCCGATGATGTGGTACTGGTGCCGGCCTGGACGCTCGGCAGGCTGCTTCCCCGGTGGATCTTGTGGATGAAGACCCTCATGTCGAGGGTGTTGCCCGTGTCGGGGTCGGTCGTCTGCGGCGAGTGGCAGAGCACGCAGAGCTTGGCGTCCTGCCGCACGTCGCCGTGGGCCGCCAGCGGAGTCGTGGCACTGGTTGCAGGCGTTGTTCTGCTGGATCACGTCCCACTTCTCGGTCACCGTCCTGACCGTCGGGACGGAAGTCGAACTCGTCGTTGGCGATGTAGACCTTGCCGATCCATGATGTCGTCGGGCATCGTGCCGCTGTCCGTAGGCGCCGATCGTGTGGGTCTTCGTCATGTCGGAAGCCGGCCGGGAGCACCGTCCCGAAGGTGTAGGTGAAGTGGCCGATGCTCGATGTCCTTGTACACGCCGCCCGAGTCGGAGGTGGCCTGCACCGCGGACACTCCCGTGATCGGGCTCGTCTGGGTGCGGGTCGCGTACGGAGGTGTAGTCGCGCGTTGAGCCGCGTCGTACCAGGCGAGGACGAACGTCTGGTGGTGGCGCCGGGCGTCTGGATGCCGGCGCGGTCGAGCGGCGCGCCGAGGTCGTCGGAGATGTGACGTCGGCGACCGGCTTGCGGTCGGCGCCGATCGTCATGCTGTTGATCTTGATGTTGTAGCCGGGGCGCGCGAAGTCGGACTCGTCGGCCGTGAGGTAGTGCTCTTTGGATTGCGGGAGATAGATCGCCTGCGGGGAAGGTCCGTTCAGCGCCTCCTCGGAGCCCGACGGTCACGGGTCGCCGGCCCTCCCGGCGAAGCGAAAGCGCCCGCCATCAGCGCCACGGACAGTCTCGCGCCTCAGCAGTGCCATCCCGCCCCCTCGCAGCCGGCCGGGGCGTCCTCGCTTCCGGAGGAATGATGCCTTGCCGACCGCCAATCCCGTCGAGGCCTCGTCCCTTCAAAGCTCCAAAGATTCGACCAGATTCTCTCCAAAATCTCATTGAGGTGTCAAGCATGTTTTCGCACTCAACGGCCCCGAGGCGTTTAACCGTGCCTTTACTTCGATCATCACGGTCAGGGCTCGACGACTCCGACGCTGGAATTCCATCTGCGAGCGCGAGAGGAAATGTGGGGTGCCGCGGCCAATGGCCGGGCACTTCTGCCACACCGCCGGATCCAAAAAATCGAGAGCTCCGCGGGCGCTACCGGGACCGGAGAGAGAGAGCTGGGGGAGCGGGGACGGGAGAACCGGCGGCGGAAGCGGCCTGGCGCGCCGGAGTCGGCGGCGACGCGGATTCGGCCGAGGAGCGTCGCCCGGCGGGCCTCGCGGGCGCGTTTCAGGAACGCGGTGAACGCGCCGGCCACCATCACGTAGAAGCCTCCCCAGACGAGGGCGATCAGGGCTTGCGCGTGACGTCCACCGAAAGTGATTCCGTCGTCGCCGCCTGGTGCTCCGCGGCCGGATCCTTCGAGATGCCGTGCAGCCGCAGCACGACCGCGCCGTCGTTGGGCGAGACGGCCATGACGCGCATCGTGGCGCCCGGCACGCCGGGACCGCCGCGTCCTGCGCCTCGGGCTCCTGAGTGTCGAGGTGATAAACGAAGCGGAGCGTCGCGTCGTGCTTGCTGCCGTCCGGAGGCGTCACGGTCACATCGGTCAGGACCAGGATCGTCTTTCGCCGCGCATCATGGCCGAACGGTCGGCGTTGAAGTCGCGGAACGTGAACCCGGTCCCTTCGATGGCGGTCGTCGTGCCCTTGGTCAGACGCACGTCGCGGCCGTTCTGCTCCGGCTGCCCCGGGTCGTAAGACTGCGGCGCGACGTAGAAATCGAGAAGCGCCGAGTTCCGGATCGCCGGGTTGGCCATCATCTGCTGCGTCTTCGTGTTGATGTACATCTTCGGGTACGCGTAGTAGGTCTTCCCTCCGAGGTTACGACGCGCACTTCCATCGCCTGCTTGCTCGTCGCGGTGCCGGGCACGACGCGCAGGAAGGTCAGCGTCGAGCCCTCGACCTTCACCGGCTCGTTGACCGGCAGCGTGACGCGGGTCGAGCGCGCGTACACCCCGGAGATGACGATCCCGCGCGAGCATGATGCCGACGCCCACGTGCGCGAGGTAGCCTGCCGGCGCCGCCCGACTTGCCGTCCCCGGCCTTGCGGATGACCGCGCGCAGGTTCATGTCCGCCGCGAAGAGGGCGACGAAACAGCACGACGAGGCTCGCGGGCTCGCGCGCGCCGACAGCGAACGCGACGAGGACACCAACGCCGCCAACGAGGAACGAACGGCGCGCGTTCATCGCGAGGTTGCCGCAGAGTGTCGCCCTTCCAGGAGACGAACGGCACGAGAGACACGAGGATCGCCAGCAAGACCGCCGCGGGCACGGTCGTCTTCGCGTAGAAGGACGTCTGCACCTGGGATGGGTTGCCCGTGACCCTCGTCAGGAGCGGGGCGGACGTGCCGAGCAGGATCACGAAAGCGAGCGCGCAGAGCGCCGGCGATCCCGAGGATGAAGAGGACGCTCCGCGAGAGAAGGGCGGCTCCTCCTCGTGCGACGACGGGGATCTCCCGCCAGCGCCACGCGATCGCGCCGACCGAAAGGCCGAGGAAGCCGAGCAGGATCGTCGACCAGCCATCCCGTGATGCCCGAGGTCGATGAACGAGTGGACGGAGAAGTCCGCGAGAATCCCCGAGCGCGTCAGGAACGTGCCGTAGAGGATCGTCAGCGTAGGCGAAGCACGCCACGATCAGGTTGCACCTTGCGGTGGCGCTTCTGGACCCGCTGGAGAAACATCCCGTGGACGAGAGCCACGGTGCAGAGCCACGGCACCGAGGCTCGTGTTCTCGACGGGGTCCCATCCCCAGTAGCCGCCCCAGCCGAGAGTCTTGTAGGCCCAGTAGCCGCCCATCAGGACCGCCGTGCCGAGCGTCAGGAACGTGAAGAGCGCCCAGGGGATGGCCCGCGTGACCCAGCCGTCCCACCGCTTCTTCCAGAGCGCCGCGATCGCGAAGGAGAAGGGGACCGACAGGGACGCGAAACCGGAGAACATCACCGGCGGGTGGATGACCATCCACGGGTCCTGGAGCAGCGGGTTCAGTCCGACGCCGTCCGCGGGCACCGGCGGCGGCAGGAGCTTGAACGGGCTCTGCTTGCAGAGGATCGCGACGAGCCCGAGGAAGGTCGCGAGGTACACGATCATCACGGGCGCTTCCTGCTCCGTCGCGCGACCGCCAGACGAAGAGCCCGATGATCGCGCCCCAGAAACACCAGAGGAGAAACGAGCCCTCCTGCCCCGCCCAGAACGGTCGAGATCTGGAAATGCAAGCGGGAGAGCTCCCGGCTCGAATACGCGTCGACGTACGAGACGTCGAACCGGTGCTGGAGCAGGAGCGCCATCAGCGCGCCCGCCGCCGCCACGATGCACGTCGCGAGCGCCGCGTAGCGCTGCGCGCCGCCGCGAAGCGCTCGGCATGGCCGCGGTCCGCCCGGATATAGGTCAACCGAGGCGAGCGCTTGCGATCAGCGCGCCCCACAGGGCAGCCACGCCGGGCCAGAAGTACATCAGGAGGAGTCGACAGTCGGCAGGCGACAGCCGACAGGGCCCGAGAGTCGTTCAAGGCTCTTGAGCTGTGTCACGACTTGGCGGGCCGGGAGCCGCGGGTAGGACTTCTCGACCTCCGCACCCTGGTACTTCGACGGGCGCTTGCACGCAGAAGCTTTTCGGCCTCGATCGCGGCCATCCTTGTAGGAACCGATCGCCACGATCGAGATCGCGTCCCTGAAATTGCCGGGCTTGATCCCGCGGTAGGCGACCGGCATCCGGTGTCCGCTCGGATCGAGCAGGTCGAAGCGCAGCTCCTGCCTGGTCCGTGTCGTACCGGTCGCTCGTCTTGTCCAGGCTCCCCATCACCTGCACGACGCCCCGCGCCTTGCGGGCCCTCGTCGAACGTCAGGTACGGCGTCAGCGTCTTCTGAAAAGCCGTGGACCCCGAGCGACTGATGAAGGTCGAAAGCGCGAAGGACCGCCTGGCGACCCAGTGACGCCGCCTGCTTCATCGTTCCCGCTTCCTCGCGCCGAGATCCGGCGGTCGTGAGCCGCCAGAGGTAGATCAGAAGAGTCCTGTCCAGATGATCACGTTGACTCGCGGCGAGGAAACGAGGCTCGCCGCGAGAATTGTTCCCTTGCCGCGCAAGGCACCGAGTCAACCGGCGGCCCCGCAACAGTCGACTTCACGCGTGCGCAAGCCGCGGCTGAAGGCATTCCCCGACCAGAAAAGCTCGATCTCCAGCGCGACGGGCGAAAGCATTTGGTATTTCCCCAGTCCAGCAGACCGCCTACCGCGACTCCGCGCATGATGCAAACGGTGCAGCCCCTCGCCATCGAGAGCCGCGGATCCCGTTGATTCCGTTTGCATCATCGCCACGGCTCGGAAAGGGAAGAATCAGGCCATGAAGAACGACAACTCGCCGACCGTCCTGTCGATGGAGCACAAGGCGATGCAGGAGACCCGGCCCGGGCGACGCGCCGGGTGGACAGACGGAGAAAGCCGCCTGGCAGGTCACGCGCGTGCTTTTCACGTCTGCCGGGAAGAGGAGTTCGCGATGCCCCCGCTGCTGCTCCTCGGGCGGCTCGCCCTCGGCGAGTCACGCCCGACATGGAAAGCATCCTCACGAAGACGGAAATCATGAAGGCGGAGCTGCCGCGAATGCTGGCGGAGCACAAGGCGATCGTCACGGCTCTCCGGAAGCTCCTGCAGGCGGCGACGGCCGAAGGGCACGCCAGCTTCGCATCGTTCGCGCAGAAGCTCATCCTGCACGCGCAGATGCGGAGGAGGAAGTCCTTCTACCCCGCGTCGATCCTCGTCGGCGAATACTTCTGGCGCTCAAGCTCGGAAAAGACTTGAGCGCTCTCGTTCGCCGCTCGCGATCTGATTCGTTTGCATCATGCCGGGAACCGCCTCGTCCCGAACACTCGCACCATCGCCGCACGAGGCTGCGTGCGCTGACCAGGCCGCGGCGGCCCGGAATCCCGCAGGTAGGAGGAAAAAGCTCGATGACAACTAAACGACCTGACGATCAGCGATGGTGGGCTCCGGAGGGGACGGCGTGGTCACGATGGGAAGCCTCCATCGCGCAGGCCGCCGGCCCGCGAGGGCCTCCACGCGATCCAGACCGAAGCCTACGGGCCCCAGATCCGCGGCGGAGAGGCGTCCTGCACGGTGCGGGTGGCCGCCGGCGCGAAGTCTTCGCCCAGGGGGACGCGGTCAACGTGCTCGTGATCTTCCGCTGGGCCGATTTCGCGCGGTTCCGCGGCGAGATCTCTGTGGCCAAGGACGTCGTGATCCTGGTGGAAGCCGAGGATCCCACGCCGCCGGAGGACATCGACCTCGGCATCGAAGGAACGGGGTTCACTCGATCCCGTCCCTTCACGGCGCTCGCGCGCGAATCGGCGGGCAGCGCGGCGTCCAAGAACGTCGTGGCCCTCGGCGTTCCTCGCGGGCCTCTTTCGGTCTCCCGGAGGAGGGACTGCGCCGGGCGGTCGCCCATCGGTTCGGCCGCAAGAAGGAGTCGGTCCGGGAGGCCAACACGAAGGCCTCGAGGCCGGCGTCGCGCTCGCGCAGGTCGCTGCCGGAAGACCCGGCCGTCCGGCGTTCGGAGTACGTCCCCGGCGAGCCGCTTCTCCTGATGTCCGGCAACGAGGCCTCCGCGGTCGGAGCGATCCACGCCGGGGTGCCGTTTCTTCGCCGGCTATCCCATCACGCCGTCGACCGAGATCCTGCAGTTTCCTCGCCGAGTGGATGCCCCGCGCGGGCGGCTCGGTCATCCAGACGGAAGACGAGCTCGGCGATCGGGGCCGTGATCGGCGCCTCGTTCGCCGGGCGTCAAGTCGATGACGGCCACGTCGGGCCCGGGGCTGTCGCTCATGACCGAGATGCTCGGCCTCTCCTCGATGGCCGAAGTCCCCATCGTCATCGTGGACGTTCAGCGCGGCGGGCCCTCGACCGGAAACCCGACCAAGGGCGAACAGTCCGACCTCTTCCAGTGCCTCTACGGCACCGCACGGAGACGCGCCCGCGTCGTCCTCGCCTGCTCCGACGTCGAGGAATGCTTCCACGCGACCGGTCGACGCCTTCAACATCGCCGAGGAATTCCAGCTGCCGGTCCTGATCCTTTCCGGACCAGTCCGTCGGCCAGCGCAAGCGAGACGCTCCCGGCCGCGAAGCTCGAGCACGTCGTGCGGGACCGCGTGAAGCCACCGGAGGCGGAGCTCGTCGGCTACGAGCGCTACCGCGACACGCCGACCGGGGTTCTCGCCGATGAGCGTGCCCGGCACGAAGAACGGCATGTACCAGACCAACGGCCTCGAGCACGACGAGTCCGGCAGCCCCAACTCTCTCTACCTCGGCCACGAGAAGATGAACGCGAAGCGGTACCGAAAGCTCTGGCCGATCCGGGAGAGGTACCACGGGTTCTCCCACTACGGCCCGAAGATGCCGACGTCGGGATCGTCTGCTGGGGTCCTCGGGCGGAGCGGTCCGCGAGGCCGTGGCCGCCGCCAATGCGCGCGGCGAGAAAGTCTCCGCGTTCGTTCCGAAGAGTCATCTACCCGTTCCCCAAGCAAGGACTTCGAGCGATTCCTCGCGGGCGTCGGAGAGCTGCTCGTCATCGAGCTTCGTACACGGCGCAGTTCTACAAGTACCTCCGCACGTTCCTGACACTCCCGGAGGGGCGCACGCACGTTTACAAGCTGCCCGGGGGCAAGGACCTGACCGTCGCGGAAGTGACGAGAGAAATCCGGAGGGTGCAGTCGATCGCTTACGTCCCATGACGCGATGGAGGTCATGCGCATGAGCACGCCGTCCGAGCTTCCGGCCTTCCAGCCCGTCCGATTACAAGTCGGACCTGAAGCCCGTCTGGTGCGCCGGGCTGCGGCGATTTCGGCGCGCTCGCCGCGCTCTACCGCGCGATGGCGAAGCTGCAGCTGGAGCCCTGGAACACGGTTGTCCTCTCCGGGATCGGTTGCTCCTCGCGGCTGCCCGGCTACGTCGAGACCTTCGGCTTCAACGGCGTTCACGGGCGCGCCCTGACGCTCGCGATGGGCGTCAAGGTCGCGCGGCCGGAATTGAACGTCATCGCCGTCGGCGGCGACGGAGACGGCATCGCGATCGGCGGCAACCACTTCCTGCACGCGGCGCGGCGCAACCTCGACGTCGCGTACTTCCTCATGGACAACGAGATCTACGGCCTGACGAAGGGCCAGGCCGCGCCGACGACGCCGGCCGGCGACAAGACCAAGTCCACCTTCTGGGGCAACCCGGAGCCCTCCGGTCGATCCCTGCGAGCTTGCGATCTCGTTCGGCGCGACGTGGGTCGGCCGCGGGTTCTCGGGAGACCCGAAGACGCTGACCGAGCTGATGACGCAGGCGATGGAGCACCGCGGGTTCGCGTTCCTGAATGTCCTGTCGCCGTGGCGTGACCTGGCGGGGAGACGATCAGTTCAAGCATGCTCAAGGCGAAGCTGAAGTCCCTTCCGCCCGACCACGACCGCATGAGCCGCGCGGCGGCTCTCGCTTACACGCGCGAAACCGATTCGCTGACGACGGGATGTGCTCTACAGAAGTGCGCGAGCCCTCTCTCGTCGAACGGCTGGAGGAGGTGCGGAGCAAGGCCCCTGGCGGCGGGCGCCGTGACGAGCACCGCTGATATTCCCCAGGCCTCGCCCCCCGGTTCTCTTCCCCCGGGTTCTAACCTCCAGGAGGACGCCATGGCAGATCCAGGATTTGACCGCGCCGCGGTGGTGGCTGCCCTGAACCGCATCCTCGAAACGGAGCTGGCCGGAGTGGTCCGGTATACCCATTACCTCGCTGATGATCTTGCGGGTACCACCGGATCCGATCGTCAGCTGGATGCGCGGGCAGGCGACGGAGTCGCTCATGCACGCGCAGAACGCCGGAGGAAGATCACGCAGTTCGGGCGAGGAGCCATCGCTGACGATCGGCGCGCTCCTGAAGACCCACCGCCACGACCTCGGCGACATCCTCAAGGATTCGCTCGAGCACGAGAGGAACGGCCTCGCCCTCTACCGGGACCTGCTGAAGCTCGTCGAGGGCCGCTCCGTCTTCCTCGAGGAGTACGCGCGCGCAATGGTCTTCGAGGAGGAGACGCACGTGGGCGAAGTCGAGAAGATGCTTCGCCAGCTGAGCCTGACCGCGCGCGGCCGCGCCCCAAAGAGTGATGCGTTCGCATCAGGCGCGCGGTCCGCCCGGGGGCAGAAACTGGATCCATGGAACCAGACCCGATCTCCCGCCACCCCCGGTTTTCGAGCGGCTTTCGCGGCCCCAGGCGATCGACGAGATCCGCAAGATCCTCGGCGCGCTCCAGACCGAGGACCCGCTGCGCGTGCGCGATCGCCTCCGGCTACGGATTCTTCTGCCACGGCTTCGACGGGCGCTCCGACACGGAGTTCCGGCGGCGCGTCTCCTGGATCGCCGCCAAACGGCCCCGCGCCACGCGCGAAGAGCTCGAAGAGCTGGTCAGCCAGTACCATCTCGGAAAGCAGCGGGCGACCGGCGCCGCCGTCTGCTGCGACGTCGAGACCCGCGAGCACTGCGCGGCGGCGGCTGAACAGCTTCGATAACAAGACGCTCGGAGGAGCAGTGCCTGAAGCTGACCGGCCTGCACATCCGCATCGAATAAGACGAGTCAACAGTCGACAGTCGACTGTCGACAGCCGGGGCACCGACCTCAGATCAGTTTGTTGCGGTGGGCGAGCACGACCGCCTCGAGCTTGAGTGCACGTCGAGCTTCTGCAGGATCTTCTGGACGTGATTGCGGACGGTGGCATGCGACGCCGATCGCCAGCTTCTACTCGCCACCGCCACTGTGACATTCCCTGCGCGAGGCAGCGGAGAATCTCCTTCTGCGGGCCGTGAGCGCGACACGATTCGCCCCTCGCCGGTCTGCATGGGCGCCAGTGGCTCCGGCTCCGCCAGCGCGGGAGACTTGTTCGTTTCGGCGCGCAGGACGTGCACGACGGTCGTCAGCGCCGGATGGTCGAAGGAATGGCAAACAGGAGCTGGAGACTCTCTTCGGCTTTCCGTCGCCGCCCGCCCGAACCGTCAGGCTGAACCGGTTCACCGGATCGTCTTTCATCTGCCGGGCCTGGTGCGCCACGGCGCAATTGCGATGACAGTAGACATTGGTCGCTCCGCGTCCCGGCCGCACATCACCTCGTAGCAGGGCTTGCCGCGGACGCGCGCGCGCCGGAAGGCCCAGCAGCGCCTCGCGCGGCTTGTTCCAGGGAATGATCCGGTCGCGCGCCGTCGATCGCGAAGACCGCCTCCCCGCTCCGGGCGATCCTGATCGAGCGTTTCCTCAAAGACTTGCATGACAACCCCCGAGGCCGATCCTGTCGCTGCGGTCTTCGCCGGTCCCTGATGTGTTTGCATCATTCTGTGATGTATCGGCATCAAGAGGACCGGCCGGCGGAGGGACGAGGAAGCCTGCAAGTCTCCTCAGAGTGATACACTTGCATCATGCTGCGCATCGGGCGGCTCCCTCGAGGCTGGTAGCGGAAGAATCACTATGACCGCCCGCGCAACCGCTCTTGCTCTCGCGCTTCTCCTGCTCGCCGCCGGAGCGTCCGCGGTGCCGGGCGCGTGCTGTCCCCCTAACGGGCGGGCGGAAGCAGGCGATTGGCGCCGTGGACTGCTGCGCGACCATGCTGGAGTGTCCGACCACGCCGCAAGAGACGCTTACCACGACAGTACGAGGCGTCGAAACCTCTGCCGACGCATCATGCTCTTCCAGCCGATTCCGCGTCATTCGAGCTCAACTTCCCCCGGCTGTTCGCCGCGCCAAGCATCCGCTGGGACGCCGACGGACGGTCCGCCTCTCTACCGCCTCCACTCCCGAGCTCCTGATCTAAGACCGGTCTCTCCTCGAGCCAAGGCAACGGCGGAGCTCTCTCCGCGCGTCGGTCCGGGCGTTTCCCGGGCCTCTGGAGGCAAGACCGGTGATCAGAATCAAAATCGCAACCTCTAGTCTCGATCGCGCTCTTCGCGGCGGCGGCGGTCCGCGCTCAGGAGACTCCGTTCGGGACGCCCGGCTCGTCAAGGCCGCGCGACCTCTTCGGACCCTTTTCTCGATGAACTCGTGCTGGAAGCCCTCCAGAAGAACCTCGAGCTAACGGGCGCGCTCTCCTCGGCCGAGGCAGCGCTGTCTCGCATCGAGCCCGCGCGAGCTCTGCCGGACCCTTTCTCTCCTTGAACTACCAGAACGACGGCAAATCGCTGTCGCTCGGCAAACAGGAGATGACGTTTCTGGCAGCGATGTTCTTGCAGCCCTTGCCCTGGCCCGGAAAGTTGCGCCTCGCAGGCGAGGAAGCGCAGGGCCGCGCCGAGGAGGTCAGGGAGGACCGTGGGCCGGGCCCTTCTCACCGTCGAGGCCCGTGTCCGGCGCGCCTACTACGACTACCTGCTCGCAAAGGCGCAGCTCGAGCTGATCGAGGACCGCAGCCGCTCCCGGCGGGAGATCTCCGACATCGTCCGGGAGCGTACTGCCGTGGGCATCGGCGTTCAGCAGGACGTTCTCAGAGCGCAGATCGAGGTCCTCCGTCTGGACGAGGCGCCGGGCGGAGCACACGGCGCAGGTCGCGACACGGCGCGCGGAGGTCAACCGCGCGCTCGGACGGCCACAGGAGACCGCGATCCGAACATCGGCGCGCCTGACGCTTCATCCGCTGGTGCCGGATCTGCCGGCGCTCCTTCAGGCAGTCCACGACAGGAGCCCCGGAGCTCGCGGGCGTGTTTGCCGGGCTATCGAGGCGTCGCGTTTGCGGGTCGCGATAGCAAAGAAGAACCGTCTGCCGGACTTCGTCGCGAGCGGCGGCCCGATGTACCGAGGCGGTCTCGATCCAATGTGGCAGGTCGGCCTCGGCATCACGCTGCCGATCTTTGCGGGCTCCCGCCAGCGGCCGCTTATCGCCTCGGCGGAGGCCGACGTGCGCACGGAGGAGGCCCGCGCTTCCTCGACGGGCCAGGAGCTCGAGTTCCGGACGCGGGAGCGGTTCGAGAACCTGACGGCGATCATGAAGATCGCCCGGGTCTACGGCGAGGGCGTTCTCCCGGTGGGCCAGCTCTCTCTCGAGTCTGCGATCGCCAGCTACCGCACCGGCAAGGTTCCTTCATCACCGTCCTCGAGGCCCTGAACTCGCTCTATGCGGACCGGTCGATCTACCTGACAATCGTCTCGCCGAGGCCGAGAAAGTGCGCGTCGCAATTGACGAGGCGACCTCCAGGCGAGCGCCGGCATGTCCGCCGCGGCTCCGATCCGGCGGTCCGGCGGCCATGGCTTTCGACCGGCGCGGGCTCTCTCTTCCTCCATGAGGTAATGACGATGAAACCCTTCTTACGCTCTACCTCTCCTGGATCCTGGCGGCGGTCTTCGCCGCGGGGTTCGCCGTGCTGGCGATTTCGCGAAAGCCATCCGCGCAACCCGGAGCGCCGTCGCGGTTTCGCGCGACGCCGCACCCCGGACGCCTCGGGAAAGAAAGGTCCTCTACTGGACCGACCCGATGACGCCCGGGTACAGATCGGACAAGCCCGGAAAGTCCCCTTTCATGGATATGGAGCTCGTCCTCGTCTACGACGAAGGGACCGAAGCGGCGCCGGCCGCAGGCGTGCCTGGAAATTCGGCGATCTCCGTCCCGCAGGGACGACAGCAGGCGATCGGCGTCCAGCTCGGGAGAGCGGAGCTCCGCGAGCTGACGAAAAGCGATCCGACCGTCGGGCGCGTGACGTTCGACGAAACGTTGCGCGCCCAGATCCACGCGAAATTCGAAGGCTACGTGGAGCACCTTTATGCCGACTACACGGGCAAGCCCGTACGCAAAGAGGACAGCCGCTGCTCGCGATCTACAGTCCCGAGCTCCTGGCGACGCAGCAGGAGTATCTGATCGCGCTGCGCGCCGGGACCGATTCCGAACGTCCCCGAACCCGACATCTCGCGGGTGGCGTCGACCTTTACGAGTCGGCGCGCGAGCGGCTCCTGCTCTGGGACATCAGCCCCGGGCAGCTCAGGGAGCTCGAGAAAGGAGCGGCAAGCCCCAGAAGGCACTGACGCTGTATTCGCCGGTCGACGGCTACGTCATGACCAAGACCGCGGTGCTCGGAGCGCGGGTGATGCCGGCGGACACACTCTTCGAAATCGCCGGCTTCCGGCGCGTCTGGGTCATCGCCGACGTTTACGAATCCGGAAGCGGCGTCCGTCGCCGTCGGGCAGGCGGCTCGGATGAGCCTTTCTTACCTTCCGGGCCGCACCTGGGTCGGAAAGGTTTCCTTCATCGCTCCGGTCCTGGACGAGAAGTCGCGGACCGTCAAGGTGCGCATCGAGTTCGAGAACCCCGACGGCACCCTGAAGCCCGAGATGTTCGCGGACGTTTCCTCGAACGGCCCGTCGGCCGCGTCGTGGCGGTGCCCGACGGCGCGGTGCTCCTGACGGGAACCCGCGCCCTCGTCTTCGTGGCGAAGGGCAACGGCGTCTTCGAGCCCCGGGCCGTCGAAACCGGAGCGAAGGTCGACGGGTTTTCGAGATCCGCAAGGGTCTTGCCGCGGGGGAAGAGGTCGTCACGCAGGCGAACTTCCTGATCGACTCGGAATCGCGGTTGAAGTCCGCCCCCGGGAGCATGACCGGCCCCCGGGCGCCTCGCCCGGGTCCCTCCCGCCGGCGCCGCTGTCCGCCACTCTCAAACCCGCACGTGCATTGAGAGCGCGCCAGCTGATCGAAAGAATCATCTCCTTTTCCGCGCGCAACCGGTTCATCGTCCTGGCGCTGACCGGCTTCGCGATCTTCGCCGGGATCTGGTCGATCAGATCACATCGCGCTCGACGCCCTGCCGGATCTCTCCGAAACGCAGGTCATCGTCTACTCGCGCTGGGACCGCAGCCCCGACATCATCGAGGACCAGGTCACGTACCCGATCATCACGTCGATGCTCGGCGCGCCGCGGGTCAAGGCCATCCGCGGCTTCTCGGACTTCGGCTACTCGTACGTCTACGTGATCTTCGAGGACAGGCACGGACATCTACTGGGCGCGCAGCCGCACGCTCGAGTACCTCTCGAAGATCCAGTCGCGCCTGCCCGCGGGCGTGCAGACGGAGCTCGGGCCCGACGCGACGGGCGTGGGCTGGGTCTTTCAGTACGCCCTCGTCGACGAGTCCGGCAAGCATTCGCTGGCCGACCTGCGCTCGCTCCAGGACTGGTCGATCCGCTACGACCTCCAGGCGGTCCCGGGCGTGGCCGAGGTGGCGAGCCTCGGCGGCTTCGTCCGCCAGTACCAGGTGACGGTCGATCCGAACAAGCTCGCCTCCTACGGCATCCCGCTGATGACGGTCGATCGAGGCGATCCGCTCATCGAACAACGAGGTCGGCGGGCGCCTCGTGGAGTGGAGCGGCGCCGAGTACATGGTCCGCGCCGCATGGCTACGTCCGGTCCATCGCCGACCTCGGAAGAGATCGTCGTCAAGACCGACGAGAAAGGCACGCCCGTCCGGCTGCGGGACGTCGGACGATTCAGCTCGGGCCCGAGATGCGGCGCGGCATCGCGGAGCTCGACGGCAAGGGGGAAGTCGCCGCGGGCATCGTCGTCATGCGCCAGCGGCGAGAACGCGATGGATGTCATCACGCGCGTCAAGGCAGCGGCTGAAGGAGATCGAGCCGTCGCTTCCGCAAGGCGTGAGGATCGTGACGACGCTACGACCGGTCGGAGCTGATCGAGCGCTCGATCAACGACCCTGAGCACGAGCTGATCCTCGAGATGCTCATCGTCTCGCTCGATCATCCTCGATCTTCCTCTGGCACATCCCGAGCGCGCGTCGTCCCGATCGTCACGATCCCGGCTGCGGTCGTCCTCTCTTTCATCCCGATGTACGCTCCTCGGGCATCAGCTCGAACATCATGTCGCTCGGCGGAATCGCGGTCGCGATCGGAGCGCTCGTCGACGCGGTCGTCGTCGTCGTCGAGAACGCGCACAGAAGCTCGGATCGTGGGAATCGACCGGGCGCGCAGGGGACTACAAGGAGGTCGCTGATCGGGCGATCCAGGAGGTGGGGCGCCCGAGCTTCTTCGCGCTGCTCGTCATCGCCGCTCTCCTTCATGCCGATCTTCGCCCTGGAAGCCCAGGAGGGGCGACTCTTCCGGCCGCTCGCGTTCACGAAGACCTCGCCATGGCGATCGCGGCGCTCCTCGCGATCACGCTCGACCCGGCGATCCGGCTGCTCTTCACGCGTCTGAAGCGCTACGAGTTCAAGCCGCGGCTGGCTCTGTCATGCGACCAACGCCGTCCTGGTCGGAAAAATGTACCCGGAGGAGAAACACCCGATCTCCCGCGTTCTCTTTCGTCTCTACGACCCTCCGCGCGGTTCGTCCTGCGCTATCCGACGCGTCGTCATCGGCGCGGCGCTCCTGGTCGTTCTGGCCACCGATTCCGGTCTACAAGCGCCTCGGCTCCGAGTTCATGCCGCCGTTGAACGAAGGCTCGATCCTCTATGCCGACGACGCTCCCGGCATCTCCGTCGACGGCAGGCGCAGGACCTGCTGCAGCGCCAGGACGCGGCTCCTGCGCGAGTTCCCGAGGTCGAGCGCGTCTTCGGAAAGGCGGGCCGCGCCGAGACCTCCACCGACCCGGCGCCGCTTCTCGATGATGGAGACGGTCGTCATCCTGAAGCCCGAGGCAGCAGTGGCGCACGAAGCCGCGCTGGTACTCTCGCGCGTGCCCGGATTCGTCGAACGCCGCTCGCGCCCGCTGCGGCCGGGGACGATGACGCTCCCGACGAGCTCGTCGACGAGATGAACGCGACGCTTGACTACTCTGGGGCAGACCAACGCCTGGACGATGCCGATCAAGAACCGCATCGACATGCTGACGACGGGCATCCGACGCCGGTCGGCATCAAGATCTTCGGCTCTGACTTGAAGCAGATCGAGCGCAGCGGAAAACGTCTGGAAGGTCATCCTCGCAGCCGGTTCCGGGCACCGCGCAGCGTTTACGGCGAGCGCGTGGCTGGCGGCTACTTCGTCGACTTCGACCTGAAGCGCCGCGGAAATCGCCCGCTACGGCCTGACCATCAAGGACGTCGCAGGACGTGATCATGTCGGCGATCGGCGGGGAGAACGATCTCGACGACGATCGAGGGGCGCGAGCGCTACCCGATCAACGTCCGCTACCCGCGCGAGCTGCGGGACGACCCGGACAAGCTGGCCCGCGTGCTCGTGACGACGGTGTCGGGCGCGCAGATCCCGCTTGCGCAGCTCGCCGACATCCGGCTGGTCGAGGGCCCTTCCATGATCCGCGACGAGAACGGCAAGCTATCGGGCTACGTGTACGTCGACGTCGATACCTCCAGCGCGACATCGGCGGCTACATCGAGGACGCGAAGGCGGCCGTCGCCCGGGACCTGAAGCTCCTGACCGGGTACACGCTCGCTCTGGAGCGGCCAGTACGAAGCCATGCAGCGCGTCCAGCGAGAAGTTGAAAGTTGTCCTGCCGGTGACGCTCTTCCTGGTCTTCGGCCTCCTCTATGCAAATACGAAGTCCTTGCCGAAGACACTGCTGGTCCTGCTCGCGGTCCCCTTCTCCGCGGTCGGCGCGTGTGGCTCCTTTACGCGCTCGGCTACCACATCTCCATCGGCGTCTGGGTCGGCCTGATCGCTCTGCTCGGCCTCGACGCGGAGACCGGCATCTTCATGCTCCTGTACCTCGACCTTCGCGTACGAGGAGCGCAGAGCCGCCGGCGCGATGAAGAGCCGCGAGGACCTGGAGGAAGCCATCCTGCACGGAGCCTGTCAAGCGGGTCCGGCCGAAGGTCGCGACGGTCGCCTGCGCTTCTTCGGGCTCGTGCCGGATCATGTGGTCCACCGGCGCCGGGGCCGACGTCATGAAGCGAATCGCGGCGCCCATGATCGGCGGCTCTTCACGTCTTTCCTGATGGAGCTGCTCGTGGCTACCCGGCGATCTACCTGCTCTGGAAGTCACGCGAGGTCAGAAAGGCCGCGGGCAAGGCCCCCCGCCGGCAGAATCACCGGGGTCGCTGCATCCGGCCCAATCGGCGGTCCCGGGCTAGCATTCGACGACCGGATATCGCGCCTTCGCCGGATGCGCGGCGCCGGTGCCGCGCCCGCGCTACGGAGGCTCCCATGGCGGAGGTCCTGTCACCCGAAGAATTCTCGAAGATCGACCGCTACTGGAGAGCGGCGAATTATCTCTCCGTCGGTCAGATCTATCTCCGGCACAACGCGCTCCTGCGCGAACCGCTGCGAGCCGGAGCACATCAAGCCGCGACTGCTGGGTCACTGGGGAACGACGCCGGGCTTGAGCTTCATCTACGCTCACTTAAACCGGCTGATCCGGAAGCGCGCGCTCGACGTGATTTACATCACCGGTCCCGGCCACGGCGGCCCGGGGACTCGTCGCGACACACCTACCTGGAGGGGACGTACACCGAGCTCTACCCGGACATCGCCCGAACCGAGGAAGGGATCCAGAAGCTCTTCAACCAGTTCTCCTGGCCCGGAGGCATCCCCAGCCATGCCGCGCCCGAGACGCCCGGCTCGATCAACGAAGGCGGCGAGCTCGGCTACTGCCTGCTCCACGCGCTACGGCGCCGTGCTCGACAACCCCGGGTCCGTCGTCGCCTGCGTCGTCGGCGACGGCGAGGCGGAAACCGGGCCGTGCGCGACGAGCTGGCACTCGAACAAGTTCGTCAATCCAGAGCGCGACGGCGCGGTCCTGCCCATCCTCCACCTAGAACGGCTACAAGATCGCCGGACCGACCGATCCTGGCGCGCCTTCCGGAAGAGGAGCTGCGCTCCCTCTTCGTCGGCTACGGATGATGTGAACCGTTCTTCGTCGAGGGGATGATCCCGCGGCGATGTCATCCGCTCATGGCGCGGACGCTGGACGTCGTGACCGACCAGATCGCCGCGATCCAGCAGAGCGCAAGAACGAAGGGTTACTCGGGGCGACCCCGATGGCCCATGATCATTCTCCGGACTCCGAAGGGATGGACCGGCCCGAAGATCGTGGACGGCAAGGCGGTCGAGGATCCTTTCGCTCGCACCAGGTCCCGGTCGCCCATCCCCGCGCCAACCCCGAGCACCTTCTGCATCCTGGAGGAATGGATGCGGAGTTATCGCCCCGAGGAGCTCTTCGACGCGTCCGGCGCGCTCCGCGCGGCAGCTTCGCCGCGCTCGCGCCGGAAGGCGACCGCCGCATGGGCGCGAACCCGCATGCCAACGGCGGCCGGCTGCTGCACGACCTCGACCTTCCGGATTTCCGCGACTACGCCCTCGCGGTCGAACGGCCGGGCGCGGTCGAAGGGGAATCGACGCGGGCCCTGGGACAGTTCGTGCGCGACGTGATGAAACGCAACCCGTCGAACTTCCGCCCTGATGGGGCCGGACGAGACGAGCTCGAACCGCCTCGATGCGGTGTTCGAGGTCACCGATCGCGTCTCGACCGCCGAAATCCTCGACAGCGACGAGCATGTCGCGCCGGACGGCCGCGTGATGGAGATCCTTAGCGAGCACAGCTGTGCGAGGGCTGGCTGGAGGGGTACCTGCTGACGGGCCGGCACGGATTCTTCT
>ERZ1370068.8509-contig-7356_pt1 | contig 61437 bp, 63 predicted proteins | sample MGYA00561227_ERZ1370068 | MGnify/ENA primary metagenome ERZ1370068 (study PRJEB38410, sample SAMEA6850437) | metagenome | study: Metagenomic assessment of the ecological functions of the soil: analysis of the soil microbiota associated with the...
CGGAAGCCCTTCCGCGAACGAAGCGGGAGTACACCTGTTTGGTCTCCAAAGCCAGCCCAAAAAGCGGTTTCGCCACGTCACAGCTGCCATGATGCTAGCGGAAGCCATGAAATCCGAGGACTTCCGGGAGCGGCAAATTGGTCCAAGGATGCAATGGACCTCATTAGTTGCTTCCGGACCGAGCTTTAACCTCGGACATGGCTGAGGCATCGATTACCTCTATGTGGCGGCCAGGTACTGAGTACCATGAGTACCGTTCCACCGAGGTAACCCTCGGTCCAGCGTTTCATTGAACGCTTGCCGACGTTACCCCCGGGCCACAATCGTCAACCAAAGATTAACCTCAGCAACGCCCGGACCTCTGGTCGACGCTATAATGGCACGCCCCGTCAGCCAAGTTGAATCGATTCACCACCGGTGCAGCTGTTTGCCAACTCGATCATGGCGGCGTGACGCATGGCTGCAGCGGGCGTATGCGGTTGCCAGCCGCCTCGATGCCAATCTACTGCCTGGCGTGGAGTTCATCGCTGTAGACAATCCTGGAGATAGGTATAATTATTGACGGCAACCCTACAGTGTCCATCCAGTACAGCCAGCTGGATCCGACTTTTGACCTCTTGATCTTCACAGCAAGGAAGTTATCATGAGCAGTTCACCTCAAAAATAGGTCCCCACACTCTTGGAGCCGGTGAGCATGTGCTATCTACAGGCAGCCCAAGCCCAAGGCACGCAAGCCCAAGCCCAAGTACGCGAGTTTCGGTGATCGATACCTAGGTCATGAAACGCAATCGCCCGCGACGGACGGCACACCTTCTCAAACTGAAACTACTATGGCGGAACTGATCGACGTCGTCCTTCAGATCGACGGTCCGGCTTGATCGAAGTTCGTCGCCGCGATCAAGGAATCCGAGGGCCTCTCCCCACGAACCCTGGGATAGACCTCAGCCCGTGGGCTATGCATGCCATAGCCCGGCATCTCTCTCACCACAGCAAGGAAGTTTCAATATTGAAGAAACTTCGAAAACATATTCATCATATCCTGACCCCGGTGGATTGTTTAATCTCGTCGTCCAGTTAATGGGACCGAATGGAACGGGGGTACTCTGTACAGACCTCAAAACCCCGGAGGGGATATCGGGATCGGTTTCAGCCCCTTTTGGTGAAGATAGCATTATCTGTCTCCTGATTGTTCTTAATTTGGTCAGTATTCACGAGAACTTCATATACCACTTCAAGCGACCTGGGGCGACCTGGCAAGACTTGCTGGCGAGTAAAACTAAGGCGATTACGATCGCCAATGGGGTACTCTGAAACCCTGAAGTCTCCTGGAGATTGACTCGCCCGCTACCGGGCGAACCCGCCGAATAGCCCGGGCGTCAGAGCAGACTGGACAACACCTGACATTCAAACCGAGTGCCGCCACTGCTTCTCTCCGACCCACCAGCGGCCTCTGGGACTGCTGCCCGGTTGGAGGTATCAGGTCGCCCGCTGGTTTCAGGGCGGACCTTTGGCGACGATCCTCGATGACGCGGGGAGGCGGGTTCCCGCCCTTCCTGGTCGCCCTGGAGACGCCCTACGACCTGTCCTGGAGACTGGCGGCGGACACCCGATGGACCGACTACATCCGCCCGCACTTCCTAATCGGTGCCGGCCCTGAATATCACAATGATCGCCATGCCCGCCTGATGGTCGTGCTTCCTCGTCCACGACCCGCCTTCGGCGGTGTCAGACGGCAGAGGCTTGTGGATGGACGGCGAGGGGTGAGGACGCTCCGGGATGACGGAGGTGGACCTGACGCAAGGTTCGTCGAGGCAGAGACCTGAGACCGCGCGAGCCTTTGCCGCCAGTCGAAGGATCTACTTATTTATAGAAACTAATCGCGCCCGGCGATATTAAACCCATGCTCGCAATTCAGTGAACCGCCCTCACCACAGGACGGTTGCAAGGAAAAAGGAACAAAGATATGTTAGCAAGTCCTTCACCAAAGTCAAGGAAAATCCAGCGCCCCCAGGAAACCCGTCGTACTCTACGTCCCGACACTTTCGACCCTGACCCACCTGCCCGAAGACTCAACCACGCCGATTGGCGCGGCGTACCTCCTTGCACAGGATCGTGTGAGCCGAGTCTTCCTCCGAGCGATAACCTGAACCCGCTCAAGCACGATACCTCCATGATTCATCCCCAAAGATCTGGCTTGGTCCGATCTGTCAGGCCCTGTCGCGAGCGGGGTTATTGATGTCGATAGGGAGTTACGTCATCGGCAAAAGTCATATGGCCATCGGCTCCCGCCACCCCACGACGGGAAATTCTCCCACTACGTACCGACGACCGAGAACCTCGCTCACTGCGATCCAGTATCCGCGAGACGACTGTGGTGGACACCAGCGGGAGCGCACGTCTTGGTCATTAACGCGGACAACCTCAAGTCACCGGCCTTCGATCCTTCCCAGCTCGCTATCACCGGGCTGACCACCGAACCGAAACCGAGGGGTGGCGACTTCAGGACCGCAACCGGCGGAGGGGTGGCGACCGAAGCGCGCCCAAACGGGCAGCGGCAAATATTTCTAACCGACTTCAACGTCCCACGACTTCGCCGGAGTGGAGGCACAGCAGGCTGGGCCCCGGGTTCAGGGGCCGCGTCTTTTTCTCTCTGCGGCACTAGCAGCCTGAGCCTGAGTTCCCGACTGGCCGCTGGGCGGCGGGAGCCGTCGGAGCAACGACCGGGCCTGCCCGGCTTTGCTGCGCCCTCTGCGGGCCGCTTCTAGATTCTCCGTGAGCGTGAGGGGCCGTTCCGGCTTCGACGGCCTTCGGATGTCCGCGGCTGGGGGCGTAAGGCGATTTCGGACGGGAACCGGCGTAGTGGCGGCCATCGGCTCGGCCGCTGGATTCTGTCAGTCGATCGAGCACGGCGGCGAAGTCCTTGGGGCGATCGGTCGACTTTCCTTCGCCGTGCATCGTCCCAAGAAGTCTTTCCAGGGCTGTTAGGTATCCAGGTCCTCTTGGTCGTGACGGCTCTCTGAACAAGGCGAAACAGCACGACCGCCCAAAGCCGAACACACGGAGTGCGGGCCGACCTCCCGAGACCGATCCGGGCCAGTTGCTCGGGGCCGCAGTGCAGGCCTGGCGACGCGCTGCCGACCATCGACCGGCCCAGGCTGGCGGCACGGGCCCGCGAGGTTCGGACCACGCGCCGCAATGACAGCCCGAAGTCGATGACCTTGACCTCCCAGCCGCGCGGCGTCTTGCGGACGAGTAAAGTTGCCCGGCTGACGTCGCGGTGCCACACCCGCTTCGTGAGCGCCTTGAGAGCTTCCCGCCGTCTGAAGGGCGACCGGCAGCAGATCGTGAAGGAGGTCCGTACCGATGAACGTGGTCTTCCAGGGTGAAGCTAAGCTGGAGAAGTGCGCGACTCTGCGTATGGCTTCTTTTGTCGAGCCTCGCTCGCGAACCCGGCACCGAGGAGGCGGATGGATTCCCGTATGTTCCAGGCGGTCCAGGGCCTGAGCTTCCCGGAAGATGGTGGTGACGTCCCGGTCGATCCCGGCGGCCAAAGGTCTGACGACGACCCGCCGGTCCTTGTAGCGATGATGGCAGAGGAATGCGACCCGAACGCCCCGGCCCAGATGGCTCGACCTGGTCCTGGTCGTGGGCCAGACGGCGAACCGGGCATCGGTGGCCGCCGCCTGGACGGCAATTCGGCGAGGGCCTCATCCCACGACGCAGTTCGGCCGCGGCCCGGTAGGCGTGGTGGGCCTCGGCTTTGGCCCTGGAGTCATTGAGTTGCTCGGCGCCTGCCAAGCGGTCGCCAGCGCCGTGGAGCGCCGCCACGACCTCGCCGAGCGACGTCGAGGCCGAGTTGTGGGAACCGCCGACGCTGGTCCTCCCCGAGGGTCTGATACCCTTTCGCTTGACCTCCTCGCTGATCAACGCCCGCTCGTGCTCGTCGCGGTACGAGACGCTGTGCCGGCGGTCAGTTCACGGGCGCATCAGCTTGAACTGCTCGGTCAGCCCGCGACGCCGGCATGAGGTCCGGTGACGGTGCCGCGGGTTTCGACGACGACGACTTCCACGCGAGCCAGCCCGTCCGTGCCGCCTTCGAGATCTGCCCGTGCCGCCTCGGATCAGGCCAGGAACGCGAAGCCCTCCTGACGCCGGTCGATCGCTTCCAGGTTGACTCAGGTCAGCTCACGGGCCAGATCCATCCGCTCGATGGTCGCCAGCAGTACTGACAGCGGCCAACAGGGCTGGCCCCGCGTGGGCGTCACCGCCAGCAACCACAGATGGCGATAGCCCAGGCGTTGAAACTCGCGGCAACTTCTCAACCACGCCGCACTCGGCCGTCATGCGCCCGGATCATCGAACCGGGCGAAAGGGCCGACCTCCTCGGCGACTCCCTGGACTGAACCCGTCGTTGCCGTCAAGTGCCCTTCGACTGGGCTTCTGGCGCAGTTCCTTGAGACAGGCGTAAGGAAGTCGGGGTCGTCCTCCTTCACGGCGGACGTCAGGAACGCCTTCACCTGCTCGCAGCTGCGATGTCTTCCGCCGAGGCGAACCGTCCCAGAAACCGCCCGCCCAGGGCAATCTCGAGCGTCTTCCAGCTTCGATTGAAACGGCCGAGGGCCTGGGTCACCCTCTTCACTATGTCGGTGAAGTGGCTCCGCACCTTCTCGCCACCCTCTGACCCATTCGCCAGCGTCAGCTTTGGCGGCGCGCCGTCTCCTCGGCGATATGACCCAGGGCCTGTACGCCTCCTTGACGACCACTTCGGCCATGGTGCCCATGACCCGCGGATCAAGAACATGCCGCACGGCCAGCGTCGAGGTTTTGTAGATCAGCATCGCCTGTTGGCTTTGAAAAGTGCATTCGACCGTGACGACGTCCGGACTCGGTCGTGGTCGGTCGCACCGAGGAGATCTAGCTCCAGTATGGACGAGCGAGCCCTTCTTGCTGCGAGAGGGTCGCTTCTCCGACTGCCACACCGCCGAGCCGCACGCTTTGCGTCCCCGTTACTGGGCGTTCGCCGACCAGCCCTTCCGCCCGGAACGACGCAAACCGGACAGGTTCAGCCCCCATGGACCTGCCACGCTCGAAGCCATCGATTCCCGGGGAACAGGCCCTATTCTCGCAGCTTGCCGCCGGGATAGCCGGCAGCGCGGAAGCGCATGGCCTACGGCTGGGCGGTGGTCGGCGAACCGGCGATGTCCTCGACCCATGCCCCCGCGAACGGCTAGATTCGAGGAGGCCGCGCCGTGAAGATCCGCCTGTCGATCGATCGCTTCGAGGGGAACCGGCGGATTCGTTGCGCTGCTGACCGACGCCGGCACGTCGATCAACTTTCCCAAGGCCTGCGCCCGCGTCAAGCCCGGCGATATCCTGACGCTCCAGATCGAGCGGACGTCGAGTGGGCCACTCAAGAAGGTCGCCGACGACACCAAGCGGGCCCAGACGACCTGAAGAAGGCGTGGACCCCCGGTGGGGGACATCCGGCCATGAGTGGTCGCCTTTGCTCACATCACGATAGGGTTGGCGGATCCTGGCTGACGGCGTCGGGCCAAGCCCCGCAACACGAACGGGCGAGAACCGCCACGGTCGAGTTCCTGGACGTCGCCATATGACATCCTGATCCGCTCCTGAGGCAAGTCAACTGGTGGACGCTGGGGCCGCGATCTGCGGCTGAGTTGCCCGCCGCTGGGATCACGGGCGCTCGATCTAATGTTGTCAGCCATCACCACAGCGACCATTGCTAACGGCATGGAGGAGGTCGTCCGGGAGTTCAAGCCGGTGTTCCTGGCGTCCGGCTCCTCGCACACGTCCCCACGATACCTGAGGCCGTCGAGCTGTTCCGCGACCTGACATCATCCTGGCCATCCAGCCGACGGACCGGCCACGGCGGATCGAGCGGGTTCCGGTCGGTCCGAGGTCTTTCCTCAGGCCCCGGAGGATTTGTCCGAGGAGAACAACAGCGGGCATCCGCCTCCAGTACGACGACTTCGGTCCTGCCGCCTGGAGACGCCGAGCAGAGGGAGCGGCGCTGGTGGAGCGGACGGTCCTGGAGCTGAAAGCGCCGGCTGCACGGTGCCCGCTGGCGCATCGCTGCAGCCGCAACGGGACGGATCGCCCGCAGCGGAGTTAGAACCCGGCTAGCCGTGGCGAGCATGGACGGGGCAACGAGTACGGGCAACCCCAGTCTCAGACGGTCGCCTTGCTGGGCCCGGCCGAGATTCCGCTCCTGCGTACCGATCGGGATGGGACGGTCGTGATCCACAAGCGACGGCCACCGCTGGCGGGTCGCGGGCCACCGATCGCCACCAGAGGACCAACCCGCCGCCACGCGACCTGGAGGGCGGATATACAGCATGAGTGGGACTGAGCAAGAAAAGAGCCGCCGATTTCGAGACTGGAGAGCGCCACCCCGGCCGTGACACGAGGGTGCTACGCGGCGAAGCGCGGCTCAAGGGCCGAACCGGCGCGCGGCGTTCGTAGCGTGGAGCAGATCGCTGATTGGATGGTGGTGCGGCATTGCGTATCCCCGGTCAGTCCCGGGCGCGGTCGAGGTCGGTGAGTTTGTAGCCGCCGTCGTGGGCCACCGCCGAATCGCCCGCTGCAGGTTTGCTAGTCCTGACCACCGACAAGATGACCCGCTTGCACAGTCAGTTTTAGTCGAGCGCCGCTGACGGCACCGGGATCAGGCCTGGGGCTAGGGTGAAGAAACCCTGTTCTTGAAGCTTCGTCTGGATTCCTCCATTTTTGAGCGTGCTTGGGCACAGGGCTTTTCCGACGATGGTCATCTCCGCTCAGGTGCAGGCAATGGACACATCTTCAGCAAGTGCAGAACCGTCCAGTACCAGAGCCCGCGGGCGCGTCCAGGTCTGGTTCCTCAGCCGGAGTCGCCGACTCTGGAAGCAGAAGCATTGTGGAGTTAAAGCACGAGGCCAAGCGGAGCGCAACCGCGTCGCCGACGGGAACAAGAGCCGCGAGAAATGGCGGACGGAGGTCGAGCAGTTACGCCAACAGGTGCGACGGTGCGAGCAGGAACTGGCGACGTTGAAGGCCCAACCGATGCAGGCCGAGGCGAAAAATCCGCCGTCCGACCCGTCGGGACCGCGAGATGATTCACCGCTGGGGACGCACGGCTATGGTGGCCATGGTGCACCTGGTGGCAGACGTCGGCACGGGATGTCGCGTTGCGGGCGGCGCTGCGGGTGCTCCAAAGTACCGCCGCGGAGTGGGGCCGATCAGGGCCGATCCCCCATTCGGGACGACGATCCGCCTGTGGATGCAGCGCTGGGGCGCCGTCCTGACCGCGCCAAGCGAACACGCCGAGGATCAATGGCTGGTCGATCATTCGGTGCAGATCGGCCAGAGAAATGCCTGCGATCCTCGGCATTCGCCCAGTATGCTGCCGCCGGCTGGGGACGGCCCTGGTGGCCTCGGACCTGGTGCTGATCGCCTTGGTGCCACGCCCGTCCTGGACCGCCCCGGAGGTCGATGCGACGCTCCAGGAGGCCACGGGCGCGCACCGACGTCCCGCGGGTGATCGAATATCATGGAGTGACCCGACCGGCGGCGCAGTTATTTCAGGAGCGGCATCCGGAGACCCTGAGGTCTACGACATCGGGCATAAGCAGGCTTGCGTGCTCAAGAGGGCGCCTGAACCGATCTGCGGTGGCCGGAGGTTCAGCGCGTGGGGCGGTGACGCGGTAGCAACTGCAGACTGAATTGGCGTTCCTGGTGCTGCCGGGCCCGCGACCGAAGGCGCGGGTTCATGAACCAGTCGTTGCTGGGCTAGCCAGAAGGTGCTCGGTCTGATGAACTGTCGGCGGCGGTGCTGGGCGGGTAAAGAGTGCGAGCGGCTGCACGAGAAACTCGGATGGTTGTTGGACCTGCGCGACGCCTTGACGAGTGGTCGCAGTGGCAAGCGGTGGTGGATACGGTAGTGGGTTTTTCGTGAATTGCCGGGGCTTGATCGGGGGCGGCCCAGACCGCGATCGCCGCGTTGCCCGAGTCGTTGCGCCAGCAGCCGGGTCCTGGCGGCGGAACTGGTCCGGTTCGTGCGGGCGGAATCGAGCCCGGCCCGCCTGGGGGAACGGCTGCCGGGCAGCACGGCGGTGTTGGAATCGTGCTTCGGCAAATTCATGCTGGAGAAGGAGTGATGCGGCGGGCAGATTCACCGGGTTGGTCCTGCCGCTGGGAGCCTTCCTGACGGAGGCGACCCAGGAGACGATTGTCGACGCCTTTGCGCCAGCCGCACGGCGACGGGATTGGTGCCGGGAGAACCTGGGACGACGCTGTTCAAACGAAAGATTGCGTTCCAAGAAGGCGTAACAGATCCGGGATGAAAAACCCGAGAGTATTTCATCACCTCAGCCTGGGGCAGTGTGTATTTCGAAGCATGAACGATCCGCCGTTTGATCAGCGACGCCCGCTTGCGGTCGCGCAGTCAAGGGTGGGCCGGACATCCCAACCATTCACGATTGTTAATTCCATCTCGCCTGTTCGCCGGTGCCGGCCCGTGGCCGTTCAATCCACTCCTACAACCCCACAGCGGTAGACCTCATCCTGATCAGTTCCCGGACAGGGCAGGGCCTCGATTCCGCGGAGCGAAATGGCTTCGATGCCCTGGACTGGGTCTGGCGAATTGTCGGGAAACCGGTCGACGGCGGTGAAGACCGGCCTGGCTCGCCGCGGTCCTGGAGCGATTCCCGGCTCCCGACGTCCGTCCGGGACGGAGCCTCCGTGGGGCCAATCTCGCCCGGCGACGAGTTCGAGGGCCGCCAGGTGGTGGCGCGGCGCCGTAGCCGCAGAACGTGCCCCATCCCAATCCGAGCACCGCAGCCGAAGCGAACGGCCGCGAGGAACACCATCAAAAAGTTTCAGATTCGCCGCCGGGAGGGGTCCCCGGCGACCTGGCTGGCCCCGGCCGCCCCTTCCTCCAGGTGCGTTCGCGACGAGGACGCCCACGGACAGGCTGGGGAACTGTAGCTGACCAGGCCGGCCCAGCTCGGGCCGGCGCGCTGCAGGCGACCCGACGAGGACGACAGAGGCGGCCGGATACAGCACGATCGGTGGCCCATCGCCCCGGCCGGGGACCCGCCGAGCCCACGCACGGGATGCGTATCCGGCCCGCCAGGTAGACGCCAGCAGTGAGGCCCGAAGCGATGGCGAGGCATTCGACGGCATCCAGATGAACATACTTGAGGCTTGAGGCAGATCGCAATGTGGTGGTCGCACCTGCCGCCGCGAGGGGCGCCCGCCAGCCGCCAGCCGTGAAGTGGACGGCCTGGGCATAGGCCAGCGGCAAGGCGACCGCCCCCACCAGGCCGAGGAGACCCCACTGCGACACTTCGACGCGCCGGCGCCATCCGTTCTCCCAGCCGCAGAGGACCAGCAGGCTGGCCGTCGAGCTGGGAAGCCCCAGGACCCAGCCGCTCGCCCGCGGCCCGATCCGACGGCCGAGGAGGAGTCCCTGGATGACGCCGATCAAGTACGAGGTACTGATAGAGTCCATCACGATGTTGCCCTGGAGTTTGGCTGCAACGTTTAGTCCGTTTTGTCAGGCGCGCATGACGTCAGTCTCGACTGTCAGGATGTGATGAGCCACAGTCAGGTCAAGGTGTTTGCCTGGTGTGGCCAGGGGACAGGCTCACGTCCCCGAGTGAAGGATCGGGCCCCGGTGACTCCGGAGCGAGCGAGGCCTATCTCAGTCTCGTCGAACGAGTGCCTTTCTTAGGCTGCAACGGCCTGGAGGTCTTCACCAGGGAATTTCGATTCCGGGGGCCGAAAGATTTACTTCCTTTCCCACTCTTCGGAATCCGGGAACTGGCGGGTGCTACCGGCTGGCTATCTTTGCGGGCAGTGGAAGCTATCTGGGGCCGTGGCTCTACAGAACTGTTCCACCGATAGACGACCAGGAGGATTTCAGTCTGCTGATGGGTCATGCCCAGCCGGCCGGTACGCCGTGACATTGGCTGAGGTAGCGGACCGTCTTCGGTCTGACCACGGGTGGCTCATCCTCGACCCGCCCGTCCGCATGCCGGATCACATGTCCCATCGCCTCGCGGTGTGACCCGGAGGGGAACGGCTCGGCCCGGATCGCAGCGACGTCGGGTCGTGTCGGTCGCCAGGGTTCGCGGGGACCACGGACAGATGCTCGCCGACAGCATGGTCGGGCGCGGTGGTCCGACGGGGCGTGCAGGCCGAAACCAGCCAGAACGGCGGATGCGGCCGTTGCGTTTCGACCTCGGTCTGCTGGTGGGGCTGCGACGCGGTAGTCCTTTCGGGCCGCATCATCCGCTCCTCGATGTGGCAAGGCGACTACAGCCTCTGCCGGGCGAATGGATTGCAACGTTATGATGCGGTCGCGCGGTGAGCCCACCCGCTGCCGTGTTGCGGGGCGAGCTTTGACGATGGCCGGTTGGGAGGCGATGCGGTGAACCAGTTGGTCGAGAGCTTGGCGGATCGCGCGAAGTCCGTGAGGACTTGTACGGGCCGGACGGGGCTGAACGCTGCCAAAGTGCGCTTGGCATCCTGCGGCGACCAGTCAACGCGAGCGAGGGGTGATATCGATCCCTGATGTCATCCTGCGACTCATCCATCTCGCAGCCAACCGCCGCTGGCTCATGACGGGTGAGGGGCCGAAATATCAAGGGCAGGGGCAGGATAGACAGTCAAGACGCTAATCGACCCGCCCTCGAACAGCGCCGTGGGCGACGGACGCCGGGCCGACGTCCGACCGATGAGTCATCCAGCGGAGGCGAGGGGCATAGACCGTACCACGGCCACGTCGGCCCGACCCGCGGTCCGACCCTCTCCACGACATGGTGCCTGCCGCTGTTGGCGTCTTTGAGAGCACCCGGCGGCATCAAGCTGATCGGCACGCCGCACTTCGTCGGGATCGCTCGGGGCATCGTTTCTGCGCGTGGTCGTCCACGATGACGACGCCGCTACTGGTCATCGTCGGCCGAGAGTTCAGGCCGGGCGTAATAGGCGGGGGCACAGCTCGACGCTTTGCCCGCCGCGGCGAGCCGGGCCAGACGATCCTGAGTTCCGCCCGCGACTCGTCGGCGGCCCGGCGCCGTCGCGGCGGCGGCGGCCCCGCCAGCAGCTTGCAGACGGTGCTGGTCATGGTCATGGTGCTCGGCCTCCGGATGAGCTGTCGTCGCGCGAGGGGTTGGTCGTCACTGTAACACAGCTTTTTCCAGGCGACGGGTGGTGGCCTGTCGACGCTCACATTTGCCAGATGGCCAACCATGGCCTAGCTTCCCGTTGAAGTGGCAGCGGCGCAATGAAGCGGCCGGGGCGTCATGCCACCGGCCGTTTCACGTTGATGGAGACCGGGACAGGGGAGGCCCCATCAGTACAGCGTATCGATGCGCCGGGTTCCCGGTGGTGGGACGCCCCAATTGGTCCATCGCCGGAAGCGTTGCAGATCGGTCGGAGACAATGAGGGGCCAGCCAGGGATGGCATGAGCCCGGGGCCGATGCCCGGGTTGATGGGCCACCTTCAAGGAGAGAAGGCCGATGAGCTACTTCGCCGACGTCGCCCTGGTCCACGGTGATCTGTACCGCGACGTCCCAGCGCCATCGGCGTTCCGAGTGCCCGACAACCCCTGCCGGCTGGGCATGGCGTTCTGCATCGGAGGGAATGCCGCGAACTCGGCGGTGTGGAAGGAGCATCCGGGCATGACCAGCCGGGGCGATGGGTGATCATCGACCGCGATTTCCGGCTGGGCGCGAGGCCGGCCGTGGGCTGAGGACGGGTCAGGGGGGCTGGAGCCTTTGGGGCCATACCACACCGACGTCGGCCTCCGCGGGCCGATCCACTACCACACGGTGCCCGATGCCATCGGCGTCTACGCGGCCTGGACGGCATGCCGATCGGTTTGGCGTCTGCAGTGGGCAGGATGCCGCCGGCGTCGCCACCTTCCGGCGAGTGACGGACTGGCGCTGACGTGCCCGGTTGGTGGGTCATCATCGACCGGAGTTCGTGCCGGTGCCATGAGGGATGGCCGGGGCGGCGATGCGCTCCGCCAGCCGCCGCGCTGATGGAGCTTCCGGGGCAGGGGAACGCCTGGGAGTGCCATGGGACCCTACCTCGCCAACGTGGGGCCTATCCGGGGACGGTCAAGCACAGCGATGTCCCCGATGCCGTTTGGTATCTCCGCGCGCCTAACAACCCCATGATCGGCATGGCCTCCTTCCGGGTCGAGGCCGGGCCGGCCCAGGTGTGGCGGCGATATCCACGCACCCGCACTGCCGGGCTGATGGGTCATCGTCGACCGGAGTTCGGCCGGCGTCCCACAGCCGGGGCGATGCCACTGGCCGTTTCGCGTTGCTGGTACGATAGTCGCCATGGGACCCGACTCCTCGCCGACGTCGGACCTTCCAGGCTGTCCACCCTGGCACGGTCTCGACGTCGCCGTCTTTGGGCCTGGATGACACGCTGCTGGATCGGCATGGCCCTCCTTGACGGATCGATCGCATCGGACTCTCGTTGTGGCGATTGAACGTCCACGTCTGGCGCTGCCGGCTCTTTACCGCGATCGACTGGAGTTCAGGCTGGGCGCAATGAGACGGCCGAGCCCTCGATGGAATTCGGCCGTTGCAAAGGCGGGGGCGGGCAGGGAGCCCCCATGCGTTGGGCATTGCTACAGTATCTCGACGGCGACAGTACGGCCCCTCGGCAAACCGCCTGTTCTGTTGTTGACGCGGCTCTTGCGCGGAGCCCGGGGCGGTTGTGTTGGCCTCGCTCGCAGCTGGTTTGTCCTGACCTCGACGGCCGTCTCACGGCGCGACCGCATGAGCCATGCACTTCAGGGCGGCATCGATGATTTTTGGTGGTTTCGAGTGCTTTTCGCGTGGGTTCACGACCGCAGAGTGGCACCTCCGCGGCCGAGGTGGGTCTTGATCTCCACGAACGATGGTCCGTCCTTGCTGGGACGGAAGACAGCGACATCGAGTGCGCGGACACCACGTTGTCGAGGTCGACGATTCTGGCATCTCCTGAATTCAGCAACCCCGACCAGCATGGCCGGGGTAGGTTCAATTTCAGGGTAAAGCACCGGCCGGGCGACCGGTCATCGCTTCCGGGAGCGGATCAAACGAGGCCGGCTGGCCGGCTTGCCATTGGGTGTGATTGCGGTAGGGCTCGAGTCCGCCGCGTCGATCGATGGATCGCCTCCGAGTTCCGGATAATCCCGCGTCAGCCAGGCCGAGACTTGACGGTCTTCAGGATGTACTCGTCATCCCCGGTCCGCTGGTCGTGCTCAGGCTTGCTTGACTTCGCCCTCTCGGCGCCTTTCCAGCCTGACCGATTGTCGCCACCGCCACCCGGATCTGGAGATCGGTCCTGGCACAATCGGTTTCGAAGTCGATGGTCCCTTCGCTCCAGTCGCGGCCCATGCAGCGGCCGGACACCATGGAAGATGTCCGAGAGCACGAGCCCAACGCGACGATCATGTCGTCGGCGTTCTCGATCGAATCGGACACGATGTTTCGATGATTGCCATGGGTGTTGCCCTGAATGGCTCAGGGCTGGGGGTGACCTGGCGATCACGATTCGTCCTGGCGGCTGGAGGCCCGGGACGGGTTGCAGGAAAACGGTTGTGCGGAGTTGCTCGGTGGCTGCGGACGTCTTATTTTCTTTTTGAGCATCCGCCCAGCAGCGACAGGCAGGGAGCCCCGTGACTCGATGCTGAGTCACGGGGTTTTTTCACGACTCGGCCATCTCCGAACCGAATGCGCCTGGGGTTTTCGGCAACAGCCTTGCGAGCGACGGCCCGGCTCAGGTCGAGACCGGAAGGCCCTCTCTCGGTCGAATCAGGCTGACGAACGAAAGGCCGAGCTGGACCTCGTCCCAGGCTCTCGACCTCTTCTTTCTAATCTCTCCGAAACGGACGCCGGGGGTTATTGGCAACCGTGGTTGCCGGTGGCGGCTTTCGTGACCCGTGCTGCCTGGAAGGCCCTCCCCGCCTCATCGGGGCCGACCGACAAAGGTCGAGCTAGGGAACGTGGCATCCCCTGGTCCGGCCTTCTCCATAAAACGCATCCGCCGGGATTTCGGTGACCTTCGGAAGTTGAAAACGTCCATCGGTGCCCAGTAAATTACAGCAGCGTTTCCAGTCCCTGTCCCGCTTTTGGCTTCGATCCAGCACATCGCACCATGGATGATCTCGCTCGGCTGCTGTCGGTCGAATCTCGAGGCCCCGACTTCGGACCGCCGCGGCGCCGGAAACCTCACCGTCACCGGCCGACTCGGCAAGCACCGCCGGTATCGCCTGCTCTATTGCCGCACCTGTCGCGGACCGTTCCTCCGAACGCAAAGGCACCCCGCTGTACCGCGGCCCACCTGCCCGAGGACGAGCGTCACCTCGATCCTCGAACCACATCGCCGAGGGCTGTGGCGTCCGCAAGACGGCACGCTGGTCGAGGTCCATCCCGACACCGTCAGCCGCTACGGCCGCGCCGCCGGCGAGCACGCCCGACCGCGCACGACGAGCTGGTGGCCCACTCGCCCGAGACGCGCGTGAGCTGCAGATGGACGAGAAGTGGGTCGTTCGTCGCCAGAAGGAGAAGAACTGCGACGCGGACGACCCGGAGGATCGAGTTCCGCGGGGATCTGCTGGGATCACGTGGCGTTCGACCCGGAGCACCGGCTGGTCTGTGGCGGTGATCCCCGAGGAGCGAACGGCGGCGACGGTCCACGAGTGGTCGCCGACGTCAAGGAACGGCTGGAGGGCCGGAGCGCCGGCGTTGATCACGACCGACGAGTACGCTGCCTATGAGGGAGCGATCCTGGAGACGTTCGGCGACGGAGGTGGTGCCGCCTGACCGGGCCAGCCGGGCTGGTCGCCCGCTACAAGGCGTCCCGGTGGGGCTGGAATTACGCCACGGTGCGCAAGACGCCGGAAGAAGGGCCGGGTGGTGTCGGTGGTGACGCGGGTGATCTTCGGCGTGCTGGCGACGGTGCAGGCGGCGCTTGGCGAAGTCGACGGTAAGTCGCGCGGTCAACACGTCGTTCGTGGAGCGGCACAACGGGTACTGACCGCAAACTGGAGTGCGGAAGGCGCGGAAGACGTATTGCTTCTCGAAGGATTGGTGGATTCATCGCGCGGTCACGTTTTTCACGATGGCGAGCGACAACTTCTTTTGCGGGCCGGCGCGGACGCCTGGCGCAGAAGAGGGCCGCGGAGCGGACCCCCGGCGATGGCCGCGAAATCGGACGGGATCAGGTGTGGACGCTTGCGGAGTGGCCCAAGTGATCCGGCCGTTCAACTTGCGTAGGTCACCAGGGGGATTTGCGCACCGCCTTTTCTTTTCAGTGGCTCGGCGGTTTGGCATAGGTTTAGACCGGGAAGGCATTCTTATCGCATCAGTTTGCCGGAATAAAGGCCGAGCCGGGATGCCGTCCCCTACTCGGCTTCATTCCGCGGCTCACCCAACCGCCAGCCCGGCAGCGGCAGTCGTCCCTGATCTGGGAGCCGAAGAGTCGATCTCGCCGGAAGGCAGTGGTAATCCGCCCAGTCGGCGTTTCTGAGGTTTAGCGCTCGTGGGGCCCACCGGCGATGGCCACTTCAGCACCGCGGCCCATGCAGGTCATTGGGCAGGGACGAACTCAGCGCGTCGTCGGCGACCGGTTCGATGGGGCGCAAGGGCCCGGAGTCGCTCCCTTCGATGGCGGCAAGCGATCCGCCGCGTCGAGCCGGCCCGGCCGGACACACTCCGCCATACCCTCGCGCGATCCAGCCTGGGCGTCACAGGGTCATTACGGCCAGAGTGTGCATTACGACCCGAGGTCGCAGCGGGTGTGTCGGGAACCCGGCGAGCGATGATGCGTTGCAATGCAGGCTGCGGCCCGGCAACGCCAGGCTGCCGAACTGAAGAGTCCAACCACATGAAAAGCCGCAGGAAGCGGGCGCGGGAGTTCTTGGCGTTCCTGGTCCCGTTTTCGGTCAGCCTGGCCAGGCAATCGCCCCTGCTCACGAATCTGAGCAGCCCGCCAGCGATCATACGGGCCGGGGCTGGAGCAAGACACGGGATGCCGAATCTCGAGAATCCCGGCAGGGGCCGTCGGTGAACGTCCGCGCGCAGGGACCGATCCCCGGGTAATGGCCGAGCCGGCCAATCCAGGGCGAGGACAACCCGATTGACAGGCTGGTATTGACGCTGGACGCCTGACGTCCGCGGTGGCGATCCCTCTCCAGCCCGGGGCCGAGATGGGCATCCCGCATCAGGACGCCTCAATCCGGGTCCCTCTGGTCGAACGATGACCCATGCCGGCGGTTGCGACCTCGTTGGGGGTCCGGCGTGACCCCGTGCGATGATCGGGTCCGCCGCCAGATCCAACGGGCTTGGTGGTCGGCCGCGTGGGCGAGCTTGCGAGGGCACGCAGCCGATCGGCCAGCAACTGTTGCGGGTCACTCCCAGGCGGCGACCGATCGTATTGAACGTCAGGATCTCACCTCCCAGGCCGTGGTGAAACGTCAGGATGGCCCGCTCGGTGGGCGTCGAGTTCTTGATGCGGGCCAGTACGACAGCCCACTCGTCCCGGCTTCGTCCCCTGTCCGGTCGCCCCTGCAGATTCATCGCCTCTTCGGAGAGCCGGGTTCCCGCCCCTGCCGCCATAACTGCCTTCCATTGTTGAGCCGACCGCGCGCGATGAGCCTGACCCACCAGCGGCTTTCGTCTCAACGCCTCCAGGATCGCGCTACTTCCCCGAAATGCGGCCTCGGTGGCTCCTCGGCTTGAAGGTCCGCTCGGCCTGCCGCCACTGGTCAACAACCCCACCAGATGCGCCGGCAGGCGGATCAGGCCGTCGTGTTGATCAACGCGGAGAGGATCGCCTCCTCGATCCAGGTAGCTGGCGTAGGTGCTGGCTCGTGCCGAAGCGGGATCAAACTTTTTTCGGCCGCCCGGATCAGCCCGAGGTTCCCTCGCCGATCAGGTCCTTCGATCATGCCGCCCTCGGTACGCCCGGCGATCGAGACGACCAGGGCGAGGTTGGCCTCGACCAGACGGTTGCGGGCGCGTCGCGGTCACCGGCGTCGTCAGGGCGGCCAGCTGATCCTCTTTCGTCGGGGGAGATCCCGGTCCGGGCGTGATTCGTTCCACTGATGGCGGGCGCCGGATCGAGACCGCCCGGGAAGGATCTCAGTCGTCACGATCATTCGTGCGCGCTCCTTTACGCGATGCGCCAGTACACCCCAAAGCGCCCGGAAAGGGCCTGGCGTTCGAGGCGGGAATCATCCAGACCCCGGGGACCGAAGTCGGTTGTAGGGTGAGCTGGCTGAGTGGGGAGTCAGCGGATCCGCGTTCCGAAGGGCGGTTGGGTCGGATTCCCGCCTTTCAAGAGATTATGGGCAAGAGGCTGATTGGTCCTGTTGATTGCCCGCGAGCTGCTCTCCACGTCTGGCCGTTGATTAATCGGATCATCGCGGATCCTTTCGTCGGCCATATTAGGAAATCCTCCACTGTTGGCAAGCATAGAATCTGCTTATTTAAGGATGGCCAAGGAAAAGCCCGATGCGCAGTTGTACAGTAGTCCATGGCCTGATCAGGTAGGCAGCAGATGGGCATACCGCGACGGAGACTTGGGCCTCTGGGTGGCGGGGACCGATCGGTTCGATCCGCCAGCCTGAGTGCTGTCGCGCCCACGCCTCACGGGTCCCCTGCTCGATTTCTTTGGCTGAGCCCCTGGAAGGAGCCGCCATCGCTCGACGCGCCCTCAAGTCCTGAGGTGGTTGCTCAGGTCGGCTCATCGGGCGATTCCCATCTGTAACGAGAGAATAGGACCGCCGCGATTGCAAGCCGGAGTGAAGTGTCCTAGGTTTCAGTTTAGGACCCCTGTCCATGCAGGCTAGGGAATATGACCAGACGGCCTCTACTACTGAGTAGTGGAGCGTGGGGGCCTTCTTGTTCCAGAGGCTGATGCGATCCTACCTCCGGTTGCAGGCGGACCACCTCTTACGCGACAGAGCGGCCCGACTGCTCATCGTTGCCCTCGGAGGTTTGTCCATCCCCTCGCGGCGGGCTGGTCTACGAGTTCGATACGGCCAACAAAGCGCGACGAGGCACTGGACCGGAAACCATGGTGGACAGGTTGGACAGTCGCATGCCCCTTCGACGGCCCCCGATCGTCAGCAAGAGCTGCAGGAATCACGGCTAAGCAGAGCCGTACTCTGTGGTCGTAGCTGGTCGGCGTATGCGTTGCCGAGACTTCTGCTGGAGCCGCAGGCTTCACCGTCGCCTTGACTGACGGGGGCGTGCCCTCGCGGCTGTCTCCGCACTGCTCCTTCTCAACCCACTTTAGCGGTTACGATGCTCGGCTTGACCCCGTCAGAGCCCAGGTTGCCTGATCGCTCATAGGTGGAAGTCTCCTACGGTGGTCGTATGACCGACCTTCACGGCTGATGGGTGGCCGCCACTTTCGTCAATAGGATCGCGACATCTGGCGCCCAATGACATCGGCTGCGCGCGCGAGATGTCTCGGAAGGTCGATGACCTTGATTCCTCCCAAGACCCTGGCTTTAAATAGCTCAACCCGATCGAACGTGTCACCCGCCGGCAGGTCGAGTGAGACCTTTCGGCACCCGTTGGCATCCAGGAGTCCGCCCATGGCTCGTCAGCGAGCAGAGGCGTGAGACGATCGCGTAGAGCCAGGTCGAGAGGTGTGCCTCTCCGCGGAACTCGGCGAGCTCCCCGATGGGCCCGGAGGAAAGCCCTGCGCTGACTCCTTCGGCCTCCGCGGTGTTCCCGAGCATCCGGAGCGCGAGCCCGTAGACGCGGTGCTGCTATCCGGACGAGCTCCTCGAACGCGTGGCGATCTCCCGCCCGGAGCCGGTCACGAACTCCTGCGGGAGTCGCCTGTCGCCGGCTCAGCCACGGGGATCAGCCATCCACGCCCGAGCCTAGCGCACACGGCGACCGCCGGAACAAGCTGACACCTCCGGTCTCCCTGCCTGCTTAGACTGCTAATCGGGCCCGAAGTTCCCGACGCGGCCGTGACGGCCCTCGTCGGCCGCTGTCAGGTTCTCCTCGACTGAACACCTCGAGGATCCCGAGGGGAGGCGAGGTGGTCGGCAACGCTCGTGGCGCGGGGCGGGCTGATCAGGCCTTCGACGGCGACCAGCCGTAGACGCGCGCTGCAGCGTCCCGCCCCATGAGAGCGGACCGATCGCCGTCGGACAGCCGGTCGGTCAGGCGAAACGGCTTCGACTCCCTGCTTGTAGGTCAACAACCCGACCGCCCGGGTCCAGTCGGTTCCCCACATGCAGCGATCGAAGCCGAAGGCATCGAAGATGCGGCCGAGCGGATCCCAGATGTCCTTGTAGGGGAACGGCTCGTGCGACAGCGTGCAGGCGCCGGTGATCTTGACCGCGACGTTGTCGTGGGCCGCCAGCGCCAGCAGCTTCGGCAGATCGGCCCAGGGCTGCGGCAGGCGCCGGCGGCTCGAACGGCTGCTGCAGCCCGAGATGGTCGATCACCAGCTGCGTGTCGGGGTTTCGCGCGGCCAGCATGCCGACCTGCTCAGCCGCCCCCAGCACAGCAGGTTGACCGGCAGGCGAATGCCGCGCCGCGGCGGCCAGGACACGGTTGAGGCCGGGGTCGGCGGCGTCGGTCGACACGCTCTGGCCTCATCATGATCCGGATGGCGACCGTGCCCTCGGTCGCCGCCCAGTCGGCGATCGTCTCGGCCACACGCGGGATCGTTCGGGATCGACCGGCTTGATCAAAGCGAAGCGGCCGGGATGCGCCGCGTGAACCGTCGAGGGCGTAGCTGGCGTCGAAGCGGTACATGGCTGCACGGCGAGACCAGCAGCGCGCCGTCGACGCCGACGGCGTCCATGGCCGCCACCATGTCGTCGCCGGTGACCTCCGGCGGGCCGTGCAGGACCTCCAGTCCACGGGCCGGCCTGGATGGTTGCGTTCGCAGACGGGACTGGGAGTCGATCGTCAACACGAGTGGACCTCCAGTTCAGGCTTCGCGCGCCGCGTTGGCCGGAAAGTCTAGCGCCCGCCGGCTGGGGCCTGCGTAGACCGATTGTCTCTCGTTACAGTCGGCGCATTGCCCGCCCCGGCCGCTCGGCTATCGTCCAGGGCGACAGTGAGTCGGCACCAGGTGGCGTCATGGCGTCGGGCGAGAAGCAGCCGGTCCCTGTCCAGACTCGGATTATCGCGTCAGCGGTGGACGCTGCCGCTCGCCGGCCGACAGCGGCCCCGCGCTGCGGCGTCGGATGCTGGCGTACCTTCGTAGCTCTGGGTCGTCCTGGCTGCCTGTCCGGCCCTCGGCTCCAGCCGCCGACCGAGGCACGCCCGTATCGGACAGCTGCGGCCCGGATGCCACGGGCCGGCGACTCAGCGCGCCGCGCGGGTCTGGCCGACCTCGGTTGGACGGAGTGCGGCGATTATCATTGAGTGCGCGCGCCGGGCGATGACGGCGCGCAGACCCCGGTGAATCCCCGCGCGGCCGAGCTCGTCCGCGCCAGAGTCCGCGCGATCGCACGTCGCAGCGAACACCTCTTGCCGTGCGGGCGGCGAAGGAGGCCAGCGCGATCCATTCCCATCGTTGGCATCGGAGTCAGCTCGAGTCTCTTGTCGCCAACCCCGCCCACCCCGAGTCGAACGTCACGGAGTGGTCACCATACTTTCCCCCGGAGTCCCGGGGGGGGCAGCAGATTGAGGTCCTGAAGGCGAGGCGGTCCCCAGAGCCTCCCGCGTTGCCTCACATCGCCGAGCGCGGCGCCGGGGGAGCCCGGAGCTGGCGGCCAGCGCGGCGGCGATCGGGCGCCCGCTGCGCCTTCACGCTTCTTCCGTTCGGATACGTTCGCAGGCACGCCGCAGTGATATCGAGGGGCTGCCCTGCGGGGAGGCGCTCGACCGGCGCATCGACGCGCTGGCGGTAGATCAGCACACGCCGCTCCTCGGCAGCCTCGTCGCCCGTGCCCAGTTCGCCGCGTTCGCGCGACTTGAAGCATCGGCTACCGTCAGTCTCGCTGTTCTCCGCGTTCGCAGAGCCTGGGGTTCCGCTGGCGTCGTACGGGACGAACATCTCCCCAGCTCTCACCGGCGCGCCGCGTGTACTTACGTCGATCGCCTCCTCGGGGGCGCGCGCGGCGGGCGACCTTCCGGTCGAGCAACCAACGCAGTTCGACCTCGCCCGTGAACGTGTCAAGACAGGTCGTAAGGCGCTCGGTCCTCAGCGATCCCGCCGCCGGGTCCTGGCGCGCACGAGCCGAGTGATCGGAGTGGTGAGCGGTGCAGTCAATAGCGGCCCACGCCTCGAGAATCTGCGAGGCGTGGTGGCGGCAGATGTCGCCGAGCTCCCGGCGCGTCACGCGTCGTCGAGACCTCGGCCCCCGGCTGGCGCACCACGCCGGTCGCGATGGCGCCGCGGGAGCCGGAGGACTTCCCTTCCGCAGCGCGCGCCTCGATCCCCTGCTGGGGCCCTGCGTAGCGGATGGTGAGGACGTGGGCGATCAAAGAGGCTTGCCGCGCCGGCGCGGTCGCCCCGCTCGGGAGCCGCGAAGATCTCGCTGCACCAGCAGGTACGGGACCGCGACCCCGGTCATCGATCCCGACTGCGCCGCGGACAGCTCCTCAGAGGTAGAACGCGTTCATGCCACCGAAGACCGCACGCCGTCGCCCCCGGGGAGGCGGCGCATGGCCGTGATCTGGTAGTGGGCGGCTCCTCGAGCTTCACGTAGCGGCACGCGGGCACCTCGGTCGCGATGCGGATGAGAGCTCGGCATGATCACGCCTGTCGGGATCAGTCTGTCTTCCGACGACGATCGGAATGCTGATCGAGTCGGCCACCGCGCGGTAGTGGCCGAGATCGCGGCGTCGCCCGCGTTTCCCGATCGGCGGCGCCACCATGACAGCTGCCGCCCCGGCCGCCCCGCCGCCTGGGAGAGCTCGATCACCACGCTGGTCCCCTGTGGACGTCCCCACCCACGATGGGGAAGGCCCGCCGCGCACTTCACGAACAGCTCGCCACGCGGCGCCGCTCCCCTCGGAGAGCTTGTGCGCCCTGCCCATGATCCCAGCGCGTTCATGCCGTGGACCCCGCATCGCGCCTCGAATTTCGACCAGCGTCGCAATGCTCGCCTCGTCCACCTGTCCTGCGGCGTCGAACGGCGTCGCGGTGATGGGGATGACGCCCTCGAGCTCTGGTGGCTCAGCGTCTCGCGCTCCTCCAGGCCCCGTGGGGTCTGCGCTTATAATCCGCCCCGGCGGCCGACGGCACCGACGCGGTCGCGAGGCCATCCGCTGCGGTCACCCAGGCTGCGGCCACCGCCTCGAAAGGAGGCGGCCACGACGGCTGCCCACCGCCCCTCGGTGGCCATCGCCCAGGACCTCGAGGCCGTGCGCGCGCGGAGGTGCTGCGCGAGGCGGAGGGGCTGGTCGCAGGCCCAGGCCGACTCGGCGTCCGAGCGCTGAGCGACTGGCTCGGTGGGCGAGATCCTTGCACCACCTGACGCCTCGCCGAGGTCAACACCACGGAAGCTCACCCCGCAGCCCTGAAGGAGACTGGGCAGACGCGGTCACTGCCCCACGGCTCCTGACCTGGCCAGTTCAGCCTGCTCCTTGCCGCTCGTGGCCGCCGGGCCTGGCGCGAGGCGCCGCCCGTCGTGCGCCCGGACAAGTGGGGCCATCCGATCGCGCAGCTCCTCCAGGACATGCGGGCGGCGCGGGCGTCGAAGCCGCCAGCCGCTCGCGCGGCTGGCGACCGTCGATCCCCGGACGTTCACGTGGCGGCACTTCACGCTGGGCGAGATGGACCTGGGCTGTGGTGGATGCTCACGGCCCACCACGACCGCGATCATCTCCAGCAGATCCGCCGGATCAAGAAGACTCCCGGCTTCCCGCGGTCGTGACCGCTGCTCTGGCTCGTTGGCTCGTAGGTCACGAGCCGGATCGGCGTGGGGCGCCCGCCGGTTGCACGATGATTGTAGATCTGCGGGCAGTTCGAGATGGCCGACCAGCACGTCCATCTCCGCCCGGAGGGTCCACGTGGTCCGCCCGGCTTCGACCAGCCGTCGACGATCGCCATCTGGCCGTCGGCCTCGACCGGCACGTTCATGAAGAAGTTCACGTTGGCGACGATGTCCTTCCGCCCAGCCCGAAGCCGCCCGAGCGCCCGGAGGAAGTTGTCCCGGCAGTTCGGCGTGTTCTCGACGCCGTAGCGGAGCTTGTTGGACTCGGCGCTGCAGCAGCCGCCGATCGTGTCGTGGCGGCCGCAGGTGTCGGCGACGATCGTGAAGAGGCGCCGGCCGAGCCCCGAGAGAGCCATGGCCCGTCGTCAGGAAGATGGTCTTCGCGAACTTCATGGTATCGGCGGCGTTGTACCGTCGCTCGGATCGGCGGCGCCGAGCAGAGGAAGTCGACGGCCTGCCGCCCCTCGAGGTCCACGATGCGGAGGACCTTCCCGGTGGGGACGACGCCTGACCAGTCGCCGCGGGCCGGAATGACCCGATCGTCCACGACGCGGCCGGGAATGGCGGTGCCCGGCAGTGTCCGTTGGCGTCATGCTCGTGTCCTCTCCATCTTGTCGGTCTCGTCCCAGAGCCCCGCCCGTCGCGACCGGGCTCGGCGCCGCGCGCCGGCGGCCGGGGCGCCAGCTGCGCGCGCACGGTCGGCGAGGTCCGGCGCTCCGAGCCCGAGGAGCCGCTTCGAGATCGAGCGCGTTCTGCGTGGGAAGTCCTCGTTGTTGTTGTTGAACGTCACCGCCACGCGGCGGGCGCGTTGGCAGCGACGCCGGGCGCGCCCGGCCAGGTCCCCAGCTCTTCCGGCCCGTAGAGGTAATCGTACTTCTCGGCCACCGTCGGCTCGCGGCCGGCGCGCTGCTGGTCGAGCCAGCCGCGGAGGTTCCGGCCGTGGAGGCGGAGGACGGACCACTCGGGCGTCGTCGCCGCCTCCACCCACGGCTGCCAGCACCGGCGTCGAGCGTCACGAGGGCGAGGCCGTGCTGCCGGAGGAACGCCACGACCTCGTCCGTCCGCTCCGGGATCCACGTCTCGTTCCGGAACTCCACCGCCAGCGTGAGCCCGGGAGCCGCGCCGGCAGCGAGGCGAGATACTCGAGCGTCGCCTCCTCGTAGCGGACCCAGGGCGCGAGCTGGAAGAGGACGTAGCCCAGCTTGCCCGCGGCCGCCAGCGGGGCTCCACCGCCGCCCGGAACAGCTCGACGCAGCGATCGAGCGCCTCGGGCGGGATGCGCGCCGCGGTCGAGTCTCGCCGCGACGGCGCGGGGACACGTCCTCCGGCAGCATGAGGCGGATCTCGGGCGGGAGCGTGTCGAGGGCGCGGGTGGTGGCCCGTCATGAGGCTGTAGGCCTTGATGTGGAACAGGAAGCCCGGCGGCGTCCGCTCCGCTCCAGCGACCGCGTTCCGCGGCGAGGGCAAGCGCGTAGAAGCTCGAGTTGACCTCGACGCAGTCGAAGAAGCGCGCGTACCAGCGAGGCGATCCTCGGCCGACATCGCGGACCGCGGGTAGAAGCGTCCGGAGGCGATCAGCGCCTGATCGAGCCAGGACGCGGTGCCGACGCGGTACTCGATGGCGGGCGAGACCGCGCCTCGCTCCCGCCCCGACCGCCTCAGACGGCGTCGACGAGGCCACGGGCGCCGAGCCACCGGTAGGCGTCCGCCTACGCAGGAAGAGCGAGCCGGCGACGCAGATCACGTCGATCCCGGGCTCGCCGAGCGCGCGCTCGAAGCGCCTCGCCGGAGCTCCCCGCGAGCACGACGTCGGCCTCGATCGGCGGCAGCTCGTCGGCCAGCTCCGCTCGGCGGTGTGGCACGCGGATGGTCCGCGGGCGCGAGATAGATCCGGGTCGCCAGCGGGGCCAGCGCCTTCAGGATCCCCGCCCGGTCCTTGTCCGCCGAGACGCCGAGCACCAGCGCGCAGACGCCGCCCGGCGAAGTGGTGGCGGAGCGACGCGGCTAAGCGCGGTGGCGCCCCCGGGATTGTGCGCCCCGTCGAGGACGAGCGTCGGCCGGCCGGCGGCGCCGGGGATGACCTGGAAGCGTCCCTGGCCATCTGACCCGCGCGCAGCCCGCCCGCACGGCGGCCTCCGTCACCGGAAGCCCCGAGGCCTCCGCGAACGCGCGCACCGCGCCGACGGCGAGCACGGCGTTGGCCGGCTGGAACAGCCCGGGCAGCGCGAGCCGGACGTCGTCGTAGCGCCCAGCCCGGCCCGCGGAGCCGCACCCGGTGACCCGCGAGGTCGCTCGCGCGCGTCTCGACCTCGAGCTCGCGTCCCTCCACGAGGAGCGGCACCCGGACGGCCCGGCACCGGGCCTCGATGACGGCCATGGCCTCGGGCGCCTGCGCCGCCGAGAGCGCCGTGCCGCCCCGGATGATCCCGGCCTTCTCGCCCGCGATGTCCGCGAGCCGCCTGCCGAGGAACTCCTGGTGGTCGTAGTCGATCCGCGTCACCACCGACACCAACGGGCGCCCCACGTTGGTCGCGTCGCAGCGGCCGCCGAGCCCCACCTCGAGCACGGCCGCGTCGACCCCGGCCTCCGCGAAAGCGCCGCCAGCGCCACGGCGGTCATCGCCTCGAAGAACGTGGCCGCGCCGGCCTCGAGCGCGGGCTCGATCCGCGCGCGCGTGGCGGGCGAGGGCCTCCTCGGACATCGGCGCCCGTCGATCCGGACGCGCTCGGTCACCTGCGAGGAGATGGGGCGAGGTGTAGAGGCCCGTCCGGAGTCCCGCGGCCTGGAGGATGGCCGCCGTCAGCGCGGCGACCGAGCCCTTCCCGTTGGTCCCGCCGATGTGGACGATGCGGAGCCCGGCCTCGGGGCGGCCGAGCGCGGCGAGCAGCGCCTCGATGCGGTCGAGCCCGAGCCGCATCCCGGCGCGCTCCCAGCGCGCGAGGCCGAGGAGCCGCTCGAGAGGGGCGGTCACGGCACCGGCGGCTCGACGGGCTCCGCGAAGAACGCGAGGAGGCGCCGGAGGAGGTCGCGCGAGATCCTTCCGCTCGACGACGCGGTCGACCATCCCGTGCTCGAGGAGGAACTCAGCGCGCTGGAAGCCCTCGCGGCAGCGGCTGGCGGATGGTCTCCTCGATCACGCGCGGGCCCGGCGAAGCCGATCAGCGCCTTCGGCTCGGCGAGGATGAGAGTCGCCCAGCATGGCGAACGACGCCGTCGACCCCGCCGGTCGTCGGATCCGCGAGCAGCACGAGAGTACGGCACGCGCTCCTCGGCCAGCCGGCCGAGCGCGGCCGACGTCTTCGCCATCTGCATCAGCGACAGCATGCCCTCCTGCATCCGGGCGCCGCCCGAGCACGTCACGATGAGGAGCGGGATGCGCTTGCGCGTGGCCAGCTCGATCGCCCGCGTGATCTTCTCGCCCACGACCGGACGCCATGCTGCCGCCCATGAACGCGAACTCGAAGACGCACACGACGATCGGGTGCCCGTCGATCCGGCCGACGCCGGAGACCAGGGCGTCCTCGCGGCCGGTCTTCCCGCGGACGACTGGAGGCGGTCGGCGTAGCGGCCGCGGTTGTCCTTGAACCCGAGCGGGTCCGGCGAGCGGAGCCCGGCGTCCCGCTCCTCGAAGGAGCCGGGGTCGAGCAGCAGGTCCGAGCCGTTCCCGCGCCGACAGCCGGAACGGCTAGCACGCAGCGCGGGCAGGTCCAGGCGTTCTTCTCCACGTCGGCGCGGTAGACGATCTCCCGGCAGGTCTCGCACTTGGTCCACAGGCCCTCGGTGGTGGCCTTGCGCGGCTTGTCGCGGCCGAACAGCCAGGACATAGCGCCGCGCTATCCGCCGGGCCCGCCGCCGTTGCCGCGCGGCTCGGCGCGGGTCGCGGCCTTCAGCGACGCCGATGAAGTCCCCGACCGTCGGCACCAGCTCGGGATCACCGGCCAGGCTCTCGACGAGCCGCACGATCGCGCTGCCGACGATGGCGCGCGTCGGCGTGATGGACGACCGCGGCGACCTGGGCCGGCGTCGAGATCCCGAAGCCCGACCCCGATCGGCTTAGTCGTCACCGCGCGGCAGGTCGCGCACCAGCCCGCACGAAATCCGGCGGCAGCTCCGTCCGCTCGCCCGTGAGGCCCGTGAGCGGGACGAGGTAGACGAACCCGCGGCTGCGCGCGCGATCCGCCGGAGCCAGCTCCGGCCCCGCTCGTCGGCGCGACGAGCGCGATGAGGTCGAGGCCGGCCGCGCTCGGCCGCCTTGCCTGAGCGGGCCGCCTCGTCGATCGGGCAGTCCGGGACGATCAGCCCCGCGACGCCTCGCCTTCGCGAGGTCCTGCGTGACCTGCGTCGAGGCCGTAGCGATGGAGCGGGTTGAGGTACGTCATGAGAACCAGCGGGGCGCGGATGCGGCCGCTCACCCCCGCGAGCACTGGCAGGAGCCGGTAGAGGCTCGTCCCCCGCCCGAGCGCCCGGACGGCGGCGCGCTGGATCGTCGGGCCGTCCGCCAAGGGATCCGGAGAACGGCAGGCCGATCTCGATCACGTCCGGCGCCGCGGGCATCGGCCTCTTCGATCAGCCGCGACGGTCGCCTCCAGGCTCGGGTCGCCCGCGACGAAGTACGGGATGAGCGCGCGCTCGTGCCGCGGCGCGGAGCCTCGCGAACGCCGCGTCAATGCGCGACACGGCTCTCCCCGGCGTGGCCCGCCTGGCTGCGCGCGGACGCTGCGGACGGTGTCGACGTCCTTGTCCCCGCGCCCCGAGAGCCTCGATCACCAGCCGCGGCCTCCCGCGGCAGCGTGGCGGCGAGGCGCACGGCGTGCGCCACGGCGTGGGCCGACTCCAGCGCCGGGATGATCCCCTCGAGCCGGGTGAGGAGCGTGAGCGCGTCGAGCGCTTCCTCGTCGGTCACCGCGACGTACTCCGCGCGGCCCGCGTCCTTCAGCCACGAGTGCTCGGGCCCCACGCCCGGATAGTCGAGCCCGGCCGAGATCGAGTGGGCGGGCAGGACCTGGCCGTCCTCGTCCTGGATCAGGTAGGAGAGGCTGCCGTGCAGCACGCCGGGCATGCCCGCGGACAGCGGCGCCCCGTGGCGGCCGCTCCGGAGGCCCGCGCCCGCCGCCTCCACGCCGACCAGCCGCACCTCCCGGTCGCCGAGGAACGGATAGAAGAGGCCCATCGCGTTCGAGCCGCCGCCGACGCAGGCGACCAGCACGTCGGGGAGCGTCCCTCGAGCTGCGCCGCCGCACCTCGCGTCCGATCACCGACTGGAAGTCGCGCACCATCATCGGGTACGGGTGCGGGACCCGCGGTGGACCCGATGCAGTAGTACAGGTGTCGCGACGTTGGTGACCCAGTCCCGGAGCGCCTCGTTCATCGCGTCCTTGAGCGTCCCGCTGCCCGAGCGGCACCGGGATGACGCGGGCGCCGAGGAGCGTCCATCCGGAAGACGTTCAGCGCCTGGCGCCGTGTGTCCTCCTCGCCCATGTAGACCTCGCACTCGAGGCCGAGGAGCGCCGTGATCGTCGCGGTCGCCACGCCGTGCTGCCCGGCGCCGGTCTCCGCGATCACGCGGGCTTGCCCATGCGCGCGGCCAGGAGCCCCTGGCCGAGCGTGTTGTTGATCTTGTGGGCGCCCGTGTGACAGAGGTCCTCGCGCTTCAGGTAGATGCGGGCGCCCCCGCGTGCTCGGTCAGGCGCTCGGCGAACGTGAGCGGCGTCGGACGGCCGACGTACTCCCGGGAGAGCTGGCCGAGACGCTCCCGGAAGGCCGGGTCGCGCCGCGCTTCGCGGTACGCCGTCTCCAGCTCGAGCAGCGGCGTCATCAGGGTCTCGGGCACGTAGCGGCCGCCGAAGGCGCCGAAGTGTCCGGTGCGATCGGGCAGGCGCGGCAGCTCGGGGGCTTACCCATGGTCGCCCTCGCTCGCTTCGTCCTCCAGGCGGCTGCGCGCGCCGCGCGGATGAAGCGCTCCACCTTGGCGGGGTCCTTGCGGCCCGGCGCGGTCTCGACACCGGAGTTGACGTCGACGCCCCACGGTCGCGCGACGCGGACGGCCTCGCCCACGGTCTCGGGCGTGAGCCCCGCCGCCAGCATCACGCGGCCCCGGCCCGCCGCCTCGCGCGCCAGCATCCAGGAGATCGGGTGCCGCGCCTCGCCCTCGCTCCAGCGCGCTGGGCTGTCCAGCAGGAACGCCGCGGGCTTGTAGCGGTCGAGCTGGGCGAGATCCTCCGCCTCCCGGATCTTGATCGTCTTCAGCACCGGGCCGCGGCATCGCCGCCACGACCTCCGGCGGCTCGACGCCGTGGAGCTGGACCGCGCCCAGGCCGCACTCGCGCGACGACGGCCGCCACGTGCGCCGGCGCGTGGTCCCAGAAGACGCCCACCGGACACACGAGCGGCGGCAGGCCGGCCACGATCGCGCGCCGCCGCGGCGGGCGTGACGTAGCGCGGCGTGCCCTCCACGAAGATGAATCCGAGCGCATCGGCCCCGGCCTCCGCCGCCCAGAGCGCGTCGTCGAGCGACGTGATCCCGCAGATCTTGACGCGCAGGTGGCTCATGAGCCGATGAGCTCGCGCGAGCTTCCGGCCGGGTCGCCGCTCCGGGACAGCGACTCGCCGACGAGGACCGCGTGCGCGCCGGCGGCGCGGACGCGCACGACGTCGGCGCGCGCTCGCGATCCCGCTCTCGGAGACGAGGCACGCGCCCGCCGGCGCGCGCGGGCGAGGCCGCTCGGTGGTCGCGAGGTCGGTCTGGAAGGTCGTCAGGTCCCGGTTGTTGAGCCCGATGACACCCGCGCCGAGATCCGCCGCGCGGTCGAGCTCGGCCTCCCGGTGGACTTCCACCAGCGCGCAGAGCCCGAGCCCCTTCGGCCGCCTGGAAGAGGTCGGCGAGGCGGGCCGGCTCGAGGATCGCCACGATGAGGAGGATGGCGTCGGCGCCGTGCGCCCGCGCCTCCCACAGCTGGTACTCGTCGACGACGAAGTCCTTCTCGAGCACTGGGCAGTCCACCTGGGCCCGCACGTGATCCAGGTCGTCGAGGCTCCCTGGAAATGGGGATCGGTGAGGACGGAGAGGGCCGCCGCGCCGCCGCGGACGTACTCGGGCGCCCGGGCGACCGGATCGAACCCCTCGGCCAGGACGCCCTTGACCGGGGAGGCGCGCTTGAGCTCGGCGAGGATCCGGACCTCGCCCGCCGCGCGCGGCGTCAGCGCCGCGGCGAGGCTCCGCGGGGGGCGAGCGTCGCGGCGCGCGCGGCGAGCGCGCCGAGCGGGACGGCGCTCCGGCGGCCGGCGACGTCAACGCGCTTGCGGGCGACGATCTCGTCCAGGAGGCCCATGGCATCGAGTCGCTCAGAAGTCGCCGCGGGATCCGCCGGCTCCCGGCAGCTCGAGCGGCACCCGCCGGAGCTGCTCGAGGACGTGGTCCCGGAGCGTGCGCGGCGGCGGCAGGTCCCGCACGATGCGCCCCGCCCGGATCAGGGGCTTCAGGAGATCCTCGTAGGGCCGCCGCACGGCACGCGCCGACCGGCCGGTGGGCGGCGACGACGATGGTCTTCCCGCAGTCGCGGCAGCGCAGGACCCGCTTCGAGCCGGAGTGCTTGCCGCGCTTGGCGATCGGCCGCCCGTCGATCTCCATGATGTCGAGCCCGAAGTTGAGCACCGGGGCGCTGGCGATGGCCGTCCCGACCCCGTAGGCGTCCACGAGGGGATTGAGCCGCGGCATCTGGTACTCGTCGATCCCGCCCGTGGCGATGATTCGCACGTGCTCGAAGCCGCGGTAGTCGAGCTCCCAGCGCACCTCCTCGAGGATGCGGTAGAAGTCGCCGCGCCGCGACGACGGCGTGTCGAGCCGGACGGCGTAGAGGTCCCGGCCGAGCGCCTCGGCCACCCGGATCGCCTCGAACTTCTCGTCCTGGAGGGTGTCGATCAGCGCCACCCGGCGGACCTTGGGATCGATCACGTCGTTGAAGGCCCGGAGCGCCTCCACGGTGTCCCCGATCACCAGGACCAGCGCGTGGGGGATCGTGCCCATCGGATCGGCATCGATCAGCTCGGCCGACTTCGTCACGGCCACGCCGTCGCACCCGCCGACGAACGCGTTCCGCTCGATCATCGGGGCGAGCGCCGGGATGCATCCGCCGCGCGCCGAAGCTGATGACCTGGCGCTCGCCCGCGGCCTTCTTGCACCGCGCGGATTTGGTCGCGATCCCCGAGGCCTGACAGAGGAGGCCGAGGCAGCGCCGTCTCGTACTCCGCCCAGTCCACGTAGACGCCCTCGACGGTGAGGACGGGCTGGTAGGCGCCGAACACCGTTCCCTCGACCATGGCGGTCACGTCGACCGGCAGCCCTTCCAGGAGGTGGGCCGCCTCCTCGATCCCGGCGAGGATGCCCCACCCCAGTCGCCGGGCAGGCTCTTCAGGTACACCTCGGCCTTGACGCGCGCGCGGTTGCCCCGCGCCCGGAGGATCTGGACCGTCCGGTTGAAGTAGACGTCCGTGACCTCGCCCGCCTTGATCTCGTCGGGGGTCGCGAGATGGAAGGGGCGCTTGTCAGCCACGCGCGGCACTCCGTCGGCGCGCCGGCCGCGGTCCGAACGCCCCGACTGCGGGCATCCGGCCTGGAGCAAACCTCTCCGGCGGGAAGAGAGACGCCCGGTCAACCATGAGCGAGGTCAAAGGAGTTGTCCCTGCTAGCCCGAGAACGGTTAAAGGTGTCAGGATTTTAGCAGACCCCCCTACCCCCACAAGCAACGCAGGGGGCGGAGTCAGGCGTGGACGGCAGGGCCGGTCTCCCGCGAGCGCGCACCCGCCAGCCCTCGGCAAGTGTCCGGAAGTCAACGCTTGATCTTGCGACTGCCGCCCGGCGGCACGTCAGAGCTTGATCCCGCGGAGGTATTCCCGGAAGGCATCGCCGAGGTCGGGACGAGCCAGCGCCATGTCCACGGTCGCCTTGAGGAAGCCCATCTTCTCGCCCGTGTCGAAGTGGTGCCCCGTGAATCGGACCGCGTAGATGGGCCGCCGGGCTCGGAGGCGGCGCAGGGCGTCGGTCAGCTGGATCTCCCGCGGTGGTCCGGAGGCGTCTCGGCGAGGATGGGAAACACGTCGGGCGTCAGGACGTACCGGCCGATGATCGCCAGGTCCGACGGCGCCGCCTCGGGGGCCGGCTTCTCGACCAGGTCGTCCACCAGGTAGACGTTGTCGCCGACCGGCGTGCCCCGGATGACCCCGTACCGCGAGAGCTGAGCGGCCGGGCACCTGCTTCACGGCCAGCACCGGATCGCCGTGCTGCTCGTAGACGGCGAGGAGCTGGGCGATGCACGGCGGGTCCGACACGATGATGTCGTCGCCGAGGAAGACGGCGAACGGCTCGTCCCCCACCAGCGGCCGCGCGCACAGGATGGCGTGGCCCAGGCCGAGCGGCTCCTTCTGACGGACGTAGACACCGACGCCAGGTCCGAGATCGTCTTGATCTGGGCCAGCTCCTCCCACTTCCCCGCTCCTGCAGGTAGAACTCCAGCTCGACGGCCGAGTCGAAGTGGTCCTCGATGGCGCGCTTGCCGCGCCCGGTCACGATGCACACGCGGTCGAGCCCTGCCGCCACGGCCTCCTCGACGACGTACTGGATCATGGGCTTGTCGACGAGGGGCAGCATCTCCTTGGGCTGGGCCTTCGTCGCGGGCAGGAAGCGAGTGCCGAGACCTGCGGCGGGAAACACGGCGGTGCGGACCCTCATGCGACGGACTCCTTCGGCTGTCCTCGGCGGTGCTGCCGGACGATGGAACGAGGCGGACCTCCATCGCGGCGCGCGGCCCCGGATGCTGCTGGCGGCGAAGGCGTCCTTCACGCGCCGGCGGGCCTCGAACTCGAGCGCGGCCTTCTCGAGCGCCACCACGCGGGCGTGCAGGCGCAGGACCGCCTCGGGCGCGCCGCCCTGACCGAACCGCAGGATGCCCTCCGCGGTCGGCGGCTCGAGGACCATCGCGGGTGCGCCGCCGCCAGGCTCTTGCCCGCCTCGCCCAGCACCCGGAGCGCGTGATCCACGTCCTCGTCGTAGTCGATCGAGACCTCGACGACCAGGCGGGCCCACCCCGCGGAGTGGTGGCCGAATGCGGTCAGCTCCCCGTTCGGGATGATGCGCAGCTCGCCCGAGAACTTCCGGATCTTGGTGACGCGAAGCCCGACCGCCTCGACCACGCCCGTGTGCTGGCCGACCTCGATCACGTCCCCGACCGCGATCAGATTCTCGAGGAGGATGAAGAAGCCCAGGATGACGTCGCGGATCAGGCTCTGGGCCCCGAGGCCGATCGCGACGCCGACGACCCCAGCCGACACGAGCACCGCTCGGATGTCGATGCCGATCTCCTGCAGGATGATCACGCCGACCATGAAGGCCACCATGTACCGGGCGGTGCTCGTGAGCAGGGGCACCAGGGTCCGGCGCGCTGGGCGCGGGCCGGATAGTCCGTCGCGCCCATCAGCGGCTGGAGGAGGCGCCGGATCAAGGCCGTGAGGAGGCGGTAGCCGATCCATCCGGCCAGCACGGCGCACACGATCGCCGCGAACCGGGCCAGCAAGTGGGCGGCATCCTCGCCCAGGAGAGCATCCGCGCCGCAAAGAGCGAGCTCGTACAGGAGCGACCGGAAGGCCGGCATCAGGAGTGCGCTCCGATCGCGGCGGCGGCCCGCCCGAGGCGCTCGCGACCGGATGGATCCGGGCCCGCAGCCGGCGGACGTCCCGCACCGCCTCGAGCGTGATGAAGTAGGCGGCCACGCCGAGCACGGCGCCCACGATGGTCGTGCCCACGAACAGGGGCTTCGAGGCGACGAAGAGCATGCTCCACACGAGCTGCCAGAGGTTGTCCGCCGTCTCCGGGGACCGGCGCGGAGATACGCCCCCGCCGACTCGGCGAGCCCGTGGACGCTCGCCATCGAGAACCCGCTCCAATCGCCCGTGAGCACGGCCTCGCCCAGGGTGAGACAGAAGCCGTACACGAAGGGCGCGAACCAGGGAAGGTTCAGCCAGGCGCCGGTGATCGTCGACGCCTTGTTGAGCCGGAATACATAGGCCGCGCCCAGCGCCAGAAGCGTGTGGAGCCCGTAGAAGGGGGTGACCCCGATGAAAACGCCCACCGCCATGCCCGCGGCCAGGCGCGCGGGCTCCTCGTCCAGATGGAGCACGTGGGTCGCGCGCTCGCGGAGACGGCGCCAGGAAAACACCATGACGTGCGGGCGCCTCAGGACGCCCCGGGGCGCTCGGCGGGCGCCTCGGTGATCGTGACCGCCACGGGCACCTCCTTGCCCTGCCGCAGGACCCGGAGGGTGACCGGACGCTCGACCGGCGCGTCCAGGACGAGGCGCTGGAGGTGCTGGAGGTCGCCCACGGTCGTCTCGCCGAAGCGCAGGATGACGTCGTTCGGGAGGATTCCGGCCTTCTCGGCGGGACCTCCAGGGAGCACGCGCTTCACGACGGCGCCCTTGCCCTTGGGGGCGCCGAGCGCTTGGGCAAGCTCGTCGCTCATGGGCTCGAGCGCCACGCCGAGCCAGCCGCGCTGCACCCGGCCGCGCGCGATCAGTGCGCTGGCAACCCGCTGCGCGGTGTTGATCGGGATCGCGAAGCCGATGCCCTGGCCGGACGAGAGGATCGCCGTATTGATGCCGATCACCTCGCCCTGGAGCGTTGAGGAGCGGGCCGCCGGAGTTGCCGGGATTGATCGAGGCGTCGGTCTGGATGAAGTTCTCGTTGGGCACGATCCCGACTTCCGAGCGGCCTGTCGCGCTCACGACGCCGACCGTGACGGTCTGCTCGAGGCCGAACGGGCTCCCGATCGCGATGGCCCACTCGCCGACCTCGATCCGATCCGAGTCTCCGAGCTTCGCGGCGATCAGGCCCTCGTCGGCGGGAATCTGGATCACGGCCAGATCGGTCGTGGCATCCGTCCCACGATCTTCCCGCGACCTCCTTCTTGTTGTGGAACCGGACCGTGATCTCGTCCGCGCCCTTGATGACGTGGAGGTTCGTCAGGATGTGCCCCTGCTTGTCGATGATGACGCCCGAGCCGACGCCCGAGCGCTCCCGCTCGCCCGGCGGCATCTGGCCGAAGTACTGGTCGAAGTAGTCCTGATGCTCGGAGGCGCGCCGGGCGGGCTCCCGCCGCGGGGACGCTGGCGGCGCAGGAAGTGCGCCGTCGCGATGTTGACGACGGCGCGGCCGGAGGTGGTCGGCGACTCCCACGAAGGCCGCTGGATGTCCGCGCTGGTGGGGCCGGCGGCGCGGGGCGGCAGGGGCGCGGTCGCCGGCCAGCGCAGCCCGGTGAGCTGGAGCCCGAGGCCCACCCGAGGCCGGCGGCCAGGGCGACCAGGACGGCGACCCCGACCTTGAGGAGGACTCGGCTCACGCGATGCCCGGCGCCGGACGCGCACAACAACCTTGACTTCACCGAGCACGGTCTCGAACATCATTCCAGACCCCCGATGCGCTGGCTGATCTCGCGGTACACGCACGTGCCCCTCGCGGCGGTGAGCGTGGTCCTGCTCGCCGTGCTCATCGCGTGGCTACTCGTGGACCGCCTCGCCGGCTGGCCACGGTGGCGCGGACTGACCATACCGCAGCCCTCGGTCGTGGCGGTCCCCGCGGTTCCGGACGCGGCTGACGGCACCAGCCCCACCGAGCGCGCACCCGGCCCGGGAGAGTCCGGACGGCCGTCCGGCGGGACGCCGGCCGCGCGGCCAGCGGCGCCCACGCCGGAGCGGTATGCGCTCGAGAGCGGTCCCTTTCCGATCGGCGAGGCGCTGGATCGCGTGGAAGCCGAGATCAACCAGCTGGGGCACGCGACGCGTGCGGTTCCGCAAGGAGGATACGGCCACCCTGTTCGTGGTCACCGCGACGGGGTTCGCGTCCGCCGACGAGGCGCGCCAGGCCGTGCGGGAGCTCGGGCGCGGCACCGTCGTCGAGGAGGCCGGGGGCCGAGGTGATCCTCGGGCGCCACGCTTCGCTCGCGGCGGCCGTCGCGGCGGCGCGCCCGCTTCGGGCACGAGGATTCGAGGTGCGCGTCAGCGAAGCGCTTGGCGCCCAGCGGGCAGTACCATCTTCGGTACGGCCAGTTCGCGCGACGCGCCGACGCCCAGGCATACCGGGAGGCGCTGACGCGCCGAGGGATCGCAAGCCGGGTCGTCAAGGTGCGGTAGGCCGCACGCTCGGTCAGGCAACGAAGGGTGGGATGGGCGGCACCTCGAGCAGCTGGCCCTTCACGTCCACCACGCCGGGCACCGTCCGCGCCACCTCGGCGGCCCGGTCGAGCGCGGCAGTCCCTTCGAGGCGGATGATCCCCGCTCGGAATCGACGGTCAGACGGTACTTGCGCGTGTCGGGGTGCGCGGCCAGCGCGGACCGCACCCGGGAGGCGAGCGCCCGGTCGCGCACATGCTGCTGCGACTCCGTGGTCACGGTGAGGCTTCGGACGAGCCCGGCGATCGCCTCGACGCCCGCGTCCACCGAGAGCTTCTCGGTGTTGAGGACCAGGTCGTAGAGCGCCGGGTCGCCCCAGTCGACGTCGTAGAGATACCGGATGCGGCCGTGCTTCTCCTGGTCGCTGCGGCGCACCATCTCCACCGTCGTGCGGACGTCCACCCTCTCCTGCGCCTGGCCGGACATCTTCTTCATGACGCGCTTGACCCGCAGCTCGAAGGGCGCGATCACGAACACCGCAGGACGTGCGAGATGCCGCGGAGCAGCATCTGGCCGCCTCGGAGTTGATCACGACGTTGTCCTGCTCGGCGGTGTCCAGGAGGGCGGACTGGAGGACGGTGATGTACTGCCGGGTCTCGACGTCGAACCGCTCGAAGAGCGAGGGCTTCTTCTCGTCGAGCTCGTTCAGCTTGTCCTCGCCCGACGCCGTAGCGCTGGGCCGCCTCGGAGAGCATGTCCCGGTCGACGTAGCGCCATCCGAGCCGCTTGGCCAGCTCGATCCCGATCTCAGGGGCCGCCCGACCCCGTCTCGTGCGCGATCGTCACGATGGCCATTTGAGACACCTCCCGCCCGGCGCGGAGCCGGGCTCAATCTTCTTCCACGAGCTCGAAAGTCTTCCGTCGGCGCCCCACAGTGGGGGCAGCGCTCTGGGGGTCGTCCCCGGGCTGAACATAGCCGCAGCGTAGGCAGCGACAGATTAGTACCACACGCGGCCTCCGGCGAGAACCGAGCCCAGTCTAGCCGATCAGGCGGCCGGGGTGAAGCCGGGGCCGCGGCGGAAGCGTCGGGCATGCCCGGACGGCACGGGCTCTTGCCGAAGGCTGGGCCAGTGCGCCACACTGTCGCGAATGGACCGGCTGCGGCTCGCCTACCTCGCGCTGGCGCTCGGGCCTCATGGGGTTCGGCGCCATCTGGGGCTGGCTGGGCCTCCGTCGGCCCGGCCGAGGGGCTGCCGCGCGGCCCGCGTCTGGTGCGCTGCCGCTCTTCCTCCTGCTGGCCGTCGGCGGCACGGTCCTCGCCGTGATCCTGGAGGGGCGCGCCGCGCGACCTGGTAGGGCGCGCGCCCGGGTCGGCTCTAACGCCGCGCGCGCGGCGGTCGGCGCTCGGCGGAGGCGGCGCCGCGGGCCCGAGGCGGCCGCGCCGGCCGGCCACGCCGTCGGTGATGCCCGGCAGCGTGATGCCGGCGTCCACCAGCGGCTTCGCGATCCGGTCCTTCAGCCAGTGGTCGTCCCACCACTCGATCGGGCTCGTGTAGACGCCGTCGCACGAGCAGCGCGAAGTGCGAGGTGGTCGCCACCGGCCAGTCCGTTTCCCCGCTCCGCCCGAGCGCCTCGCCCTTCTGGACGGTCTGGCCCACCTTCACCGCGATGTCGGAGAGGTGACCGTAGAGGCTCATCAGGCCGAGGCCGTGGTCCACCATGACCATGTTCCCGTAGATGCCGTTCGGCCCGGTGAAGACGACTCGGCCGGCGTTGGACGCTTCGATGGGGCTCTGCCGGTTCGACGCGAGATCGATCCCCGAGGTGCCACTGGGTATCGACGGTGCGGCCGTCCATCTGGTACGTCCGCTCCTCGGGAAAGTTGGCGAAGACCTTCGTGTTGGACTGCTGGCGGAAGGCGCCCGTCCAGAGGGGCTTCGGCGCGCTCTCGCCTGCCCCGATCTCCCGGTTCTTCGCCTCGAATCCCTTCCGCCCCTCGCCGTTGACGCGGAGGAAGGTCTGGAGGAGCACGTCCGTCCCGGCCGTGCCCGGCGTCTGCGGCGCGAGCTCCGGGATCTTCCGGCGCAGGAAGGCCTCGGTGAGGTGTGATGGTGTCCTTGCGGGAACCGCACCGGCAGGAAGGTCACCGGGACCCTGATCACGCGCTCGTTGCCCGGCCTCGTCGACCGCCACGACGGACGGCGCCACCGCAGGCGTGTTGAAGGGGATCACGAACAGCGCCACCTGGACCGGCGGGGTCCTGGGCCAGCCCCGCCACGCCGGGGAAGAACTCGTTGCCGATCCGCACCCCGGAGCGCACCGCGCCCTCGGGCCGGTAGACCACGACGCCGGCGCCGGCGTGCTTGATGTAGCCCGTGGCGGTCTTGAGCTCGAGCTTCGGCGGCGTGAGGTCCACCGTAGAAGCGATGGACGAGGCGCGGCCCGCGCGGCGGCCGGGACGCCAGAGCGTGTCCCGCGCCTCGATCTCGCAGCTCGGCCGGGCCCCTCCTGCAGCTTCAGCGCGGCCGCGTCGAGGGTGACCGGCTTCCGCAGGGTGCGGGTCGCGCCGGCGGTCAGGTCCTCGCTGAGCACCGGGATGGGCCGTGCCCTGCTGAACGACCCGGACCTCCATCGCGGCGAGGTTGGCGGCGGGCGCGTCCAGAACCACCGTGATCGCGCGGGCCGTGTGTCCGAGCGCGGCGAGCGCGGGCTCGATCGTCACGCGCACCGGCGGCTGGCGCTGCCGCCAGATGAGGAATCCGCCGCCGGCCGAGCAGCAGGAGCAGGAGGAAGAGCCACAGCTTGCCGCGCGTCATGCGGGACGCCAGGCGTCGGGATTGACCAGGTCCGGGGGCCGACGGCCCTCGAGCGCGGCGATGCAGTTCTCCACGGCGCGCGTCGCCATCCGGCGCCGCGTCGCGCCGGAGGCCGAGCCGATGTGGGGCGTGAGCGCAGAGTTCTCGAGCCCGAGCAGGCCCGGATGGATCTTCGGCTCCTCCTCGAAGACATCGAGCCCGGCGCCGGCGATGCGCTTCGCGCGGAGCGCCTCGACGAGGGCGGCCTCGTCGACCACGGGGCCGCGCGCGACGTTCACCAGGAAGGCCGTCGGCTTCATGAGGCGCGAGCTCCGCGGCGCCGATCAGGTGCCGGGTCTCCGGCGTCAGCGGGATGGAGAGCACCACGAAGTCGGACTCCCGGAGCAAGTCGGCCTTCGGTCCGGTACTCCGCGCCGACGCTCCGCGCGGCCTCGGGATCGGGCGTCCGCTTGTGGTAGAGCACGCGCATGCCGAAGCCCTGGGCGCGCCGCGCGATGGCCTGCCCGATCCGGCCCAATCCGATGACGCCGAGCGTCGTCCGTGCACGTCGGTGCCCATCAGCTGGCTCCAGTAGACGCCCGTCCACTTCCCATCACGGACGAAGCGGTCGCTCTCCGGGCACGCGGCGCGCCACGCCGAGCATCAGCGCCCAGGCCATGTCGGCCGTCGTGTCGGTGAGCACGCCGGGCGTGTTCGTCACGAGGATGCCGCGGCGGGTCGCCGCGCCGACATCGACGATGTTGTAGCCGACGGCGGCGACCGCGACGATGCGCAAGCGGGCGCGGCCGCGATCACGGGCTCGGGAATCGGATGGGCGCCCATCGGGATGATGGCCTCGACGTCGGCCACGTGGCTGGCCAGCTCGCCGACGGGCAGCTCGTGCTCGGTGTGGCTCGTGCGGACGGTGCCGACCCGCTCGAGGATGGCGCGCCGTCCGCTTCCATGGGCCAGGTCACGAAGATCGAGCGCGCCGCCATGCCTCGGCGAGCCTACCCGCCGCCGGCGCCGACTGTCAAGCTTGCGAGGCCTGGCGACACGCGATCACCGCTCGCGCACCGGTGAGGTCTCCTGGGCTTGACGGCGCCGACGGAGTTCTGGCGCCATGGGGCGCGAGACCATGCCCCGACACCGAGGCGCCGATCCGCGTCGCACCAGGCCCACCCGGTGAGCGGATACGCCGGGATCGCCCTCCGGACCGTCGTCGGGGCGGTCTACCTCTTCCAGGCGTACCTCGCCCTGTTCGCGTCGACGCCGAAGGGGCTGGCCGCCTACATCGAGAAGCTGGGCTTCCAAGTCCACACGATCCTGGCCGTCGGCGTGATCGCGATCAACGGCATCGGCGGAGCCATGCTGGTGATCGGGATGTGGGCTCGGCTGGCGGCGTCGCTCAACGCGGCGGTGCTGCTGCTCGGCCTCCTCACCGTCTACGTCCGCCAGAACGTGCTCCTGAAGGGCACGCTCGTGGACGCGGCGATCGGGCGGACCTGGGCGGGCTACGAGTACGTGGCGCTCCTGGCCGCCGCCACCGTGCTGCTCGCGGTCGGCGGCGGGTCCGGCGGCAAGAAGTGATCGTCGCGGCGCGCGGACGAGCGCGCCAGGCTCCAGCAAGAGCTCGGTTCCACCTCGCCGGCTCACGCGCGACGCGGGCCGCCGGGTCGTTTGCGCTGGCGACAGTTCCGGTGAGTGCCCGGCATGGCGCCGAGGCGTCGCCGGTCGGATCTGGTGACACCCGAGAGGTTCCCGTGGCGGCCGATTGGTCATATCGGGTCAAGGACGCCTACGCCCGGAGCGCTCCGCGCCATCGGCCGGACGCTCACCGGGATCGGCGTTCTTCCCGGGACGCCGCCCGACCGCCGGCACCGGTTCCGGCACTGGCTGATGAGCCTGACGCGCGTTCACGATTCGCTGGCGATCGCCGAGCTCGACGTGCCGTGGTGGACCTATTCCGCGATCGACCTCGTCGAGACGTGGCTCCGGTCCCATCGCCGGCCGATCCGTGTGTTCGAGTTCGGATCGGGCGCCAGCACGCTGTGGCTGGCGCGTCGGGTCGACGAGGTGCACACCGTCGAGCACCACGCGGGCTTTGCCGCGCGCATCCGGCCGGAATTCGCCGCCCGCCCGAACATCACGCTCCATCAGGTCGAGGCCGCGGCGTCGGCTCGGCCTGTCGTCCCGTCCGGGAAACCCGGCCACGGGGGCTGGACTTCGCCGAGTACGTCGCGACCATCGGCCTCATCGGAGGACAGTTCGACCTGATCGTCATCGACGGCCGCGCGCGCGAGGCGTGCCTGCGGGCGGCGATCCCGCACCTCGCGGCCGACGGCCTCATTGTCTTCGACAACTCGGGGCGGCGACGGTACCGGCGCGCGATCGCGGAGTCGGGGCTGATCGAGCGGCGCCTCGCCGGCCTGACGCCAACCCTGCCCTACCCGGAGCAGACGTCGCTGCTGGAGCGCGCCGGCCGGCCCACACGCTGACCGCGCCCCGGCGCTGGCAGACATCCACGCGATCGACGGGCGACTGGACCCGGACGAGCCCGGTTCAGGCTCCCGGGCCGGGCCGGCGTCGAGGGTCTGGCTACTCCCGGATCCAGCTCTCGGCGAGCGGGATCTCGGGCGCCGCGGGCATGGCCGCGCTGGGCTGGAGGCGACGGAGGCCGTCGACGTCGGCGCGCCGGTAGAGCCGCTGGCGGCGCATCCCCTGACGGTAGCTTCGCAGCACGCCCCGGCTGACGTAGGCGTAGAGGGTCGCGGGCTTCACCCCGAGCCGCTCCGCCGCCTCGTCGACCGTGAGGTACTCGTCGCCGCCGATCACCACCATCGCTCCCGCCACCCTAACAACCCCGCCTCCTCGAGTCCAGCCCTGCCCCTGGCGGGGATATTGCGAAATCAATCCTAATCAATAATAATCAATCATCGTCGTCGAAACACACCCGAGAAGGAGGACAGCCATGGAGACCACCTGGAAGGCGGGGCTCGAAGACGTGATCGCGGCGCGCTCGGCCATCACGGCCATCGACGGCGCGAAGGGGCGCCTCTACTACCGCGGGTACGAGATTGGCGCCCTCGCCGCCCACGCCAGCTTCGAGGAGACGACCTACCTCCTCTGGTTCGGGGAGCTCCCTCTCCCCGCGGAGCGCGAGGCCTTCGAGGGCCGGCTACGCGCGGCGCGCGAGATCCCGCGCCCCGTTCTCGACCTCCTCCGCACGCTCCCGGGATGCGCATCCGCTCGATGCCCTGCGCACCGCCGTCTCGCTCGCGGCCACGGCCGATCCCGATGGCCGCGCCGGCGACGACGCGGCGAACCTGCGCAAGGCGTTCCGCCTCACGGCGCTGATCCCCGGGGTGGTCGCCGCCTGGCAGCGGCTTCGCACGGGGCAGGACCCGGTGGCCGCCGAGGCGGAGGGATCGCACGCCGCCCACTTCCTGCGGCTCCTCCACGGCCGCCCGCCCGCGCCGGAGGTCGCCCAGGTCCTCGACACGATCCTCACGCTCCACGCCGACCACGAGCTCAATGCCTCGACGTTCGCAGTGCGCGTCGCGGTCGCCACGCTGGCCGATGTCCACGCGGCCCTCACGGCCGCGATCGCCACCCTCAAGGGGCCACGCCACGGCGGCGCCAACGAGGACGTGCTGGCGATGCTGCTCGAGATCGGCGATCCCGAGCGGGCCGAAGCGTACGTTGCCGCGCGCCTGGACGCCCACGCGCGTGGCACCCGGCGCGAGCGGGCGGACCCGCGGGCCCGCATCCCGGGCTTCGGCCACCGGGTCTACCGGGTCGATGACGCCCGGGCGCGCGTGCTCCGGCAGATGGCGAAGACGATGGCCGAGGCCACGGGGCACGCCCGGCTCTTCGAGGTCGCGGAGCGCGTCTACGCTGCCGTCACGGCCCGCACCAGCTTGCCGGTCAACGTCGATTTCTTCTCGGCCGTCGTCTATCACGCCCTCGGGATCCCGGGCGACCTCTGCACGTCGATCTTCGCGGTCGGGCGCGCGGCCGGCTGGTGCGCGCACGCCCTCGAGCAGTACGCGGACAACCGCCTGATCCGGCCGCGGGCGGACTACGTGGGGGTGCCGCCGCGGGAGGTGGTCGCCGGGGCGCGCTGAAGCGCGCGCCCCGCCGGAGCGCCGACGAGCCTCGCGACGCGCGGGGCTGCGACGCTACCGGTGACGCCAGCGGGGCGGCTCCTTCGCGAAGAAGGCGCGCACGCCCTCCTGGGCGTCCTCGGTCCGGAAGACGGCCTCGGACAGGGCCAGCGTCCGCCGGATCGCCTCGTCCTCTGGCATGTCCTGGGCGAGGTCCGTGGCCTCCTTGATGAGCTGGAGCGCGCGATTGGGCCGTTCGGCCAGCGTGCGCCGAGCTCGAGGGCCGCGGCCAGCGCCTGGCCGGCGGGAACCACGCGATTCACGAGTCCCCAGCGCTGCGCGGTCTCCGCGTCGATCGGGTCGCCCGTGAACATGAGCTCCTTGGCTCGCCCTTCCCGATCCGGCGCGGCACCCGGACGGTGCCGCCGCTCCCCGGGAGCACGCCCAGCTTCACCTCCGGCAGGGCCAGCCGGACGTCCGCCCCCGCGATCAGGATGTCGCAGCAGACGGCCAGCTCGAGCCCTCCGCCGTAGGCGAGGCCGTTCAGCGCGGCGATCGTCGGCTTCGGGAAGTCGTCGAGACGACTGTAGGCCTCGTTCTCCGGCGCGAGCTTCTTCCGGACGACGTCGTTCGCCACCGACGGAAACTCGCGCACGTCGGACCCCGCGCAAAATGCGCGCGAGCCCGCGCCGGTCACGACCAGCGCGCGCGCCTCCGGGTCGGCCGCCAGGCGGTCGAGGGCCGCCCCGAGCCGGCGCGTCAGCTCGAGGGTGACCACGTTGAGGGGCGGATTGTCGAGGGTCAGCACGGCGACGCCCCCTCGACGGTGACGCGGACCAGCTCCGGCGTGCTCATGGCTCGGGGCGCCTCCTCTGGCGAGGGGATGGACGCTGGCGGAACTCGGCGCCGATGCCCATCGGCGCCGCCTGGAACAGGCGGGCGTCCATGAGGCGTGGCGCCCGCGGCACCCGCAGCGGAAAGCCGACCCGCGCGAGGACGTCGCGCTCGAGATCGACGCCCGGCGCGATCTCGACGACCTCGATCCCGTCGGGACCGAGCCGACACACCGCCCGATCCGTCACGTAGATGACCTCCTGCCCCCGCGCCCGCGCGTATCGCCCGCTGAAGGTGATCTGCTGCACGGCCGGCACCCACTTGGCCGTCCGCCCCTCCCGCACGATGCGCACGCCCCCGCCTCGTCCGGGCGGACCTCCAGGCCGTCGGCGGTCAGCGTCCCGGAGAACACGACCTTCCGCGCGCCCTGGCTGATGTTGACGAAGCCGCCCGGACCGTTGACGAGACGGCCGAAGCGGCTCACGTTGACGTTTCCGTCGGCGTCCACCTCGGCGAACGAGAGGAACGCGATGTCGAGCCCGCCCCCGTCGTAGAAGTCGAACTGGTAGGGCTGGTCGATCATCGCGTCGTAGTTGTGGCCGGCGCCCGCGTCGTTGCCGCCGGCAGGCACGCCGCCCACGATCCCCTGCTCCACGGTCAGCGTCACGTCGCGGTGGATCCCCTCCTCGGCCGCCACCGGGGCGATCCCGTTCGAGACGCCGAATCCGAGATTCACGATCGCCCCGGGGAAGAGCTCGAGGGCGGCCCGCCGGGCAATGACCTTCCGGATGTCGAGCGGCAGCCGCGCGAGCGCCGCCTCCGGACGGCGGATCGAGCCCGCGTACGCCGGGTCGTACCGGGTGACGTAGGTCTGCCACTCGTCGGGCACGATGACCAGATAGTCCACCAGCGCCCCGGGACCTTCACCTGCTTGCCGGGAAGCGTCCCCGCCCCGGCGAGCCGCCCGACCTGGCAGATCACGGTCGCCCCGCGATTGCGCGCCGCCTGGGCGATGGAGAGCTGCTCGCCGAAGTACGGCTCGTCCTCCATCGTGACGTTGCCTCGCTCGTCCGCGGTGGTCCCGCGGATCACCGCGAGGTCGATCGGCTGGGCGCGATAGAAGAGGTATTCCTCGCCGTGGAGCGTCACGAGCTCCACCAGGTCCTCCGTCGTCCGGGCGCTCTGCTTGCCGCCGCCCAGGCGCGGATCGACGAAGGTGTGGAGGCCGGTCCGGGTCAGGAGGCCCGGGCGGCCGGCCGCCATGTCACGGCAGAGCTGCGACAGCGCCCCCTGCGGCAGCGTGTAGGCTTCGATCTCGTCGGCGGCGGCCATCGCGCCGACGGCGGGACAGTTGTTGAAGCCGGCGGACACCACGCGCCGGATCAGCCCCGGCTGGGCCAGACGGTTGAAGCCCGTCGTCTTCCAGTCTCCCCAGGCTCACCACGCTCATGAGCGAAAGCCCGCGCGGCCTTCCCGTCTCGCGGAAGCGCGCGGCCAGGGCCGCGATCCACGCTTCCGGCACGGCGTGCCCGCCGCCGGAGCCGCCCACCAGCACGTGGTCCCCGTCGCGCACGAGGGCGACGGCCGCGCCGAGGTCGATGATCTCTGCCACGGGTGAGGAGACTAGGCCAGAAGCCTGCTCAGTGCAATTGCGCCGCCTCGCCGCTCCTTGACACCCCCGTCGGACGCGCACGATCGACATGTCGCCGAGCAGGCGGAATCGACCTCTCGACTCAATCAGGAGCGGACTACCCATGAAGCTACACGCACTCCTTATCGTGGCCACCGGTGTCATCTCGCTCGTTGGTTGCTCCTCCACCCAGACACGGGTTGACACCGGACCGATTCGCGCCCGCACGTTCAACTTCGTGGACGGAGGCCTGAAACCCGCGCCCACGTACGCGGACAACCGGGACGCCGTCCACGCAATGATTCAGGAGGCCATCTCCAAGAACCTCGCCGCGCGCGGAAGTCACGCGGGTGGCCGCAGGCGGAGATGTCACGGTGGCCTACCTCGTCATCCTCGGCAACAACGTGTCCACGCGGGCGATCGCCGATTACTTCGGTTACCGCGACGATACCTGGGAGCTCCACGAGAAGGCGCAAGCAGCCTACACCGGCACCGGGAACCCAAGCTCCTTCGAGGCCGGTACGCTCCTCATCGACATCATCGAGTCGAACGGTTTCCAAGCTGCGCAAGCGGGGTACGCCACGCGGCCGATTCTGCGGGACCTGCCCGACGACGCCCGGGCTGCGCGTATCCAGGAAGTGGTCGACGAGATTCTCCGCGACGTGCGCATCGGGCCGTGAAGCGGCCGCGCCCCCGCACCACTCACGCGCGACTGCGTCGAGGGCGGGGCAGCGCTCCCGGCGGGACGCCCTTGTCGCGCCGACAGTCGCTTCCTTCGTAGTACGAAGGGATCTCCCGCACGGCGGGTGAGCGAAATCGGTCACGTTTCTTCCCCTGACCGCCACGTCGAAATCCCGCTCGCCAGCCGCGCCGTCAGGACACCCCCGCTAGGCCGAGCCCGAGCGCGGCCATCACGCCCAGGACCGGTCGGGTGGTCGACGATGTCGGCCACGGGTGAGGAGACCGCGCCGAAACCGGATCAGCGCGATTGCGCGTGGCGGCAGCCCCACCCGGCCGCCGCCGCGCGGCAGGCGGGGCACCTCAGTGCGATCGAGTCTTCTTCTTTTCCGGGGCTCGCGGCGTCGAGATCCCTCCGAGCCAGCCCAGGCGCCAGAAAATGCTCACCAGCCCGAGTCCCACCGTGGCCATCACGCCCAGGACGACCGGGATAACCCAGCGCCCACTTGAGCTCCGGCATGTCTCGAAGTTCATGCCGTAGATGCCGGCGATCAGGGTCAGCGGGCAGCATGATGCTCGAGACTACGGTCAGCACCCGGGCGATCTCGCTCGTCCGGTTGGCCGCCGCCGCCTGGATGCCGCCCAGGATCCCGTCGAGGAGGTCGCGGGACGAGTCGACCGCCTCGCGGATGGCCAGCGCGTTCCGGAGCATCTCGAGGAAGGCGTTCCGCCTGTCGTCGCTCACGAAGCGGCTCCGCTTCGTTCCGAGGAGCATCAGCACGATGTGGAGGCTCGCCGCCAGCTTCTTGAGCGTCAGGATGTTGCCGGAGGCGATGCCCACGCTGTGCGGGGACGCCACCGCCGCCCGCGGCCAGCTCCGCCTCGAGGAGGTCGAGGTAGTTGTCGTTGGCGAGGTTGAGGTGCGCGTAGTCGTAGAGGCAGCGCTGCAGGAACAGGAACGCGATGAAGCCCGGCGTCTTCCCGGCCAGGCGAAAGCTGTCGATGCAGGTTTCCTTGATCTGGTCCACCGCGTCCAGGCGCCGCCGGTGATACGTGATCACGTAGTCCGCGCCCAGGACGAGGATCATCCGGGCGAACTCGATCTCCGTGATGGTCTGCGCGGTGTCGAGATGCGTCTCCGGCTCGTAGATGGGATAGAGGTAGAAGGCGAGACAGTCCGACCGCTCCACGATGCGCGGCAGCACCTCGGGGCGGTCGAAGTGGGAGGTCAGCACCAGGTCGATGTCCATGCGCCGGAGGACCTCGTTCAGCGGCGTGATGTCCGGCGCCTGGATGTCGATCCAGGAGAACACCACCGGGTCCTGCAGCTCGGCGTCGAAGCCGGTCAGGTCGAAGCTCCGGACCGTGTGATTCGACCGGATCGAAGCTGATCCCGTGGAACACGAGCCCGGGCGTGGACGCCAGCGGCGCCAGCGAGTCCTGACCGACGTCATGCGGCGCTAGTGTGCCACCGCCGGGCCGCGAGGGACAAGCAACGCGGCGGCCAGCGGGCGGCGCCCGCCGGGCGGCTCGCGGTCAGGACGGGAACGCGGCACCGGGGCGATGCGAGCCCACGGAGTGCTCGGCGATGACGATCGCGTCGCCCTCGAGCCGGACTCCTCCACGGGCGAAGTAGCGGCGGCCCAGGCCGACCGTCCAGTACCCGATCGAGCCAACGACCGTCCGACCGGTCTTGCCTTCCATGACGTGCCGGGCGGGGGTGTTCCACCACGCCACCAGGCCGACGAGCCGCGTGAGCCCACGCGCGCGCCCGCTCGAGCGCGAGGAACGTGCCCACCGTGTGAAGGCCGCGACCTCGATGGCGCGGCACCGTGTAGACATCCACGACACAAAGGTCGCCCGCCCCCGGACGGAGCGTTCGCCCGAGGTACGGAAGAAACGCCGGGCGCGTGGCCTCCCACCGCCAGTGCACCAGCTCGTCGCCAATCCACGCCGCCCAGCATTCCTGGCCCTCGTCGAGGCGGCGCCGGATCTCGGCCCGCGCTGGCCTCCGGTCGCCGGCGCTGACCAGGTCGGCTGGATCCTTGATCGAGACCCAGCTCGCCCGGGGCAGTCGCTGAACGCCCGCGCCCTCGTCGACCGCGCGTACGGTGATCAGGTACTCGCGCCGAACGAGGCCAGCTCAGGACCACGATCGGGAGCCGGCGATCCGGTCGCGGCCCAGGTATCACGCGCACGCGCGGTCGCCGGGCGCAGGAACGTCGTCACGAGGCCGTGCCCGCTCGCGGCCCCGGCCCGGTGGGGTTGCGCCCGATCCAGGATGTGATCGCCAGGCGCTTCCCGGAGTGGCGTGCGCTCGATCGCGTCTACGACCGCCACGCGCACGCGCATCTCCGGACCGAGCAGGCTCTCGAGCCGTCGCCGGAGTGTCTCGCCGATCCTCGCCGTGGTAGCGCGCCGTCGGCACCACGCGGAGCTCCACCATCTCGAGCGACTCCTGCACGGCCTGATATTCCCGCACGTACGGAATGGCGCCACCGACGGTCACGAGACACTGCCCGAGCACGGCCGCGGATACCGCCCGGCCGTCACGGGTGACCAGGGTCTCGCTCACGCGGCCCTCGATTGCCCCGAGCGTCGGCCAACCGCGGCCGCAGGGGCATCGCGTGCCGAGGAGGGCTGTGTCGCCGAGCTCGTAGTTGATGAATGGCATCACCTGGTTGACCAGGTCGGTCACGATCACGCGCCCACGTTCGCCGGGGGCCACGCTCCGGCCCCGGCCCGTCGACGACGCGCACGATCGCCCGCTCCGCGTTGACGTGCAAGACGGCGGGATTGTCCGGACAGGTCTGGGCGATCCGCGGGATCTCGAGACAGGAGTAGTGGCTCCGGACCGGTACCTGAAACGCCCGTTCGATCGCGTCCCGCTCGGATGGCAGCAGCGTTTCGGCCGCGGCGATGACAGCGCGCGCGAGCGCTCGCCAGCGTGCCGCCCTCCTCCAGCAGCTCGCGGGCGAGCCGGGCCGCGTAGGACGCGTACGCCCAGAGATGGTACGGCCGGCGCCGCGCCGAAGCGGGCGATCGCGGCCCTGAGCGTCGCCAGCGTCGTGTCCGGACCGGCGAGCCAGACCTGCTCCCGACCGAGCAGCCACCGGCGGGCGGGCGACCGCCCGGCCCGACGTGCCGGCCGGCCAGTAGAAGTGGCGCGGGCTCGCGATGACGATCTCCGTGTGCCAGAACGCAGTGCCGGCCCACTCCAGGAAGAAGAGATAGGCGCCGGTCCACGTGTCTACCGCCGCCCGGTCCAGGTAGAACTCGAACGGCTGCCCGGTCGATCCGAGGTCACCCGCGCATTCGCCGCCGGGCGGGCAGGTTCTCGGCGGTGACGCCGTCCGGAAAGCGGCGGCGAAGGTCCGCCTTCGTGGTGATGGGGACCCGCGCCAGATCGTCCGAGCGACCTGATCGTCCGCGCGTCGAGCCCGGCGGCGCCGAACACCTCGCGGTAGTGGGGCACGTGGGCGACGGCGTGCGCGAGCAGGGCCTGCAGCCGTTCGACGGTGCGCGCCTCGAGCTCGGCCGGCGGCGTCCACTGGCGAGACCGGAGCCGCGCCACCTCGGTCCAGAAGCGGCGGCCGCTCAGCCGCTCGTATACGGGAAACACGAGTCGGGAACGAGCTGGCTATACACCGTCGACGGTCGCCGTCCGGGAGATGATGACCGGGCGCTTGCCCGATGGCTCGGCGGAAATCCGATCGACCACGTCCACTCGGAGCGCGACGTCGTCGCCCAGGCACTCTTGGATCTCCGCCTGGAGGGCCGCCAGCGTGCTTGCCGTGAAGCGAGGCGCCGGCACCACGCGGAGCACCACCTGATCCGGCGCGGTTTGCTCAGCCTGGTACTCCCAGAGCTCCGCCGTCCGGCTGCCCCAGCGACGGGGAGTTGATTCAGAAGGATTGCCGAGACGAGGCGGCCGGACGACGTCCGAGATGACCTCGCTCGTACGCCCTTCGAGACCGGCAAGCGTCGGCCAGCCGCGGCCGCACGGGCAGGCTCCCGCCGTCGCGCCCCAGTCCCCGATGTCGTAGTTCACGAAGGGCTGGACGTAGTTGGACAGCACGGTCAGCTGGAGCCGCCCGGGCTCGCCCGGGTCGGCCGGCGTGCCGTCCGCGCGCGCCACCCAGAACACTGCCCGCTCGAGGTTGACGTGGAGAACGGCCGGATTGTCAGGACACGTCTGGGCGACGTGCATGGCCTCCCAGCTCGAGTAGTGGTTCACGACGCGGGCGCGAAACGCCCGGGCGATGACGGCCGCGCGCGGCGCCGGTGAGGGTCTCGGAGCAGCTGATCACGACCCGCGGCGCCCGGGACAGCTCCACGTCAGCCGCGAGGAGCCGGGTCGCCAGCTCCGCTGCGTAGGCGGGATAGGCACGCACGTAGTAGTCCCGCCGGGCTGGAATGCAGGCCACGACGGCGCGGAACTCCGACGCCGAGAGGCCCACCCGAGCAGGGGCCCGTACGGACTCGCCGAGGACGAAGCGCCGGAACGGGCGGCCGGCCTGCGAGATCGCCCAGGGAGCGCCGTGGTACGAGCGTCCGAGCCGGACGCCCAGGTCGATCCGAGTCTGCCCAGAGCGCGGCCCCCGCCCACTCGAGGAAGAAGAGGTACGACGCCAGGGTCTCGTCGGCGCTGGCCGGGTCGCCGCGTGATCTCGAACGGAAAGCCCGTCGAGCCTGACGTCGTCGTCGTGAAGCGGCGACCGGCCGGACGGTCGTCGGCCACGACGTCGGCCGGGGCGCGGGAGCGGAGCGCCGTCTTGGTCGTCAGCGGGGAGCCGTCTCCAAGTCCTCCACGCTGCGGATCGCGTCCGGTCGATACCCGCCGCTCCGAACAGCTCCCGGTAGTACGGAACGTGACGGTGCGCGTGGACGACGAGCGCGCGGAGCCGCGTGGCGGCGCGGGCCGCCAGCTCGTCCGGCGAGCGCCATTGGGCGATCCGCAGCTCCTGGACCGTCGTCCAGAGCCGGCGCCCGGTCAGTCGCTCGTAGGCGGGAAAGACGACGCGCGGAACGAGCCAGCTATGCACGGCCCGCGGCCAGGGCGAAGCTCCGCGCTTCGCCCTCGACCATCGAACGTCCACCGGGTCGCCGGAAGAGCTCGTGCCAAGAGCTGGACACCGAGCACCGCCCACAGGAGCTGTCCGTCGGAGCGAGGATCGGCGCGGTGGCGGGCGACGAGCGCCTGCACGGCGGCCGCTGTCGAAGTAGCCGTCCGGCGCAAGCGGTCGGGTGACAGCAGGACCTCGGCGAAGTCCGGCAGCCGCCCGCGCAGCCACGCCCCGACGGGCGCCCGCAGGGGCGCTTCCGCCGCCAGGCGATGGCGGCCGGCAGATCCCGAGTCATCGCGCGGCGAAGGATGTACTTCTCGCGGCCCCAACGCGAGGCAGAGTCCGGCGGGGATCTCCGCCGCGAGCTCGATCCAGCTCGTGATCGAGAAATGGCACGCGCGCCTCGAGACCGAACGCCATGGTCGTGCGGTCGAGACTCTCCGTCATGTACCCCGCCAGACGCGTCCGCAGGTCGTGGTATCGGAGCCCGGCGAAGCGATCGGCGGAGAGTGGCAGGGTCGCCGGCCGGCTCCTCGCCGTCGCGCCCGAGCTCCCGGCTGGCTCCGGAGATCGGCGGAAAACAGCGCGCGGCGGTGCTCTCCGCCGAGCGGGCCGGCCATACCGCGCGTATCGCGGCAGATCCATCGCGGCGGGCGCCAGCGGGAGGCGATGACCCCACGGCCATCGCCTCCCGGTCCACCGTTCCCGCAGGAGAGCCTTCCGGAGCCACCGCGGGAGCGCCGAGACGCGATGGGCACAACCGATCGGCGCGATGCCAGGCATAGCCGCCGAACACCTCGTCGGCTCCCTCACCCGTGAGCACCACCTTGACGTGGCGGGCCGAGGTCTCGGCCAGCAAGAAGCGCGGCAGGTCGGGCGTGTAGGCCGAGGGCGTCTCCACGTGCCACAGGACCTCCGGATAGCGCCGAAGCCCGAGACGTCGCACACGACCCGCTCGTTGGGCAGCTCGTGGCCGGGGATCTCGGACAGGCAGGCGCTGCCCGCGCGTCTCGTCGTACTCGGGTGTCTCGAAGCCGATGGTGAAGGAGGGAAACGGCCCGACGATCCCGCGAGCGAGTGCGGCAACGGCGCTGGAGTCCAGGCCACCGCTGAGCCACGCGCCAATGCGGACGTCGGCCCGCGTGTGGAGGGCCACGGTCTCCGCCAGCTTCGCGTGAAGGGCCTCGGCCCAGCCCTTCGCCCGACGCTCGCGGCCAGGCCCGCGCGCGAGCACCTCGGCCAGCCGCCAGTACGGCCGGATGACTGGACGCCCGCCCTCGTAGAAAGCCAGTGGCCCGGCGGCAGCCGGCTGGATCCCGCGGAACAGCGTGCCCGGATCCGGAACGAAGCCGAACAGGAAGAGCTCGTCGAGCGCGCGCGCGTCGAGAGGTCCGGGCGGGACGCCGGCCGCGAGGATGGCCTTCTGCTCCGACGCGAAGTAGAGACCGGTGGGGGTGTCCGCATAGTGGAGCGGCTTGATCCCAGAGCCGGTCCCGCACGAGCCAGAGCCGCCGGCGCGAAGTGTCCCAGAGCGCGAAGGCGAACATCCCGCGCAGACGGCGGACGCTCTCGAGCCTCTCTTCTTCGTAGAGGTGGACGATGACCTCGACGTCGGAGCCCGTGCGGAATCGGTGGCCGCGGGCCTCCAGCCAGGTCGGAGATCCAGGTGGTTGTAGATCTCGCCGTTGCAGACGACCAGGACGGAGCCATCCTCGTTGCCGATGGGCTGATCGCCGGTCGCAAGGTCGACGATGGCCAAGGCGCTGGACACCGAGCCCGATGCCAGGTCCGCCATGCGCACCGCGGCTGTCCGGGCCGCGATGCTGAAGGGCGGCCGCCATGCGCTCGACCAGCTCCCGTGACGCTGGCCGGCTCGAGTCGGACAGCACCACCCCGGCGATCCCGCACACGCGCGAATCCTCCAGACCCTCTCGGCTGCGAAGGCGCGGTCAGTATGGCACGCGTGCCCATCCGGCCTCCGAACCTGCACGGTGCCGGGAGCGAGTCACGCGGCGCGAATTGGTGACCACCGGCGCTGGAGCGCGCGGAAGAGTCCGAGGGCGGGCCATGTCAGGAGCCAGAGGGCGGCGGCCAGCCAGAGCGCGGCGGCCCCGCCCGCCGATCGACCAGGTAGCCGGCGAGGGCCGGAACGCCTCCCATGCACGCGTAGTAGAGCGCGTAGAAGAGCCGAACTCCGGTAGTTGCGGCTCCGCGGCGCGAGTGACTTCGCCGGGTAGCGCCACCACGCCCGCGGCGGGCGCGACCAGGAGGCCCACCAGCGCGCTCCACAGCACGGGCGGGCCGCCCAGGGCAAACGCGCCGCACGCGGCCGCGGCCCCGACCATCCCCACCGCGATCACGGCGTCGCGCCAGCGAGACCCGGTCGAGAAGGGCACCGCCGAGGGGCACCGTGGCGATGCCTGAGGAACGAAGCCCAGCTGATGGCGAGGTTGGCGCTGGCGGGCGCGGCACCCCGCCTCCATGAGGAGCTTCGGACCGAAGCTCAGGAACAGGATGAAGCCGGCGTTCAGCACCGCCCACGCGAGCCCAGCTGGCCGCCGTGAGCGCCGTCTCGCGCCCGGTGATCGACCACCAGCGCCGCGGGGTCCGCCGTCGGCGGGCCCCGTCGTGGGAGACCCGCGCAGGAAGAGCAGGGATCAGGCCGAATCCGATCGCCGCGAGCAGCGTGGTCGCGGACACGGCGGTCCGCCACGTCGTCGCCGCCGCGAGACCGCCGAGCGTCGCCAGGCCGAGGGCGATGCCGGGAGGCCAGAGTGGCGAGCATCACGCCGAGCGCCGTCGCCAGCTCGCGGCCGGCAAACGCGTCCGTGACGATCTTGGCGAGCTGGAGGTTGAGCATCACGCCGCCCCGCCGCTCACCAGGCGGCCGGCGGCCACCAGCGGCCAGGATTCACCGAGCGTGACCGCGGCGCCGCCCACGGTCATGAGGCCGAGCGCGGACAGGACGATCGCCCGGTCGCCGAATCGCGACCCCAGAAGGCCGCCGGGCAATGCGATGAAGGCGCCCGAGAGGAGATAGAGGCCGATGAGCGAGCCGAGCTGCGCGTAGCTCAGGCCGAGGTCGGCCACCAGGAACGGACCCACCGCCCCGATCGACTGGAACTGAAGGCCCATCGCGGTCCGCGCGACCACCACGAGCGCGAGGACCCCCACCGGTTCTGCATGGCCGAGGCACAGTGAATCCCGGACCGTATCGGCACGCAACAGCCCGGCCGGAGAGGACTGAATAGGCGCCCGGGCGCCTTCATCCAATCCCTTCGAGAACCAAAAGGAGGCTAGGCCATGAAGAAGATGCTGATTGCCGCGCTGATCCTGCCCGTCGCGCTCCTGGGAGCCGCGCGGCCCACCGAGCCGGCGGCAACACCGCGGCGGCCGTGCTCGCCGGCGTGGCCGGTGGGCGTCGGAGCCGCAGTCATCCTCGACGCGCTCATGCCGCGCCCGGTGGTCGCCGGGCCCGCCCCAGTCGTCTACCAGCCGGCGCCGCCGCCAGTGGTCTACCAGCCGGCACCGCCGCCGGTCGTGTACCAGCCCGTGCCGGTGATCTACTGGACGCCACCGCCGGTCATTGCTGACGCCCCCGCCGGTGGTCTACCAGACGCCGCCGGTCGTCGTGTATCAGCCCGGCCCCGTGATCGTGAAGGGTCCGCGCCGCGTCGTCTACGCGCCCCATCCGGGGCACCCCGTGTACGGCCACGACCGGCACGGCCCACGGATACTGGCCGAAGCGATACATCCCCGACCGCCAGATGCCGCCGCGTCGTGCCTGTGAGCCTTACCGCGGGCGGCCCGGAGCCGCCGCGCAGGCGCGTGTCAGCGCCCCGCCCTCGCGGTGCGCTGTGCCCGCCCCGATCAAGAGCTTCGCCGGATGGCGTCCACCGCGCTGACTCAGCAACAGCGAGGCGGTCAATCAGGACGCTGCGCGCGCCTGCGACCCTCGGAATAGCTCATAGCGCTTCCGGCGAGAACTCCGGGTTCGGCCATGATTGCGGGCGGCGCGGCAGCTTTCCGTGATCCGCTTGCCCTGGAGCCCGATGAGCCCGTGCTGGAGCGTCGGGCCGGTCCTTCTCTCGCCTGCGAAATAGTCCGCACGGAGCTCTACCGTGAGGTCGGGGCGGATTCGAGAATGTGCCGATCGAACGCGGCGTGATGGAGCGAGGCACAATGCGAGGCGTTGGGAATGGTGGGACTTCACCTCGATGGATGGCCATCCGGCAAAGATGGCTCGCCGCGTCGAGGCGGTTCCCCGACGCCGGAAGCGGCATACGGCACGCTGTGCCTGTGTACGCCGGCGCCGGTTACGCTCGCGGAATGCTCGCTGGTGGAGTCGACGCAGTGTGATCACGGTGACGTATGCCCGCCGAGCCTCCGCGACCGCCAGGTTCTTCCCCCGGACCCGGAGACGAGCACGCTCTGGCTCGTCTACAGGAAACGGTAGAAGGCGAGACTGCCTGGATCGTCCCCGACCACGTAGACACGGCCGAGGCCGCCACGTACCCGACCCGGGACGACGCGCCGTGAAGGTACACGGGAGGAACCCGGCAGGCGCATGCGCGAGTCGCAGCCCGACGTTTAGTCACGGTGGTTCGGATCGGACCCGCGGTATCGATAGAGGATGACGTCCGACCGCACCTCTCATCCCTCCGTAGGGGCGCGGCCGACCCTCGACGACCGGCGCCGTGTAGAATTACTGAAAGGCGGCATATCCGGCGGGATCGCTGGCTTGCCGGTCGCCCTGCGGCCCCATAAGAGGAACTCGATGTCCCTCGAAGTCCAAACCCGCGCTGCAGCACCGTCGCTATGGCAGCGTGTGCTGGATGCAATACCACCTGCTGCGCAGCGAGAACTCCGAGGCTGCAAGCCGCAGCGCGACTGTCGAGTCGTCCACACCCCTCTCGCTCACTCTGAAGCGGCGCGAGGACTACGGCCAGGACCGGGGACGCAGCCACCAGGCAGGGAGCGTACCGTCTTCAGCGGGGGGCGCGCAGACGGGCCGTCTCGAAATCAGGCGAAAGGATCTCGAGCGTGGTCGGATCGAGCGCGACGCCGTACTCGCGGCGCGCGTACTCGACGGTGATCTTCTCCTCGAGCACGTCCCAGCGGACCCGCGCCGGGTCCCGCGTCATCGGATCGCCCCAGCCGCCGGGGCCGGCGTACACGTGCCGGAAGACGTCGCCGCGCCGGAGCGTCAGGGTGCACTTGGCGGGAAGGTCCTGGGCGGTCGGCGTCCCGGGTTCAGGACGTTTCGCGGACGGCGTCCCGTCGCGCCCGCCCTGGAGTCCGTACGGGAGGTGAAGGCGGCGGTCGGTGCGGAGCTGGAGGGTGCCCTCGGTCTCCTCGAAGCGGTACTCGCGGATCGAGCGCGAGCCCGCCGCGGAACTGGCCGGCGCCGCCCGAGTCGGCTAGGTAACCGTACCGCTGGATCCGGATGGGGTACTCCGCCTCGATCACCTCGATCGGGTTGTTCGAGAAGTTCACGACCGAGCTGCTGCAGGCGTCGATGCCGTCCCGGGTCGGCCGGCCGCCCCACGAGCCGAAGAGGAACTCGAGGAAGACGAACGCTCGGCGCTCGGCGTCGTAGCCGCCGATGCTGACGCCGGTGTCGCCGCCGACCTCGCACGCGAACACGCGGTCGGGCGCGACCTGCGCGAGGGCGCCGAAGACCGCGTTGGCGATGCGGAAGCCGGTCAGGCCGCGCGCGGCGACCGATGCCGGCAGCACCGGATTCACGATCGTCCCCGGCGGCGCCACGACCTCGATCGGGCGGAAGTAGCCCTCGTTGTTCGGCGGGTCGCCGCCGATCAGGTGCCGGACGCACGCGTACACCGCCGACTTCGTGAACGGGATGGGCGAGTTGATCGCCCCCTTCACCTGCGCCGCCGAGCCGGTGAAGTCGGCGGTCAGATGGTCGCCCGCGACCGTCACCGTCACCACGATCGGGATCGGATCCGGGTCGATCCCGTCGTCGTCGATGTGATCCGTGAACCGGTAGACGCCGTCCGGCATCGCCTTGATGGCGTTCCGCGCGAGTCGCTCCGCCTGGTCGAGGAGCGCGTCGGTGCAGGCCCGGAACGCCTTCGCGGCCGTGGCGCGCGAGCAGCGCGAGGTAGCCGCGCTCGCCCGTGAGGCACGCGGCGACCTGGGAGCGCACGTCGCCCAGGACCTGGCGCGGCACGCGCACGTTCTTGTCGATGAAATCGAACACGGCCTCGTTGGGCTCGCCCCGGTCGTAGAGGCGGACCGGCGGGATGCGAAGCCCCTCCTGGAAGATCTCGGTCGCGTCACAGCCGTTGCCGCCCGGCGTCTTGCCGCCGACGTCCAGCTGGTGGCCGATGCTCGCGGACCAGCCGACGAGGTCGGAACCGACGTGGATGGGCTTGAGGATGTAGAAGTCCGGGCAGGTGCGTGCCGCCCTCGAACGGATCGTTCAGGATGAACACGTCGCCGGGCCGGATCTTGCCCCTGAACTTCCGCTTCACCGCCGCCATGGCATCGGGAACCGAGCCGAGGTGGAGGGCAGCGTCAGTCCCTGGGCGATGAGGCGGCCCTCGGCGTCGCAGAGGGCGCACGACATGTCCATCGAGTTCTTGAGATTGTTCGAGTAGGCGGTGCGCACGAGCGCGATGGCCATCTCGTCGACGATCGCGTCCAGCGCGTTCTTGACCAGCTCGAGCGTGATGGGGTCCGAGGCCGGCCTGCGCGATCACGGCTGCGCTCCCGTCTCGATGAGGATGTTGCCGTGCCCGTCAGGGTGGCCGCCGCGCCAGGCGGGACCAGCGTCGTCGCGTCGTACTCGTCGATGAGGAGCGGGCCCGGGCCGCGGCGCCGGACCGAGGTCCACGCGGGTGAGCACGGGCGTCGTCAGCATCCCGCGCTCGCGCCCGAAGTAGGCGCGCCGCGGCGCCGCCCGGCGCGACCGCGCGCGCTCGCGAGCCGGACGGGGGCCGTCCCGCCGGGCGGACCAGCCGCGCGGTGACACGGAGATTCACGATCTGGATCGGGTCGCCCGCCGCCGCGTGCCCGTACGTGCGCTCGTGCTCCCGGGCGAACGCGGCCGCGAGCGCGTCGACGCCCGCGGCGCCGCGCCAGTCCGGCAGGACCGGCGATCGTCAGCTCGAACGATTGCCCTCGTACTTCGAGATCGACGCCCCGGTCCATGGCCACCGCTTCCCGGTAACCCTCGGCGCGGAGCAGGGTCTCGGCCTCCCCTTCGAGCGCACGGAGCGAGGCGGCGACGCCGTCCGCCGTCTCGGCCGACAGCGGACGGAGCACGCTGCGGACCAGGTGGTGCTCGCTCTCGGCCTCGAGGAGGCCGACCGCGCTGAAACGCCGGGCGCCGGCGGGACCAGCACGGTCGCGATCCCGAGCGAGCGCGCCATCTCGGCGGCGAAGAGCGGCCCGTTGCCGCCGAAGGCGACGAGGGCGAAATCGCGCGCGTCGCGCCCGCGCTCGATGGTCACCGCGCGGACCGGCGCGCGCCATCCGGGCGCAGCCCACCAGGTAGACGCCGTGCGCCGCCGCCTCGAGCTCGAGGTCGAGCGGCCGCGCCACCTGCTCGCTGATCGCCGCGCGGGCGAGCGCCGCGTCGAGGGCGAGCCCGCTCGGCAGCCGCTCCGGGTGGAGGTAGCCGAGGACGACGTTCGCGTCGGTCAGCGTCGCCTCCTTCCCGCCCTGTCCGTAGCAGGCGGGGCCGGGAATCGCCCCGGCGCTCCGGGGCCCCACGTGGAGCTGCCCGGCGTCGTCGACCCGCACGATGCTCCCGCCGCCCGGCGCCGACCTCCGCGATGTCGATCGCCGGCACGCGCAGCAGGAAGCCGCTGCCGCGGTTGAGGCGGCTCCCCTGCGACAGCGCGCCGCCGATCTCGAACTCGCCGGTGCGCTTGAGCTCCCCGCCCTCGATGACCGAGGCCTTGGCGGTCGTCCCGCCCATGTCGATGCTGATCGCGTTCGGGCGGCCGATCCGGCGAGCGAGCTCCGGCGGTCGCGATGACCCCGGCCGCCGGGCCCGACTCGATCACGTGCACCGGGCGCCGCCGCCCGCTCGCCGCCGTCATGACCCCGCCGTTCGACTGCATGACCAGGATCGGCGCGCCGACGCCGAGCCGCCGCAGCTCCGTCTCGAGGCTCCCGAGGTAGCGGCTCATCACCGGCATCACGTACGCGTTGGTGACGGCGGTGCTGGTTCGCTCGAACTCGCGGACCTCGGGCAGGATCTCCGAGGACAGCGTCAGCATGACGTGCGGCGCCTGCTTCGCGGACAACCGCGCGCGGCGGCCTGCTCGTGGGCGCCGCTCGCGTACGCGTGCAGAAACGCGATCGCGATCGACTCGACGCCCTCGCCGCGTCAAGAGGCCGACGGCCTCCCGGACGCTTGCCGCGTCCAGCGGCGTCAGGACCTCGCCGCCCGGGTCCGAGGCGCTCGACGACCTCGCGCCGCCAGCGGCGCGGGACCAGCGGCGCCGGCCGCTCGAAGTCGATGTCGTAGAGCCGCGCGAGCCGGAGGCGCCCGATCTCGAGGAGGTCGCGGAAGCCCGCGGTCGTGAGGAGCCCCGTCCGCGCCCCGCGCCGCTCGAGGATGGCGTTCGTCGCGACGGTGGTGCCGTGGATCAGCTCTCCGAGGTCGGCAGCGCCGATGCCGGCCGCCGCCATCAGCTCGCTCGCGCCCCGGACGATCGCCTCGGCGTAGTCGCCGGTGGACGACAGGACCTTCCGCGTGAGCGCCCGCCCGTCCGGTCCAACCAGGGACCAGGTCGGTGAACGTGCCCCCGACGTCGACGCCGAGACGATGAGCTCATCGAATCTCCCGCGACTCGACCGTGGTCAGCCGGCGCTCAGGCGATTGTACGGCATCTGGTCCACGCCACGCCGAGCCGCGGGCGTGCGGTCAGCAGGAACACCGGGCGATCGAACCCTGGGCGACCTCCTCCGGCAGTCGCCGCATTGACACTTCCCGCGCAGCGGGCCTACGATCCCTTCACGTCCACGAAGTCGCCGCGCGATTCGCAGCACAGGAGGCCGCACATGCGCGAGGGACTCGGGAGCCGTCGACTCTTCCGTCGGCCGTCGTCAATTCCTCCGGGCCGGCCTCGCCGGCGTCGCCGCCACCGGCGCCTCTCGGCGTTGCCCACGCTGACGTGGGGAGCCGGGGGACGCTGATCGCGACGGCGCCCGGAGACCTTCAGTTCGACCCGTACTTTCGCCCAGACGCGCGCGTGGATCGTCCAGGGCCAGGTCTTCAGCGCTCTCTTCGACTACCAGGGCAAGAATCGCCTTCGTTCCGAGCCCGCAGCTCGCCGAGTCCTGGAAGGAAACCGACAAGACCCTGACGGTGAAGCTCCGGAAGGGCGTCAAGTTCCACAACGGTCGCGACTTCACCTCTCAGGACGTCATCGACAACATCGCTCGCGCCAAGGACAAGGCGATCGGGCACTACCTCTTCGACTACTTCGACCCCACCGTCGACGGCGCGGAGGCGGTCGACGCCGACACGGTCAAGATCACGTACAAGCAGGCCTATCCTCTCAAGCTGGACGACCTCACGCTGCTCTACATCATCCCCAAGGAGGCCATGGCCGACGTCGCCACGAAGCCCGTGGGCACCGGCCCTTCAAGTTCGTGAGCTACGCCCCGGCGACAAGCTCGAGCTCCAGCGCTTCGAGCAGTACTGGGAGAAGGGGCGGCCCCATCTGGACCGGGTGACGGTCAAGATCATCGCCGACGATCAGGCGCGCATCGCCAACCTCCTCGGCGGCAGCGCCGACTTCGTGGACACGGTGGCGCCGTCGGACGTGGTGCGGCTCAGGACGGACAAGCGGGTCCAGGTGATCACGCCGCCGCCGGGCGGGTTCTGTGGTACACGAACGTGATCAACACCTCGCACAAGCCGTTCGACAACAAGCTCGTGCGGCAGGCGATGAACTGGAGCGTCGACCGGGAAAAGATCGCCAAGCTCGCCTACTTCCGGACTGGCGCCGGCCGCAGTCCCGCTACCTGCCGTCGGCGCCCTGGTACAACGAGGCGGCGAGCTCGATGTACAAGTTCGACCTCAACCGCGCCAAGGCGCTTGCTTGAGTCAGGCCGGACTGCCCAACGGCTTCGAGACCACGATCATGCTGGGCAAGCTCGCGGGCTCCAAGGAGATGGCGCAGATCTGGGCCCAGGACCTGTCCCAGATCGGGGTCAAGCTCTCGATCATCGAGAAGGAAGAGTCGGCGTTCTGGGACAC
>ERZ1370068.3924-contig-3021_pt1 | contig 61418 bp, 82 predicted proteins | sample MGYA00561227_ERZ1370068 | MGnify/ENA primary metagenome ERZ1370068 (study PRJEB38410, sample SAMEA6850437) | metagenome | study: Metagenomic assessment of the ecological functions of the soil: analysis of the soil microbiota associated with the...
AGTTACGCATTGCTGACCAGCGGGTTCTGGTGCTCGACCGCCACCGGCTACCTCAAGTGGAAGGCGCTCGATCCGGTCGAGGCGGCGCTCATGCGGTGCTGTGCGGGCGTCAGCATCGCCGGCGTTCACGCTGTCGGCGCTGCGTGCGACGTCGTCACGCGCACGATCGGCCACCCCTGGCTGTGGCTCCAGCAGGCGACGACGGCTTCTTCGCCTCACGGGGTGTTCATCGGCATGGCGGCGGCGACGCGGCGGCTCGACCACCTGTTCCTGAGCGAGATCACGAAAGCGCCTCCCGACGAGGAGCCGCACCACCGTCGAGAGCACTCAACCGGCTGGTCGTCGCTCGCCGTCGCGATCTTCATGGTCTGGTTCGGGTACAAGAACTTCCTGCTGGACCTCGGGAGCTTCCGGATGCCGTCGATGATCCCGCTCGGCACGTACACGATCATCGTGCCGCTGTCGGGAGTCCTGATCGCGCTGTTCGCCGTCGAGCAGACTGGTCAACGGCTGGCAGGAACGGCTTCGCCGGACCGGAGGACTGGGACGACCGAGCCCGGATCATCGTGAGCAACGGCATCCTGATCGTCCTGATGTGCCGTCCTGTTCCTGGGGCTCGGTTATGCCGGGCGTGCCGGTGGCGTTCGCCCTGATCGCGTGGTGCTCGTCGCCACCGCCTTCACCCCCGTCAGCTCTCCCGTCGATGATCGGCCAGCTATTTCCACGGCATCGACGTCCGAGACGCTCCTCGCGGTGCCGTTCTTCCTGCTGGTGGGCGAGCTGATGACGTCGGCCGACGTCACCAACGCGGATGATCCGCTGTCGCAGGCGCTTGGTCGGGCACCTCCGGGGCGGCCTGGCCCAGGTCGTCACGCTCTTCAGCATGTTCTTCGCCGGCGTCTCGGGCTGTCCGACGGCCGACGTCGCGGTGCTGATCGCGCTCGATCGGCGCCGGAGATGAAGCGCGAGGGCTACGACCGCGCGCTTCATCGCGCGCCGCTGATCGCCGTCGGCCTCGACGATGGCGAACCTCATCCCGCCGAGCATCATGGCGGTGGTGTACGGCGCCACCGGGAACGTGTCGATCGGCGGCCTGTTCCTGGGCGGTATCGTGCCCGGCCTGCGTGGTGGGCATCGGACTCGATGGTCTACAGCCACTTCTTCGGCCCGGTCGGGGTCAAGAAGCAGCGCGCGACGCTGCGGCGAGTCGGCGACGCGCTGAAGGGCGCGGCGCTGCCGCTGGTCATCCCGATCATCATCCTGGGCGGCATCCTGACGGGCTGGTTCACGCCGACCGAGGCGGGGTGATCGCCGTCGGTCTACATCCTGCTCGTGCGTCATCCCGCTGATCCGACCGCGGCTACATCTGGAAGCTTGCCGCAGCGACTTCGTCTGACGACCGGGCATGCTGTACTCGATCCCGCTGGCCGCGGTGGCCGGCGCGTCCGCTTCTGGCTGGATGCTCGCCTACCTGCGGGGGCCGGCCGTCGTCGCCGGCTGGATCTCCAGCCTGGCCGCGGGCGACGATCCCGCTGAAGATCATGCTCCTGCTCGTCGTCCTCTTCGTGATCCTCGGCGACTTCATCGACGCGCGTCCCGGCGATCATCATCTTCATGCCGGTCATCAACAAGCTGACCGAGGTGGGCAACATCAACCCGGTGCACATGGGCGTGGTGATCATCACGCACGCTCGTGTTCGGGCTCATCACGCCGCCCCCATGGTCTGTCGCTCCTGGTGGCGTCGAAGTTCGTCGGGGTGCCGTTCGGGCGCGCGATGCTCCGATCGCTGCCGTCTACGTCGTGTTCTTCGTGGCGATCGCGTTCGCCGTGCTGTTTCCGAAGGTCGTCCTCTTTGCCGAAGATGTTCCTGCCGGAACTCGTGGGCTGCTTCCGGAACCCCAGCGGACCGGTACATCTGCTCCCTGACGGCCTGCGGCGAACAGCGAGTCTCGAGGCCGGCGCGCCGCTCCTGGCTCTGCGAGCACTCGCCTACTAGATCGCTTCCCGGCCGCGATGCGCGCCCGGAGCGCCATATCCGGGAGCCAGGTCGTGGGCCGCTCATGTTGCCGCGCAGGTGCGTGACCGGCGAGGTGGCTGGATCGCGCAGGTGATGCCGGTGTGCGAGACCACGAACTTCAGGAGGACCTGCGCCCAGCTCGTCGCAGTCGATCTCGGCGGCCCACGCGGGCAGCGGTCGACTGCGCAGCCGGCGGAAGAGATCGCCGCCGGCGAACGGACGATTCGCGAGCACCGCCACGCCGCGCTCCTGCGCCAGCGGCAGGAGTCGGCTCTCCGCCTCGCGCTCGCCGACCGAGATAGTTGATCTGCACGAAGTCGACCGGCCGGGCCGCGATGATCCGCGCGACGGCGTCGTGGTGCCCGGCGGTGTAGTGGGTCACGCCGACGTAGCGCACGCGGCCCCTCGCGCTTCCAGCTCGGCCAGGGTGTCGAGGTGCGTGTCGACGTCGACCAGGTTGTGCGGACCTGCATGAGGTCGATGCGGGTCGCCCGGAGCTTGCGCATCGAGTCCTCCATCTGGCGGATGCCGGCGGTCTTGCCCGACGTCCACACCTTGGTGGCCAGGAAGAGCTTCGACTGGACGCCGAGCTTGGCAGCGAGGTCGCCGACGACCTCCCTCCGAGCGTCCGTACATCGGCGAGGAGTCGACCACCGAGCCGCCGAGCTCCACGAAGGCGCCGAGGACCCCTTCGAGGGCCGGCCGCCGCGCGCGCGCGCGACGTCGAACGTCTGCCACGTCCCGAGACCGATGACGGGCAGCGTCTCGCCCGTCGACGGGATCGGACGGGTGAGGATGGCGGATTCCCGGCCCGGCCGCCCACGTCGCGCCTGCCCCGCCCATGCTCGTCATCCTAATCCCCGCCACGCCGAGGAGGCGCAGCGCGTCTCGTCGGGTCATGGATCTGATGGATCCGGAGCGCAGCTCCGCCGGACGGATGCTCAGCCGCGGTGCGATAAAGCGCGCCGCCGTATCAGGTCGAGGAAGGCGTCCAGCTCCGCGTCGGTGGCGAAGACGTCGATGGACGGGAGCGCCTTCACGATGTCGAACACCTGCCGCACCATCGGCTGGAGGTGCGACGACGGCCATGCCGCCTCGCGGGCCTCGAGCGCCTTCCGCACCATGACCAGACGGATGCCCGCTGCCGATGTACTCGAAGCCCGGCGAGGTCGAAGAGGGCGGCGGCCACCGTGGGCGATTCGAGCAGCAGGGGCCGGAGGCGATCCTCGAGCACCGGCGCCTTCGGTGTCGAGGGTACCCGCGGAGCGACACGCGGCGCCTCCGACCCTATCTCGGCGATGTCGATGTCCAGTGCCATCGGAACCCGCGGTCCAGGTGCCGCCGGGTCAGGGGCAAGCCGGCTGGCGCGATCCCACGCTCCGCTCAGTATCCTCACGCCCCCGCACGCTGGCCACCTTCCCCGGTGCAGGCGAAGAGGATGACGAGGTAGGGGACGGCCAGCGGCGCCGCCGATACCCACCAGCCGGAGCGCGGTCCGGAGGCTCGTCGGCGACGCTCGCGTTGTAGGCGGTGAGGAGGCGCTGCTCGTCGCCGATCGCGCGCAGCATCACGGGAACACGCAGGCCGCGGTGCCGCCAGCATGCCCGCCACGAAGGCGCTGGACCCGAGGAACGCGCGAGAGCGCCGGTCGCCGCGCAGGCCGCGCCGCACACGCGAGCAGAGCCGCCCACGGCGAGAGGACCGACAGCCACGCCAGCGGCCGGCTCGGCAGGGCGGCCAGCATCGGCGCGTTGACGCGCCAGGTCACCAGCGTCAGAAGCGAAGCCACAGGACGCGACCGCGTGCGACGGCCAGCCGCGCTGCGCGGCGGCTTCGCGCTCCGCACCGCCCGTCGGTCTTCCACAGCGAGGAAGGTGGCGCCGTGGCCGGCGATCGCCAGCAGCGCGAAGACGCCCGACAGCACGGTGTACCAATCGAGGATGCCGACCGGCGGCTGCGTCGTGAAGTCGGTGAAGAGCGCGAGCGAGAACCAGCCATCGTGGTCGAGCGGAAGCCCGCGCACGAGATTGCCGAGCGCGGCGCCGAACAGGCACCGGCAGCACGGGCTCGCCGCCGCAAAGATGAAGTCCCACGCGGCCCGCCACAGCGGGTGCTCCACGTGACTGCGGAACTCGATCGAGATGCCGCGCAGAATCAGCATCCACAGCACGAGGATGATCGCGAAATAGAACCCCGACAGCCCCGAGGCGAGCACGGACGGAAACGCGACGAAGAGGACGCCGCCGGTGGCGAGCAGCCAGACTTCGTTGCCGTCCCAGAACGGCCCGATCGCCGCCAGCACCTGCCGGCGTTCCGCGATCGGTGCGCGCGACCAGCAGGTGCAGCGCGCCGGCTCCCGAGGTCGAAGCCGTCGAGCACGACGTAGGCGGTCGAGCATCACCGAGGCGATGCGCGAACCAGAGCTCAACCACGGTCGCCACCGCCGCGGCATGCGGCGACGCGGCATGGGCGTCGAGCGGGTCCGGCCCGTGCGAGATCTCGCGGCCGATCAGGAACAGGAACAACACCCCGAGCACGAAGTACAGGCCGCATGAACCCGATCAGCGTGAACAGCGTCGTCCCCGAGTGCACCGGTTGGACTGGCGCCGTCCACCGTCCGCATCAGGCCGTAGACGATCCACGGCTGGCGTCCCAGCTCCGCCGTCATCCAGCCCGCGGTCGTCGCGATGTAAGGGAAGGGGAACGCGAGCATCAGCGACCCAGAGCATCGGCGCGGCTCGTGGTGAGCGAGCCTCGCGCACTCGAGCAGCGTGGCGATCGGCCATCGTCAGGATGAGCAGCGTGCCGAGGCCGGCCATGATGTGGAACGAGTAGTAGCAGCAGCTCGATGTTGTCGGGCCAGGTGTTGACGGGGAACTGATCGAGGCCCGGCGACGTTGGCGTGGAACGTCCCGAATGCGAGGAAGCTGAGGACGCCGGGCATGACGATCGGGTTGTCGAGCCGCTTCTCCTTGACGTTCGGCTGACCGATGAGGACGATGCCGCCATCGGCCCGCTCTCGAAGCGGCCCTCCATCGCCGCCAGCGCTAGCCGGCTGATGACGGGCGACGAGCTTCGCCTGGCTGGTCGCCGGTCGGGAATGCCACCAGCACGCTTGACGGTCAGGCCCGCGATGACGCCCACGCGCAGGAAACGCGCGGGCGTGATCGACGTGGAGGTGCTGGAGCGCGTAGTAACGCGCCGACCAGCCGCCATCACGAACGACGCCGTGACGACGGTCGGCCACCATGTTGTGCGCGTACTGCGCGAGCGCCCAGGGTTCAGCACGAACGCCGAGAAATCCGCCGAGCTGCGAGCCGCGCCGTCGCCGCCGATCGACGTGGCCGACGGGGTGCTGCATGAACGCGTTGGTGCAGACGATGAAGTATCCGGACAGCCAGCTCCCGACGAACAAGGCGACGGCGGCGAAGAAGTGCCCGCGCCGGCTCAGCCGATGCTCGCCGAAGACGAGGAGGCCGAGGAAGCTCGACTCCAGGAAGAACGCGAACAGCCCTTCCATCGCGAGCGTCTGGCCGATGACGCCGCCGGCGTATCGCGGAGAAGCGCCGCCCAGTTGGTGCCGAACTGGAACTCCATCGGCACGCCGGTGACGACGCCGACGGCGAAGTTGATGCCGAAGATCCGGATCCAGAATCGCGCGGCGTCGTTCCAGCCGTCGTCCGGTGCGGAGGCCCAGCCACTTCATGCACGACGATGAGCAGCGCCGAGGCCCATCGTCAGCTGCGGGAACGAGGTAGTGGAAGACGATCGTGAACGCGAACTGCAGCCGGTGCCAGAGGAGCGGGTCGGACATGCGGGGTCCCTCCGCGTGTCGGGTCTCGGCGCTGCGTCAGGCGTAGTCGAGAGCGATGACGGTCGACGTGAGGGCGCGACGGTGGCTCAGTGCCGGCGCTGCGATACACTGGCGCCACCGCCATGGCGCTCGTCCGTGATGGAGTCCGAGATCCGGAGCCAGCCCGCCATGCTGGCCCGGCTCGCCGAGACCGCCGCGCCCGCTCGTGGCCGGAGCTGGGCCGGGCCGATCGCGCGGCGACGCCCGCGGTTCGCCGTGCTGGCCGCGCGAGGCTCGTCGGATCACGCGGCGATCTACGGGAAGTACCTCCTGGAGACCCAGGCCGGCCTCGTGGCGCCTCGCTGGCGGCGCCGTCCGTCTACTCGCGTCTACGGGCGGAGCCCGGAGGTGCGGGACGCGCTCGCCATCGGCATCTCCCAGTCGGGCCAGTCGCCGGACATCGTCGTCCGCCATCGACGGGGCCCGGCGCGCGGGCGCGCTCGCGCTCGCGCGTCACCAACGACGAGGCGTCGCCGCTCGCGCGCGTTTCGGACCTCGTGCTGCCCTTGCGGCGTGGGCCCGGAGCGGAGCATCGCCGCGACCAAGACGTTCACGGCCGAGCTGCTCGCCCTCTGGCTCCTCGTCGGCGCCGTCACCGGGCGGCGACCCCGCGTCCGGCCCGTCGCGTGGCGGAGCACGGCATGGACGCGCTCTCGCCGCCGCCGAGCGCGCCTGGCCGGGCTTCCGCTCGGCGGCGCGGCGAGCCCGGTCGTGGTGGTCGGGCCGCGGCTACGGCTTCCCGATCGCGCTCGAGATCGCCCTCGAAGCTCCGCGAGGTCGGAGTTCGGAACGCGCAGGGATTCTCGGCGGCCGACCTCCTGCACGGCCACATCGCGGCCGTGCACGACTGGCACCTGCGGCGGTCGTGGCCGGGACGGCCGGGCCGACGCCTCCCGAGCCTGGTCGACTGCGCGGCGGCCCTGCGCGCGCGGGGCGCCCGACCGTCGTGATCAGCGACGACGCCGGCGCTGCGGCAGGCGGCGGACGTCGCCGTTCCGGTGCGAGGCGGCGCCACCGAGAGCCTGGCGGCGATCCCGATCGACGGCCGCGGGCCAGTGGCTCACCCTCCAGGACGCGGCGGCGCGCGGGCTGGATCCGGACCGACCGCCGGGGCTCACGAAGATCGTCCGCACGGTCTGACGGCGACGAGCCGACGGTGCGGGAGGCGGAGGATGGGCCTTGCCCGGCCGCCGAGCCCCGTGGTTTTCGGCGCTCGATCCGGAGCGTGGGCGAAGTCGTGCGACGGGGAGCCGTGTTGACCTGACGAGGGTCGTGCGCGCGCCGTGTCGCTGGACGGGGGCGCCGAGCGTGTCCCGTCGAGGCTCGCTCTCCCGGGTGCCTTGCCGAAAGCCGGACAGGCTCCTACCTTCGAGAGGCGTGGCCCGCTCCGCGCGCTGGTCGCTCCAGCCGAGGAGGCTCGACATCGCCGATGCTCGATCGCTTGCTGGAGACGCGGCGCACGCCACCGGAAGGCGCCGCTGCCGTCACCGCCCATCGCAGCTCGACGCCGGCTATCGCGCTTCAGGACGAGTTGCGCGAGGCGCTCGTCGCCGGAGGCCAGCGGGTCGTCGGGTGGAAGACCGGGCTGACGCAGCCGGGCCACCCAGGAGGCCATGGGAATCCACCACCCGGTCTCGGGCTTCCTCCTCGGGGACGGCGTCTACGCGACGGGCGACACGGTGCCGCTGTCGCGCTTCGCGGAGCTGGTCGTGGAGGCCGAGATCGCCTTCGTGATGAAGCGCGACCTGGCGGGGCCGGGCGTGACGCCGGCGGCCGCGCTGCTGGCGGTGGAGGGCGCTCTCCCGCGCTCGAGCTGCCGGACCTCCGCTGGGACGGCAACCCGACGGGCGGCGATCTCGTCGCGGACGGCGTCGCGGGGAACGCCATCGTGTTGGGGCAGCCGCTGACGCCCGTCGGTCGGGCCTCGATCTCGCGCTCGAGGGCGTCGTCTACGAGATGAGCGGACGGATCATGGCGACCAACACCGGCCGCCGAGGTCCTGGGCAACCCTCTGAACTCGCTCGCCTGGCTCGCGAACAATCTCGGCGGAGCGCGGGCTCGGGCTCCGCGCCGGCGACCTGGTGATGAGCGGGTCGATCTCGGCGCTCCTGCGGCCGAAGGCGGGCGACGTCGTGACGGCGCGCTTCACCCGCCTCGGGTCCGTGAGCGCGCGGTTCGCGTGAGGAGGACATGGGCAAGCTGCTGACGGCGTCGCGGGTCGAGCAGTACGAGCGGGACGGGATCGTCTTCCCGGTGCCGGTACTGTCCCCGGAGGAGACGGCGCACTTCCGGCGCGGCCTTCGAGGAGCTGGCCGCCCGGCTCGGCGGGCGCCCGGTGGCGCAGGCGCTCGGGCACACGCACGCGCTACTTCCGCTGGGCGTACGACCTGGCGACGCACCCGCGGATTCTCGACGCCGTCGAGGACCTCCTGGGCCCCGACATCCTCGTCTGGACGGTGTCGATCTTTCCCAAGTACCCGCGCGACCCGGGCTACATCTCGTGGCACCAGGACGGCACCTACTGGGGCTCGACTCACGTCGGGTCACGACGGCGTGGATCGCTCTGACCGACAGCACCGTCGACAACGGCTGCATGCGGGTCGTGCCGGGCTCACACCGCCGGCCGATCCTGCCGCACCGGGACACGTACGCGGCCGGACAACCGGCTGAGCCGGGGCCAGGAGATCGAGGTGCGAGGTCGAACGAGCGGCGACGCGGTGGACGTGGTTCTCCGCGCCGGCGAGATGTCGCTCCACCACGTCAACATCATCCACGGCTCCAACCCGAACCCGTCCGGACGGCTCGCGGATCGGCTTCGCTCCGCGCTTCACGACGCCCGAGACGCGGCAGATCGACGGCGAGCCGCCCACCGCCGGTGCTGGCGCGCGGTCAGGACCGTCACGGGCACTTCCGCTACAGCCGGGAGCCGCCGACGCTCGGCTTCGAGGAGGCGCTCGCCGCCCAGCAGGCCGACGGCCGGCCAGTTCCTCTCCGAGATCCGGAAGACGCAGGGCACTACGCGGCGGGCGACGACGGGGACTGAGCGCCGGGCGCCGCTCGCGCCGCGGCGGCGGACGATCAGACCTTGGACGACAGGTCGGTGACCGGCGTCCGCGGCTCGATCACCGGAATCCGGTAGCGCATCAGCTTCCGATAGAGCGTCATGCGCGACCAGTTGAGGCGGCAGGCCGCCTCGGTCTTGTTCCCCGCCGTCGCGTGGAGAGCGTCGAGCACGCGCCGGCGCTCCAGCGTCGCCTGAGCGGCCGCGGAGGCCCCACCGGCTGGAGGGCGAGCGGCAGGTCGCGGACGAGGATCTCGCTTGACTCGGCCCGGACGAGGCTGCTCTCGATGGCGTTCCGCAGCCTCGCGGACGTTGCCGGGCCAGTCGTGCGCCAGCAGCGCCTCTCAGCGCCGCGGCGGAAGATGCCGACGGCCGGTCGCCGAGCCCGGCGGCGCCGGCGGCGAGAAAGCCCTCGGTCGAGCTCCCGGATGTCCTCCGGGCGCTCACGAAGCGGCAGGGAGCGAGATCTCCGCGGCGTTCAGGCGGTAGTAGAGATCGGCCCGGAAGCGGCCCGCGCGCGGACGAGCGCGCCGAGGTCGCCGCTGGTCGCGGTGATCCAGCGCAGATCGACCGCCAAGGGGAGCGCGCTCCGAGCGGCAGGATCTCCCGTGCTCCACGACCCTGAGCAGCTTGGACTGCGCTGGGAGGCTCAGCTCTCCCACCTGGTCCAGGAAGACGGTGCCGCCGTCCGCGGCCTGGAGCCGGCCCGGCGGAGTCCCGGTGGCCCCGGGCGCGCGCCGCGCTCGTCCCCGAAGAGCTCGCTCTCGAACAAGGAGTCGGGAATCGCCGGCGCAGCTCACCGACACGAAGGGCGCCGCGGCGCGCGCCGCTCGACCGATGCAGCCATTTCGCCGCGAGCTCCTTGCCGGTACCGGTCTCCCGGTGATCAGCACGCTCGCGGGGGTGGCGGCGAACCGGTAGATGAGGCCGCGCGCCCGCCGGATCGCCTCACTCTGTCCGAGGAAGAATGGGTCGTGAATGTGGGACGGGGGCGCGACGAGGCCGATCCCAGGCTCGCTCGAGCTCGGGGCGGGGGACAGGCCAGCTGAGATAGTCGGCGGCCCGGCCCGGAAGGCGGCGACCGCGAGCTGCTCCGGACCCGGCGGTGGCGACCAGGACCACCGGGGCCGTCGGAAAGCGCTGTCGCAGCAGGATCAGCGAGCCGATACAGGTCTCCGGGGCTTCTCGTCCTGGATGAGGATCAGCACCGCGAGGCTGTTCAGACACGGGAAGGAGCCGAGGGCACGGACCTCGTGCCCAAGTGATCGCGGAGGCTCGGAGATCCGCCCGTCACCAGCACCGGGACCGCGGGGCGACCGTTCGCCGCGGGCCACGCGGGGCCACACGGTGCACGGGCAGTGCCAGCGCGACGATTGGGGCGAAAGCCTCGGGCCATCAGGACTTTTCCGCCTGCTGGCCGAAGACTGTCGGGCGACGGACTGCACACCCTGGTGTGCAGCGTCATCAACGAAAATGTTGCGCGAGGTGAGTGGACGTCTTCCGATTCGAAGAGATGCTGCCGGTGCACAGTAGAGGTGCAACTGCACGGTCCACTGTGCAGGTCGGGCCGGTGTCGTCTGTCCAGTGGCCGACGGGATCTCCGCGGCGCCGAGCGACAGGACGGCAGGAAATGCCGTCACCACATCGTCAACCAGTGTAACGTGCACGGCCCACCGTGTAAGGTGCGCGATCAATCGTGATCTTTCAGAGGGTCGGCGCGGCGCGGATCTCCAGCGCGCAGCGCGGACCCAGGCGCCCAACGGGGCGCCCGGGCGCTCAGGATCGACGACGTCGGGCGCGATACCTGGAGGAGGCCCGAGCCCGGCGCGGGCCGCGAGCGGCCACGAGGGGACGGGCTCCACGGCCACCGATTGACCGATCCCGGCCGGCCGCACGCCCGCGCGGACGACCAGTGAAGCCGAGGACCCGCATGAGGGCCTCCGTCGGGTTGGAACCGCCTCAGACGGCGGTCGCTCCGCCGGCGATCATCGGTCACCGCGTGAGCCGCTCGCCGTCGCTCCCCGACCCGCCGATCGAGGATCACGCGCCCGCGGCCCGCCGATTCCTGACGGCGCTCGAGGAATTCCGCGAGATCGGACAGGGCGCGGCTGACGACCACGAGATCACGTGCCGAAGGGCCGAGGCGAGCCGGGCCCGCGACACTTCTGACGGGTGCCGGACGCTTGCCCGCGGGACGAGGCGCCATGCCTATGGCCGGGACCCGGGGACGCGGTCGGAGCGTGCGCGTGTCATCTCATGTGAGGATGCCAAAGAGCGCTCCGGGGACCAAACGTTATCGGCTCCCGACTGCGATGCATGGAAAAATGCCTGACCCCAGCCCGCCCGGAGCCGACCCTGGCGATTCTGCGACCTCGGCAAGTGACGCGCTGAGCCACGCTGGCAGCCCCGCGGCCCGGGCGGCGTCGCCCGGGGCCGCTGCGGGCCGTCGAGGGGCCGGCCGTCGGCCAGGGCCGTGCTCGAACGGTGATTCGGTGCGAGGCCGCGGCGGCCCCGTCCGTCGTGACCGTGAGGCTGCCAAGCCAGCGCAGGCGGCGTGCTCGGCTCAGGAGCCGAGGGCTTCGCCACCTGCGTCTCCTCGGCGAAGCGGAGGAGCGCGATGGCGAGGGCCACGATCACGGGGCCCAGGAACGTTCCGATCGCGCCGAAGCGCGGCGAGCCCGCCCGCCAGTCCGAGGAAGACGGCGAAGGTCGGGAGCCCGGCGCGGCCCGACACGACGAGCGGCTTGATGACGTTGTCGACGGACGTCACCAGGACGAGCGACCAGATGATCAGGAAGATCGCGGCCCACGTCCGGCCCTGGCCGAAGAGGGATGAGGACGGCCGGGACCCACACGAGCGCGGTGCCCACCAGCGGCACCACCGACGCGAGCGCGGTCAGGACGCCGAACACGACCGGGTGGTACAGCCCGGACGATGGCGACCCCGATCCCCAGGAGCGCGCCCTGCGCCAGCAGCGGTCAGGAGCATGCCCAGCACGAGCGCCCGGGTGACGGACGAGAGGTGATCGAGAAGCGCGGCCTTGCGCTCGACCTCCATCGGCACCAGGCGCATCGCCCGCTGCACCATCTCCTCTCCGTCGCGAAGGAAGAAGAAGAGCAAGAAGAGCATGAGCATGAGCCCGATCACCGCGCCGAGGACGCTCGCCAGGGCGGCCCCGCTCACCCCCATCATGATCCGGAGCAGGCTCCGCCCGTTCTCGACCAGCCAGCTCTCCACCTGGTCGGTCGTGATCGGCACGTAGGCAGGCCAGCTGCCTCGAGGAGCGCCCGGCGATGGGGATGCGCAGCAGATCGCTCAGGTGCGCGACGTGGTGCTGGTCGGCGATCACTTGGATGCGGGGTGATGAGATCGCCGGCCTGTGTGACGAAGGCCACCGCGATCAGGGCCCCGGTACCATGATGAGGACCAATCCGGCGAGCGTCAGCAGGAGCGCGGCGAGGTTCCCGCGCCCGCGCAGGGCGCGGCGGAGGGCCTCGTTCAGCGGGTAGAGCATGAAGGCGAGGAGGAACGCCCAGAAGATCGCCCCCGCGAACGGGAGGACCATCACCACCAGGGCGTAGCCGAGCACGATCGCGGTGACGAGGGCGAACACCCTTTGGGTAGAAGCCCTGGTCGGTGCGATTCACGACGTCTCCTTCTGAGGGGTTGCCCCGGCGCCGTCGTGAGCCGGGCACGAGAATACTACACACCGCGCGGGGGATGGGATCGGCGGGCCGGCCCTCCCGCGAGCGTCGGCCGGCGAGGCGTACCATAGAAGAAGCGCGCGGGATGCGAGCGCGTGTGGCGGTCGCGACGCCCGTCCGAAGCCTCGACGCGTGGGGCGTGGCGATGTCGCATCACCGAGCGCGGAACACGCGTGAGAGGGAGGACGCATGATGGCCAAGGAACACGTGAAGCCGATCCCGGAGGGATATCAGCAGCGCGACGCCGTACCTGATCACGGACGGCGCGGCGCAGGCCCTGGACTTCTGGCTGGGCAGGTCTTTGGCGCCACCGAGCTGGATGCGTGCGGCTGCCGGCTCCGGTGCGGCCGGGTGGGTCACGCCGAGGTCAACATCGGCGACTTCGGATCATCATGCTCGCCGACGACCGAATTTACAATCTGTTGCCCTTTGACAACCGGGACGCGTTTTATCAACTCGTGCTTTTCCCTGTCAAGGCATCGTTAAACTTAAATGAGTTGTGGGTGACCGTTGGGAAGAATCGATTGTACGCAAAACAAGGGCGGGTTTCAACGAACGACCTTGAAAAGAACGCGAGGGTTTTATTCACAAAAGACTCGACGCTTCTCTTACACTATTACAACAAGATCCTCTCCGATGGCAAATGGAACCACATGATGGACCAAATCCATATCAGCTTATACTTACTGGCAACAACCTCCAAAAGACGTACTCCCGAAGTCAGGAAGATAGAAATACCGGACGCCGCGGCGATGGTGTTGGGATCGAAGGCACTGAAAATTGGTGGCCACTTGAAAATCAGAACCCCTGCTGCCATCCCTTGATGCCGGCAATCAACAAGCAGAAAGTTCATAGAAGTTTTTTAATCGTGGCAAACTCTTGACTTCGATCGCGAAAGCAGAAAAACCATGGGTGCTTGTAAAGCCTGCCTCCAGGGAAAAGTTGAAAAGAACAGCGCATTTCGATATCCATAGATTGGAGTAAAGTTCCAACGGGCACACACGAGTTCCTATAGCAATTGTTGGGGCTGATGGAAAGACTGTAATCACCAGACTATAATAAATAATCCAGTTCTCCATTAACCACGCAACTGAAAGGTTTCGTGGAAAGCAATGGATATGTTTCCATAGAGGCGGAGCATTATAGTCGGGCTGTGGGTACAAAACTTGTCGGCTGGCGAACGCTGCCTGAGCTCGGCAGGACACTATCAGGAATTACAGCGTCGCCGGTCACGGCCAGCAGTCAGGACTCGCGGAGACAGTCCGCGTTTAGAATATCAATTGCACCTTTCGGAAGCGGAGAGCTGAAGGTGCGAACGTACCTGTCCCCTACCCTGAACTTTCGACAATACGGGATGGCTTGCGATATGCTGTTTCATTTGACGACCAGCCGCCGCAAGTCATCAATATTCATGAAGACAAATCACTCAAGGCCTGGGAAAGTTAAGAGCGGCTAATGATCATCAAAACATCCACTCATATCCTCCCTGGTGCAGGTGAGCATGTGTTGAAATTCTGGATGAACCGGGAGTCGTATTGCAAAAATAGTTGTTGAAACAGGAACTGTAAATCCCAGTTACCTGGGTCCTCCTGAAAGCTATCGATCCATTCCGAAAACAAGTAAATAACATGAAAACATTTAGTCTCATTGTATTCGTTGCCCTCTTGTTGGAATTTGCACGACGACGTCACAGGCGCAACCAACAAAACAGGATTCCACAAAAGGGTTGAAAGACTACTACAAAGACTACTTTACAATGGGCGTTGCCGTTTCACCACAAGCTCTCAAAGGGCCTGAAGCAGCTTTGATACTGAAGCACTTCACCAGCCTGACTTGGTGAGAACGTCATGAAAATGGGACCGATTCACCCTGAAGAAAATAAATACAACTGGGCACCGGCCGACGAGGTCGTAAACTTTGCGCTGACGAACGGCATGAAGATGCGGGGTCACACACTATGCTGGCACAACCAGACACCTGCCTGGCTGTTCAAAGACGAGACGGGAAAGGAAGTTTCAAAGGAAGTTCTATTAAACCGATTGAAAGATCACATCACTGCAGTAGTGACACGCTACAAAGGCAAGATATATGCGTGGGATGTCGTCACGAAGCCATTATTGATGACGACAGCACCAAGTTCATGCGGAACTCACCATGGTATAAAATATGCGGTGATGATTTTATCACAAAGGCATTTGAATATGCGCACGCAGCCGACCCGGACGCGTTAAGCTTTTCACAATGACTACAACACCGAGAAACCAGGAAAACGGGAAAATATCTATCGTCTGGTAAAGAAATTGAAAGATGCTGGTGTGCCCATTCACGGCGTTATTTGGTAGGGACACTGGAATCTCACAGATCCAACAGAAAAAGAATTGAGGAACTCCATCGGGAAATTTTCATCTTTAGGTTTGAAAATCCAGATAACGGAGTTGGACGTTTCAGTGTATCCAAGCGAGCAGGAAGGCGCGACCGGAAGGCGGATGAATCGGATGTTCTACGCCGGAAAAGGAATTGAAGCAAACGGAGCAGTATAAAATGTTTTTCAGAGTTTTCCGCGATCAGAAAGACAAGATTTCAGGGATCACCTTCTGGAACATTTCTGATAAATCCAGTTGGCTGGATAATTTCCAGAGAGGGCGAAAAAAATTATCCCCCTCCTCTTGATCAAAACTAAAGCCCAAAAAGGCTTATTGGGAAGTAGTGAAGTTTTAAAATTAATACGACAATAAATTCAAATGAAGCTGTACAAAACAAAAGAAGGTATTCCTTATTCAAAGGGACAGTCGCCTTTATTTATTAAAGGAGCAAAACTGGAACACGTTCGTCAATGATGACGGCCTTCATTCAAAGATGGCAGGAATTACAAAGACCATGGAACCCTTTGCCCTCCGCGAATAGCCTTGAGATTACCATGTCCTTGCGCCTATTGAAAGTCAGGAAATATGGGCCAGTGGCGTAACCTACATCAGAAGCAAAGTGGAAGACAGGAGGAGTCAAAGAATTCCGGGTGCTGCCGACTTCTATGCACGGGTATACGAAGCAGAACGTCCTGAACTTTTTTCAAGGCCACGGCACATAGGGTGGTTGGCCCGAGGAAAGGTTGTGATACGGAGAGACTCCACCTGAATGTCTCTGAACCGGAGCTCACTCTGTCCATTACCTCTTCCGGTAAGATCGTCGGGTACACCATCGGAAATGATATGAGTTCACGGAGTATAGAAGGCGAGAACCCTTGTATCTCCCCAGGCAAAACATACGACGGCAGCGCATCAATAGGACCTTGTATCTACGTTACCGACACTCCCCTACCTCCCGACACTCTCATTCAGATGGAGATCACAAGAAAAGGAACAAGAGTATTTGAGGGATCGGTCGAGATCAAGCAGATCAAGCGCAAACGGAGGAACTGTGTCATTCCTATACAGGGAGTGCACCTTTCCATTTTGGGAGCTTTCTGGATGACAGGAACGGGCATCGTGCCCCTGGCGACTTTACATTGCAAAAAGATGATGTGATCACGATGACCATTGAACCGATTAAACGTTAACCAATTCGGTAAAGTAGCTGGCGGCTGATCATTCTTTGTCTCATTTAAATCACTAAATGATGAAATCAATATTTCCTTCCTGATCATTCTCTTAACCTTTGCTGAGCTCATCACTGTCTGATCGCCCAATCAACTGCTGGGGAAAGAAATACTCTGGCACTCCAACTTTTTAAAGATCAACTCTGTTATCAAAGAATATAATCTTTACACCACCTGCCTGGGCAACTATGCAAAGTCAGAGAAGAACTTCCCTGTAGTGTATCTGTTGGATGCCCAATGGGATTTCCTGCTGGTCACAGCAATTTATGGTGAGCAATATTATGATGGGTTTCTTCCTGAAGTAATCATTGTAGGAATCACGGGGTGGGGAAAATCAACCACGACAATTCCGGGCGCGTGACCTCACCCCCACGAACATGAGGCCTATGCCACAATCAGGAAATGCTCCGAAATTTATTGAGTTCATCAAGAGAGAGCTTATTCCCAAGATCGAATCCACGTATCGCGTGACAAACGACCGAACGTTAATGGAAGTTCCCTCGGCGGCCTGTTCACTCTTTTACTCCATGTTTGAAAAACCTGACTTATTTAATCGTTGCGTACTGACAAGCCCGGCATTGGGATGGACAATGAAATCCTACACCTATGAGAAGAGATATGCCGAAAGAAAACGCCTCTTCCTGTCAGACTGTTCATGGGCATTGAGACCTTGAAGGCGTTGCAGATTTTCAAAATTTGCGGACCGGTTGAAAGCAAGAAATTACAACGGCTTTGATTTGCAGACTCGGGTCCTGGAAAACACTGGACATTCCGGAAGCAAGGCTGAAGGGTACACTCGTGGACTGCAAGCGGTTTTTGCAAAACCATCTATCAAGGTTCCACCTGAAGTATTGGATCGATATGCTGGCACGTATCAATTAAACGCAGACGCAAAATTGAAAATCATAAAAGACAAGGATCACCTAGTGCTGCAACTCTCCGACACCAAAGTATGTGCTTATCGCAGAGACAGAAAAAGACTACTATGTCAAAGGCCAGCGTCTCGCCATTCATTTTAAGGCAAGTGAGGGAGGAGAGTTGAGTGGTTTTCAGATTGAGAGATTTTTTGGAGAGGCGTTTGCGAGGAAGGTACTGGAATGACTTGCACAGCAAGAACACAGTCTATTGGGCTAAAGCCCATTTGATATCTTATTCATTGCCACGGGCTTAAGCCCGTGGCAATTGATGTCCACCAAGAATGGACTTTAGTCCAACTGTGATGCTTATTTCTGTTTTGCCACCGCAAGCGCCTGAGTCGTTGTATAGTACTTGGCCAACATATTGGGAATCTCCCAATCCGGCATGTTTCGGTTCCTGAGGTACTCCAAAACTTTTGTGTGACCCTCGCAAAATGTGCCTCATGTCCCTCCTTGTACTGCTCAGGAACAATCACTTCCCCATCCTTTATCCAACTTTTTCAGTTCGACTCCTCGATACTTTGATTGAACGGTCTTCAGCCCTTCCAATAAAATCTTTTCAAATGAAGCATCATCTGCAACAGGCTGAATGTAAAGTGTCGGCTTGTATTGTTGTTCAGCTCCCTGCTGAATGATAAGACTTGCTTTGGTTCCTCAAAAGGGAGTAATGGGTGTCACCGGTGCCTTCAGGAGCTTTGTAGTTCCACTGAACCGATACGCGGGCATTAACATTCTTTAATTCTTATAATTGATCTCACCATTGCAATAGACACGCAGACTGTATCGTTCACAACATCCTTTTTCAAATAGTCAGAAATTCAGTCAGTTTGGTGATCGCCTGAACTCGCTCAACGTCATGTCGGTTGTCCAGTGCTTCGATTCAATCGACTGAACGTCTTTCGTGTAATCCAATATTTGATCCGGGAAGCACTCCCATTGGACCAGGTCGACAAGATGCGTTGTTACATCGACTATGCCCCTCACCCTGCTGGGTGACATCCATGAACCAGGGTGGGCGTAAGTGAGAATATTCCCGGAAACATATTTATAAAAGTGGTGTACGCTTATCTTGGTTACGGATGGATTCTTCTGGTAGTCCCTTCTTCCAGCGTCCCAAACACTCGGATTCTTGAAAATTCCTTTGAAGCATGGTGCTGATCTCAAACCGCTCCGTCATGATATCATACAGCAGAAGATCATTTTTCTTTGCTGTTTCGAACGCTGCCTTTAGCAATTCAAAGCCCTTCGAGTCGATTGCCATTGGCTTATCCGCCAGCACATTGAGTCCTGCCTCCAACGACTTTGCTAATGTATTCAGTCTTTTTGATTATTTCCCGACAGGACAACAACATTCCCGGCCTTTTCGGAAAGCATCTTTTCAAAAGTCATTGCCAGTATAGACTTCCTCCAACGGGTAGGTGCGTCTGCTCTGTGTTGAAAGCGTTAATCCTGTTAAGATGTAGCTGCACGTCGGCACCTTCGGGAGCATAGACGTGAACTACAGAATCGACGTCGTCATTATTACTTCCTTTTGAACGAGAGCGGCGTGAAAGTGACCCGGATCGATCGTGAGGAGTCTGACAGAATTAGCTTCCTTTTTTCTGAAGGTTGGCATGACATAAAGAAGTAGAGAATTAAAAGCTTCAAGCTTAAGGCCACCAGTTTAATGCCTAATAACGGGTATAGTTTCTTGACCCAATTCTTTGACAGCGGTGAGCGCCTTCAACCTTTTGCCTGAAGCCTAAAGCTCTGCAGCCAATCTTTGAAATGCATGCTAGTACCCTCCTCCGCTTATAATTCCATATGAGACGTTGGCTTCGTGCCAACATCGCGTTGGCAGCGTCATCGTTAGTTGAATTTTCTTTATTTCATCCCAATAGACCTTCCTGTTCAACTTTATTGTGATGTGGTGCACCAAACAAGTGGAGCATGAGCGATGCGCAACTCCACCGGTGCGATGGTTGTTTGTTGGCTTTAATGCCATCGAGCCAATTGCCATGATGGTCGCTGCTCTCGGTAAGGTGAATTTCGTTAGGTCCGATCGACTTGATGATTTTTCAAGTCGCTTGCATCCAAAGGCTTCACTCCTTCTGTATTGGCAACCGGGTCGCTGGCGGTAGCTGCGTACATCTGCGGGTCACAAATATCCAACCTTCCGTCCCTTCAAATTTAATTCCATTTGGCAGCTCGTTGCTAACCACCATCTTTCACTCCATTGGCATAAAGAGCTTCCGTCTTGAAATTCCATGAACATCCCACAAGCCTTTGGTTGGAAATTCCGCCTTACCCCAAACTTCCACAGGACCGGTAAGTTCAGTACCCATTGCCCAATGCGCTGAGTCTACATGGTGCGATCCCCAACCTGTGATCATCTACCCAAATTGCTCAGCGCAACCATCCTGGCCGATCATAGCCAACCTGTGGATGCACACGCTTTTCCGTGTAGTAAACATTGGGAGTCGATGCCAACCACATATCGTAGTTAAGATTTGAAGGCACTGGCATTTCCGGTTCTACCTCACCGGAAGGGTCGCCCGGCAATCCAACATAAACAGTTTTCAATTGACCAATCCTTCCGTTGCGGACCAATTCGCCGCATACCTGAATTGCTTGAAGAGCGCTGCTGACTTCCGATCTGGAAGATGACGCCGCTTTTCGTGACAATGTCGCTGACGATTCTTCCTTCCGGATATCGTAAGAGACGCCGGCTTCGCATATAAATATGCTTCCTGCCTTGCCGCCGCGATGGCAATCATGGCATGGGTATGATCAGGCGTGCTGATAATGACAGCGTCAATGTCTTTATTTTTTATGTTCCCGATAGTCGTGATAGACGGTTACTCCGTCGAACGCCTTGCCATTTTCTTCGTGTAATACTCGTTTACCAACAACTTGCATCGTCGGTACGTTTATGTCGAGATCGCAAACGGTCATGATCTGAGCCTGCTCAAATTTCGAAGGTTCCGGCAAATCATGAACACGGGATATACGCCTGTTGCCACGGCGTTGATGTTGATCCGGTTGGCAGGTGAATTTTTTCCGAACACATCGCCGGTACGATGGTTGGAAATCCGCTCAACGCAATCGTAGAGAGTGCTGTGGCTTTCGCCGAAGTTTCAAGAAACCTCCGTCCTCTGAAATCTTCTTTCCCTTTCTGCTTTCATTTTTATTAAATTAAAGATTTGTAATTGATTATTCTAATTCTTTTTATGGTGACTTCGCCTGGCAGCAAAAATATTGCCATGCACTCTCTGCCTTTTCCTTGAGAAATGTCCATTGAAACAACAAACCCGGTATTTTGAGCGCGTAGGTCTGCCCCGTCTGGCAGCCAGTCTTTATTTTTAGCGGGCGCAAACATGGAAAACATTTCACCTCCATTTATCCTCAGGCCAGATACGCAACGGCTCCGGGTGGTTGTAGCTGGATGGATAGGACATCATCGCAGCGCCGCCGTAGTCGCTATCCAAGGCACCTTGCGCAAAGAATCCATCGCATTTGTTCCATCCGCATCCTTACGGTTCGCTCTTCTGACGTCAGCACTTCGCTATTGTCTTTATTCCATTTTTCCGTCGCCCGCCACCTGATGCCCGCATAACGATACTCAAGTATTCTGAAAGTGTGGCTTTCACTGCGCAGTTCAATTCAATCGTGATATCAACAATAAAATAGTCTTGCTTTTGGCTCTGGGCCTGTAAACACGCACCGTTTGCAATTCATTGAGCGCTACTTTTCCTTGCCATTTTCTGAAAGCCACATGCTCATGAAGCGCAGCGTACTCAGAGAAGACAGGACCGCTGGCAACCGACACAAAAATTCCCAAACCGCACCGTCCCCTTACGACCTTTGATGTTCCAAAAGTCCACGGTGTCACCTTCAAACAGAACGAGTCCAGGGATTCCAGATGCCGTAGTGATGATAGTGGACGCCGGTGTTGATTCCATCGTTGGCAGATCCTCGCGTAGACGCTCACGATCCGCGACCCCGACCACATAAAGATGATGGACGGGGCGCGACCACGTCGGCACGGACGGCAGTGCGAGGGCGCCGGGCGGCGGCCGCGAATATCTCGTCGTAACGGCGCTGCATGCCTCCCGGCGTTGATCGGTCCACTTGACCAGGTGGCGTAGCTTCACGCGCAAGATCCCTGCCTGGATAGCGTCGAGTCGGCCATTGTAGCCTTCGATGTCGTGGAGGTATTTGGCGGACTGGCCGTGGTCGCGCAGCAGCCGGCATCCTTGCATCAGTTGCTCATCGTCTGTCGTGATGGCGCCCAGCCGCCACAGGCGCCCAGATGTCTTACTCGGATAAAGCCGAAGGCGCGGCGCGGCCATTGAGCCCGCTGTGCGCCAGCGATCTTCTTTCCGGAAAAGTATTCGGCACCGTGGGCTTGGCAGGCGTCCTCGATGACGACGAGGTTGTACCGGGCCGCCAGCTCCAGAATCGGATCCATGTCCGCCATCTGCCCGTACAGATGCACGGGGATGACCGCCGTAACGGGACGGCCTGCCCGCTTGCTGATCACGCGTCCTGTTTGTTCGTCGCGCGTGCATCCCGGAGTCCAGGTACGCGCGCAACTTCTCCGGATCCATCGTGTACGTATGGGCATCGATATCGACGAAGTCCGGATACGCGCCAGCCTGAGAGATTGCCTCTGTGGTGGCAATGAATGTGAACGGCACAGTGACCACGGTGTCTCCGGGGCGGACGCCAGCCGCCATCGGCGCGAATCGCAGAGCGTCGGTCCCGCTGTTGACGCCCACGCAAAACCGCGTCCCACAGAACGCCGCGTAATCCCTCCGCGAATGCATGCACCATGTGACCGCCGATGAACTGGCTGGTGTCGGAGCGCGCGCTTGGAAGACCGCCTGAGTTCGTCCCGGAGATCGCGGTGGGGAAGCATAGATCCATGAATGGAACCTGATGTTCGCCAATCATCCTCAATCCCTCTTTAGGCCTGCACATGACCGACGAGACGCGCCGGGACGCCATACACGAGGCCATGGTCGGGCACGTTGTGGGTGACGACCGCCCCGGCTCCCACCATCGCGGCTTCCCCGATGGTCACCGCCGCCAGAGGATCAGCGCCCCCGAGCCGATCGTGACGCGCCTCGTTTCACGATGGTCGGTACTACGCTCCAATCGCTTCGGTTTGCGCGCGTCCGTCGGTTGTCGCCCGCGGATAACGATCGTTGATGAACATGACGCCGTGACCGATGAACACCTCGCTGCCTCGATGGTGACGCCCTCGCAGATGAACGTGAGAAGAGATCTTGCAGCGTGCGCCGATGACGGCCCGCTTCTGGATCTCGACAAAGGTTCCAATCCTCGTGTCCTCACCGATCGTACAGCCATAAAGGTTCACGAGGTCCGCGTGCGGAATCCTCACGCCGGCGGCGAGCTTCACGTCTGCGGCGAGTGGCAAGGCTTCGCCCCCTTCAGTCCTTCATCCGATTTGACGGTGAGAGACCGACTTATGCTCAGTATTCCGCGCAGCTGGCTCCCGCTCACGTCCCCTCCAGCCGTCACCCGCGAATAGTCGACTAAGGCGGCAATCATCTGACGCCGTTAAGGCGCTTTCAAACGCCGATAAGCCGAGTCCTCGACTCCTCATAGCCTTCGCAGGAGCCACGCGATATCACCAAGGATGGTGACAGATACAACGAATAGCGGAATCCCGCCCTTCTCATGGAGGGCACTTCCCGTGACGAAGTTCGGATCGATATGGACCGCCAGCCAGGACAGGAGAACAATCCGAACGGCGTTTTTCATGATCGCCAATGGAACGATCACGAGAACGAGTCGCCACCCTCGCCCATGTCGAGGAAAGGAGAAGGTACGCCATCACAGAGACCGCTGATCAGAAGGGCCAGGCTCGACCGGATACCGCTGCACTCTCGGCGCCACCAGGATCGTGAGGCCGGGAAGTGAGAGAGGTAAACCGTCCCGGAAGACGGGCATGCCGATCACCGCGAACAGTATTGGCGGCGCGTCGGCCGAGGTCTTCTGGAGAAACGCTATGATGGCCGTCAGCACGGCCGGGCGGAAGAGGGATCATGAATAACAGCAACGCTGAAATGGGAAGATGCCAGTTTGCAAGGCGCGAAGGCCGTAGCAGAGAACGAATCCGCCCATCCAGAGCGTCACGAGTCCCAGCATCGCTACACGAGAGCCGGTATTCCGGGTCGGCCGTGATCACCGCGGCGTCGCGGCCGAACCAGATCGGTCGCGGCTCCTACCGCTGCGAGGAAGATTCCAGTGACGGAGACGGGGCTTGGCATTGCCTGGAGGATCGCGTCCCGATTCAGGTAGAGCAGATACGCGCTGACGAAGGGCACGCAAGATGATGTGCGAGTAGTGATTCGTACTCCTCGGAGTTCAGCGAGCGGCGATGACGGTCGTGAGCGGCTGCCAGGACCACGTGACCGACAGGCACAGCGAGCACGAGGAAACCGGCTCCCGCGCACGTCCGCTCCGAGTCCGATCCGTCGCGCGGACGTCCACCTCCGTTCGAGAGTGGCAACTCCGGACATCGCCGCCGAGATCGACGCGCTTCGACACGTCAGCAGGCCCCTCTTCCGCCCACAACAGCCCCCGGGGTGTCGCAGCAGGATCCGCAGGTCTGTCCAAACGGACCGCGTCCTGGCGTATCGCAGGTCGAGCCGCACCATCTCGTCGAAGGTCGTGCGGCTCCGGCCGGTCACCTGCCAGAGGCCGGTGATTCCCGGCTTGGCTTCCAGGACCCGGCGGCGATGCCACGGCGCGTAGTGCCGTCGAGCTCGTAGGGAAGCGGAGGCCGAGGGCCCGACAAGCGACATGTCTCCCCGATCAGCACGTTCCAGAGCTGGGGCAGCTCGTCGATGCTGGTCTTTCGAAGAAAGCCGCCAATCGGGGGTGATTCGCGGATCGTTGGTGAGCTTGAACAGCTGGTTTCGCGGCCGGCGCCTGACTCGCGCCGCTCTCCTTGATGAAGCGCGTGACGAACTCCGTGGTGAGGATTATCTTCGTATGGACGTGCATCGTCCGGAACTTGAGCATCTTGAAGGGTTTGCCCATCTTGCCGATTCGAAGCTGCCTGAACAGGGAATCGGGTCCTGGAGACGTCCAGCCGCACCTACGGCGGCGACCACGAGAAGCAAGGGCGCGAGCGCCACCAGAAAGCGCGACGCTGGCGAAGATGTCGAGCGCGCGTTTGATCCAGTCGGAAAGTCTACGTGCACGCTCTTCGCGCGGCAGGTCCGGATGGAGAGAATGGGGTCGGCGTGGACCAGACGGCCGGACTTCGAAGTCGCCGGCGATCGATTCCGGGATAGATTCGGAACTCCGAGCGAAAAGTCGGCGATTGCCTCGGCACCGAGCCGTCGGCCGAGCTCACGACAGACGCGGGCGCGAATCGTTTCGACCGCCTGGATGGCCGGCCCGGCGTCCCCTGATCTCCGAGGAAGAGAACACCGACGACGGTTGGGCCATTTAACCCAGCCCAGGATGTCGGTCTCGCGTGTCACGGCGGCCGAGGCGCCTTGAGGGCGGCGGGGATCCAGCTGGCGCCCTTTCGTCTCCGAGGGACATAAGAATGAACGGTCGGTTCGACCGCTCCGACCGCTTGCGCTCCCTGACGAGCAGGTGCGACATGAGTCCTTCGTCGAGAACGAGTGACTGGCCGTCCACGCTGTGCGGGGCGGAGAAGCTCTGCGATGCAGGGGCGCATCGTGATTCCGACTCACCGGCGTTGACATGGTCGTCCGCTCTAACTCGAGCGGGGCGAAAACCTCCGAGACGGTACTCGGCGCATCTTGTTGACACGCGCCGAGGGACACCGGCACGCCTCCACCTTTGAGCGATTTCTGGATGGCCTCCAGCATCCTGACCACGCGCAGCCCCGCGCGACCATCGTTGAAGGGCCGCTGTCCCGAGCTGACGCAATCGAGGAAGTAGCGCGCCTCGAGCTGCAGCGCCTCGGTCTGCTCCACGCCGCGGGGCCCACATGTCGCCGCTGCGGTAGCTGACGAGGAGGTTGTAGATGCCCTGCTTGCTTGCCGAGCTCGACGCCTTTGTCGTAGACCTTGATCTTCTCGGTCGGCTCGAGATCGTTCCAGACGAGCATCTTGTCGCTGCCGCCCATCAGCGTCGTCCGCACCTTGACCGGCGAGAGCCAGTTCACGTTGATGTGGGCGACGCATGTTGCGCGGAAATAGAGCGTGATGATAGGCCATGTCCTCCGAGGCCGTTCAGGTGGGCTCCGCCCGGTGGCCACCACCGCGCTCAGGCTCCAGCCCGATCAGGTGGTCCATGATGGACAGATCGTGCGGCGCCAGATCCCAGACGACGTTGACGTCGTGCTGAAAGAGCCCGAGGTTGACCGCGGGTCGAGTCGTAGTAGTACAGGCGGCCCGAGCACGCCCTGATCGATCAGCTCCTTCATCTTCCGCACGGCGCCGGTGAACAGGAACGTGTGGTCGACCATGATCTTCAGGTTCTTCCGTTCCGCGAGCTCGATCAGCTCCTCGGCCTGCTCCGAGGTGGCCGTGAAGGGCTTCTCGACGAAGACGTGCTTGCCGTTCTCGAGCGCCTGCCGGGCAAGCTCGTAGTGCGTCGAGACACGGGGTGACGATGGCCACCGCGTCGATCTCGCGGCGAGGTGACGACCGCGCTGGCATCGGTGACCACCTGCGCGGCCGGATACTGGAAAAGCGCACGCGCACGAGCCGCCGCGTCACCATCACAGATGATGGTGACGCTGGCAGTTCGGCTGCATGGCAAAGTTCCGCACGACATTGGGGCCCCAGTATCCGTAACCGATGACGCCGAGTCTGAACACGATGAGAGGTCTCCTGAGTGCCGCCTGCTGGCCCTCACGAACCGACTGGTCAGGGATGATGAGGACGTCACCCGGCCGCAGCGACAGATCCTCGTGAGCCTTGGGGTCGTTCATGATGTCCTTGAGGTCCACCTTCTTCAGAGGTCTTGGTGTCGCCGTCGCGGCGGATCAGCGTGGCTCGGCTCGGCGCGGCGTACGTTGGTGAATCCGCCGGCCAGGCGTGACCAGCTTCGAGCAGGCTCAGCGCCTCGGGCTGCGGGTAGACTCCGGGCTTGCTGGACCTCGCCCATGATGTAGACGGCGTTCTGCAGCTCGCCGCGCCGACGGAATGACGATCGGTGTCCTCGTGCTTGATCATCACGTTCTGCGAGACGATCGCCCTTCTGGATCAGCTTCCAGAGGTCCACCGGGATCTTCTCCGTTGCCACGAATGACGAACGCCGCGGCCAGATCGCCACCTTCGGCCACGCCGCCGGCGAGGAAGAGGGCGTGCAGAGATCGGCACGTCCTGCTTGAGCGTGTAGACGCCGGGCTTCGCCACCTTGCCGAGAATGTAGATCCGACGGTCCTGCATCTCCTGCGGGTTGCTGCCCGAGCGAGATCTCCGGGACGACGATCGTGTCCTCGCGCTCGAACCGCTTGACGTTCTTGCTGAGGTCGCCTTCCTGGATGAGGCTTGCGCAGATCGATCGGCAGCTTCTTGTCGCCGCGGATGATGTAGGCGGCGCCGCAGATCGGCGTTCTCGCTGGTGCCGCCGGCCAGCGCCAGCGCCTGCAGGAGCGGACGTGCCCGCCTTGATCGGGTAGACGCCCGGTCTCACGATCTTGCCGACGAGAGTGGACGCGGAAGCTCTTGATCTCCTTGACCATCACCGAGACGTTCGGGTTCTTGACCGACGGCGCTCAGGCGCTCCGTGAGCGCCGCCGTGAGCTGCGGGACCGTCAGATCCTGCGCCTGGATCTCGCCGGCCAGCGGGAACGAGATCTTGCCGTCCGGGCCGCACGATGACGGTCCTGCTCGAGGTCCTTGTTGTCCCACACGATCACGTGCAAGAACGTCCTCGGTGCCGATCCGGTACTCCTCTTCGGCCGCGCTGGCGGCGATACCGCCGCCCAGGGCGCTCAGCGACGATCAGGCAGGCCGGTGAAGAAAGACTTCATGCGCCTCCGCTTCCGTGTTCGCCGCGTCTTCCCGGAGCTGACGTAGTTGGTTGTACTCGGCGTAGTGACGGCGCGTCTCGCAGGGCGAGAGGCCGTTGACGACGACGCCGACGACACGAGCGCCCGACCTTCTCGAAGGCGACCTGCCTTCGCACGGATCGCTCTGCCGCTGGCGTCGTCCCGAAGCGCGGTGACGAGCAGCACGCCATCGACCTGGGTGGCGAGCGGCAGACAGTCGGAAACCGCCAGCGACTGGCGGCGAGTCGATCAGCACGAGGTCCGGCCCGCTCCCGCGCCTGCTCCAGCAGCTTCGGTCATGTGGCGCGAGCTGAGGAGGCCGGCCGGGATTCGCGGCTTTGATGCCCGACGGCAGGAATTCGAAGCCTGTCGCGACGCCACGGAAGCCCTCCGGCCAGCCGGCGCCCTTCTGCAGCATGTCGGCCAGGCCGCGCTCGTTCGGCACGCCGAGCGCGCGGTGCAGGGAAGACCGGCGCAGGTCGGCGTCGATGACGAGGACGCGGCGGCCTGACTTCGGCGAAGGCAAGCGCCAGGTTCAAGAGCACCGTCGACTTGCCGTCGTGCGCGGCTCGGGCTGGTGACGAGCAGTGTCTTGATCGGATGGTCGAGGCCGAGACTGTGACAGTCGATGGCGGTCCGGATCGCACGGCAGGAGTCGGCCTGCAGCGAGTGGGGCTCGCGCGTGGCCACGAAGATCGCGTGGCTCGGTCTTCGCGGCTGCCGGGGCACCGGGCTGCGGCTGGGCGATCGGGATCGAGCCGAGCACCGGAAGGCCGGAGGCCGCCGCCACCTGTTGCTCCGTCTCGATGACCTGGCTCGCGTGCTCCCGCAGCCCCGCCGTCGCGACGCCGAGACCCAGGCCGCCGAGCAGGCCGAGCAGCGGGAACTTCAGCGGCCGTTTCGAGCTGGGCTGCTTTGGCAGCGCCGCCAGGTCGATCGACCCGTGGATGCTGCGGACCTGAGCCTGCTCGCTGATCCGAGCGGCCGTCACCTTCTCGGCGAGCAATCCGGTGAGCTTCGTCTGGATCTTCGCCATCCGGGCCAGCCCTGCGTATTCCTGCTCCTGGGCGCCCATGGCGGCCATCGACTTCTTCAGGCGGGCGATGCGCGCTTGCAGGCGGGGTTCTCGCTTGGACTCTGGAGCGAGATGATCTCGACCTCGAGGTCGGCCATCTGCTTCGGCGAGCTGGGCGGCTTCCAGCGGCTTCGGCGGGACAACTCCGCCAGGCCGGGGAGCTTGCTGGCCCTGCACGGTGCTCTTCGAGTCTGCTCCTGGGCCTCCTCGAAGCTCCGGCGCGCGTCGCCTGAACGAGCGGATGCTGCTCGGTGTACTTCTCGTTCAGCCCGTCGAGCTTGGCCGCCAGCTGGGCGACCCGCTCCCGCAGCGGCTGGGCCGAGGCGTCGCCGGTTGGCGCCCCGACTTTCCGGCCGCCCTTCAGGTAGCTTCAGGCGGTTCTCGGCGATCTCACGGCTGACCTGCACGTCGGACAGCGAGGTCTCCAGCTGCGTCAGCCGCTGCAGGTCAACTCGTCGCTTCGTCGGGAAGCTTCACGGCGCCACCGGTCTGCGACTGGAACTTTCTGCAGGCCGTCCTGGGCGTCGACCTGGCTCGTCCTGGCCTGGGCTAGAGGCTCTCCAGCGCTCGCGCGTGCCGCGAGCCTGTTGCCGCGCGAACGAGCTGCTTTTGGAGAGCAGCACCTCGACGTAGGTATTGGCGAGATCGGCGGCGACCCGCGGGCTGAACGCGGCGGCCGTGAGGTCACCGTGCCGTCCTCCTCGAATGTTGAAGGCCATGCGGGACTCGCGCAGCTCGCGAGTAGGCCAGCTCGGTCGGACTGCAGACGACCACTTCCTGGCCCCTGCCACCGCCGAATCTGGTTCATCGCGGTGAGTACGTAGTCCTGGAAGCCGATCTGGCGGCTCAGCTCGTCGCGACTTTCCCTCGGCAGCGTCTCGACGACCCCCTGGGCCAGCGAACGGCTCGGCGAGCATGACGTAGTAGAGCGCGTTGACCTCGGGATTCGCGAACTCGCGGAGGAACCCCGGATCGCTCTTCTCCGGCAGCAGGAAGAGCGTGGCCGTGGCCTCGTAGGTCTCGTGGGGTCAGAAACACCGTCCACACGATCGTCGGCAGGGCGACCGCCAGGAAGCACTGCGGAGTACGAGACGCCATCGATTGACGGCCACCCGACGAAGCAGACGCACGTAGTCGGAGGAGCTTCGGCTGATCCATTTCAACGAACCTCCGTCGATGTTGGCGTTGAGAGCCGATCGACGCAGTGCCGGAGGGTTTCGCGCAGGAGAGGATTCTTGGTGAAGCCGTAGACTGGATGTAGCGTCCTGCACCAGATGCGAACGAACGACGCCGAGCTCGTGAAGCCGGGTCAGCGCCTCTGCCGTCCGGGAAACGTCGCGGTTGATCCACCATTCGGCGATCCCCGCGAGCGGTGTCCGCCGCCTCGGCGTTGCCCAGCAGGTACCGGACGATTTCCAGGCAGACATGGTCGTGGTCGAGTAACTCACGAATTGTTGCCAGCTTTCCACTCGCCCGAGCGATGGCTCGGCCCTCCTTCATCAAATGCGCGCCGCAGAGCATGAAGCGCGCGATAGAGTTGCACTCAACGCGCCAACTGGCGACGACGGCAGGATCTCAGTCGAATGTCAACGAAGTGCGTTAGTTATGATTCAAGCGAAAGAGAATAGGGGTATTACCGATCTGGAGTTGCGCAAACTTTGCGCGCAAGTATTATGTGGGCAGATAGGCTAAGATACCTGACATTTCCGGAAATATGCTGACATTCCCGTGAAGTGAGCCCGACTCAGTAGAAAGGGCGCGGTCGCGGCCTCCACGACTAGAGCCGATCTCCGACCTAAAGGGAAGCCTCGCGCGACGCGTTCGGATCGGCGACGTAGTCCTTGAGCTTGTACTGCAAGCTCCTAAGGCTGATCCGCAGGAGCCGGGCGGCCTCGGTGCGGTTGCCCTTGACCTTCTGGAGCGTGCGCAGGATGTGCCGGCGCTCGACCTCGCGGAGCGGCAACCCGGGCTCGTACGTTGCCGCCGCGCCGAGGGACGGATCGACGACACCGTCTTGTGTGAAGAGCTCCCGCTCGGTCAGGACGTCGCCGTCGGCCAGCACGGCCGCCTGCTCGAGGACGTTCTCCAGCTGGCGGACGTTACCCGGCCAGCAGCGCCATCGACCGGCGCAGGGCGCGCGGGTCGACGCTGGTGAGCGGCTTGTCGTAGAGCCGCGAGAACTTTGCCAGGAAGTGCTCGACCAGCAGCGGGATGTCCTCGCGCCGCTCGCGCAGCGGCGGTATCCGATCATGAAGACGGCGATCCGGTAGTAGAGATCTTCGCGGAACGCCCCCAGCTCGACTTGCCGCTTGGGGTCCTTGTTCGTCGCGGTGATCAGGCGCACATCGGTGCGGATCGGCCTGCTGCCGCCGACTCGGACGAATTCGCCGTTCTGGATGACGCGCAGCAGTTGCCCTGCAGCGCGAGCTTCAGCTCGCACAACTCGTCGATGAAGAGCGTGCCGGTATGCGCCAGCGAAAAACGCCCCTCGCGCTGTTCCACCGCCCCCGTGAACGCGCCCTTGGCGTGGCCGAGGAGGTGGCTCTCCATGAGACCCTCGGGGATCGTCGTGCAGTCCAGCGTGATGAGCGGGGCCGCGGCGCGGGCTGGCGCAGTGGATCGCGCGGGCGACGAGCCCCTTACCGGTGCCGCTCTCCCCGCAGATGCAGACGTTGGCGTCGCCGGAGGCGACCCTTTCGATGCGTGAGAAGACCTCGTGCATCTTCGGCCGAGCGGCCGACGATGCCGTGGAACGCCGGCAGCGTCGGTTCGAACGTCGGGGACGGCGGCGCGCTCGCGCGGTCGCGTGGCTGAGGCCAAGCGCCGGATCTCCTCGACGAGGTTCGCGGGCGAAGGCGCGAACCACGCACTCTCGCCTGCCGCAGCTCGGCGAGGTGCTGCACACCAGGATCGGCACGATCTTCGACAAGGGCCAGGACTCGCCCCGCGATATCCGGAACGCTGGATTCGCTGCGACCTCGTAGCCGCGGTCTCGCCTGTGACATTGATCACCAGCAGGTCGGGGCGCCCATTCACGTCGAAGACGAGGCAACCCCTGTAGAGAGCCGGCTAGTGCAATCTTTACGCCGAGCGGCTGCAACGCTTCACGCACCGCTTGCGCAACTAACAGCGTCTCGTCGGCGACTGTTACGAGCATTCATTTTCCTCGGGGCCCGTATGGTGGCATAGGCCGGGGAGATGGCACAAGGGGGTAATGGCCAATGGTTTCGACCTCAGGCAGTGCGCCTGCTCGACAGCCCGGCCTCGTCGAGCTTCTGAGGAGCGTTTTATAGCTCACTCCTGAGGTCGCGAGCAACCGCCGCTCGGTTGCCCTGGAAACGTCTCAGCGCCTCCTCCAGCGCCGCGCTGCCCGCCTCACGGGCCGCGCGTCGAGCGATGTCGCGCAGGCCGAGGCTTCCGCCGGTCGTTGTCAACTGGGCGCTCCGCCCGGCGACGCGGCGCAATTCGATCTCCTCGCGGACGCTAGCCTCGCTGCCGAGAACCACCCAACGCTTGACGATATGTTCGAGCTCCCGCAAGTTGCCCGGCCAGGCGTAAGTCCTGAACAAGTCGGCCATCGGCCTCCGAGACCTGTGGGGACCGGCCGGTGAAACTCGCGGGCGAAGCGCTCGAGGAAGCCTTGAACGCGCGAAACGATCTCCCTCACGGCGATGTCGGAGCGGGGGCACGTCGATGGTCGCCACCGCCAGGCGCTCGTACAGATCGCTGCGGAAGAGGCCAGCTGCCACGAGCCGATACATGTCGGCGCTCGTGGTGGCCAGCACTCGGATATCCGCGCCGTCGTCCGAGACGATTCCCAGGAGGTGGGCCTGCGGCCGCCGGGGCCTCACCGACTTCGTCGAGATATAGGATGCCGCCCTGGGCGACCTGCTCCACCTTTATTCAGCTCGGCCTCGAGGCGATCAGGGGGCAAGGCCGCACACGGCAGCTTCAGAAAAGGGCGGTCCGACCTGCCCGACAGGTGGTGAATAGCGACCGCGATGCCCTCCTTGCCGACACCGCTCTCGCCACGAATGAGCACCGGCGTCGGCAGGGCGGCCAGCCCCGCGACGACTGCTTGGAGTGCGCGCATCTTCTGGCTGTGCCGGAAGATGTCGTCGTAGTGGCTCGGCGAAAGGCTCGGGTTATCGCCGGCTGTTGTCTCGCACGGAATGGCAGTCCGGATCGCGCGCTCGACCTCGGTGGCCGAGGCGCGCTTGTCGAGAACGTCGGCGGCGCCCGCTCGCATGGCTTCGACCGCGGCCCGCAAATCGGCCGCCTCTGTGACAGCAATGACAGGGACTCTTCCGGTCCGCGCCAGGCGGCCGAGAACCTGCCGGGGTGCCGGGTCGGGGAGTGCGAGATCCAGGAAAACGACGCTCGGCGCGATCTCATGGAAGCGTTTGAGCGCCTCGGGCGCTTCGTTCACATGGACGGCCTCAAAGCCCTGTCGTTCAAGGACTTGGGCGAGGAGGGCTGTCGCTGTTGAATCCGGGCCGATGGTCAACGCGCGCCGGAAGGTCACGGAACTGAGAATACAGTGCAAATCTGACACCAAAGATTAGATTGGCTAAACGTCTGTTTCTATTGACTTCGACCGCCTGAACTAGAAAGGCTAATTCAGAAAATGAGCAAAAAGAATGTACATCCGCAATCAATTGAACATGAGCACGGTCCTGGCGACCTCGCCAGCCTTCATCGCCCGGAACGCCTCGTTGATGTCGTCGAGCCGCCCGCGCCGCGTGACCATCTCGTCGAGCAGCAGCCGGCCCTGGCGATAGAACTCCAGGTAGCGCGGAATGTCGGTGCGGAAGCGGTTGCCGCCCATCCGCGACGTCTGCACCTTGCACTCCGGGCGGATCGCCATCCACGGGAACTCGATCTTCGCGTCGGGCGGCAGGACGCCGACGATCGTCGCGGTGCCGCGGATGGCCAGGCTCTCGATCGCCTGGCGGACCAGCGTCGTGTTCCCGACCGCCTCGAAGGCGTGGTCCACGCCGGCGCCGCGGGTGAGGGCGCGAACGGCCTTGACCGGATCGTCGTTCTTGCTGTTCACGACGTGGGTGGCGCCCACGCGCTTGGCCATCTCCAGCTTCGAGTCGAACATGTCGACCCCGATGATCTGACTGGCGCCGCCGATGCGCGCGCCCTGCACGATCGACAGGCCGACACCGCCGCAGCCGAACACCGCGACGGTCTGCCCGGCCTCGAGCCCGGAGGATCTGAGCGCCGCTCCCACGCCCGTGAGGACGCCGCACCCCACGAGGGCCGCCCGGTCGAGCGGCAGCTCGGGTCGATCTTCACCACCGAGTTCTCGTGGAGCAGCATGCGCTCGGCGTAGCTCGAGATCCCGATGAACTGCCGGAACGGCTGGCCCTTCTGCGAGAGCCGCGGCGGGGCGGACTCGGCCCGGGTGACGATGCCGCCGACGCAGAGGTTCGGGTGCCCGCCGAGGCACTGCTCGCAGCTTCCGCAGAAGCCGGAGAGGCAGGCCACCACGTGGTCGCCCGGCCGCAGGGTCGTCACGTCGGCGCCCACCGCCTCGACGACGCCGGAGCCCTCGTGCCCGAGAATGATCGGGCGGTCCAGCGGAACCGCCCGACGCCGTCGACGACGTGCAGGTCGCTGTGGCAGACACCGGTCGCCGCGGTGCGGACGAGAACCTCACGGCCCCACGGCTTGTCGATCTCGACCGGCCTCGACGGTCAGCGCCTCGTGGACCTTGCCGAAAGACGGCTGCCTTGATCTCCATGGAGTCCTCCTGGTAGAGCCTTCATCGCGAGCTCGGCGCAGCATAATCCCGACGGGCATCGAGGAGGGCGCATGACGGCGGTCGAGCCGACGGGACAGATTCTCGGGGCGACGATACGGGGTTTGGACCTCTCCAAACCCTTGAGCGACGCGGACTTCGCGACCATCCTCCAGGCCTCGGCCGGCACGGCGTGCTGCGATTTCCGGATCAGCGGCTCGAGGCCAGTCGAGCTCCGTGACTTCTCCCGACGCTTCGGTCGGATCCAGGCCACGCTGACCGGCCGCCACCACGAGCCCGGGATGCCCGAGGTCGGGTATCTCTCGAACATCATCGAGAACGGCGAGCCGATCGGGATCACCGACGCGGGGCAGGACTGGCACACGGACATGTCCTACAACGAGACGATCGGCTTCCTGAACGTGCTCTACGCCGTCAAGGTGCCGCGCCGCGACGGCCGCGTGCTGGGCGCGACCGCCTTCGTCAACACGCAGGCGGCCTACGCGGACCTCGCGCCCGAGGTGAAGTCGCGGCTCGCGCACGCGACGGCGACCCACGACTTCAACAAGTTCTGGGAGAACATGCGCCGCCGGCCGGGCAGCCTGCGCGGCCCCCTGACCGAGGAGCAGCGCCGCCGCCGGCCGCCTTCCATCCATCCGATCTTCCTGACGCACCCGATCACGGGGCGTCCGGTGCTCTACTGCAACCCCGGCTACGCCATCCGCATCAACGAGCTCGACGAGGCCGAGAGCGACCGCGTGCTCGAGATGCTGTTCGCGCACCAGCTCCAGCCGAAATACCAGTACACGCACCAGTGGACCGAGGGTGACGTGCTGGTGTGGGACCACATCGGTACGCTGCACAACGCGATCGCCGACTACCGGCCGGACGAGCACCGGCTGATGAAGCGCTGTCAGGTGATGGCAGACCGCATCTTCGACCCCGGGTTTCTGCGAGAAGCCCTCTCGGCAGCGTCCGCGCCTCTCGGCGCTCCGGCCAGGTAACGGAGGATCGGGTCATGGGCCACCGTGTTCGCTTCCTGATCACATCGAGCCACTCGTGCAGTTCGTGGAAGAGACGACGCCCGACCGCATCGTGGCCCAGACGCACGAGAAGCTCGTCGCCGGCACGCCCGTGAAGGACATGCTGCTGGCCGCGGCGCTGGCGGTGGTGCGCTCCTCCGACCTGCCGCCCGGACACCACGGCGGGCCGCTCCACCCGCTGGCGGGGCTGCACGCCGTGCGCCACATCTCGGCGCGACTGACCGGCGAGTACGCCAGGCTGCCCGTCATCCAGAACGTCGCCGTCGCCAACAAGCACATCCACTCGCCGGCCATGGGCCCCTACGTCCTGGCCGACGCGAAGCCGGTGTCGGAGAACGACGACGTCGAGGCGACCGTGAAGGCGTTTCGCACCGCGGTGAGCCGCGGCGTCTACAACGCCTGCGATCACTACTACCTCTACCTGCTCGAGCGCCTGTCGCCGATGCAGGTCCTCGAGCTCCTGCTCGAGGTCGGCGTTCCCAAGAACCAGCTGGACGACCACTACTTCCTCTTCCCGGTGTTCACCTGGCGGGCGCTCGAGTACTTCGGCTGGGACTACGCGAAGTACATCGGCCGCGCGCCGGTGCGCTACATCACGCGTCCGACGAACCCGGCGATGATGATCGACGTCGACAACCTCATCAAGAAGTACGAGCTGCTCGAGCGCGATCTGCGCGTCAAGACCGGCGACGACGAGACCGAAGCCATCACGCGGCTCGCCGACCAGATCGGGCGCCGCAACGAGTTCGCGGAGATTCCCGAGATGCTCGCCCAGGCGCTCGGCGACGGACTGTCGCTCGAAGGCACGGGCGAGGGCCTCTCGGTCGGCGGCTCGACGCTCTTCCTGCGCTCGCTGACGGGCAACCCGATGGACGTGCACATCAACACGGGCGCCAACACCCGGCGCTACCTCCTGCGGCAGCCCGAGCTGTCCCGGCGCATCAAGCTGCAGGCGCTGCTCATGTGGAACACCGGGCCGGAAGTGCGGATGGCCCAGCGCATGCTGGCGCCGGACATCCAGCCCGAGCCGGATCGCGTGGCGTATCTGCCGTCGCGGACGCAGGACGAGCTCCTGGCCGAGCTCGGGGACCTCATCGACCGCCTGCCGGTCGGCGAGCGGCTTCCGGCGGCCGGCCTCGCCAGCTGGCGCTCGACCGACGAAGTGAAGCAGGCCGCCGCGCTGGCGCAGCAGTACGGCAATTGCGGCTACGATCCCGAGGCCCTGATCGCCATGCTCGGCAAGATCGCGTGCCGCGACAACTTCACGGAGATGCACGCCTTCGAGCATCATCAGGCGACGTACGAGGAGTTCTACGCGACCCGTCCGTCGCTGCGCTGGCGTCATCTGGTCTCGGCCGTGCAGGCCGCGGCGATCTCGCACGGCCGCATCCAGGACGTGTACGATCACGCGGCCGAGGTGATGCACTTCTAGGCCGATGCCATGCGCATTCTCGTCCTCTCGCCGCGTCTCACGGAGAGTCGCCGCGCGACCCTCCGCGCCCTGACGGAGGGTCTGGGCGAGCCCCACTTCCTGGGCGCGGGTGAGTCCGCGCCGGACGTCGGCGAGAACGACGCGATCATCGTCGATGGTCCACAGCCGGCCCGGCTCGCTCGCGTTCCTCGGGGCGGTCCGGTCGGCCGTCGAGCGCGGCGCGGCGCTGGTGGCGATCGGCGCCGCGCCGGCCGAGCGCGACGGGTTCTGGGCCGATCTGCTGGGCGTGATCGCCGGCCCGGAGCCGCCGCCGGGCGAGTACTACGCGCGGGTCACCGAGGCGCACTCCCACATCTCCGCCCGCGTCCGCGCGAGTTCGCCGTGGTCGACGGGTTCGTGCCCCTCATCCCGCTCGCGGACGGCAAGGTGATCGTCGACGTGAGCGTCGCGCTGCACGACCTCGCCGCCGTCGTGGAGACGTCGCGCGGCGCCGGCCGTGTGGTCGCGTGCGGCCTGGGAAACTCGGACACCGCGCCTGCGCACGCCGGAGATCGCCCAGCTGCTCGCGCGCGCGCTGCGCCCCGACCTGCACTGCTGCGGGCGCAACCTCGGCGTCGGCATCGTGGGCTACGGCCCGCTCGGCGGCATGGGCTACCACCACGGCCTCGGCGTGACGCGAACCGACGGGCTCGAGCTCGTCGCCGTCGTCGACCCGAACGTCGAGCGGCGCAAGGCGGCGGAGACCGACTTCCCGGGCGTGCGGGCCTACGCGTCGGTGAGCGATCTGGTGAACGACGACGACGTCGAGGTGGCGCTGGTGGCGACGCCGCCCGCTCACCACGTCACGCTCACGCTGGCGCTCCTGCGCGCCGGCAAGCACGTGGCCTGCGAGAAGCCGCTCTGTCTGACCGTGGCCGAGGCCGATCAGATCATCGCGACGGCGACGGCGAGCCGGCGCATGCTGACGGTCCACCAGAACCGGAGATGGGACCCCGACTTCGTGGCCCTCCGGCGCGCCGTCGACGCCGGGCTCCTCGGCGAGATCTTCAACGTCGAGACGTTCGTGGGCGGCTACGCGCATCCGTGCCGGACGTGGCACTCCGACACCGCGGTCTCCGGCGGCGCCGGCTATGACTGGGGCTCTCACCACGTCGACTGGGTGCTCCAGCTCCTCGGCGGCGTGCCGAAACTCGTGCAGGCGCACGGGCACAAGCGCGTCTGGCACGACGTCACCAACCACGACCAGATTCGCGTCCGCATGACGTGGTCCGACGGCCGCGAGGCCGAAGTTTCTGCAGAGCCGACATCGCCGCCGTGCGCCGGCCGAAGTTCTACGTGCAGGGCACCGCCGGAACGCTCGTGGGCACGTACCGCACCATCACGCTCGAGGCCATCGAGCCGGGCCGCGGATACGTGGCCACGCAGGCGCATCACGCCGAAGCGCCCGCCGAGCTGGTGCTCGCGCGGTACGAGAGCGGCTACGGAATCAGCGAGACGCGACTGCCGCCGGCGCTCGAGCAGCCGTACGCGTTCCATCGAAATCTCGCCGACCATCTGCACCTCGGCGAGCCGCTCGCCGTCACGCCGGCGTCGGTGCGCCGGGTGATCGCCGTCCTCGAGGCCGCCCAGCGATCGAGCACCCGGGGCGGTGCGGCGGTGGTGCTCGACGCCGACGGGAGCTGACGCGCCGGTGGCCTCGCGGCGATGGGCTGGGGCGTGCTCGGCGTCACGTCACAGGTCGCGCAGAAAGCCGTGCTGCCGGCGATGCGCGCCAGCGCCGCGCGCGGCTCGTCGCCGCGGCGAGCGAGCGCGCGACCGACGGCGGCCGCTTCGGGGCGGCGCGCTTTCATTCTATCCTACGCGCGCCCTGCTCGACGACCCCGAGGTCGAGGCCGTCTACGTCCCCTGCCGAACAGCCTGCACCGTGAGTGGGTCGAGCGGGCCGCCGAGGCCGGCAAGCACGTGCTCTGCGAGAAGCCCCTGGCGCCGAGCGCGGCCGACGCGGAGGCGATGGCCGCCGCGTGCGTGCCGCGGCCGGCGTGACGCTGCTCGAGGCGTACATGACGCCGTTTCACCCGCGAGCCGAGGCGATCGCGGCGCTCGTCGCCTCGGGCCGCCTCGGCGCCCTGCGCTTCGCCCGGGCCGCGTTCACCGGCACGCTCGATCGCCGCGACGACCATCGCTGGCGACCGGACATGGGCGGCGGCGCGCTGCTCGACGTCGGCATCTACTGTATTGCGCCGCTCCTCGCCGCGGCGGGCCGGCTGCCCGCGCGCGTCGAGGCAGCGGCGTCGCATGACGAAATCGGGCGTCGACGCCTCGTTCTCGGGCTGGCTCGACTTGGGCGACGGATTCACGGCCGCGATCGAGTGCTCCTTCGACGCCCCCGAGCGGCAGTTTCTGGAGATCGTCGGGACCGAGGCGGCGGTGCTGGTCGACCGCGCCTACACGCCCGGACCCGACGACGTGACGATCACGCTCCGTCACCGGAGCGGCCGGCGCGAAGAGATCGTCGGCCGGCGGAGCGGATCCCTACCGCCTGATGCTCGATCACTTCCACGCCGTCGTGCGCGGCGAGGCCGCGCCGCGCCGGTCCTGCGCCGACTCGATCGCGCTGCTCTCGGTCCTCGAGCGCCTGCGCGAAGCCGCCGCGACGACGGTGGCGAGCCGCTGAGCATGCGTCCGCCGCGGATCGGCTCTGATCTCCGTGCACACCTGTCCCCTCGCGGCCCTCGGCGGCAAGGAGACGGGCGGCATGAACGTCTACGTCCGGGAAGTGGCGCGGCACCTCGGTCGGCTGGGTCTCGACGTCGACGTCTTCACGCGCAGCCAGACTCCCGGCGTTCCCGAAGGTGGTCCCGCTCGGCCCCGGCGCGCGGTGGTGCACATCGAGGCCGGCCCGCAACGGCCGATGCCGCCGGTCGACATCGTGGCCGAGCTCGCCGGATTCATCGACGGCGTGGAGGCGTTCCAGCGCCGGACCCACGGCGGCTACGCGCTTCTTCACGGTCACTACTGGCTGTCGGGGCTGGCGGCCGTCGAGCTCGCCCGACGCTGGGACCGGACTCCGGTCGTCCAGATGTTCCACACGCTCGGCGTCGTCAAGAACGCCCTGGCCGACGACCCGGGCGAATGGGTGTCCCCATGTACGGCGTGGAGGCCGAGGCCAGGGTGGCCGGGCTCGCCGATCGCATCGTGGCGGCCACGTCGCTGGAGCGCGCCGAGCTCGCGTGGTACTGCGGCGCGGCCGACGACCGGGTACGCACCATTCCCTGCGGGGTCGACGTCGATCTCTTCAGCCCCGGCAGCGCGGCGGCGGCGCGTGCGCGCCTGGGTCTCGACGCCGAGTGGGTGCTGCTCTTCGTCGGCCGCCCCGCGCCCGTCAAGGGGCTCGAGGTGCTCCTGCAGGCCCTGGCGCGCCTGAAGGCCGACGGGCTGGCGCGCGCCGACGTGCGCCTGGTCATCGTGGGCGGAGACCGCGACGAGGGACGCGACGACGAGCGGACGCGCCTGCGCGCGCTGGCCGACACGCTCGGCGTGGGCGCGTGGGTCGACTTCAAGGGCCCGCAGCTCCAGTCGGCCCTGCCGGACTACTATCGCGCGGCCGATCTGTGTCTGGTCCCATCGCATCACGAGACGTTCGGGATGGCGGCGCTCGAGGCCATGGCGTGCGGCGCCACGGTGGTCGCGTCGAGAGTCGGCGGCCTCGCCACGACCATCCAGGACGGCATCACCGGCGTCCTGGTGCCGCCGCGGGACGAGCGCCGCCCTCGCCGCGGCGATCGCGTCGCTGCTCGCCGACGCGCCGCGCCGGCGCTCGCTCGGCCGGCACGCCACACGCTGGGCGCAGGGCTACGCGTGGCCATCGGTGGCGCGAGCCCTCGTCGAGGTTTACGATGAGCTGGTGCCGGGCCTGAGCCGAACGATCGCGCTCGCTCGGCGTCGATAGCGCCGTGACGCTCTAGCCCGTAGCACTCCGGCCGCTGGGCCGGCGCCGACGAGGGCTCGTTCGCCGAGCCCAACGAGGTTGCCCGGTGTCAGGTGTCAGGCCCGTGTCTCGTGGGGATCGGGATCTCGTTCGTTCTCGCCGGCTGCGCGAGCGTGACGGAGCGTCCCGCCGATCTCGGTACGCCGGAAATCGCAACGTCGCCGCGAACCGCGTCCGGCATCGTCGAGATCGCTCGAAAGCACGTCGGCGCTCCCTATCGATGGGGCGGCTCGAGCCCGTCCGGCTTCGACTGCTCGGGGCTGGTTCGCTACGTGTACGCGCAGGTCGGGGTCGATCTTCCCACAACGCCGCCAAGCAGTACGCGCTCGGCGCGCCGGTGGCGCGCGAGGATCTCCAGCCGGGTGACATCGTCTTCTTCGATCGCCTGCGCCACAACGGGATCTACATCGGCGATGGCCGATTCATCCACGCCCGGCAAACGGGAAAGCGCGTGGCCATCGCCGGTCTCGACGAGGCGTGGTACGCCGAGCGCTGGGTCGGCGCGCGCCGGATCGAGCCGCTCCCGCCGGTCGGCGACGACGAGGAACGGTGATGTAGCTCGCGGATCAGCCAGGGGCGGGGAGCTGCATCAGCTGCAGGATGTTGCCGTCGGGATCCGAGAACGTCGCGACCCAGCCTCCCCACTCCTCGCGCTCCGGCGCGGCGAGAAACACCACGCCGGCGGCGCGTCAGCCGCGCGTGCGCGGCCTGGATGTCGGCGACCGTCAGATTGAGCATGACGCGCAGCGGGCTCGCGGCTCACGCCGCGGACGCCGGCGTGAACGCCCACGCTCAGGCGCACGCCGCTCCAGTCGAAGTTGATGAAGTCCGGCTTGTCGGAGCGCGGAGTCGAGGCCGAGCGTGTCGCGATAGAAGCGCGCCATCGCGGGAAACCGGCCGGCCTCCGTCCACACGAGCACTCCGGCCAGTCCTTCGATCGTCGCATGCGCCATGCATGCCTCCTCGGGCTGCACCCGCCCCTGACCGATTCTAACGGTGCTACGATTGCGCCCATGACAGAACATGCGGGCGTCTCCGTGACGACTCCGGTCGAGCGACGCGTCGAGGTCGCGCCCGGCGTCTTCCTCCACGTCGAGCAGCGAGCGGGTCGAGCGCGCCGCCGCGCCGTTCGTCCTGGTGCACGGACTGGCGTCGAACGTGCGGCTCTGGGACGGCGTCGCCGCGCATCTGCACGCGCTGGGCCACACGGTCGTCGCGCGATCGATCAGCGGGGCCACGGCCGGTCCGACGCTCCGGAGGGGGGCTACGACCTCGACACGGCGACCGCCGACCTTCGCGCGCTGATCGGCGCGCTCGGGCTCGAGCGGCCGGTCCTCGCCGGCCAGTCCTGGGGCGGCACGGTGGTGCTGGAAGCGGCGTGGCGACGCCCCGAAGCGGTTCGCGGCATCGCGTGCGTCGACGGCGGCGTGGTCGACCTGGCCCGAGTCGTACCCGGTGTGGGAAGACTGCCTCGCGAAGCTCACGCCGCCGGCGCTCGACCACCTCACGCTGGCCGAGCTCGAGGCGCGGATCCGCAGGGCGTGCCGCACTTCAGCGACGAAGCCATTCACGCCTACCTGCACTGCTTCCGCACGCGCGCCGACGGGACGATCGAGGCGCGGCTGTCCCGGAGCCATCACCTCTCGATCCTCCGATCGCTCTGGGAGCATCGTCCCTCCACGCGCTGGCTGACCTTGAAGACGCCGGCGCTCCTGATGCTGGCCGATGCCGGCGACCAGGCGCGAACCGGGCGCCAAGCAGCGCGCCGAGGCGGCGGCGCTCGCGGCGGGAGGCCCGCTGCGCTCCGTCTGGTTCTCGCCGGGTCACCACGATCTGCATCTCGAGTTCCCGTCGCGCCTCGGCGACCTCCTGGCCGGCGCGGTGCGGGAGGGATTCTTCCGCGTGAGCCCCGCTCGCCGCGCATCCTCGCGATCATGGGGTCGGGCGAGACCGCGCCCACTATGGTCACGCCCCATCGCGAGATCGTCGCGCGACTGGCGACCTGACGCCCGCGCGGTCTTGCTCGACACGCGCCCTACGGATTCCAGGAGAACGCGTCGGAGATCACCCAGCGGCCGTCGAGTACTTCGGTCATCGCGTCCAGCTCACGATCGAGGCGGCCGGCTTTCTGGGGCCGCTCGCCGCCGATCCAGATCGCTGCGCACGCCGATCGCCGAGGCCGCCGCCCTCTCGCGGCTTCGCACCGCCGGCTTCGTCTTCGCCGGGCCGGGGAGCCCCTCGTACGCGCTGTCGGTGTGGAAGGGATCGCCGGTGCCGGAGGCCCTGTCCGCGAAGCTCGCCGAGGAGGCGCCGTCGTGTTCTCGAGCGCGGCGGCCCTGACGCTCGGGCGCTTCAGCGTGCCGGTGTACGAGATCTACAAGGTCGGCCTGCCTGTGCACTGGCTCGACGGCCTCGATCTCATGAAGGCGGCCGGCTTCGAGGGCTCGTGCGTGGTCATCCCGCACTACGACAACGCCGAGGGCGGCACCCACGACACGCACTTCTGCTACCTGGGCGAGCGGCGGCTGCTCGGCGATGGAGGCGATGCTTCCCGACGACGCCTGGGTGCTCGGCATCGACGAGCACACCGTGCTGACCGTCGATCTCGACGCGCGAACCGTCGCGGTGTCCGGACGCGGCGGCCTCACGGTCCGTCGGCGCGGCGTCTCGCAGGTCTTTGCCGCCGGCCAGCGGCTCGGGCTCGACGCGCTGCTGGCGGCCGCTCGCGGCGACGCCACGCGCGCCCGCGCGTCCGGAGCCCGCGCGCGCCGCGGCGGGCGCGGACGCGCCGATCGCGGAGAACGCCCCGGCGCAGCGGTCGCCACTCCTCGCCGAGGTGGCGCGGCTCGAGCAAGCATTCGAGTCGGCCATTGCCGGCCGCAAGGCCTCCGAGGCCGCCGAGGCCATCCTGACCCTCGACCGCGCGATCGCCGAGTGGTCGGCGGACACGCTGCAGACCGGACGAGCCCGATCGAGCTCGGGCCATCCTCTACTCGCTGGTTCAGCGGCCGGGCGAAGCCGCCGCGGGCGGCCTCCGCGACCCGCGCGAGCTCCCGGCTCCGCTGGTCGAGAACCTCATCACCCTTCGAGGCGAGCTGCGGGCCGCGCGCGCCTTCGAGCTCGCCGACCGGGTGCGCGACCGCCTGATCGCGGCGCGAATCGAGCTGCGCGACACGCCTGGGGGTACCGTCTGGGAGCTGCGAGAGTAGGCCGGCACCCGGCCGCGGCCGGGCGTTGAAACGCGCTGAGGGGCGGCTCGTCACCGCCCCTCAGCATCCAGCCGAATGGCGCGAGGCTCAGGAGCCCGCGCGATTGCCGCTACGCGCCGCCGTTTCGCGAGGCGTGATAGCCGGCGTTCCGCAGCACGCGACCCGGATAGGCCCCCGTGTGCTCGCCCTTCTCGAGCAGTACCTCGCCGTTCACGACCGTGTAGTGGATCCCGTCGGCCAGCTCGCGCATCCGCCAGCCGTTGGCCGGGAAGTCGTGCACGACGTCTTCCTTCCGCGGGGCGACCGTGTCCGGGTCGAAGACGACCAGATCCGCAGCCATGCCCGGCTGCACGAGGCCGCGGTCGTAGATGCCGAACGCCGACGCCGAGTCGAACGTGAGACGCTGCACGGCGCGCTCCAGGGACATGATTTTCTTCTCGCGCACCCAGTAGCCGAGCAGGCGCGTGGGGTTGCTGACGTTCGAGTGGAACTGCACGTGCGCGCCGCCGTCGGTGAGGCCGACCACGGCGTAGGGGCTGCCGAGGATCTGCGCCACCGCCTCGGTGTCCATGTTGATCTCGCCCAGGCAGAAGCCCGTCTCGAGCTCCTCTTCGACGGCCAGATCGAGGAACGCGTCGACCGGGTGCTTGCCCTGCGCCTTGGCGATCTCGGCGATGTGCTTGCCGGCGAGGCCGCGGTTCTTCGCCAGCTTGGGCTCCTCGACGACCATCAGGTCCCAGCGCTTGGAGAACGTCGAGTCCGGCCCCAGCGGCGCGTCGACCTCGGCGCGCAGCTTCGCGCGGATCTCCGGGTCGCGATACGCGCGCATCTTGTCCGCATCGGGGCCCTGGAGGATCGGCAGCCACGTGGGCATGCTGCGGAACACCTGGCAGTTCTTCATCGTGAAGCGATTGAGAATGCTGCCGGGATTGCAGAGCGGGATCGCGCGAATCCCCTGCTTCGCCGTCTCCTCGACGTGCGCCAGGTGCTGGCGCCAGCGCCCGGGCTGCCGCGCCTGCTCGAGCAGGGTGTTGTACATGACCGGCCGGCCGCACGCCTCCGAGATCCGGGACAGCAGCCGATCCTTCATCTCGGGGTTGGTGCCGCCGCCGCACTGGATCACGCCGGTGCCGGCCTCGCGGAGCACGTCGGCCAGCGCGAACAGCTCGGACTCCGGCGCGCAGGCGGCGCGGGATGCGCTTACCCGCGATGTCGAAGTGGTTCATGTTGCGGGTGATCGACAGGCCGAGCGCGCCGGCGTCGATCGACCTCGCGCACCAGGCGACGCATGAGCTCGAGCTCGGCGTCCGTCGCGTCTCGATCCGAGCACTCCTCGCCCATGGCGTAGAGCCGGACGGCCGAGTGGCCGACGAGCGTGCCGACGTTCACGCCGAGCCGCTGCCCGATCGCGCTCATGTACTCGGGGAAGTCTCCCAGTTCCACGGCACGCCGGCCTGCAGGACGTCCATCGGGATCGCCTCGACGTACGACAGCATGCCCGCCAGCTTCTCGCGCGCCTCGGCCTTGACCGGCGCGAGCGCCAGCGAGCAGTTGCCGATGATGACCGTCGGTCGATCCGTGATGGCAGGAGTAGGTGCACAGCGGGTCCCACACGACCTGCGCGTCGTAGTGGCAGTGGTTGTCGACGAAGCCCGGCGCGATGGCCCGGCCGTCGGCCTCGATGGTCTGGCGCGCGGAGCCGCTGAGACGCCCCACCTCGACGATCTTGCCGCCGGCCACGGCGACGTCGCCGTGATAGGCGGGCCGACCCGAGCCGTCGATGACGCGTCCGTTCTTGATGAGCAGGTCGTAGAGCCATGCCGTTGCTCCTCTCTCCGTGCTGCCCCTCGCTACTGCTAACTAGCTGCCTCGCACCGTGGGGCCCCCGCCCCACGTCACGGAGGGGATGGTAGCTCAGATAGCGGCCAGCTTGGCTGCGACGTTCGCCAGGAGCCGGAGGCCGACGTCGTCGGCCAGCGTCATGATGGACTCCGGGTGGAACTGGACGGCCGCCAGCGGGGCCGTCCGGTGCTCGACCGCCATGACGACCCCGTCGTCGGTCTGGGCGGTCACCTCCAGGACGTCGGGAAGCTTCTCCCGCAGCGCGTAGAGCGAGTGGTAGCGGCCGGCGACGAACTCCCGCGGGAACCCGGCGAAGAGGCGCCCGCCCAGCACGCGGATCCGCGAGGCCTTGCCGTGAACCGGCGGATCGAGGACCCCGAGCGCGCCCCCGAAGTACTCGACCATGCCCTGGAGCCCGAGGCAGACGCCGAAGCGCCGGGATGCGCCGGCGCGCCAGCGCGTCGATGGTGCCGGCCACGTCGAAGTCGCGCGGGGTTCCGGGGCCGGGGAGAGCACCACCAGGTGCGGCTTGACGTCGTCGAAGGCCTCGTGGGGAAAGCCGCTGCGCAGCGTCACCACCTCGGCGCCGGTCTGCCTCAGGTAGTTGGCGAGCGTGTGCACGAACGAGTCCTGGTGATCGACGAGGAGCACCCGCCGGCCCGAGCTCGGCGCGCGTCACCAGAAGCGGCGCGCGCCTGCGCCGTGCGGCCGCGGCGGATCGTGTCGAGGAACACCGAGGCCTTCAGCTCGGTCTCGGCCTCCTCAGCATCGGGGTCGGAGTCGTAGAGCAGCGTGGCGCCCGCGCGGACCTCCGCGATCCCGTGCTTGACCCGGATGGTGCGGAGGGTGAGCCCGGTGTTGAGGTTGCCGTCGAAGCCCATCACGCCGACCGCGCCGCCGTACCAGGCCCGCGACGAGCGCTCGTGGTCCTCGATGAATTGCATCGCCCACGCCTTCGGCGCCCCGGTGACGGTGACCGCCCACGCGTGGGCGAGGAACGCGTCCAGCGCGTCGAACTCGGGCCGGAGGCGGCCCTCCACGTGGTCCACCGTGTGGATGAGGCGCGCGTACATCTCGATCTGCCGGCGGCCGATGACACGAACGCTCCCCGGGACGCAGATCCGCGACTTGTCGTTGCGATCCACGTCCGTGCACATGGTCAGCTCGGACTCGTCCTTGCCCGACGTGAGGAGCGCGACGATCTGGGAGGCGTCGCCGATCGGATCGCTGCCCGCGCGCGATGGTCCCCGAGATCGGGCACGTCTCCACGCGGTCGCCGTCGACCCGCACGTACATCTCGGGCGAGGCGCCCACGAGATACTCCGCCTCGCCGAGGTTGATGAGAAAGCCGTACGGCGACGGATTGCGCTCGCGCAGCCGGCGGAAGAGCTCCGACGGCGGCAGCGGGCACGCCTCGCGGAAGGTCTGGCCCGGGACGACCTCGAACAGATCGCCGCGCGCGAACGACTCGCGCGCCACACGGACCATGGCCGCGTACTCCCCGGGCGCGTGGTCGCCCCGGCCGCGGCCCGCTCGTGGTCCCGACGTACGGCGCCGTGCTCCCGGTTCGCGGCAGGCCCGCCGGTCGAGCGGCCGCCGACCTCGAACTCGTAGCGCCGCACCGTCGCGAGCTCGCGACGGTGGTCGACGATGACGAGCTCGTCCGGGAGATAGAGGAGAAGGTCGCGCTGGTCGGGCGGTCGCTCGAGGCGGAGGCGGATCGGCTCGAACTGGAACGCGAGGTCGTAGCCGAAGGCGCCGTAGAGGCCCAGGTGCGGCTCGTCCGCGTGGTGGAAGAGCGCGCCGAGCGCCCGCAAGAGCGAGAACACCGAGGGCTGGCGGCTGCGCTCCTCCTCGACGAACCGGCCCGCGGGCGCTCGAATGACGCCCTCGAGCGAATCCTCGGCGGTCGACACCCGTTCGACGGCGTCGAGCGAGCGGAGCGCCTCCGCGATGGGGGCGAGCAGGACGCGCCCCGGGCGTTGAGAGCCTCCAGGCGAAAGTCGCGATTGCGGGCGGTCAGCGCGAGCGGAGGGTTGACGAAGCCCATGTCCCAGCGCGTGTAGCGCCCGGGGTATTCGTAGCTCGAGGCCAGGAGCACCCCGCGCTGGGCGTCGAGCGCCTCGACGACCGGCTCGATCGCGTTCGCGACGGGGATCTCGTCGACGGTTCGATGGACGCGGATCCCGCCCGCGGTCTCGTACGTGGTCGCGGTCATGACAGCCTCCTCGGGGCGAGGAGCCGGCCGGCGAGGGGCGGAAAACACAAAAGCCGCCCCGGTCGGGGGCGGCTCCGTTCTGATTCCTGGCTCGTGCGCGTGCTAGACGGGGCCGCCCTCGGGGAGGGCCACCACCACATCCAGTGAGCGTTCGAGCCGATCAGCATCACGCGGGGATGGTCGCAGGCGCGGGCGCGCCTGTCAAGAGGCGGCGGCGGCTGTCAGCGAGACCCGCGATGCGGGAGGCCGAGGGTCCGGAACACGTCGAGCCGGACGACGGCCCAGCCGAGAGCGCGCAGGTGGTTGTCGATCTCGTTCATGAGCCGGCGATCGCCCCGGCGGCGCTCGGGGGCTCGGGAGCGATCCCCGCTGCCCCGCCGGTCGGACCGGCGCCGGTCGAGAACGACGTCGATCGAGGCGTTGCCTGAAAACGCGCGCTTGACGTACTCGTAGAGCTTCTGCCGGTCACGCTCGACGACCACGATCTGCTTGACGTTCGCGTCGTCGCGGTGCTTGGGACCTTCGGTCCAGCTCTTCGGGAATGGATGGAACTGGGGCAGGACCTTGAGGGGCCCCTGGTCGAGGAACTTGGACAGCAGCACCCAGGTATCTCCGCCACACGCGGGGCATGACGAGACCTGATTTCAAAGCATGCCTCGCAATCGAGGCACAACGCCAGGCGGCGAAGCGGCAAATGCAGCGCGAGCGTCGTGCTTCGTGTGTGGCGGGAGTGTACCCGGACGCTATCAGATCTCATCAGAACGCCAGCGAGAGGGGCAAAACGGATGCCACCGGTACGAAATAGCGGAAACGCCGCTATGGCGGGCGTTTAAGTCCGGAGCGCCGCCGCCCTCTCTTCGGGTCGAACCAGAATTGACCGGACAGTTCGGCATCAGTGTGGTCAAGGTTGTGCCGGGAACGACGCTACGACGGCTGGCCGACGCGGCTGATCCAGGCGAGGTCGCGCGGCGACGGGCGGAAGGCGAGACGCCGGCGCAAGAGGCGTTCGGCGTCGTCGATGCGTCCGAGGCGAAGCTGACAGGCCACCATCGTCTCCTCGAATAGCTCCCACTGGGCGTGGCTGCCTCCGACCCGGTGGACCTGGCCGTCCACAGGCTCGAGGTGGTCGAGAGCCCCGGCGTAGTCTCCGGACGCATAGGCCACCAGCGCCCCGGACGAGCGGCAGGACCACCGAGCGGGCGATCGGGTGCCCCTGGCGTCCAGCGCCTCCAGGCCGGCGATCAACGCCGAGACCGCCGCGGCGTCCCCGGTCGACGCGTACGCGAGGGCGGCGTGAATGTCGCCGAAGACGAAGCCCGGGCGGGTGACCCGCGCCGCAAGGTCGGCGAGGTGTCGCCAGGGTAGCGGCCCCGTCGGGAATTCGTAGACGCCGAAGCGCCAGAGCAGGGCGGCGCCGTCGATCATGGCCAGGCGCGGGTTGGTCGAGCCCGCGATGTCACGCTCGTAGATCGCGAGTGCTTCGTCCGGGCGGCCGCTCTGGAGCTCGAACAGCGCCAGGTGCCAGGCGAGATGGCAGTGAAACGGGGCGAGCCGGTCGTAGCCGTCGAGCCACTTCGACAGCGTCGCGATGCCGCCGGCGTTGTCGGCCGTCTCACGTAGCAGACGTGGGCGATGTTGTGGCTCGCGTTGGCGTTACCCGGATACTGCCGGAGCGAAAGCTCCGACAGCCGCCGCGACTCGGCGTAGCGGCCGACCTCGTGGTAGCCGAACCCCAGCGCGGACTGAAACCACCAGTCGTCGCCGTAGTCGGAGGCCAGGCGCTCGACGAACGCGACGCGGTACTGCTCGCGGTCCTCGCGCCCGCTCAGGCCGATCGTGCTCGCCGCCTGGTTCACCAGCAGGGCGTCGCGGGGAAATTCTCTTCACGTGCTCCTCGATCAGACCGAGCCCGCGAGCGCCCTCGCCGCCGACGATCGTGGCCAGCGCCTCGACGTGCTGCCGCTCGCGCCGGGTCGCTCCGGCCGCCAGCGTGCGCGCCCGCTCGACCGCGGTCCTCGCCGTCGCCCCGTCACCCTGGAAGAGCGCGAAGAGCGCCCGGCCCGCGTGGCCGAGGGCGAATCCCGGGTCCGCCTCGACGGCGGCGGCGAACGCCTGATCGGCGCCGGGGCCGTACGAGAGGAGCCGGTCCATGCCGTCCTGATAGCGCTCGGCAGCGACGGCCGACGGCGTCGACAGCGGCAATCCGTAGCGATCGGCGACGCTCATGTGGTGTTGAGGTGGTTGAGGGCCAGACCTGGGCGCGGCCACTCGAACGACACGAGCGTGCCGCCCATCGACAGGGTCGCGAAGGCGGTCCGCAGGTCGCGACCGCCGAAGCAGACGTTGGTGACCATCATGTCCGGCAGCCTGTACTGATCGACGCGACTGCCGTCCGGCCAGATGTCGCTGACCGCGCCGGTGATGAGCGTGGCCACGCAGATGTGCCCCTCGCGGTCGACGGCGAGCGAGTCGAACATCTGGTAGCCGCCGAGGCCCGCGACGACCGTGCCCTTCTGCCGCGATACGGCCCGTTCGCCGACTCGATCTCGCCGGGCGCCGAGAGACTGAACGCCCAGCAGCGCGCCGTCGGCGTCTCGACGACGTAGAGCGTGCGCTCGTCCGGCGACAGGCCGATGCCGTTCGGCCGCTCCAGCGGGAAGATCGCCTCCTGATCATCGAGCCGTCGGCCCGGGCGTAGTAGACCGCGCCGCGATCCATGTCGCGCTCGCGCGTCTTGCCGAGATCGGTGAACCAGAATCCGCCGGCGCGGTCGAACACGAGGTCGTTGGGTCCGCAGAGCTTGCGCCCATCGCAGGCGTCGTAGAGCGTCTCGAACTTTCCGGTCTCGGGATCGACCACCTGGATGAGGCCGCCCGCGTAGTCGTCGGCCTGCCCGACCGGGAACATCTTCCCGGGCCGCTCGACGAACTTGAGCCCGCCGTTGTTCGTCACGTAGATCTTGCCGCGCGGCCCCAGGGCGGCGCCGTTGGGGCCGCCGCCGAGCGTCGCGACGACGCGCACCTTGCCGTCGGGCGTCACGCGCGAGAGGGTTCGCCGCTCGATCTCGACCAGGATCACCGAGCCGTCGGGCATGGCCACCGGGCCTTCGGGAAAGCGCAGACCCGACGCGACCTGGGTGAGGGAGGGCTGATCATAATCACGAGGCGAGAGTAGTGCGAGGTGCCGGCGACTTCAAGGGCAGCCGACGGCGCTGAGACTGGCTCGCGCACCTCACCGAAGGAGGAGATCCTTGACGAGCCTCTTGACCGCCGACGCGCTCGTGGCACTGGTGTCGCTCTCCGCGATGGAGATCGTGCTCGGCATCGACAACGTGGTGTTCATCGCGATCCTCACCGCCCGCCTGGCCGAGGCGCGCGACGGGCCCTGGCCCGACGGCGGGCATGACGATGGCGCTCGTCATGCGCATCGGGCTGCTCTTCGCGATCTCCTGGATCATGAGCCTGACGCGCCCGCTCTTCACCGTCGCCGTAATCGGCCGGGAGCTCTCTGGGCGCGACCTCATCCTGATTCTTGGCGGGATGTTCCTCATCTTCAAGGCGACGCGGGAGATCTACGACAAGCTCGAGGCCGACCACCCGACGCCCCGCCCGGGCGGGCGGCCGGTCGGGCTTCGTGGACGCTCGTCCAGATCCTCCTGCTCGACATCGTTTTCTCGCTCGACTCCGTCATCACGGCGATCGGCATGTCCAGCCGTCTTCCGGTCATGATCGCGGCCATGGTGGTGGCCATGGTGGTCATGCTCGCCTCGATGGGGGCCGTGAGCGGATTCGTCGAGCGTCACCCCAGCGTGAAGCTCCTGGCCCTGTCCTTCCTACTCCTCATCGGCGTCATGCTGGTCGTCGAGGGCATGGGGCAGCACGTGTCCAAGGGCTACATCTACTTCGCCATGGCCTTCGCGCTGCTGGTCGAGCTGCTCAACATGCGCTATCGCCGGCGGCGGCGCCCGCTGCGTCCTCCGCCGCCGCTTCGAGGAGTCGGCGTGAGGAGCCGGCGCCGTCGATTCGCTCGCATCGTCTGCGCTATGATTCCCGGCGGACGGAGGCAGCCATGCGAGCCGATCGGGTGATCTCGACCGTCGACTTCCACACCGCGGGCATCGGGATGCGGTTGCTCACGAGCGGCCTCGGGCCGGATCCCGGAAGCACGATGGGCGAAAAGCGCCGCTGGTTTCAGGAGCATCGAGACCATCTCCGGACCGGGCTCTGCCTGGAGCCGCGCGGACACCGAGGCCTGCTGATCGCCGTGATGACGGAGCCGGTCACGCCCGCGGCGCACTTCGGGCTCTTCTTCCTCTATCCCGGGGGCTACTACGTTTCGTGCGGCGAGGGCACCATCGGCGCCGCGACGGTGGCTGTCGAGACCGGCATGGTGGCGCCGCAGGGCGCCGAGACGCCGGTGGTCATCGATACCGAGGCCGGCGTCGTCGAGACGATCGCGCGCGTGGATGGCGACCGCGTCCGCGAGGTCACGCTCCGCTGGACGCCGTCCTTCGTCGTGCTCGCGGGGCAGGCCGTCGAGGTCGAGGCCGTCGGCGAAGTGCCGCGTCGACATCGCGCTCGGCGCCGGCAACGTCTTCGCGATCGTCGAGGCGCCCCGCGTCGGGGTCGCGGTGAAGCGCGAGCTGGTCAAGCGAATCGCCCAGCGCGGCATGGCGATTCGCGAGGCGGTCAACGCCCAGCTCAGGATCGACGTCCCCGGTCTCGGTAAGACCGAGCGTCGACAACGTCCTCGTCCACGAGCTTCCGGACGCCGACGGCGTGTCGCCGAACGCCCTGGTGTGGGGCCCGGGCCAGGTCGATGCCGCCCCCTGCGGCTCGGGCACGTGCGCGCGCATGGCGCTCTTCCACCACCGCGGTCTCATGCGCGTCGGCTCGACGGTCACGAGCCGGGGCCTGCTGGGCCTCGATTTCAAGGGACGGATCGCCGAGCGAGACGATGGTCGACGGTCGGCGCGCGATCCTTCCCGAGATCACCGGCACCGCGTACCTCACCGGGTTCAGCCAGCTCCTCTTCGATCCCGAGGATCCGGTGCGAGCCGGCTACCTGCTCGACGCATGAAGACCCTGGTCCTCGGCGGCGGTGTCGTCGGCGTGACGACGGCTTATTTCCTGGCCCGGGCTGGCCACGAGGTCACGGTCGTCGAGGAGAAGGACGCGCTCGGGCTCGAGGCCACCGGCGGCAACGCGGGGATCATCGCGCCCGGCCACTCGTTCGCGTGGGCCTCGCCGCGCGCGCCGCGCATGCTCTGGCAGTCGTTGCGCGGCGCCGAGACGGCCATCCGCGTACGGCTCACGCCCGACCTCCGGCTCTACACGTGGGGCCTCCGCTTCCTGCGCGAGTGCACGGCGGAGCGGGCGCGGCGGAACACGCTCGATCAAGCTGCGGCTCTGCCAGTACAGCCAGGCGATCCTGAACGAGCTGGCCCGAGCCGAGGGCATCGAGTATCACGCGATCAGCGAAGGGCGCGCTCTATCTCTATCGCGATCCGGCCGAGCTGGAGGCGGGGATCGAAGAAGATGGCGCTCCTCGCCGAGCGCGGCCAGAAGCAGGAGATCCTCGACGCGCGCGCGGTGGCCAGGCTCGACCCGGTGTTCGAGCCGGTGCAGCACAAGATCGCCGGCGCCATTCGCGACGTCGGCGACTCGAGCGGCGACTCGCGCCTGTTCGTCGAGAACCTGGCGCGCGTGTGCCGCGACAAGCTCGGGGTGATCGTGCGGCTCGGCACGCGCGTCACCGCGCTGCGCGCGGACGGCGACCGGATCGACGGCGTCCTCACCAGCGACGGCGTGATGACCGCGGACAGCTACGTGCTGGCCCTCGGCGTCGGCGCGCCGCGCGTCGCGCAGACGGCGGGCGTCGGCCTGCCCATCTATCCGGCGAAGGGCTATTCCTCGACGCTTCCCGCTGAAGCCGGGCGGATTGGTGCCGACGGTCGCCGGGCGTCGACGAGCAGTGGCTCGTCGGCTGGTCGCGGCTCGGCGACCGGCTGCGTCTCACGTCGACGGCGGAGTTCGCCGGCTACGACTGGGGCTGGACGCCGCGCGACTTCAACAACATCCTGCGGTTCGCCCGCGATCTCTTCCCCGACGCCGCCGACTACGACCGCGGACGAGTACCGCGCGTGCCTGCAGGCCGATGACGCCCGACGGACCGCCCATCCTCGGGCCTCGGCCGCCACCGCAACCTCTTCCTGAATTGCGGGCCACGGGCACATGGGCTGGACGATGGCCTGCGGCACCGCGCGAATCGTCGCCGACCTGATGACCGGGCGCATGCCGGAGCTCGACCTGGAAGGTCTGACGCTCCGGCGCTGAGGGCAGCCGCCGCGAGGGATTCCGCCTCAGCGGGCGCTGCCGCTCAGGATCCGCGCGAGCGCGCTGACGTCCGGCGCGGTCTCGAGCGTCTGCACCGCGGCCAGCACCGAGTCCGCCCGCTCGCGGGACAGCACGCGCGCGGCGCAATCGTGGAACTTGGTCGTCAGCTCGGCGTCGCTCAGCGGATTCCGGGGCTGGCCCTTCGCCAGGTTCACGCTCTTCACCAGGCGCCGGCCGTCGGCGAGCCTGATCGCCACCTCGGTGAACCGCGTGGGCAGGCTCGCGGGTGGTCTGATCCGGGTGGATGAACATCCGCACCTTCGGCATGAGGGCCTTCACGTCGGCGCGCCGGACACGCTCCTCGGCGAACTGGGCGAGTCCGACCGTGCGATCGAGCAACGCGACCGAGACGCAGTACGGCATCGAGAACTTGCCCTGCAGCCCGGTCTCCGGCCTGATCGTAGATGAGCTGGTGGGGCGCCATGTAGTTGACGCCGCACTCGACGGACACGACCGCGGCCGGCTCGATGGCGTGCTCCTCCGCCAGCGCGAGCGTCGCGTCGAGCGCCTGGTGGGTGCTGGCGCACGCCGGGAACCGCTTGACGCCGATTCCCGGGTCGACGAGATCGTGCGGCGAGCCGAGCCCGGCGGTCGTCAGATCCCAGGCCGGGCGATTGCCCGTGACGTAGCGTGGCCCCGAAGCCGTCGCCGTGCTCGAGGGCTCGGGGATTGCCCGTGAAGCCGGCCTCGGCGAGCAGGGCCGCCTCGATTCCGCACCGCGCGGCGTGGCCCACGTGCAGCGGCTTGCAGTCGGTCCCGAAGTTCGCCTTGATGCCGCTCGCCATGGACGCGGCGATGGCCAGCGCGTGACCGGTCCGCTCGGTCGAGAGACCGAGCAGCTTGCGCGGCCGCGGCGGCGGCGCCGAAGATGCCCAGCACGCCCGTCGCGTGCCAGCCGATCTCGTAGAGGGCGGGATTCAGCGCGCGCCCGAGCTTCGCCTCGATCTCGACGCCGGCCACGAACGCCGTGACGAGCGCCGCGCCCGAGGCGCGCCGCCGCTCCGCCAGCGGGAGCGCGGCCGCGAGGATCGGCACCGACGGATGTCCGGACAGCGATTGATTGCAGGTCGTCGTAGTCAGGGCGTGCGAGGCGGTGCCGTTCGCGAGCGCGGCGTCCTCGACCGACGCGCGCAGCGGCGTCCCGATGATCGGTCGCCTCGTCGGCAGCGCGCCGGTGCGCGATCAGCGCGCGGACGCGCGCGGCGGTCAGCTCCACCGCGCCGGCCAGCGTCACCCCCAGCGTGTCGAGGATCGCCCGGCGCGCCGCGTCGCACGGCGGCCTCGGGAAGCTTGTCGAACGCCTCGGTCGCCACGTAGCTCGCCAACTGCTCGATGACCGAAAAGACCGCCCGGCCGCTGGCTCGTCATGTCGCGTCCCTCCAGGCTCTGGCGCGCAGTCGAGACTCGCTCGATACGGTGCGCGCGTAGGATACTAGAAGAGTCATGTCGGTCGAGCTGATTCGCGAATACCTGGGCGTATCACCACTGGGCCAATCGGCGGCTCTTCGACGTGGTGGCGGCGCTGGGCGAGCCGGCGGTCGGTCGCGAGATCGGCCGGCAGTTCAGCGAGCCCACGCTGCGCGCGATGCTCGTGCACATGTACGGCGCCGACTGGTTCTGGCTCGAGACGTGGCGCGCTCGGCCCCCGGCGATCGGGCGCGGCGATCCCACCTACGGTCTCGACATTCCGCACGCTCGACGATCTGGAGACGCCGCTGGGACGCGCTCGAGGCCGACCAGCGCGGCTATCTCGCGGACCTCGTCGAGATCGATCTGTGGAAGCCCGTCGACGGCACGACGCCGGAGGGCCGGATCTTCAGCCGTCCGCTGGGCATGCTGCTCCTCCGCGTCCCGACCCATGCGGCCCATCACCGGAGCGAGCTGGCCACCATGCTGACGATGGTGAGCGCGCCGCCGCCGGACACCGGGATCAACTCCTACTATCGCGAGAAGTCGCAGACGGGGAGCCGGTGATGGCCGAGCTGGTCACGATTCCGGCCCGGCTCGGGGAAGGCGGCGCGCGTGAGCGCGGGCCAGCAGGATCAAGGTCATCAACACCTCCGGCACGCAGGTGGTCGACGCCTGGGCCTTCAACGCCCTCGACCTGACGGAGTGGATGTCGATGGAGGCGAGCCGCGCCGCGTTCATGAAGCTCGCGGCTGCCGTCGGCGACACGTTCGTCACGAATCAGCGGCGCCCGATCATGACCCTGCTCGAGGACACCTCGGGATGCGCCCACGACACGCTCATGGCGCCCTGCGACCGCTGGCGCTACGGCCTGCCTGGGGGTCGAGGGCTATCACGCCAACTGCCGGGACAACCTGCACGCGGCGCTCGCGGAACCTCAGCGTGGTGATCCGGGCCACGCCGCCCTCGCTGAACCTGTTCATGAACATCCCGTGGACGGCCGACGGGCGCCTCGGCGTGGGGCGAGCCCGTGGCCAGCGCCCGGCAGCTACGTGGTGTTCAGAGCGGAGATGGATCTCGTCGTCGCGCTGTCCGCGTGTCCCCAGGACATCCTGCCGATCAACGGCCGCAGCGGACGGACGACCGACGCCCGCGTCATCGTTGCTGATAGCCGCACCTCGGCCGGCGGCGGGCTGCTTCGCATCGCTCTCGCCTCGGGCCTGGGGCCCCGGCCCCTGGGCGGCCCTGCGGCTCGCACTGCAGCCCGCGACGTGCCGGCAGCTGCGAGACCAATCGCGGTCGCCGGCCCGGCCAGACTGGCCGGGCCCGGTCAGCGGTCGCCGAAGGCTCGGCCGCGGTCAATTGCCGCCGCTGACGACGACGCCGACCCCGCTCGCCGGGCTCCGGCACGTAGACGCCGCTCAGAAGCGCGGCGAGCGCGGCCGCGCCGCCGGGCTCGGCCGCGATTCGCACGGTCTGCCACAGGGCGTCCTGGGCCCGCACGGATCGCCGCGTCGCTCACGAGGGCGACCCGCGCGACGTGAGCGCGCGCGATGGGGAACATCAGCTCGCCGACCCGCCGCGGCGCGAGCGAGTCCGCCGCGATGCCGCTCGCGGGAGCGTCGACCGGCCGGCCCGCCCAGGGGCCTCCGTCAGGGTGGGCGCCAGCTCGGGCTCGACGCCGACGACCCGGGCGTCTCCCGCGTACCAGCCGGCCCACGCCGCCGATCAGCCCGCCGCCGCCGACGGACACCAGAACCGTGTCGAGCGCGGGCGCCTGTCCCGCGAGCTCCAGGCCGAGCGTTCCCTGGCCGAGTAGCGTCTCCAGCTGATCGAACGCGTGCACCGGGAGCGCGCCCGTCTCGGCGACCCAGGCCTCGCTGGCCGCGAGCGCGTCGGCGTAGCGATCGCCCACGACGGCGAGGGCGGCGCCGTACGCGCGGATCCGCTGGACCTTCGCCGGCGACGACACGGTCGGCACGAAGATCTTTCGCCCGCACGCAGGCGCATCGCCGCGTAGGCGATTCGGCGGCGCCGTGGTTGCCGCCGGAGGCGGCGGCGACACCGACCGCGGGAAGCGGACGCAGGGAGCAGGTTGGCGAACGCGCCGCGCGCGCCTTGAACGAGGCCGGAGTGCTGCAGGAGCTCGAGGCTTGGGCGTGAGCGAAAGGGCGGAAGCCCGAAGTCCGCGCCGCTCAGGGCGAGGGTCGGCGTGACGCGCACGTACGGCGCGATGACCGCGCCCACCGCCTCGATGCGCTTCCGGTCGATCGACACTCCGCCTCTCCTCGCCGGCGATCGGTGACGGACGCATCTTGACATGGACTTAGTCGATTGGCAAAGTGGCGAATATGCTTTCCGTCGACGTCACCCAAGGCGCTGGCCAGCGAGCGCCGCCTCCAGATCCTCGGCTGGCTCAAGACGCCGCGGGCGCGCTTCCCGCCCCAGGTCGACGGCGACCTCGTGCGCGACGGCGTGTGCGGCGTGTTCATCGCTAGAAGCTCGGCGTCAGCGCCCCGACCGCCAGCGAGCATCTGAAGATCCTGGCCCGGGCCGGGCTCGTGCGCGCCCGGCGGATCAAGCAGTGGACGTTCTACAAGCGGGACGAGAGCGGATCGCCGAGGTGAAACGCGCCGTTTCGCTCCGCCTGGTAGATGCAGTACCGCTTCGTCATCGCCGACGTGTTCACGCGCGACCGTTCAGCGGTAACCAGTCGCGGTCTTTCCCGACGCGCGCGGTCTCGGCGACCGCGCCATGCGCGACGCTCGCGCGGGAGTTCAACTTCGCCGGAGACCGCCTTCGTGCTCCCGCCCGCCGACCCGCGGCACGCCGGCGCGTGCGCATCTTCACGCCGCGAACGGAGTGCCGTTCGCCAGCCATCCGACCATCGGCACCGCCGCCGTCCTCGCGAGCCTCGGTCTCTCGTCGACCCCGACAGGCCCCGCCGCCAGGGTGATTCTCGAAGAGGGCGTCGGGCCGGTCACGGTCAGGTCCGGCTGGACGGCGGCGCGCCGTTCGCGCGGCTGATCCGCGAAGGGGTCGAGAAGCCGGCGAAGATCGTCCGCGCGCGGGGCGGCGGCGGGCGCGCTCTCGCTGCCGGAGGCGGCGGTGCGCGACACGTGGTTCGCGTCCGTCGGCGTCCGTTCTGCTTCGTCCATCTGGCCTCGGCCGACGCGGTGGACCGCGCGACGCTCGAGCGAGCGCGCGTGGGCGAGGCTTCGCGCGGGCGTGGGCGCCGAACCTGTTTCTGTTCGCCGGCAGGCGGAGCCCGGGAGACCGCCTCTACGCCCGCATGTTCGCGCCGGGGCTGGGCATCGACGAGGATCCGGCCACCGGCTCGGGCGGCGCCACGCTCGCCGGCTGCCTGGCTGACCGGCTGCCCACCGACGGAACGTTCACGTGGCAGATCGACCAGGGCGTCGCGATGGGCCGCCCGAAGCCAGTTGGAAGCGTCGGCGGAGAAGCGCGGCGGCCGGACGGTCGCCGTGATGGTCGGCGGCGTCGACGGTGCTGGTCGGGAAGGGAGCATGACAGTCCCGGCCGGGCTCTGGGGCCCTGTGTTAGCATCGCGGCGCCATGCCGCTGCCGCGGAAGCGCCGGAGCCGATTTCTCACGACGCACACCGGCAGCCTTCCCGCGTCCGTACGGACCTGATCCGGATGATGTTCGCGCAGGAGGAAGGGCGTGCCGGTCGATCGGCGCGCCCTGGGCGCGCGCATCCGCGCCGCCGTCGGCCGAGATCGTCGCGCAAGCAGGTGGAGGCCGGCGTCGCGATCGTGAACGACGGCGAGATGAGCAAGCCGAGCTACGCGACCTACGTCAAGGACCGCCTGAACGGCTTCGGCGGCGCGAGCCATCCGCTGCAGTACCGGGATCTGGTGGAGTTTCCCGAGATGGCCAAGCGCGTGTTCGGCGATCCCGGCGCGATCGCGCCGCAGACGCCGGCGTGCGACGGGCCGATCAGCGTGCGCGACCCGCGCGGCCGCCGATGCCGACGTCGGACAATCTGCAGGTCGGCGCTGCGGCGCGACGAAGGCCGGAGCGACGCGTTCCTGTCAGCGCCGCGTCCCCGGGCGTCATCTCGCTGTTCTTCCGCAACGACCACTACCCGAGCCACGAGGCCTACCTGTTCGCGATCGCCGACGCGATGCGGCACGAGTACGAGGCGGTGGCGCGGGCCGGCTTCGTCCTGCAGGTCGACTGTCCCGACCTCGGCGATGGGGCGGCACATCCAGTTCGCCGACGCTGAGCCTCGCGGAGTTCCGCAAGGATGGCGCGCCTGCACGTCGACGGCGCTCGAACCACGCGCTCGCCAACGTCCCGCCCGAGCAGGTCGCGTCATGCACGTGTGCTGGGGCAACTACGAGGGGCCGCACCACTACGACGTGCCGCCTTCGCCGACATCATCGACATCGTCTTCACGGCGCGGCCCGCCGGCATCTCCTTCGAGGCCGCCAACCCGCGCCACGCGCACGAGTGGCAGCTGTTCGAGCGCGTGAAGCTGCCCGCGGGCAAGGTCCTCATCCCCGGCGTGCTCGACTCGACGACCAACTTCATCGAGCACCCCGAGCTGGTGGCCGAGCGCGATCGGCCGCTACGCGCGGCTGGTCGGCCGGGAGAACGTCATCGCCGGGACGCGACTGCGGCTTCGGCACCTGGGTCGGCCAGGCGCGCCGTCGATCCGGACATCGCCTGGGCGAAGCTCGCCAGCATGGCCGAGGGCGCGCGGCGGGCGACGCGGGAGTTCTGGTAGAACGCCGACCGGCCCCGATCCGATGAGCAGGAAGACGGGCTTTCCCGTGATCACAGACGATGCGCTCGCGGCGCTCCGTAGGCGCATCCGGCCAGCCACGCGCCGTCCGGAGCCGTACATCGAGACCGCCACGCGGGACGCCGTGCGCCACTGGGCGGCCGGGATCGGCGACCGCAATCCGTTCTGGCTCGATGCCGGCGTGGCGCCGCCACGATCCCTGTTCGCGATGGATCGCATCGTCTCCGGCTATGTGGGCGGGCTGCCCGGAATCCACGCGATGTACGGCGGCGCAGACTTCCGCTGGCGGCGGGTCGTCCGGATCGGCGACGCGATCGTGGGCGAAGCGTGCTGCTCGATCTGGTGGCAGAAGCCGTCCACTTCGCGCGCCGGGCGATCAGCAGACCTACCGGACGACCGTTCCGAGGCCAGGCCGGCGACGTCGTGTGCGAGGCCGACTCCCTGGTGCTTCCGTACCGGGCGCGACACCGCCCGCGAGCGCGGCAAGTACCGGGCAGCCGAGCCACGACGCCACTCCACCGAGCGCGGATCGACGCGATCGCACGCGGCGTACGGCGAGGCGCCGCGCGGGCGGACGCCGCGATACTGGGCGACGTGGCGGTGCGGCGACGCCGCCGTGCAGGAGCTCGTCAAGGGACCGCTGCACGGTGACGTCGGTCATCGGCGTTCGTGCAGGGGTGGGGGGCAGCCTCTACGTCTGCGCGCCCATGGGCTCGCCTTCGAGATGTTCGACGCGCCATCCGGCGCTCGGCATCCCGAATCGCGTCCGGCGTTCCCGAGCCGCCGGAGCGCGCGTGCACTGGGACGAGGCGATGGCGCGCGGCGGTCGGAGTTCCCGGCGCCTACGACTACCGGACCCGACGCGTGCGCCTGGCTCCGGACACCTCGTCACCAACTGGATGGGCGACGCCGGGTTCTTGCGCCGGCTCAACGTCCGCGTGCTCCGGCACAGTCTGATCGGCGACACGACGTGGTGCCGGGGCACCATCGTCCGGCCGAGACCAGACGGTGTCGTGCATCTCGCGCTCCGCGCCGAGAACCAGCGCGGCGAGACGACCGCCTCGGGGTCGGCGACGGCAGTGAGTCCTGCCGGCGCGGCCCGCCGGATCTTGAGATGGCGGGCCTGCTCGACGTCCGTCGCTATCCCGA